>Ga0335072_10005437_pt1 | contig 18757 bp, 16 predicted proteins | sample Lox_Sample_21_FD_206725 | JGI IMG/M metagenome (GOLD analysis project Ga0335072, IMG submission 206725) | Soil microbial communities from Loxahatchee National Wildlife Refuge, Florida, United States - Lox_Sample_2.1 | ecosystem: Environmental > Terrestrial > Soil > Wetlands | place: USA... | reverse complement strand
AGAAGATTCGCTGTACGGAAGAGCGCAGCCCTATTTCGACCGCTTGCCGATTGAGCTCGGCTCTGCGTTTGAGGACGCTGCACTATCCGGCGTTGCCGAAGGCGTCCTGCAAATCGGAATCGATGACGCGAGTCTCATCAACTCGATCAACCAACAAGCGAGCGATTGGGCGCGGTCGCGGGCCGCAGAACTCGTGGGCATGGCCTACGACGAGGAAGGAAATCTGGTTCCGAATCCGAACGCGCAGTGGGCCATCACGGAAACGACGCGCCAAGATTTGCGCGACATCATCGCCGACGCGTTCCTTGGAAACACGCGCCGCGAGGACATCCTCGCGAACATCAAGGCAGCGCTTGAAAGCTCGCGGATATTCTCCGATGCTCGCGCGAAGATGATTGCCCAAACGGAAATCGGCCGGGCGCAGATGGGAAGTTCGCTGAATGTCTGGCAGAAATCCGGCGTCGTGAAGAAAATAATTTGGGAAGCTGTCGGTGATAACCCGTGCCCGATCTGCCTTCTCAACGACGGCGAGGAGGTAGAGTTCGGACAGCCGTTTCCCTCTGGCGCGACCTCAACACTTGACTCTCACCCAAATTGTGCGTGCCTTGTCCGCGTGGTCGCCTTCAACTAGGGAATGTGAATCTTCCCGATTTTCGCTGGCACTCTAGCCGATGAAGCGATGCACGGCCGAAGCGTCGGCGGAAACGGGCACGGCGGTGCGACCGCCATCTGTTTCGGTCCACAGCCTGAGAATCCCACCAGGGCGAGCAGCACGGCCACTACCAATATATTTTTCATTTGAAATCTCCCTTTCGGCTGTTGCTTGCGCGGGGTGGTTTCGGTAGGATTCATCCAGCCTCGCGAAAGTCAGAGCCTTTCGTCTGGTCAGGGGCGGTCAGCATCCCTCGATGCTGGCCGTCCCGAACTGCCCGCATCCTATCCCCTCCGCCTAAGATATTCAAGCGCTTTTGAGGGCCATAGATGCCGTATGCCAGCGTCTCGGAAGTTCCCAATTACGTTCCGGCGGATAAACGAAAGCAGTGGCTCGACGTGTGGAACTCTGCCTATGAGCGCGCCAAGGGAACGGACAAGGAGCGCGAAAAGTCGGCTTTCGCGCAGGCAAACGGCGTCGCTGGACTGAACTCCGAAAAGGCCATCGTGAGCGACTTCCAGAAATTCTTCTTGCTCGAAAAGTACGACCCCTTTCAAGGAATCGCGACGGGCATCGCTACAGCCGAAACGGTCGACCGCGACAACGAAATCCTCGATTATGTGAAGTCGAAGCCGTTCTTTGAAGCCTGGAGCGAAAGCGTGCTCAAGGACTCGGGCGGGAAATCGTTCGGCAACTTGCGGCTCCAACACGACGACAAGAAAGTCGCCGGCAAGCTGAACGCCATCGAGTTCAACGATGAAGCGAAGATGATTCGTGTCGAAGCGAAAGTCATCGACCCTGTGGCCAAAGAACTTCTGCACGAAGGCGCTTTGACTGGATTCTCAATCGGCGGTCGCTATGTCAACAAGGTGAAACAGGCTGACGGGAATACGCGCTACGTCGCAGACCCGTGCGAAATCTCGGTTGTCGACAGGCCCGCGCTCCCAGAAGCCGTCTTCCAAGAAGTGAAGGCGGACGGCTCCTTCGAACTCCGCAAATTCCAGAAATACGAGGAGCCGAAAGACATCGCCGACCAGGAGCACAAGCTTGTCGAGCAGCACCTCGATGAAGCCTCGCCGAAATTGAAGGAGCACGTCATGGATGAGAAGAAGTGCCCGACCTGTGGGAAGCCTACTGATAAGTGCGAGTGCGCAGACAAGGCCGTGCGCTATCTCGTACCCGATGGCAAGCACCTGCCCGTGACCGATGAGAGCGGCAAGCCATCGCATTCTCACATGGGGGCGGCATGGGCGGCGCTGCACGGCGGCTACCGAGGAAACAAGTATGAAGGCCCCGACAAAGAGAAAGCCATTGCTGCGCTCACGGCGCTCTATCACAGCGAGGGCATGGAATTGCCGTCGGCCGAGAAGTCAATCGCCCTCCAAATCGACCTTGCCGACACGGTCGACATGATCAAGAACCTAGATATTGAAGACACTTCTGAGAGGGAAAAAGTTGTGGGCCTTCTCAAATCCCTCGAAGAGGAATTGAGGAAAAAGATGGAAAACGACAAGGACCTCACGCTTGACAAGGCCGCGCGGCATTCGATCCACCAGAAGATCATGGCCGCGAAAGCGCACATGGACGCGCACCTCGAGCATTGCCAGAAGGCGCACAAGGCCATGCACGCGCACCTGGACGGAATCCACAGGGTCCTCGGCGGGGGGCCGGAATCGATGGATGAGGGCGGTCACCCCGAAGAGGTCCAGCACGAGGATCCCGACAAGGTGAAGCAGGTCCCGGGCGGTTCTGACACCGCCGACAAGGGCTTCAAGTTCGTTGAGCAACTCGATGAGAAGGGCAACAAGACTGGCCTCTTCAAGCGCGTGCCCGTCAACCCTGCTCCGCTGACGGTGGAGGACATCCAGAAGGCCGTCATGGAGACGCTGCTCGCCGCGAAAAAGGCGGAAGCGGATGCGATCGGAGACCGCAGCAAGGTCACACCATTCCGGAAGGCCGAAGTCGCCGACAAGGGCACCGATGGCAAGTCCGCCGATGGGCAGGCCGAGAGCATGACCAAGGAGGACTGGGAGAAGTATGCCGCCGGCGACGCGGAAGCCATCAAGAAAGCGCAGCGTTGCACGGCGCAGAAGTGGCAACCCACTCCTTCGCGGCTGTCGGACCCGAATCGCTACCGGAAGGCTCAGTAGCAAACTGAAATTTTAAGTTTTCGTCAAAGTTTGAAATTTCGAGAGGACAAAGCCGATGGAACTGAACTCTGAAATTGCCGAGCTGGTGAAGCAATACGGAAGCGCCTTCACCAAGGCCCCGTCGATCACCACAGGCACGGGCCTGAACTTCCTGCCACTGGAAGAAGAAGCGCGGAACACTTATTCCGTGTTCCATCCTGTCCTCGGCATGATTCCCCGCGTGACGCCGGAAGAGCTTGGCCACGAGATCGGCGGACTCTTCGCGCAATGGAAGCAGATCACGGCTCCCGGCACGAACGTCCTGCCGTCGGTTCCTGAAGGTAGCCGCTCGGCTTACATCTCGATTCCGGCAGTCACGACCGCCGAGAACTTCGTCACCTTGGGCGTCGATGCTGCGGTGACATTCGAATCGCAATCGGCTGGCGTCGGCTTCAACGACAACCTCGGGACTGCGGATCTGGCCAAGCTGAACGTGCTCTTGAACCTCGAAGAGCGCATGGCCATCTTCGGCAACGCCGGGACGGGAGCGACCGGGCAAAACGGTTTCGTCCTCGGCACGCCTGTCGCGCCCGTTATTGCACTGGCCTCCGGGGGTGGGATCGGTTCCGGGAAATCGATTACCGTCGCCGTGGTTGCCCTGACAGGCTGGGGCGTTTACAACGCTTCAACGTTCGGCGCCGCTCTGACCCGCAAAGGGATCGCGCAGACGATTTCCTACACCTCTGCGGACGGCAACTCGGTCCTGAACAACGGCGGGACATCGCTGATCTCGGCGCCTTCGAACCTCGTGACCACGACCGTCGGCAGCCAGACCGTGACGGTCACTGTGACTCCGATCCCCGGCGCCTTCGGCTACGCGGCCTATGTCGACAGCACCACGAACGACTCCGTGTCGCCGACCTACGCGAACGCCTATTTCGCTGGCGTATTCACGACTTCCGTGTTCACGATCACCGCACTGCCTGCGACGACCGTGCAGCGCTTGAGCGACCTGACCGATACCGACTACTCCGCCAACCCGCCCTCGACCACAACCACAGGCGACTTCGACGGCATCTGCTCGTGGTATGCAGCCTCGCAGGGAGGCGCGCGTCCGGCCTACGTGAAGGACCTGGCCGGGGCGGCGCTGACCTCCGACGGCGCTGGCGGCATCACCCAGTTCGAGACGGCCATCGCGAACCAGTGGCAGACCTACCAGGTCACCCCGGACGCGATTCTCGTTTCAAGCGACCTCGTTCCTTACGTTCACCAGCGCATCCAGACGTCTCCTTCCGGCTCTGGCGCGGTGACCTTCTTCATGCGCTCCGGTGACCCGAACGGAAAGGTGACGGGCGGCGGGTTCGTCGAAGAGTACAAGTGCAAATTCTCAGCCTTCAGCCGTTCGAAAGTGCTGCCAATCCGCAACATCCCATGGCTCCCGGCCAACACGATTCTCATGCCGACCTTCAACAACCCCTATCCCGCGGCCGGTAACACGATTCCCGCCAATTTCCGGATGGTCTGCCGCGAGGGATACTACGGCCTGAAGTTCCCGTACACGAGCCGTATTCACTCAATGGGGATATTCGTAGAGGAAGGGCTCGAGTGCTACGTGCCTTGGGCGGGGATCCTTTTAACAAGCGTTGGCGACGCCTAACCCCGCGTCCTCGCGAGGGGCGGCTGGGTAAATCCCGGCCGCCCCTTTCCAAGATATTCAAGCGATTTATGTGAGTTCCGCTCCGACAGTTGACCCTCCCGAGCTGGTGTCCTTCGCCCTTGTCACGCTAGAGGACCTTCTCCAATGGGCCAACACCGGCCAACAGAATCCAGCCGCTGTCACGCCGTTCGCCACCGAGATCATCAATGGGCTGTCTCAAGCGCTCTATTGGGCCATTGGGCGCACGCCGCCCATGCTTACGGAGCCAACTTCCTTCACCGAGACCTACAACGGGAGCGGGAGCGACACGCTCTACCTGCTTAATGCCCCGATTATCAGCGTTGAGAGCGTCACCGTGGGGCCCATCGCGTTTCCGGCGTCGTCAGGCTATGGACAGGCCGGATATTTCGTCCAGCAGGACGGCAAGAGCATAGCGCTACGGTCTGGGGCGGTCTCAGGCTATCCGTTCCCCGCGCAGTACGGCTGGGGGCGACAGGGCTACAAGTTCGACCGTGGCCGCGGCAACGTTGTCGTGTCCTATACCGCCGGCTACGAGGAATGCCCTGCGGACATTTACCTCGCCGTGCTGAAGCAGGGGGCCATCTACCTCAACAAACGCCTCCGCGAGGACCTTGCGAGTTCGGTCATCCCGCAGACCGGCCAGAACAACTATCGGGCTTGGGCGATGCAGCCGGAGGTCCGCGAAATGCTGGTTCCTTACACCCGCACAGCCATGACGAACATCTTTGGCGCAGCCTGATGCCCATCACCGCGAACGTCGAAGGCTTCGAGCAGGCAAGTGAGCGGATGGCCGCGCGCGCTGCACGCGTCAGTGCGGCGCTCTACCAGAAGATTTTCAAGCTCTGCATCGAGGTCCAGACGAAGGTGCAGGGCAACCTCGCCGAGGGCATCGGCCTGAAATCGAGGCATGGGACCTCCGGACTTGCCGGCAGCGTACGCGTCACCGAACCGGTGACCGAGGGAACACAGATCACAGGAGAAGTCCAAGGCGGTGGAGGGCCCACTTGGTACGGCGGAATGTGGGAGTTCACAGGGCACGGCATCATCGTCCCCGTGACGAAGAGAGCGCTGCACTTTTTCGCGAACGGAAAAGAAGTTTTCACGACGCGCGTTTCGGCCCAAGGGCCGCGGCCGTGGATGATTCCGCCGTTCAACGAACTGAAGCCTTACATCGCTGCGGAAATTCGCGCTACAGCGATCGCCGCCGCGAAGGGCGAGGATGCCGCAGGTGGCTAACCAGACTAGGGCAAATATCGACGCGGCGCTCCTCGCGCAACTCCAAGCCGCCTACAACTGGGCGATTCCTTGTTCCATGCACTTTCGGCCGTGGGACGGACAGGACAAGGTCGACGCGACGGACCAGCCGTGCCTCTTCCTGCGGCGCCCGGTTGAGGACATCAGCCAGACCCGCGGCTATACGCTCAACAAATACGTCTTCGACTACGAGGTCTGGGTGTACGCGCGCGTGGACAGCACGGACCCCACCACGAATCCGTATGACCAACTCGACCCCATCCTCGACGCTTTGGACCTCGCAATCAACGGGAGCCCGGCAGTCGGACTGAACAATTTGAGCGGCTTGGTCGACAACTGCCGCATCTCCGGCAAAGTCTTCCTCGCGGATGGAACGGACAACGGACAGGCAGTGATCAGGGTGCCCGTCCTCGTCATCACCGGAACCTAGATATTGAAGGGATTATTGACGGAGGTTCTTGAGCGTGTCGAATACCTACAGCACCCAAATTCAGTTTGGCGCAGGGTACGTCTACGGCTTGAACCTCGGCTCTTCCTACGGTGCCGCGCCATCGCTCATCGTTCCCGGCCGGTTCATCACCATCCAAGATTCATCGGTCGACATGACGTTCACCGTCAAAGAACTTCTCGGTGCGACTGAGTTCGCCGAAGACCTTGCCTCGGCCTCGAAGAAAATCACCGGCAAGATCACGACCGGGCGTATCGACCTGAACCTGCTGAACCAGTTGGTGTTTGCCGACGTCTTCAACACGGGCGAGATTGAGGCGATTGCGAACCTTGAGCCGCATACCATCGCCACTTCACCGACGGACACAGTGCAGGTCACGAACAACACGACCTTCGTGCAAGATTTGGGCGTCTTCTACGCAAACCAGTTCAACGGCAATAACGCCATCCAGCTCGTTCCTGTCGCCTCCTCGCCAGCGCAGGGCCAATACGTCGTGAATCCCGCCACGGGCACTTACACCTTCAATGGCGCCGACGCTGGACAAGCCGTGCTGATCTCCTACGAATACACCGCGACCTCTGGCCACTCGCTCACGATGACGAACAAACTCATGGGCTCGGGTCGCCCGGTTTTCTCGATTTACTTCTCGCAGCCGTACAACGGCAACAACGACATGCTGATTTACTACGCGCGCGCGACGAAGCTCAACATCCCGCAGAAGCGCGAGGATTACCTCATCCTTGAGATCGATTGGATGGCCTCAGCGAACGCTGCTGGGAATGTCTTTACTTGGTGCTCCCCGGTTTAGTATCATCGGTCCCTCGCCACTGCCGCCGCTTGACGGCAGAAAAAGATGAGCGTCCTGCTCGTCGAACAAAAATCCATTCGAGGTGTCGAATGCCTTTCTTTCGCAAGCGTGCGGTAACCCAGGACGGCGTGACCGTCATGGTGTCCGGACTTCTGAATCTCCAAGTCGAAGAATTTCTTGCCTCACAGCAAGCCATCTTCGAAGACAAGGAAACTCCTGCAACGGACCGCGCCAAGAAACTCGAAGAGACCTGGCTCGCGTTCGTATGCCAGGGAATGAAGAACGCCAACCCCGAATCCGCCGTGGATCCGAAATCCGTCTTGCTGGATTACGAGAAGCAGTTCCTCCTCGATGTAGTGAAACCGGTCATCATGGAGATGAGCAACATCGGCATGAGGGGGGAAGTTCTGAGCGCGTAGACTTCGCCGAACTGCGCGCTTTCCTGATGGTGGCGATGAAGTGGACGCTCGAAGAGTTCGACAGGACGCCGTTCTTTTTGACGGTCGAGTTGATGGAATACTTCGCTGACCATCCAGCGGAGCACATTCTGCTCGCGGCGCAAGTCGGATGGAAACCGAAGAACAGGAAGAAAGTGAAGCGCGGATACGAAAACGAATCGGAGTTCAAAGCTGCCGGGCTCCTGCCGACTCCGAAGAATACCGCACCGGACGAGCGCGGACTTCCGGAGTGGGTCAGGACCGTGAGACAGCAGGAAAGAGTCAAGAAGATGGCTGCGGCAATTCAGGGAAAGAAACCGAATGCCTGACGATTCAGTAGTCGTACAAGTTGGGGCTGACATCTCGGGCCTAAGCTCCGGTCTTGCCGGAGCAAAAGCGGAGATGGCCGAAACCGCCACCGCAGCCGAGCGAATGGCCAAGCAGTTCATGGCGAGCGGCCTCACCGCCAACGAAGCTGCTGCCGCTCTCAAGAACTTAGGCTACTCGGCGAAGGATGCAGCCGCGGCCGCAGGACTCCTCGCTACCGCACAATCAGAAGCGAATGTCGCCGTCACTGCCTCTGTGGCATCCATGTCCGGCCTTGAGCGCGCATCCGCGATGGCTGGCGCACGCATCGCCGGAGAATTTGTTCCCGGTCTCGGAATGGCTGGCTACCAAGTTGGCCGCGTCGCCAGCATGTTGCCGGGAATCGGCACGCTCTTCGCCATTGCTTTCCCCGTAGCGCTCATTGCTTTTGCTGCCGAAAAAATTAAGGAGTTCAATGACAACCTCCTCAAGACTCAAGAGGAGATGACTGATCTCACGATCAAGACGCGCGACAGCGCTGGCGCGATAGAACTCCAGAACCTGAAACTCGAAGATGAAATTTCGACGCTTGAGAGAAAGCCAAAGCGGAACGCGCTGCTCGAAGCGCTCGAAGAGAGCAAGGAAGAAGCTGATCGGGTGGGGGAGGCAATCGCGACAGACCTCACGAAAATGAGGACGCTGCTCGAAGCGGGCACGGGGATATTCTCACAACTTTTCGCCGGGAAAGCCAACGAGTCGGTTCTGGCCGATGCAATCAAGCCGATCGAGCGCCAATATCAGCTCGCGGTCCTGGCGCAGGATCAGACCGCCGAGAGGAATGCGCTGCTCGAGGCGCAAGCAACGATCCAGAAAGCAATCACGGATGAAGAAGCGCAACAAGTTCAAATCATCCAAGGCGTGAGCGGACGGACGTTCACCTTCGGGCGCGAACCGGACGTGAAGGCAGTTCAGGATTACAAAGAAGCACTCTCGCAGGTCCAAAGCGAGTTGAAGGAACTCGATGCCCTCACCGTCAACACAAACCTGCATACGCACCTTGGCTCTCTCCAAGCGGCGAAGGACATTGACGATTACTGGATAAAATTCGTCCAGAAGCCGGAGAAGCCAATCGACCGCGAGGCATATTTCAAGGGCTTGGTCCTCGCCGCGAAAGAAGCCAACGAGCAGATGCTTGAGGACCGCGCGGTCACCGACAAGCAGATGTCTGACAACATGGCGCGAGTCGGCAAGCAAGAGATGGAAATAAATATCGCGAATGCGAAGGAAGTGGAGGCAGAGGTTCAGACCGTGATGAAAGGGGCCGAGGCTGAGCGCGCCGCAGCTTCGGGCGGAGCCGTAGGGCCATTTGCCAAGCTGATTGATTCTGCAGCCGCGGCGCATGAAATGGAAATCATCAGAAATGAGATGCAGAAAGTCCAGGATGAGATTGGTCGCCTGAAAGGAAGCATGGCCGAAATCCAGAGGCAACCATTTCTCAGTGAATCCGACGAGGCCATCCTGAGAGCGTACCAGGGCGAACTCAAGAACATGGTCGGGCTCCTTCAGCAACTCGGCACAAAATATGCGGAACTTGGAAGGCAAGTTGAAACGGCAAGCCAAGGAATGCAGCACGCGGCAGATGTCGCGTTCGATAACTTCAACCAAGGTTTCATCCGGATGCTCGAAGGCGGTCAGACCTTCGGGCGCACGATGCAGCAAGTCTGGACTCAGATGGCGACGACATTCATCTCTTCAAGCCTCCGCATTTTGGAGCAGATGATCGTCAACGCGGCTCTCCAGAAATCCATTGCGGCGAACACGAAGCTTTCAGATGCCGGTGCCGCCGCGCGCCACACCTACGCAAGCGCTTCCGCGATTCCTCTTATCGGCTGGATTATTGCGCCAGTCGCTGCCGCCGCCGCTTTCGCTGCCGTCCTCGCCTTTGAAAAGGGCGGTCTGGTTCCTGGAGGCCGAGGCGAGGCCGTCCCAGTAGTTGCTCACGCTGGCGAGGCAGTGCTACCCGCGAAGCTCACGAACTTTCTGGTGAACGCCGCATCGAGCGGAGCGGCATCTGGAAACGCGGGTCGCTCCATCAACGTGAACTATTCTCCGACAATCCACGCGATCGACACGCGCGGAGTCTCCGATATGATGCGCGAGCACGCTTCCATAATGGCTGAAGCGCTGGCTGGGGAGTTGCGGCGGAGGAATGCAGCGTGAGCAACGTGATTTTTCCGGCACCTGTCGCTCAGTCGTGGGGCGTGACCTGGCCGATAAAAAAATCGCCCAGCTACAAAACTTTGCAGCAAACGCCAGCGAACAACCGTGGAGAAGTCCGGATCTCTCTGACGCCCTATCCAATTTGGGTGTGGGAACTCGACCTTGACTATCTCAAGGGCGACATGTCGACAGGCAGCGTCAATAGCTCGTTTCAGGAGATCACTGGCTTCTTCGGTCAGATGCAGGGAGCGGCAAGCGACTGGCTCTATCAGGACCCCTACGATAATTCCTGCACGGGCCAGATTCTCGGCTACGGCGACGGCACGACGCAGCAGTTCCAGCTCGTCCGCAACACAGGCGGCATGGTCGACCTGATGCAAACTGCGCTGCCGTCGGCTGTCTATATCAACGGAACAGCCCTCAACCCTGGGCCACACTCAAGCGGAAACCAGTGGTACTGCGGAATAGAAAATCTGCTTCTGCAGTCACAAGCGCTCGGGACGACACCTTGGAGCGAGACGAGCACGACGGTCACGAACAATGCGACGTCGGCACCGGACGGAAGCACGACCGCAACGGAACTTGCCTTCTCCTCCAAGGCCGCAAACGTCTTTGTCGGGGTGCTTCAAACGGCCAGCGTTCCGACCGCACTCCCAGCGACCGTCACCTTCTCCGTCTGGCTTGAGGCTGCGACGACGGGCCTAATCGCTGAAATCTACGTGGAGTCACTGAATGCTGCGGGCCAGGTCACGAACAGCGCAGAGAGCGCCATACATGTGACGACGAGCTGGACGCGGTACTCCATCTCGCTCACCATCGAGCAGCAGCAAGGGAACACTGTCCAAGTCCAGATACGGTCACCCTACGCATCGAGCGAATCGGCTTTCACGATTTATGCCTGGGGTGCGCAGCTTGAGCGGTGGGCCAGCCCGAGCGGCTACAATCCAACGACGACCGCCGTCAACATTCCGCAAGGTCTCGTCACATTCGTCACGGCACCTGCGGCCGGAGCCTCCGTCACTGCCGATTTTTCCTTCTGGTATCGATGCCGATTCCTTGATGATCAGTGGAAGGACCTGTCCGAGGACCTTTACCAAATTTGGAGCTTGCATTCGCTAAAATTTAAGTCGCTGCTTTTGTGAGGGGACATGAAAAAGATACTTTTTTCTTTGGCATTGCTTCTGATTGCGTTTCCCTTGATAGCGCAAGATGCTCCCCGCTCTGTGCTCAAGGCGAGTCCCATCGCTAGGGTCGGCCACTACCTGAATACTCACAAGCGTCTTCTGATCTCGGACGCCATCGTGGTCGCCTCGTTTTCCGCAGACGCCGCAAGCTCGGTCCACTGCCAGCACTCCTCACCAGCTTGCCTCGAACAAAATTCCATCGTCGGCCCGCGTCCGAATGAAGTGCAGACCTGGGGCTGGTCGACACTCGCGATGGTTTCAGTCGTCGGAGGCGACCATCTTCTCTGGTGGGCGGCAAACAAAGAGGACCAGCCAGTCCGCAACATCATCTGGATTCCGACTATTGCCATCGGAATCAGCGAATGCTTCAACATCCGAAACAACGTAAATACGGCGGAGTTTCTTGAGCCGCACGGCGTGGGCGGGAAGGGCTGCAGTACACCTCCCTGTCCGGCCGGAATCGCATTCGCCCGCGCAAGGTTGGCGCAGCCCTGATGTCGAAGAACGTCCCGACGGCACTCTTGGATTTCCTACTTTCTATGAATGAGTATAACCGCGCCGACCTGTTCCAGATCACGCTTCAGAACGGCCAGAGCATTTTCTCAACGACCGCGGAACTCCCCATCGTCTTCGGGGGCAACACCTATTATCCATCCCGTTACGGCACTTGGCAGCGCGGGTCTATCCAGTCCGAAGCGTCCTATTCGCCGAAGTCGAACAGCATGGCCCTTTCGGTAAGCGTGGACCCGAATTTTCTCCCGCAAATTGTCTATCCGGGCAGCCAGACTCCACTGATGGAGACGGTTGCCGCAGGGCTGTTCGATGCCGCGAAAGTGACGGTGGCTACGGTCTATTGGGCCATCGGCGAGGCACCAGCCGTCGGAGTGGCACGCGGCTCGGTTGTTTCCTTCCTCGGGCAGATAACGAAAATCAGCGACCTCTCGCGCGACAAGTGCGATTTCGAAGTGGCCGACATGCTTTTCCAGTTGAACCTCTTCACTCCGCCGAATCTCATCCAGAGCGCGTGCCGCCATCAACTCTTCGACGGCGGCTGCACGTTGCTCAAGACAAACTTCCAACTCACGAACTCTGCGGCTTCCGGCAGCACGGCTCTTCAGATCAATCTTTCCGTCGGAGCGAATACGGCGAGTTGGTGGAACGGGGTCATTACCTTCACACAGGGATACGTCACCTTCACGAGCGGACAGAATGCAGGACTCTCGGGCTATATCAAGAACCTCAACAGCAACACGCAGATTTTGCTTTCGGCCCCCATGCCGTTTCCGATCGCGGTCGGAGACACATTCACAATGTACGCCGGGTGCAGAAAAGATTTGGTCATGTGCAACAGCGGCTTCGACAATCTTATAAATTTCGGAGGGACTCCCTACGTTCCTAACCCAGAAATCGGGATCTGAGCGGCTGCGACTCATCGAGGCCGCGAAAGGATGGATTGGCACGCCGTACCATGACCGCTCGGACAAAAAGGGCGTCGGCTGCGATTGCGCCGGCTTCCCAAAAGGCGTGCTCGTTGAAGCTGGACTCATCGAGGATTTTTCTTTGCCCTTTTGGGACCCGCAGCAATGGCTCAAGAAAAACTACGAGGACAGGCAGTACCTTGACATGATGCTCGTCCTCACCGACGAAATTGAAGAGAGGAACGTGTTGCCAGCAGACTTCGTTCTCTATCGCGTGGCTCGCAGCTTCACACATGGAGCCATTGTCATCGAGTGGCCGAACTTCGTGCTTCATTGCATCAAGGGCCGCGGTGTCGTCGGCTCGCACGGAACGAACGAGGGATTCATCAAGGGGAGGGAGCGGAAGTTTTTTCGCCTAAAAAGATGGGCCTCTTAGGACAGCGGCCGGCGTACATCGCAACCCGTCTCAATGGCGTCCACATGGGGCAAGCCCTGCTTGGTGTGCCCATTCCGATTTTGATGGGCCAGCGGCGCATCGGCGGAAAACTTCTTTGGTACGGAGATTTCACATCAAAGAAAGCGCAGCAGCCGGGCGGCTCTGGACTCGCAAAGGGAGGAACGGAATACGTTTACTCGGCATCGGTGATTCTCGGGCTTTGCCAGGGCGTCTGCGCCAATCTGTTGAGTGTTTGGGACAGCACTGGAAAATTTGTTGTCGACAGCACATCCGAGACGTACACGGTCACTGGAGGCTCGCCCAGCTATACCGTCTCCGAAGCTGCGCTTTTCACGCAAGATCAGGGCGTGGGCTACGCGTCGGCGTACAGCGTCGGCGTAAATGACTATGGCTCTCCGGGCCCAGTCACCCTTTCCGGCACGCAGCAAATCCCGATGGCGCTCGTTTCCAGCGCGCCGGGATCCGGGCAGTACACCGTTGACCCGACGACCGGGACGTACGGATTCTCGTCGTCTGATTCCGGCAAAGAAGTCACGATTACCTACACGTTTTACCGCTACGCGAACATTGTCGAGCAACTCTCGGTCGTCCCGTTCGTGGGCCCTTACGTCGTCACGGTCGATAACCAGCCCTACTTCGGCGTTGACGAAGGCGTCGAATACTATCCGTCCGGAATTCCGCTCACGAAAGTCAGTGGGACGCCCTCCACGGGTCAGTACAACCCGAACGGAGGGAATTACACTTTCGCCGCTGGCGATGCTGGGCAGGGCGTCACGATCAATTATTCCTACAACAACCCGAACGTCGACAACAACGCGCCGAACAGGCTCAACTTCACTTTTTTCGAGGGGGCACAAGGTCAATCCCCCTGGTCCTATCTCACGACGAAGCATCCTGGCGAAGCGCTGGGCTACACGCAGTTGGCCTTCATCGGCAGCATCGGACTCTACCTGGGATATTCGCCGGAGATTCCCGCCTACAGCTACGAAATCCTCGGTCCTTACGCCTTTGGCTCTGGAATCCCCGATTGCTGTCCATCCGACTGCATCGAGGCAATTCTGTCCGACCCGATCATCGGAATTGGCTTTCCGTCAGCTTATATCGCATCGAGCCTTCAGGGAGTCTCTCGGAATTTTTGGCTCGCCAACAATTTCTTCATCAGTCCCTATCTCGATACGCAGCGCAGCGTTTCTTCAGTGGTCGGAGAGTGGTGCGAGGCTGGGCAAGTCGCGAATTTCTGGTCCGAAGGTTTGATGAAATTCATCCCCTACGGGACGACTTCCGCCATCGCAAACGGCGCGCAGTTCACTCCCCCGACGACTCCGGTTTATTCCTTCACGGATAGCGACTACATCACGGATGGAACCGAGGCGCCGATCAAGGTGAGCCGCTCGGCGTGGCAGGACGCCTACAACAAGGTCGAGGTCCAGTGGAGCGTCCGCACGAACGATTACAACACGGATGTCTGCCCAGAGCAGGACGATGCAGCCATTCAGATGTTCGGTCTCCGGCTTGAACCTCCGAAAAGTTATGACTTCATCTGCACTCTTCCTGCGGCGCAGTTCGCGGCGAACATGCGCGTGCAGCGCAACGTCCACATCCGGAACACCTATTCCTTCCGTGTGCCGAGCAATTTCATTTGGCTCGACCCTATGGACGTGATCGAAGTGAGCGATTCGATTCTCGGGCTAAGCCAAACTGCGGTGCGAATCATCAAAATGCTCGACGATCCGCAAAAGGGAATTACGCTCACTTGCGAAGACTTTCCTTGGGCGACGGGCAACCCAAGCCTCTATCCGAAACAGCCGACGGTGCCCTCGAGCATTCTCTCTCTGGGCCAACAGGCTCCCGGCAATACGAATCTCCTCGTGCTCGAACTCCCTGACAGGCTTGGCTTCTACCAGGGCGATATTCTCTATCTTTTTGCGAGCGGCAACACGCCGAACTGGGGCGGCTGTGTCGTCTGGAAAGCACTGGGCACTGACATCTGCTTCATCACCAATGTCTCTGCCTCGGGCGGGACGCTGACCGTTACCGGCAACAACGCTGGGACGAGCCCTGTCCAGGCTGGCGACATCGTTACGTTCTTCAACCTGAGCGGTGCTGCGGCAGTCCTCAACGGCGAGAGCGTGACCGTAGCGACTGCAACTTCGAGCGGATTCACGGCCTCCTATTCCAGCACGATCTCGAGCACCGCAACGAGCGGGTTCGCCTCAGCGATGTCGGGATTTGCTGTCCTCGGACAGGTGACAACGTCTGCGCGCATGGGCGTACTCTCCGCTGGACTTGCTGCCTATTCCGGAACGAACCCCGATACGACCGATACACTTGCCGTCACGATGAACGAGCCAAGCGCCACGCTCGCTAGCGTCTCGGCAGCGACGGCCGCGCAATCCTTCCCGGCTACACTCTCGGCGATCATCACGGCTGCTCCAGTGGAGAGCGCTGGGCCGGACATCGCCACCGCTGGCCAGGACAACGGTGGACCGAACGCCTGGAGCAATCCTGGTAACGTGGGCTCGACCTCGTCCTACGCCACGGTATCCATTCCCCACTCAGCCGGTTCGAACGTTCTTCAAGCCTCCGGATTCTTCGCTTCGAATCCATTGCCAGCGGGGGCGACGCTCACCGGCATCGCGGTAAATTTTAATGGCTACTGCGGGTGGTTTCCAACTGGGGGTTCCCCTGGAAATTGCACCGTGCAACTAGGGCAGTCAGGCTCAGCGATTGGGACGGCCGAGACGATTGACACCTACGGGACATCGCCGCACGGAAACAGCGCTGGCGGCCCTACGAGCCTTTGGGGCCTAAGCTCCGCCCCAACTTTAACCTCCCTTGACGTTCTGATTTATATGTTCGACGGCTCGCTTTCTGGCAGCACGACGGGCGAAATCAACGACGTCACCGTAACCGTTTACTACACGCTTTCGGCGCCAGCCGCCGAATTCCTCTCCTATGAGACTGCGACCCTGACGTCTGCCGGAACGCCGCCCGGAGGGCCGTCGTACGACCTCACGACTCTTTACCGCGGACTTATGGACAGTGACGCGGCAGCGCACCTCACTGGAGATGTTTTTGTCCGGCTCGATGATGCCTCGCTCACTTATCAGTACGACCCGTCGCTGGTCCGGCAGTACATCTTTCTCGCTGCGACATCCTTCAACAGCTACGGGAACCAGCAGCAAGAAATTTCCGAAGTAACGATTGTGCCCGTTCTCTTGCAAGGGACCGGACCCGGCACGACAAACCTCTCTGTCGGCTTTCTCCAAACGCACGTCGGGACGATTCCCCCAATTTTCAGCGGCTCGCTCAGCTACAGTTCGACGACAACCTCGATCACTTGGTCGTGGACGAGCCTCGCTATCTATCGCCCGGACGGGACGACGACCTCGATCCCGAATGGTTCGGTCGTGGTGACGGACCTCACAGCCAACACGACGTACTATTTCTATCCCTATTACGACGAGACGAATGAAATCATCAACTTCGTCGCGGGAGGAGTCGGGAACAGTGCACTCGGCGCAATCGCTCAAACGGCGAAATCGAACGTAGCCCTTCAGGGGCAAACGATGTCCGGATTCGCTCCGCTCTCGATCGGCGCCATGTCGGCAGCGACCCCCTCAAGCGGGAGCGGCGGTGGTTCCGGCGGTGGCACGGGAGTTTGCCTTAAGAGCACAGCGGTCGTGAAGGAAAGGACGAAAGGCGTCGTGCCAATAGCGCGCTGCGCGGTCGGAGATTGGCTGGATGGGCCAGACGGATGGACTCAAATCACGCGAATGGCCATCGTCCCCAACGAAATCTTCATCATGGCGAAGGTCGATACCGGGGATGGCGTCATGGTCACCCCGACTCATCCGTTCCAGACGGTCACGGAGAACGGCGAAGAAGCTGACTGCTGCGCCAAGGACCTCACGCTCTCGCATCTATTGAAATTGCGAGGCGGGAAAATTTCGCCCGTGCGCCACGTTTCGGTGATCAGGGATCCCGGAGGGAAGAAGGCGGTCGTGACCTGCGAACCATCGAGGCTCTTTTACGCCGGCCAGCTCAACCCGAACATCGTGACGCACAACGTGGTGCCGACATCGTGACGAAAATCTACGCCATCTGCGACAGGGAAGCCTACGCGAAATTCAAGGACCATTTCTGCCCGCAGAACGGCTCGCACTATATTGAGCTTGAAAGCGGCCGGGTGCTGGTCCTCGCCTTCTTCCACAAGGAGGAGAATGAACACGCGTTCTCCATGCTGGCTGGGGTCGACGTGCTTCCTGATGCTTTTTTCAGTGACGGGCGATTGCAAGCCGAACATGCCGAGGAACTTAGCGAACTAGGGTTGCCGGAGAGTCCGACAACGTTCCACGTGGCGAAGGCGGCCGCGAAGAGGCATCCGCTGATGAAATTGCGTTCCTGGCTCTAGCTCCCAAGATATTCAAGGGTTTGATGAGACCCGAATGGGCAAACTACGCCTGCTCTTCGCTGCGATCCTCCTCTGCTTTCTTCCCTTGACGGCAAACGCGCAAGGGCCGAGTCTCACTACGGTCAACGGAACTTTTTACTCCTCAAACGGCCAGCCAGCGAACGGCACGATCACGATTTCGACTCCCATCGCTTTTCTTTCTGCTGACGGCTACCCAGTTCCGTCGAGAGTGAACACGACCGTCCCGATAACGAACGGTGCCTTCAGCGTGCAGCTCGTGCCGACGGTCGCATCCACGCCGGGCGGCGCGTACTACATTGCTGGATACAATTTCGCCGGAGGTTCCTACTCCGAGTATTGGGTCGTCCCGTACTCTGCGACGCCTGTCGGAATCCTGCAGGTGCGTGCGGCCGTGCCGCCCCTTCCGACGATTTCGATTCCCATCGCGCAACTGACGCCGCCGATCAACTGCATCTCCCTCGGCGGATTGATTCAGTGGACGTCCTCGGGTTGGACCTGCAATCCGGGGGCCTCCGGAATCGCATCCGTCACTTGGTCGCTGCCGGCTTTCATGTCCGCAACCCCGAGCACGATTTCAAGTTCGGGCACGCAAACGTTTTCCTTTACCGACGAATCGCAAAATTATTTTCTCGCTGGGCCCTGCACTGGAGGTGCTGGCCCAGTGGGATTCCGCGCGATATGTGTCGGCGACGTTCCGACGCTGAACCAAAGCACGACGGGCAACGCTGGCACGGCAACAGATTTGAGCACCACTGGATCGAATGGGACCTTCTGGGGAGTTTCGGGCGGTGTGCAAGGCTGGTATACACCTGCGGGAAGTGGCAATTTCACCGTCAGCGGCGGCGCGCAGTATTACATCACAGACTTCACGACCTCAACGACAGGAAGCGGAATCGCACCGTCCTCCGCTTCGTACGCGCTAGTTTCAAACGGGCTCACGTCGTACCCTAGCTTTCAGTACCTTCCAGTCGGGAGCGTGGGGAGTTCAGGGCTAAGCGGCAGCGCTCCGATCTCTGTCGCCGCCACCGGGGCGATTTCGTGCCCCGCGTGCAATACGTCCAATGCCACGGTTTCGACATTCAGTGCCGGAACCCTATCGCCCCTCTTCACAACGAGCGTGGCCACTGCGACGACGACTCCAGCTCTGAGCTTCACGCTCTCGAATGCCGGAGCGTATACCGTTTTCGGAAATCCAGGGGGCACATCCACGTCCCCCTCCTTCACCGCGAACCCTGCGGTTTCCTCGATCGTACTTGAGGGCTCGAGCAGCGGTTCATTCACACTCAGTGCCACAGCGACGGGGAGCGGTCTCAACCTCGGAAGCAATGCCT
>Ga0335072_10005436_pt1 | contig 18758 bp, 17 predicted proteins | sample Lox_Sample_21_FD_206725 | JGI IMG/M metagenome (GOLD analysis project Ga0335072, IMG submission 206725) | Soil microbial communities from Loxahatchee National Wildlife Refuge, Florida, United States - Lox_Sample_2.1 | ecosystem: Environmental > Terrestrial > Soil > Wetlands | place: USA... | reverse complement strand
CAGAATCAGGCGCGCTCGGCGAGCATCATCTGCTCGTCCTGCCTGACTCATCGCTCGCTCCTTCAGCTCCACCCGCTCCACCTCGGACAGTTTGATCGTGCTGCTCATGAGCACAATCATACTCCTGTTTCATTCGTTACAGTCCACTAGGATGCGCGCCGACGGGAATCGTCCCCACCCGATCCGGCGTTCCCTTGCTCATCCGCCGACGCTCGGTCGACCGCATCGATAGCGGCCTGAATCCTTGCGATGGTATCCCCGGTCAGCTGTTCGACCGGCGTCTTCATCAGGCGTTCGACGAGGGCGCGACGCCGGACGACCAGGTTGGCGCGTAGCGCGGCGAGTTTCTGAATCTCGGACATGATGTGCTCCAATGGCATTGATCAACAGTGAAAGAAATTCAAACGTCGATCAGACATCAAGAAGGCATCCCCAGTAGGTGCTCGTAATAATCGGGTGCCGGATAGTGAAACGGCACCGGACCGTCGGGCGAGCCGCTCATGAACTGACGTACCAACGCCGAGTCGCTTTCGTGCAGTTGTCTCGGACTGCCCGACGCGGCGACTTTCCCGTCCACCAGGATGAAATGGGTATCAGCCAGTGTTTCGGCCTCCGAAACGTCGTGCGACACTACGACGATGGTGATCCCCAGCGCCCGGTTGATCGTCCGCAGTAACCGACTCACCACGCCGATCGCGATGGGATCGAGCCCCGTGAACGGCTCGTCGCAGAATAGGATCGGAGGATCCAATACGAGCGCGCGGGCGAGTGCCACACGGCGCGCCATGCCCCCGGATAGTTCGAAGGGCATCAATCCGGCCGCGCCGCGAAGGCCGACCGAATGGAGCTTCGTAAGCACGAGAAGCCGGATCAGTCGCTCCGTGAGGTTGGTATGTTCCCGCGCAGGAAACGCGACATTTTCAAACACGTTGAGGTCCGTGAACAGTGCACTCTGTTGAAAGAGCATGCCCATCTTCAAACGCATCGCGTACAGCGCGTAAACTGAAAGACTCGAGACGTCTCGGCCCTCCACGCACACGCGCCCGCGGGCGGCCGACACTTCACCGGTTAGCAGACGCAAGAGCGTCGTCTTTCCCGTGCCGCTGGGCCCCATGATCGAGGCTATGCAACCGCGCGGGACGGCCAGGTTGAGTCCAGAAAACACACGGCGACCGGCGACGACGTAATCCACCTCCGTGAGCTCAATGCAAGGAGAAGTCTCTCGCAGCGGTATCGACACCACGGGTTTAACTCGTTGAGCACCGCTCACGATGGGGATTGAGGGAGGTGCTGCGTCTCATTGATGCGCAATGCCTTCGCCTGGCGCGCGGATGTCGTGATTTCGCTCACCCCGCAGGGGTCCTGAGCGAATCGCCAATACGCCGCGAGGGGCATGTCGAGCAGATGAAGCAGCAGTACCCGCAGGCTGCTGTCATGAGCGACCAGGACCACGGTCTTGTTCGCATGGCGCTGCAGGATGAGTCGCAGGGCATCGGCTAGACGAGCGTGCATGTCCTGAAGCGATTCGCCCTGAGGAAAGCGCATCCATTGCGGTGCCTTGAACCATCGGTCGAACTCTTGCGGCCAACGTGCCTGCACCTCCTCGTGGGTGCACCACTGCCACTCGCCGTAGTCCAGATCGTTCAACTCCTCCAATACTTCGGCCGAAGCGGCGCACCGAGTGGCGATCTCCACGCCCGTTTGAACGCAGCGCTGCAAGGGACTGGTATAGATATGGGAGGGCTGCCAGTGGGCGGCGATGTACTCCCCGGTTGCCCGCGCCTGCAGAATGCCGCGTTCGGTAAGCGGTACATTGTGGCGACCGCGGAATCGCTCGGGGCGGATGCCCTCGACATGACCGTGGCGAACCAGAAGGATCTTCGTCATGCTGAACCACCCGTCGCGCGGCGGGTATGCCTACCCCACGTCCACTACAACGTTCGGTAGGAGTCATCAGCTAGGCGGTTCGCGGGGGACTCCATCCCCAGAGAATAGGCTACGGTACGCCCTCAAGCGCGTCAACAAGTCCACCGCCCGCTCTCGACTCGAGTCCGCGCGGGGCATGGAGACTCGCTCGCGGACGCGTTGCGAATGCGCTGCGAGTTTGCAGCGCGCCTGCGCGTTGACGAGCGGCACCGAAAGCCGATAGCCTCGGAAGGTTAAGTGATCGGGGATGGAGTCCCCCGCGAATCGCCGGCTGCCAGGGTCTCCGAAATGGGACGACCGAAGGGGCCGCGAGTATCGGAACGCATGCGTCGCCCGAGATGCCGGGGAATCGCAGCTGATGACTCCTGCCGTGCGCGTTGCGGCGTGCGGAAGGAGTCATCGTCGTGAGTCGCCCACTGCTCCTGCCGGAATTGAACGCTGCGGTCGCGCTCGCAAGACCGCACGACGCTCGCTGCATGGTCCGCACCGTACACCGTGCCGACGATGCCATTGCCACGATCGGCGTGGCAGCGCCTCGTGCCGCCCGGGCGTGCAAGGTCCCCCGCGCGCCGCTCGAGCAGCAATCGGAGCCTCCCCGATGAGTGACGCATCCGCACGTGCCCCGGGAGGTTCCCCCGCGGGCGACCGGCGCCGAATCGAGCTCGAGGACTGCCTCGCGGAAGCCGCAACGCTCCCTGGCGTCGATGCGGTGACGTGCCGCTGGCTCGAACAGAAACTCCGTGAGGGCACGTTCAATCTCGTCGTGGTCGGGGAATTCAAGCGCGGCAAAAGCAGCATCATCAATGCTCTGCTTGGGGAAGCCCTGTTGCCCGCGGGTGTCGTGCCGCTCACCTCGGTCGTGACTGTGATCTCCTCGGGAAGGATACCCTCGGTGCGCGTCGCGCTGCGAAACGGCGAACAGCTTACGATCGATCCGTCTGCGCTCGGTGAGTACGTCACCGAGCGCGGCAACCCCGGCAATACCAAGGCCGTTGAGCGCGTCATCATCGATCATCCCTCGCCCTGGCTCGCGAGCGGCGTGCGCCTCGTCGATACGCCCGGCATTGGATCCGTGTACCAGCACAATACGGATGAGACGCGCAAATACCTTCCGCAGGCGGATGCCGTGCTGTTCGTCGCATCGGTCGACCAGCCGGTGAGCCGCGCCGAGCTCGATTTCCTGCGCGATGTACGCGCGTACGCGGGGAAGGTCTTCTGCCTGCTGAATAAGATCGACTACTTGCGACCCGGGGAACTCGACGAATCGCTTGCGTTCGCGAGCGCCGCCGTCCGCGAGGCGCTCGATGCATCCGTCCCGGTGCTTGCGGTCTCGGCGCGCCTGGCGCTCGAAGGGCGACAGCGAGGCAACGCCGACCGCCTCGCGCACAGCGGTTTCCTCGAGCTCGAGGAGAGCTTGCGTGTTTTCATGCAGTGCGAAAGGGCGAACGCGTGGCTGTATTCGATGCGGAGGAGCCTCGAACGGCTGCTCTCGCAGGCGCGCTTTGCACTCGATCTTGAGGCGAAAGTGTTGATCGAGCCGCTCGAGCGGTCCGAGGCGAATCTCACCGCCTATCGACTGGAGAAGCAGAAGGCCGAGCGAGCACGCGAGGACTACCAGGTGCTGCTCGCGGCGGACTCGAAAAGGCTGCAGAAGGAGGACGTCGAGCCCAAGCTCGAAGCGTTCAAGCACGAGCAGCAGGCCGCCATGAATCAGCTCGTCGGGGAGTGGCTCGCAGAATTCAAGGACCTGCCATCTCGCAGCCTTCAGGCACGGCTGCAGGAGCGAATGATCAGGCATATCCGTGCAGCCTATGATGATTGGCTCGAGCGCGAGAACGTAGCGCTTTCGCGTGCCTTCGAGGGGCTGTGCGCACGCTTCTGGATCGGCTTGCAGGAGAGCGTCGATGAGCTGATGCGCCGCTCGAGCGAATTGTTTGCCATCAATTTCAGCGGTGCGCGCACCGATGCACGCTTCACGAGCGAGTCCGGGTTCTATTACAAATTTTGGTACGAGCCGCCGAGTCTGAAGCTCCTCTCCTCCTCCGTGGTCCACGCACTGCCGAGGGCGCTCGCCGGACCCCTCGTCGCCAAACGCACGAAGGCCACGGCCCTCGAGCTGCTCGAGGTCCAGGCAGGGCGGATCCGCCACGACCTCGATGAGCGTCTCAAAAAGAGCGTCCGCGACGCGCAGCTGCAGATGTTGACCCAGATCGATGCGACGATCGCCGGGATCGAGGCTGCAATAGACCGCGGAATCGGCGCCCGTCGACGGAGCAGTGCGCAAGCCGACGTGCGCGGCACGGAACTCCTCGCACTGCGCCAGAGAGTCACCGCCATCGAGGAGCGCCTCGAGCGCCTCCCCAGCGACCCGCCCGTGGGATGATGTCAATCGCATCGCGCGGCGATGTAAGCGACGGCCGCGCGAGCCTGCCTAAGACCCTCAGGTGTCAGAGGTATGTCGGCGCGCCCGCGGATCCGCTTCGGATCGATACCCTCGACGTGGCCGTGACGCACGAGAACGAGCCGCGTCATCGAGCTTCACACCTCGGTCGGTCAACGGAACGTACGGGGCAGCTAGTGCCGATATGAGGCGCGAAAGAACTGATGGCGGATGCCGGCATGACTTACCCGTCGCGCGGCGGGCTCTCTTCCACCGCGAGCGCAAAGCAACAATTGGCGGGAGTCATCAGCGGTTAGGCGGTTTTCGGGGGACTCCATCCCCGTTGAGAGGAGCCTACGGGAGCCGATACGCGCCGTCAGCTTGGCTCCCGGATCGCTCCCTCGCTCGCGTTGATTCTCATTTGTTCGGTCCGTAGACTCGCTTCGGGCAGCGGGCGGGGCGCCCTCTCATCCCGAGCGAGCGTGAAAGGGCGTGCATGCCGAAAGCCATCATTGCGATCAGTCTCGGCGCGGCGCTCGGCGCTCTCCTCCGATGGTGGCTCGGGACCCGGCTCAACGCCTTATTCCCGAATATCCCACCGGGTACGATTGCCGCGAATCTCATCGGCGGCTACATCATCGGGGCTGCGATCGCTTTCTTCTCCTCCTTTCCGGCGCTCGCCCCCGAATGGCGCCTCCTCGTCGTGACCGGCTTCTGCGGAGGTCTCACGACGTTCTCCACATTTTCCGCGGAACTCGTCGCGCTGCTTCGGGCGGGACAGGTCGGGTGGACCTTGATGGCCCTGGGCATCCACCTCGGCGGCTCACTCCTCATGACAGCCGCCGGCATCGGTACGGTTGAATGGTTGAGGAGCTGAAACGGTAACAACTCGAAGTGAGGGGATGTCATGCAAGGGTCGTTCTTCCGATTCTACGTGCATGAGGATCATCGGCATCACGGTAAGCTCGTATGGGAATGGCTCCTCGAGAGGGGCAACAGGCTCGGCATTCGCGGCGGCTCCGCGTTCAAGGCGATGGCCGGGTTCGGTCGCCACCATGTGCTTCACGAGGCGCGCTTTTTTGAGCTCGCAGGCACGCTCACCGTGGAGGTGGAGTTCATCGTGACGCAGGAGGAGGCACAGAAGCTCCTCGACATGCTGCATGAGGAGAAGGTCCGCCTCTTCTACGCCTACACGCCCGCCTGTTTTGGCGTGATCAATCCGGACGCCGCCGATCCGCCATCGGCCTCGGATTGCAACTAGCGCCGCGGTGACTCAGCGCAAGCGCTCGCGACCGGCCTGGCAAAGAGATTGCCGCTCATGAGTGCGCCCCGTATATTGGCTTTGAGGGAGATGGCATTCCTCCCGATCGTGGTGCACGCGGCGCCTCGAGAACCGCCGTATGCGGCTGATGATGCCTGTCGGTTGCAACCGCGAATGGGATGCACGGCAGAGCACTTATGGCCCTTGCGGGGAGCCTCGAATCAAGCTGTGTCCAGGCGGTCGAGAGAGCCGCGGCCTACATCGCCGGCCGTCAATCGCCCTCGGGCGGGTTTTGCTTCTACCGCTATGGCGGGGTCGAGGAGCCGAGCCTCGGGGACACCTACTACGCCGTCGCGACGCTCCGACTCTTCGGCCTTGAAGTTCCCAATGCGCGCAGAACCATGGAGTTCGTAGGCAAGGCTCGCATATTCGGCCTCACCTATCTCTATTTTTGCGCCTTCACGTTTGACCACCTCGGGCTCGGCGCCCGGGTGAGCGAGGACGTGTGCAAGCAGATCGCCGCCCTCACCATCGATCTGCCGCAGGCCTCGCGGTCAATTGACCGGAGCGGCTGGCTCGAGAGTGTGCGCAAGACGATCCGCGTGCAACATCGGTTCGCCCCACAGGCAAGCGATCGCTATGCGCATGTGGCCCAATTCATGCGGGATCTGTTCCGCGACGGGAGTTTCGGTGTTCGAAGGGATCTCTGGGAGACCTATCTTGCGGTCAGTATCGCGGCGCTCCTCGGCCTCGAAGCGATGGAGGACACCGCCTCCTTCGTCGATTCGCTCCAACAGCCGCCCCTCGGGTTCATGATGACCCCGAGCTCAATCGTCGGAAGTCTCGACGTTGCCTACGCCGGGGTACGCTGCTGCGAGCTGCTGAAGCTGCCCGTGAGGCGCGGTGAGGAGGTCATCGAGTTCATCCTCGCATGTCAGAGCACGGACGGCGGCTTCGCGCATGCGCCGCAGGCGCTGCCGAACCTCGAGTTCACGTATCGCGCCTTAATGACACTCGCCCGGCTCGCGCCGCAGTTGACAAGAGGCCCCTTGGACGGCGGCCCTTGACGCTTCTCCCCGGCCTCGTTTACCTTGGCATTGTGACGGGGATGGAGTCCCCCTCGAACTGCTCTTGCAGCTGATGACTCCTACCGTGTGTTGATGGATCAGGCGGCGGGATGCGTTCGCCGTGCGGTAGGTGCACCATGTTCCGTGTGCCGGATGCAGGGTCCGCGGCACTCATCGAGCGACTCAATAATCTGCACGAGGGTCCCCTCGTCTTACCGGACGTGATCCGATTGGGCGATGCGGCCGTTCCGGGGCTTGAGGCCATTCTTCGCGGTCCGTCGCAGGCACTGCCGCATGCACGCTGCATGGCCGCCGATGCATTGGGCGCGATCGGCGGGCCAAAGGCCGCTTCAGCGCTCGTAGGCGCGCTGCGGGACTCGATCGCGCGCACACCGGATGTCATCTCCCTCGAGGCCGAGCGCGTGGTGATCGATCGCATCGCGAATCACCTGTGCGCACACCGTGAGAACGATGTGATCGAAGCGCTGCTTGAGGCGCTGCGCATCACGCCCTATCCCGCCTGCGCGCGAGCGCTCGGGGAGCTTAGAGACCCGCGCGCCATCCCGCTTCTCATCGAGTGCCTGCACGACGATGCCGCCCGCGGCGCCGCCCTCGATGCACTGCGCCGCTTCGGCCGGGACGCCTGCCCAGCCCTCATCGGTACGCTCATCCGGCCGCGACTGCGCCGCGGCCTCGAAGCACCGAGCTCGATCGATGCGCGCGTCGCCGCGGCGCGCCTCCTGGGTGAGCTCGCGCAAGTCGCACTCGCCCCGTCGGCCGCGGATGTCGCCTTGCGCACGGCACTCACGGACCGGCAGCGCGCCGTCCGCATCGAGGCTGCCATTGCGATCGCGCGACGCGGTTGGAAGGCGGCGCCGGAAGCGACCGCGACACTCGCCGGCGGACTTGACGAGGCTCACTGGGTGCAGGCAGAGCGAATCATGGACGCGCTCGCGCGGTTCGGTCCGGCTGCCGAGGAGACCGTGGTGCCTCTCATCGCTCTCCCGGTCGATGATGAGGGGAGTCGCCGTCGCAAAATACGTGCGGCCATCGTTGCCGGGCGTCTGCGCGCATCCTCGGCCATCGTCCCGCTCGCTGCGCTCGCTCAAATAGGTGATCGCGAGCTACGCCTTGCGGTGATCACGGCACTTGCGCGAATTCCGGCGACAGCCTGCTCTGTCCTCGAGCGCTTTCTGCTCGATCGGGAAGGACCCATCCGGCTTCGCGCCGTGCGCGCCTTGCGCGACCGCCGTGCGCTTGGTCCGGCGCTCGCCACTGAGTTGCTGGGCGATTCGGACCCTGAGGTGCGAATCCTCGCGCGCGCTTCGCTCCTCTCGAACTCGCCGGCGGCAGAGTTCTCCCTTGTCCGTACCCTTCTCACATTGGGCAGCCGGCCCCGGATGGCCGGCATTCGCATCGCGCAGCGGATCAGTGCGCCCCTTCGCGGCCGCAGTTGGATCAAAGGCGTGCGATCCCGAGCACGGCTGTGGTGGGGCGCGTGGGAGTGTCTGATCGCTGTGCGGTGCCGCGCCCCACCGAGACGAGGCTGGACACTGCGAGGTTGATGATGTCCCGAAGCATTCGCGCAATTCGCGCCCTCGAAATCCTCGATTCGCGCGGCACACCGACGCTGCGCGTGTTCGTGCACTTGGAGGACGGTGCGGTCGGTGTGGCATCGGTCCCCTCGGGCGCCTCAACCGGAGAGCACGAGGCCACGGAGCTGCGCGATATCGCGCTCGATCGATATGGGGGCAAGGGGGTGAGGGAAGCCGTATCCAACGTCAATGACGTGATCGCCCTGCACCTCATTGGACTTGATCCGACCGCGCAGTCACAGATCGACCGTCTGATGATCGAGCTCGATGGCACGCCAGCCAAGGCGAAACTCGGCGCCAATGCCATCCTCGGTGTCTCGCAAGCGGTGGCCTGCGCCGCATCCCACGCCTGTCGGCTCCCGCTTTATGAGTATCTCGGCGGCGTCGGGTCGCGCCGGCTTCCCACACCCATGATGAACGTCTTGAACGGCGGCAAGCACGCCGATTCGAGCCTCGATCTGCAGGAGTTCATGATCGTGCCCGCTGGCGCTCCGAGCTTCGCCGAGGCGCTGCGCTACGGGGCGGAGACGTTCCAGGCGCTGAAGAAGCTCTTGCATGAGCGCAAGTTGAGCACGGCGGTCGGGGATGAAGGCGGTTTCGCACCCCAACTCGCAAGCAACGAGGAAGCCCTGCAGCTCATCGTCGCAGCGATCGAGCGCGCCGGGTACCAGCCCGGCGAGCAGATCGCGATCGCGCTCGATCCGGCGGCCACCTCCTTCATCGAGGACGGCAAGTACCGTCTCTCAAGGAGTGGACAGGCTCCCAAGAGCTCCGAGGAGATGATTCGGCTCTACCGCAAATGGGTCGACGCCTACCCCATCATCTCGCTGGAGGACGGACTCGCCGAGAACGACTGGGAGGGATTCCATCGCCTCACCGCGGAGCTCGGTGGGCGCATCCAGATCGTCGGCGATGACATCCTCTGCACGAATCCCACCTATATCCGCCGCGCCATCACCGAGCGGACCTGCAACGCGGCGCTCATCAAACTCAACCAGATTGGGACCGTGAGCGAAACGATCGAAGCTATTCAGCTCTGTCGAGCCGCCGGATTCAGTTTCATCATCTCGCACCGCTCCGGAGAGACCGAAGACACCTTCATGGCCGACTTCGCGGTTGCGATGGGCGGTGGGCAGATCAAGACGGGCTCGCTCTGTCGCTCCGAGCGCATCGCGAAGTACAACCGGCTACTCGAGATCGAATCCGAGCTCGGCACGGCAGCCGTATTCGGAGAATGAAGGACTCCGGGGGCTCATCCCCTCGCGCGAACGGCGATTCGCCGGCTCAAAAGTCTGCACCGAGCGCGCGCACCCGACGAGTCGCGCTGCGCTTCATCTTGATGATCGGGGTGTTGAGCTTCTTCGCGGACTCCACCTACGAAGGCTCGCGCAGCATTCTCGGGCCCTATCTCGGCTCACTCGGTGTAACCGCGACTGCGATCGGCATCATCATGGGGCTCGGCGAGCTCCTCGGGTACGGGCTGCGCCTCGTTTCGGGCCGCTGGGCAGATGCGACGGGAAAGTTCTGGCCGATTGCGATCTTCGGCTACCTCCTCCAGATGACCTCGGTCCCGGCGCTCGCGCTCACCCACAGCTGGTTCTCGGCTGGGGTGCTCATCATTCTCGAACGCGTCGGCAAGGCGACGCGCAATCCGCCGCGCGATGTGATGCTCTCGCACGCCGGCAAGCAGGTCGGAGGATACGGCTGGGCGTTCGGGTTGCACGAAGCACTCGATCAGTTCGGGGCACTCGTGGGTCCTCTGCTCGTCGCCGCCGTGCTCGCTCACGGCGCGCACTATCGCCGGGCTTTCGTCGTATTGCTGATTCCGGCCGTCATCAATATCGCACTCGTCCTCATCGCGCGCTGGCTCTATCCGCGCCCCCAGGACCTTGAGCCGCCAACTCCACCCAACGTGCATGCTAAGGGACTCCCCGGTGTCTACTGGGTCTACCTCCTCGGCGCAGCCCTCGTCGCAGCCGGGTTCGCCGATTACCCACTCATCGCCTATCACTGGTCCCGGCATGCCGTGGTGCCGGGTCAGTGGGTGGCAATCTTCTATTCAGTCGCGATGGCGGTGAGCGGGATGGGATCGCTCCTCTTCGGGCGACTGTTCGATCGCTTCGGCTTCAAGGTGCTCATCGCCCTCACGGTGGTCGCAGCCGCCTTCGCACCGCTCGTTTTCCTCGGGGACTTCGACCTCGCCCTCCTCGGTGCCGCCATCTGGGGCCTGGGTATGGGGGTTCACGAATCGATCATCCCCGCAGCGGTTTCTCCGATGGTGGATCCCGAGCGCCGTGCCTCCGCGTTCGGGCTGTTTACGGCGGGCTACGGCATCTTCTGGTTCATCGGGAGCGTTGCGATCGGGGTGCTCTATGACGTGTCGGTCTGGGGCGCGATCGTATTTTGCGTCGCGACCCAGTTGGCTGCGGTGCCGCTTTTCCTGTGGGTCGGACGCCGATTCGGCGCGTATCACGCGACACGCCAATGAGACGTTGATCCCCTCGCTACCGCCACGCGTCGGGGCTCCCGTCATGCACTCTCTTCGGTCACGCCGCGCTTCTCATCCGTGCCGAAGATCCTCTGATACAAGTCGGCTCCGTAGCTCGTTGGCAGTGGCTCGCCTTCGAGAATCCGGAATGTGCGGCGGCCATCCGCCAGGCGCTCGGCGCGAAGGAAAAGACGGGCGCCCTGGCCCTCGAGGAGAAATCCTCGCGCGAGGTCGTAGAGGTGCGTGACGAAGACGATCTCGATGCCCGCCGCGAGCAGTGCCTTGACGATCTGTCGGGCGATCTCCGAACCCTCTCGCTCGTTGGTCGAGGCAAACGATTCGTTGAAGAGCATCAGGGCCCCGGGACTGACCTGATCGATGAGGGCGCTCATGCGGCCAAGCTCCTCATCGAGCTTGCCCCTCCTCATGCCCGGGTCCTCCTCGCGCTTGAAATGCGTGAACACCCCCGTGCACACGCTCGCCCGGAAGGACTCTGCCGGCACGTAAAGTCCACACTGCATCATGAGCTGCGCCTGACCGAGGCTGCGCAGGAAGGTCGTCTTACCGCCCCGATTCGCCCCGGTGATCACGATCAGCTGCTTCTCATCGGCGTGCAGCTCGTTGCCGATGGCGTGCTCCTCCATGCTGAGTGCGAGTGAAACGTCATATAGGCCGTGCGCCGCAAGCACCCTCGCACCGTCTGCCCCGCAGATGGTCGCGGCGGCAGGTGTGGGCAGCGCCTCGGGAATCGCGACGGGGACGCCCTTGCGCGCGAGTCCGTCACGAAGATTGAGGCACCCCATGTAGAAGCCGAGCTCGAGGCGCAACACCGAAAGAAAACCGAGGACGTGCTCCACCGCCTGCCCAAGTCGGATGGCCACGCCGCTGAGGCCGCGCCCGCGGATCTCCCCCAGAGCCTGAACGCCGCCCTCATCGCGTGGATCGATCTCATAGACGTAGCTCGATCGCTCCGCGCCTGCGAGCTTCCCAACCCAGCTCTGCATGCGCTCGAGCAATCCTTGCCTCATCGACTCGGATCGGCGAAGCGTGTAGCCGGCTGCCGTATTGCCCTGCGCCAGCGTCGCGCTGAGCAGCAAACCGTGGCGCAGCTCGAGTCGGCTCAGGTGATCCTCGATCTCGCTCAGGTAGGGGTCATTGAGCTCCGATTGCAGCATGTCCAAGAGACTCGTGAACCCCTCGGAACGAAACTGCCTTCCCCGCCGGTCCGCAATCGCTCTCAGGCGCCTAAGCATCCCGAGCAGCAGCTGCAGCGCATCGAGCGATCGATGGAGCCAAGCTTCCGGGTAGCGATTGAGCGTCCAGCCCCAGATGCGCCGTTCGCGCGCGATCGCCTCGACCGCGATCGCATACATTTCGCGCACGACGTCCGGCTGCGCCAGGCAGTCCTCGAGGATTCGCTGGCGGTATGCAATTTCCTGTGGATCCGTGAGGCTCGCGAGGAGGACCTTGCGCGCAGTATCGAGGAGAAACTCATCGCGCCCCGCCATTGATGCGAAGACTGCATCGAGACCCAAGTCCTGTGTCAATGCGGCCGCCGTGGCGCGAAGTGGGGCGTTCGCATCAAACTCACGGTCGCGGAAGAGCAGATGCACCTTCACGGGTGAGAGTCCCTTCCCGCTTCTGATCCTCGAGCGACGGGCACTGCCCCCACTCGCACTGACCTCCCCGCAATCCGCGCTCTTACCTCCTCGTCCGTTAGCCCGTACTTGCGGGCGATCGCAAGCGCATAGGCGAGTCCGTTGGCCGGCTCGCGCACGATCCGGAACGTGCGCACCGCCGGGTCATTTGGATCGACGCCCGCAACCATGCTGACCGTCGCCGCATCGAGGGAGGCGAGCTCCTCGACGAACGTCACGCAAACGCACAGCATGTCCTTCGCGATGATCTCCCGTAGAACCGCCTTCCCGAGCAAGCGTGCATCCTCGAGAGTCGTCGAGCCGAAGGTCTCGTTCATGATGAGGATGCTGCGCGGTGTCGCCGCCTGCAGAATCCGGCGCATGCGCAGCAGCTCGTCCTCGAGCTTGCCCACCAGGCTCTCGGCGCTCTCCTCCCGCTCGAAATGCGTGAAGAGCTCATCGAAGAGCAAGAGACGCGCCTCGCGCGCCGGCACGGGGCAACCGAGCGCGGCGAGGTAGTGGAGCTGCCCGAATGCGCGGGCGACGGTGGTCTTGCCACCCTGATTGGCGCCGGTGACGACGAAAATTCGCTCCGTGCCTTCGAGGTACAAGTCATTCGTTATCAGCGCGCTCCGGCCAGCTCCCTGCCGCGAAGCAGTCACGAGCGTGCCTGCGAGGGCGAGATCGACCATCGCCTCGGCCCGCACCTCCTTCGAGCGATCGATCACCTCCGGATAGCAGAATTCACATCCCGCGGACCGCATCCGCGCCACGTGCTCACGATAGGCGCAATAGAACTGCACCTGCCGGTCGAAGCGCTCGATCACCGCATCGAATACCCCCTGGTGATATCGCGCCCAGAAGGAGCCGAGATCAGAGAACGGGCGTGGAAAGAGGAGCGCGACGCGATCGAGGATTGCCGCCTCGATGTGGTTCATCTCGGGATACTGGTGAAATCGGAATTGGTGCTCGCGGGCCGCAGCTTGCGCAAACTTCGCAAACGTCTTCGATACTTCGGCACCATAGTCCGGGGCGGCCTCATGCAGGCGCACCTCGATCCGGGTGCCCTCCAGCTGGAGGTCATACTCGATTGCGTTGAGCTCCGCGGCGAGGCGGCTTGCCTCATCACGCATCGACAAGAATCCGCTCGATCCCAGATAGGCACCGAGATACTCGGCGAACTCGAGCAGCCCCCTCGACCGGGGCCGTGCCTCGCTCAGCTTCCAGAGTAGCTCGGCGGCCGCCTCACAATAGAGGCCCGCCGCATCGAGGAACCAGCGGTGTTTCTGCAATACGTAATGAGCCTTCCCCGATTGCGCAAGACGCTCCCGGACGATGCACATGCGCGAGGCGAACGAGGCGATATGCGATGAGAGCGTCGCATCCTCCAAATCGCGAAACACCTCGTGGCGATAAGTAATGCTCCCAAGGTGCTGAAGCGGCGTACGGAAGAACGGGTCGAGGCTATACGCTTCGCGACCGGCGGTGATCGAGGCCACGATCTGATCAAGATGCAGATCGTGGAAGCACTCAGGCTCCGGCTGATGCTCGTGCATGCCGCTCTCTTGGCGATCGAAGAGAATGCTGTAAAAGGGCACGGCTCGATTCATCAACCGGGTGGACCAGTGCTCGTCGCGCGAGCGGTGGGCGGGCGCAGCAGATCGAGAGCCCGCAAGCGCACCGCAGCTTCCGTGTCGGTACACAGCACCGAGATCAAGAGTCCGTGCGCGCACCAATATCGCGCGTCCCGTTCGAGCTCCGTGCATTGGACGATCCAGCCGGGCCGACCGCGCGCCTGGTTCACGAGTCGATGCTCCTGTTCTTCATCGTGTGGCGGCAGGGCGAGGCTCGCACAGCGTGCATGAAGCAAGCGACGCAGCTGTCCCGGGCTCGCAAGCGGCATGCGCACCGAGAAGGCACCGTATCGCCACGACTTCATCTGCCGTCGTCCACGCTCATCCTCGACGTCCACTGCCGACAAAACGCCCACGACGCGTCCGTGCAGCCGGCGCAGGAATCCGACCATCGCATTGCTCACCTCCGAGAGATGATCGAGCAGCAGTACACCAAAACGCTGATCGGCGGCCCACCACAGCCGCGATCGCGCCGCGCGACGGGTCACCTCGAGCGTCTGCACCCACGGGTATGCTTGCTCGAGAGCGCGGGTGATGTCATCGAGAGAACTCGTTGAGGCTGACAACGCGCAGGGCACACGCGCTCGACTGAGCCGCGTGTGCAAGTCGGCAAGAACCGCCGACTTGCCACTGCCGCGCGGACCATAAAGGGCAAGATGCTCACCGCGGCCCAGGCGCTCATCCAGCGTCGAGACGAACTCAGGCGGCCAATGCTTCATGCTGCAATCGCCGGCCATTGCTGCAGCCGCTCGAGATCGCGACGCGCATCCCGCGCGGCCTCGGCGTTCACCGCCTCATCGGCACCGAATCGCTCGATGCCTTCGCGAATGGCAATGGCCACATCGAAGCGCCGCCGGAGGACCTCGAGGTAGCCCTCGGCCCAGTGGTACAGAGCGTCCGCGTGAACCCGAAGCTGCGCCACAACCGCATCGCTCATCGTGCGCTGCACGCGGGCGCGTGCCATGCGCGCGGCAATCGGAGTCCAGTGCGGCAGCCACCGCGGTCGATCGAGCGACAGTTTCGCGATGCTGGTTGACACATCGAATGCGGGACGTCCGCGAGGGTGCTCGATGTCAACCTCGTGATCGAGTGCACGATCCTCTTGCGCTACCAGGCGAACCACATCGGCCCGGAGCTGGTCGAGCATGCGCGCGACCGCGTGCCCCGGCTCATCGGCACACCGTGCGACGGCGTGCGCGATCCGCTCGGCAGTCGGTTGCGCGGACTGAGTGGTTTCCGCCCAGCCGCGGGCGAGCTCGGCCGCCACCTCCTCGAGCACGCTTTTCCCGAAGCGGGGTAGCCGTGATCGCAAGTCGAGCAGCTGCGAGTGCGCCCGTTCGAAGTCGGCGCGGATCTGAGCACTCTGTTCGTGCAAGGCCGAGGAAGTGTTCAGTGCGCTTGCACGGTCACTCGGCGGGGACGCAGTAGCGAGAGTATCCGACGCCACATCGCGCTCAGCGCCGGGAGCGGGTACGCCTCGGGTCGCCCCAGAGGCCTGACTCTGTGAGGCCCTCAGCCGTGAATCCAGGATTGCGATCACCGACTCTCGGAGGACCGAGATCTTGCGTCGCAATGCCTCTGCCGCGCGCTGGCTATGGCGCGAGAGCCGCGGCGCGAGAGCCTGCTCAAACCATGCCACAGCGAGTGTCTCGTGGCCGCCGACCGTGCTCACCGGCTGCACCACGATGGGCATCGAGAGTTGCGCTTCGAGCTGCGATCTCACGTACGCAAGCGCCTGATTGAGCTCTGCGCCCGTCAGCCGGTCCGCCTTGCTCAATACGACCGTGAGCTCGCTGCCACTGTCGAGAATGGCCCTGGCGACGTCGAGGTCATCAGGTGCAAGGGGCGCACCCGCCTCGATGAGCAGAATGCCGAGGTCGCAGTGCGGCAAGTACTCGAGCGTCTGCGCCGCGCCCGCGGTGGCGAGCGAGCCCAGCCCCGGTGTGTCGACCAAACGGACGCCACCCTGGAGCCGCTCGCAGGGAGCCTCGATCAGGACCCCGAGGACGCGCTTGAGGTTGCCCGGGTTGCCCTGCTCGCTCGCGTACGCCGCGATTTCCTCCGCCGGAACCTCGACCGGCGCGCCGCCCGCCCGCTCGATGCGCACCCGCACCCTCTCTCCGGCCACGATGCGCGTCGGCACGGCCGTGACCGGAACGACCCCTGTCGGCAGCAGCGCCTGCCCCAACCACCAGTTGAGGAGCGAGGATTTGCCGGCGCTGACGCGACCGAAAACGGCGATTTCGAAGCGAGGTGAGGCGGCGCGCTCGACCATCACTTCGAGCGGCGCACGCAACTCCGTGAGACCGTGAGCGAATATGATGCGTTCGAGCTCCCTGAGCAACGCGCCCTCCTCGCGCAATCCGGAAAGCTTGGCGAGCCGTGCGGCGATACCGCCGCCTTCACCCCGTGCGAGATAATCCCCCAGCCGGTGAAGCAGCGTCGTCAGCTCCGCCGCGAACCGCTCGGCCGCCGCAGCCGAGTCGGGGTCCACCTCGCCGTACCCGCGCCAGTATTTTGGGCGCAGCTCCTCTGCCGCGATTTCCGCAAAAATGAGTGCCGTCTGAAGGGACCAGAGCCCCCCGGTGGGGCGACGCTCATCGCCGAGCTGCTGAGCGAGCATGAAGCGGCGCAGCGCGAATCGCAGCTGCGCGAGGTAATCCCCGAGGATCTTGCGTTGAGCCGCCGTAGCATCCGCGGCAACCGTGCGAAACACGTGCCCGGTGTCGGAGGGGGCCAACTGGTCAATGGCTTCGCTCAGCATCTGCTCGATGCTGCGCAACCGGTTCACCAGATAACGCTGCTGGCTATCGTTAAACATGACGCCGCTCCTCACTCAATGAGGGCCGTTTAGGCGTCATTAGCCAACAAGGCGGTTTTTAAAGGGAGGAGGCCATCTCCCGGCTCAGGCTCATCCTAGGGCGATCTGGTGACCGACGCAACCTCACGCGAGCCACCTCACGCCTGCGATGTTCTCGCGCACCGACCGTCCTATCGCGCGATCATCTCCCAGTGCTCCGCCCTCGATCCACGGCTGCCGCAGGTTCAACCCAAAGATCTATGTATTCGAGCTCGAAACATTGCGTTTCTTCTGAGGTCGATGGGACCCTCTGGAGCGCTTGCGCACCGGTCCTGTGCGCTCTAGGATTTCCCGAACGACGAGTACCGATGGCACGGAAATATCCGTCGGGTGCGGGCGTGGCAATTCGCGGTACGACAATCGTGCGTCTAAGCCGATGTGAGCTGTGCCATGAGCTAGAGGAATGTACGCCAGCATCAACGTCATGCGACGCGACGTGTCTCGGCGTCTGCGTCGCGGTGAGTATCTGATTCTTTACGGGCCCTTCGGCAGCGGCAAGACAACGTTACTCACTGAGTTGCACGACCGGCTGAATAAAGCCAGCGTTCGATGCGTATGCGCTCCTGCGACGCGTTCTCTTGATGACCTCGCGCGCGCACTCGAGTTGTTGAGCCCGCAGGTTGATACCCAAGAGGATGCTCAGCAATTCCCGCGCCCCTCCCCGAGGATGGGTCCCGACGGGAAGGCCGGCGTGCTATTGCTCGATCATGTGACCGACATCAGTAATGCAATGGTGAGATTCCTGCGCCGCGTGCACCGCGGGGCGGTCGGCGTGCTGATGGCGGTGGATGTTGAGACGGAGCAGGAGCAACAACTGAGACTGTGGCGACTGGGTGGCGCAGTCGCGGTGCGCATGCGACCGGTCAGCTCTGAACGATTGCGCCACCTTTTGCAAGAAAGTCGCAGCAGACACCACCTGCCGCCACTATCGCCGGAATTCGAGACGAGTCTCATCCGAGCGGCGGGCGGACGACCGGGGTGGATTCTTCGGTGCGTCGATTTGGAACGATACGGCGCTTATTGGCAGGCTGAGCAGCTCTCTGTATTGCAGCTGAGCGAGGATACGGAGATGGCATTGCGAAGCTTGGCCCTTGACCTCCTGAGGCAGGAGAGTCTTCCCGAAGAAAGGACAACGTCTGTCGCTGCGGAGGCGGCCTGCGAACCCGAGGGTCCCACCCGAGGCGGGCTGTTCCCGGTAGGGCATCGAACCCTCGACCCTCGCAGACCACGCAAGTAGGCGCCGGTGGCTTTCAATGGAGGCATTGCTTCCGATGCGCGCCAGATCGCTGCGCAACTGATCCCGCTTCGGGGGACCGAACCTTCAACCCCTCATGCGTAGGCCTCCTTTAGGATTGCGAGCCTACTGGCTTCGGGCACTCATGGGCTCACAGTCAGAGCGAGCGGGACGCGTCGCGCGGCATTTCGACAAGCTCGGAACCATCCTACAGGGCCCAGCACTGTCCGTTGCCCGCCGTACGGAAATCTTGGCGCGGTTTTCCGTACGGATTCCGTACGGAGATTTCTCAGAGAAGCTATGTCTTTGAATTTTTGGAGCGGGAAACGAGACTCGAACTCGCGACCCCAACCTTGGCAAGGTTGTGCTCTACCAACTGAGCTATTCCCGCCCGCCCGAATGGACGCGAGATTGTTAAGGACACGCACCGTGAAGTCAAGGCAATCACACGATTGCCACGGAATGACAATCATTTTTAATCAGTGACTTACGGCACATTGCTGACGGCCGACTTCGCACGGCTCCGCCCCGCTGCGCCGGACCGGGCGAGGGTTCCGCGAAGCCCTGAAATTCGGCGCCCGCCGGGTGCGCTCAGGGCTCGCGCAGGTCCGGCCAGGCCACGCGGAGGTAGGCCACCATTGACACCAGGGTCAGCACCGCTGCGAGCACCGTGAGG
>Ga0335072_10005435_pt1 | contig 18758 bp, 17 predicted proteins | sample Lox_Sample_21_FD_206725 | JGI IMG/M metagenome (GOLD analysis project Ga0335072, IMG submission 206725) | Soil microbial communities from Loxahatchee National Wildlife Refuge, Florida, United States - Lox_Sample_2.1 | ecosystem: Environmental > Terrestrial > Soil > Wetlands | place: USA... | reverse complement strand
AAGCTCAACAGCCTGACGCAGAAGCAACAAAGGCACCTGCCCCTCACCGGCTAAGCTCACTAACTCGTCGCCCTTTCCGAAAGCTCATCGCTGTTTCGTATCTCGACATTTAATGGTCCTTCGTGGCCGCAATTTGGGCAATGGAAAACTCCTGATGTCAGTGCTCGGCCCTCATACATTTTCCGGCTGAAAAGTGACCCGCAATCGACGCAAGCATGAACGTGAATTAGGCGTACGGACCGTATTCGCAAGTCGGTAGTATTCATAGCAGTACTCGTGATCGCTGTGCCCTACACGTACTAAAGGCATTTGCAGAGGCGTTTTGGGGCAAGATTTTGGAAACTTTTTCGAGGTGGGCGATAATCGTGTCTATAGTACTGAGTAACCGGTGGTTATCCACCGGGACAGATGCTCGCGCATGCCGCTGAATGGTCGTATCTGGCAAGAGCTGACGTGGAGTTGGGCCTATTCGACCGGGCACCCTGCTTCTGATCAGAAATTGGAGGCCGCTGCGAAGGCAGCTTGGTCATATGCGGTTTTGTGTGCTTCAACATACCTCTACGACCGTGAGGTCGCGCACGATCTGATGGACCACGCTGTCGAAAATGTTTCTCATTACATTGCGCGTCATCCGGATCGATCTGCAGAAAAATTGATCTCGCGAATCAAGAGCATGATTCGACGACGTGCGAAGCAGCTAGCGACCAGGCATCGCCACGAGCTCCCATTCGGGTCGCTGGTTGATCTGGAACAGCTATACACGGGGGAGACGGAAGCGGAACAGAGAGTCTATGCAAACGAGTTGCTTGAGCGTCTTTCGCCGTTCGCCCAATCCATCGTCAATAGGCGCTGGCTTGGATATTCATGGCGAGAGATTGCGCGAGAACTCGAAATGGACCATACTGCGGTGCGCCGTGCATATTACGTGGAGTTAAACTCAGTGCTCCATAGCGTCTCCCGACCTGGAGCTTGCGCTTCATGCGATTGAATTGGCTTCGATCCTCGCGCGTTGAGGATCGGTTTGAAACCTGGATTGCGAAACGTCACCAAGAACGGGTTCTTGCAGGAGAGACAGCCCCCTCTGGTCCCCACCCCGACGAAGCCTTCCTTCGCGACCTTGCGCGCAGGTCTAGGCGGGTTTCATTGTCAGATCCCCGAATAGACCACGCGGCGAGTTGCCCAAATTGCATGAGTCGATTGTTGACTCTACGTCAGGAGCATCGGTCACATGAGCGAAGGCTGATGTTCGCTACGGCTGTTGCCGTCTGCGCGTTGGTCATCGTGGGTGCTGTGGTCACCTATCGGGCGGTGCAAAAGGGCCCTGCAACGACCAATACCGCAGTTGTTTCGCAGACCGTTAACCTGTGGGACGCTGGAACGGTTCGCGGAGAGCAGCCAGGTGATTTGCAATCGGTCGCGCTGTCAGCGACATCCGTGAGGCTCAAGATTATCCTTCCTCGCTTTAGTCCTGCTGGCAGATACGCCGTCGCTGTGACGCGGAATCAAACGGGAACCGGAGTTTTGGCACAAGCTACGGCAGACACCATCGCTGAAGGCCAGCAAGAAACACTCTCAGTCGATCTTGATCTGCACAGAGCCGCGGCTGGAACCTATTTCCTCGCCACCACGCACGAGCAAGATCAGGCGGCGTATTATTATCCGCTGGAAATCAAATAGCATTTGCCTCGGCGAATCATTCGACTCGTCGATATCTCACCGAATCAGTTAACTGAATTCTTTCACCCGGTTTGCGCCAACCGATGCTGTGACTACATCTGCACAGAGAGCCGGCGGCCTATTTCTCAAACGCACTCCTCTGTATTATGTTCGCATGCAAGCGCCGCCTGGTGTCCGCGTCGTCCCCAAGAATTTGTTTCTGTCCGCGCAACGAGCATTGTCAGACAATGCGGTTCACGCTAAGAGCGTGACGAAAAGCAACCTCCGCGATCTCTGTACTTTGTTATCTCTCTCGGTACTCTACGACGAAGTTGAAACTCTCGGAAACAAAGGGGAGTTTGACGAGGGCAGCAAGCCTTATATCGCACCGGAATACAAGTCGATTCAAGAACTCACTGGTCTAAAAATCCGAGTCGGTCCGAGTCCGGAAGAATTCGACAGCGTCCTAAGGAAAAGCATTAGCTTTGCTGTTGAACCCTTTTCCAACGCCGGGAAAAACATTGACATAGACCGGCTCAAGATTGAGATCGGGACGTCACTCCGAGAAGGAGTCTCTACTATTCCGGATGACTGGAAAGACTTTGCAGAAGGGGAAAAGCTTCTGCTCAACCATGGTCTCGAAGATAAACGTAGTGGAGCGGAGAGGTTCTGGCTTCGCTCGTTCCTCTATGCAGGTTTGGCCGCCAGCAGACGCCGTTCTTTGGTACCCGATACAGTTCGATCATGGGGCTTGCCCGATCTGATTGGGGCTCGACCGGACTATGCGCGTGCCCTAGAAACAGCTATAGAGCATAAGTATCCTCCCGACAAAGTGCGCGCTCTTCTTTTGGACTCAGCAGTTCCCGTACCTCCATTTGCGGCTGGTATATTCATTCGTGCGGGCAACAGCCGGCACAAAATTGCTCATGAGCTAAAAGCTCTGCGAGAAGAACTCACCCCAGTCCGAACGGCGCTACAGAGCTTCCAACTAGAAAACGAGATAGGTGACTATCGCGGATTTATCACTGTCTTTGGAAAGGCGCACACGGCGGATTCCAAAATGGCTGTCGACGACCGGGTCGCCGATGCCGTTGAGGCTTTGCGCATTGCGAAGCTTCCAATCCCTCCCCAACTTGTGGCGCTAAAGCCAGTTTTCGACGCGGTATGGTCTTCGGCGTCATTATTTATCAACCTTGTGAGCGCTTCTCCCAAAGCGATCAAGGCGGCTAAGGATCTCTTGGCTCTTGCTCTTCAGGTTCAAGACGTTAGATCAGCAGGCGATCGGACTGCATTTTTGGAGGTGCATTATCGCCTGGGCTGGGATCTGCGGGAATGGTTTAACCATGGGGTTAGAATCGAAGATATGTTTGGCCCGATTCAAGACGATGAGCCTATAAGAAGGCCTCTGTAGCCGCGTGTGCCATTTTGCGGAGCGACTCGATTGCGAAATCGAGCTGTCGATCCTGACCAAGCCGCATCTCACGCCAATCAAACTCAACCAGTTCGTCAGGGTCGATAGGGGTTCCCTCAAGTACCGAGCCCTTCCACATGTAATAGGCACCCGTCGGCAAAGCTAATCGGAATCCCTTCCCCACTTTAACCGATGTTGCGGAAAGCAGTCTGCCCGCTGTCTTTTCTCCAACAACCGCGGCCAAATTGTTCTCTCGTGCGAAAGCAACGATCATTTCGGCGGCACTGGCCGTATGACGGTTTACCAGAAGCACTATGTTTCCGTGAAACGGTTTCGTACCTAATCCTTCGCTCTCTGGAACGATGGCTTTCTTCGTCATCATGGCTGGCGCAAATTTCAATGCGAGTGGCCAAAGTGCCTTCTTGGAGACTGGAACCCGCGAGAACCGCGGAAAATGCTGCTTCTCAGTATCCAGATTTGCGGTGACGCGTCTTTTGTCGAGAGCAAATCCAACAGGAATCTTGTCCGGCGTCAGCAGGCTCATCACACGCAACGCCCCGATGCCTCCGCCGGTGTTGCCGCGGAGGTCGATAATCAGCCTATCGATCCCGTTCAGCTTCTTAATCGCGCTGGAGATTTCATTCGCAACTTCAACTCCAACCATGCCGGGAAACATGGCAATTTTCAGATAGCCGAGTCCATCTTCAAGCCGACGAAACTGGACTAATGTGGGCTCTACAAAGTGAAGCTTCTTTCCCTTGGGCTTGGCTACGTCAACAAACACCGTCCGCTGGATATTGTCATTTCCAACAATTTGAACAAGATACTCCGGCTGAAACCGCGTCACCTTCAATTCAACAGCGACCAGGCAGTTGAGACCTCGATGGAAAAGAAGTAAGTCCAAAGCGAAATCCTGACCGCCTACTTGCAATGGATATTCCGAACCGACGAAACAGAAGTCACGTCCGAGTTCGATTAGGAAATCCTTGAGCTTATCCAGGAGGGCACTGTGGAGGTCTGCTTCTGCATGAACCTGCGGCAAACCAAGGAATTCTACGTTATAAGCGTCCTTGAAGATGCTGAGAGCGTCGGGATGCGTTTGTCTCACCACTGGTGAGACTCTTGGGCGGCTGAGAACCACGCGCTCGAATAGCGCAGTTCCTACTTGGCGCTCCAGTTCGCGTTTGCTCCACTTTTCCTGAATTGCGAGACGTAAATAAAACTCGCGTTCTTCCCGACGCTTGCTCTGACCTAGGATGGTGAGATGATGCGACCACGGCAATTGTCTCACCAGTGGTGAGACAATTGGATCGTCTCTGTAGGTTTCGTAGAATTGCCTCATTCGAAAAAGGTTAGCGCGGCTGAAGCCTCGGATACCCGGTTGGCGTTTGGCAACGTAGAGGGAGAGACGATCTACCGTACCATCACCCCATTCCGCAGATTCGATCTTGCGGCTAATGATTTCGCCGACTCTCCAATAGAGCTCGATCAAAACTGTATTCACTGACTGGAGAGCACGCTCGCGTGACGCTGCGATCAATTCCGCGATCTCAGCAAAGGTTGTCTCGTCAATTTCAAAGCGTGTCAGATTTGCTGAACCGCGTTTGGATGTGGCTTTCGTTTTGTTGGAGGTTCTTCGCACCGAGAAAATGGTATCAATGTCGTCGACCTCTGCCGGGGCTCGGCAAGGGTCTGGTGTCAAAAGCTGCGGCTTTTGGGGTCCGAGGTGCTGAGGAGGGTGCTGAAAATGCTGGGACGCTTGGCAGCCTCACTGCCCCCTCCTTCATCATTGATGAGAATACCGACATTCATATCCGGACGTGGACGGTCGAAGTATGCCTGTCCTATCCGTGTGTACGAGAAGCTGGCTACCGGGACAACTGGCTTTCATTACTCCAGGATCGGATCTGCAGGAGCGCAGTGTCCGAGATGCCGCCTACACGGCCATGTGGTCAAAGCCGCAAGTAGAAGAAGCACCGGACCGCACCGAATGTCAGCGAATCGGTCGGTCTCACACCGATTAATTCTTTGTCTCAGGCACAGCAGCTTCATCTGCGCTCGACGGGGTTCCCGAACTTCGTTACCTTTCCTATCGGTCACCACTCGGAGTTTAGGCCCTACTATGAGCACCAGAACAACACTCGCAAACACCCGAATCACCAGCTCATCCAACTGGGGTTGATTCTCAGTCTTTTACTTCTCAGCGACGCAGTATGACAAATCAGCTGCGACTGTTCGCGGGCGAACGCCCTAAAGTCGATTGAGTCGCTCCGTTCCCGCTCCGGCGACATCAGAAAACGTTCGTGGCTGCTTATGCAAGCTGCCCAACACATCGTAGGGTTATTGGAATCCCTACCAAGCCAATGAGAATTGTTTGCCATGCTGCGCCGACGTCAACATACAGAGAGAGATTGATCTCCAGTCCCTCCGACCCTTTGGAGTTCTCCTCCGGCCTCGCTGCGGACCATATCCGGTCGGTTTCCAAAACTCCACCGACTCTACAGCGAGGCTGGAATCGAGCGAGTGGAGAAACTGGCGACGCGTTCCTCTCTGTTCGGTGGCACAATGTACTCAGCTTCGCCGAGCGATCCAGAACACAATCATAAAATTTCTGAATCCTCGCCTGAGCTGTGCCAAAACAGTTGCTGCGTGTTCGAGAGGGATGGCGGAGTCCTAGCCATTTCGTCGCCACTCTGTAGGACTGACTCCGATTGGGTGCGAAAGTCGCTAGCAATGCCGACAGTCGGTACGAACGTGCCAGGACCGTACATGCATCCAAACCCAACTGAACCGACCAACCCGCGTATGGCCACTGGTGTCCAGGCGACGAGCTCGCCAGGTAAGCGGTTCGCGAGGACAAGCAAGATCTGGAAGAGGCCCGACTACGATTCCTGTGACAGTCCGGTGCGCAAGCCTATCAATGAAAGGCGGATGACCCGTGAGTTCAAATGCAGCCTAAGCAGCCATGGTGCGCCTTAGCCTCAAACCCATCGAAAGTAGCGGCCTGGATAGATTCATTGGCGGCAAAGCAGGATGAACCTAGAACGACGCTTGCGATCCCACAATTGCGCCGCTCTGGGTCGGTCGGAGACCGATGCGGTTAGCACTGGCACTGTTATTCACCACCAGTCGCGACCCCAACTGATAACCCGCATTCACGGCCCTTTCGCACCGACTGCACCCGTGTGCACAGTTCGGTCCCGGCGTCTATCCGGTTTCCATAAAGTTGGCGTTTGTCTGATCTGGCAACCATGCCGTGCGAGGATGCGTATGGATTGCCAGCTGCCAAAGCCTTGGCATCATGACCCCTCGAACAGCTCTTCCGTCACCATGCCTGAAACTCTCCAACCCTCTCCCTTCATCAACTGCTTAACTGAAGTTTTGCTTCTTCGAATTGAGTGGTCATGAAACTGCTCTGGAGAGAGTGGGTTCGTGAAACTGCTCGCAAATCGATCTAGCGGACATTGGAGGAATGATGGCAGAAAAAATTGAACGGCAGGGCTGCGGCGCCGGCGAGGATTTCACCTGCGCACACTGTGGCGGATGCGTTCTTTGCGAGTCGTGGTGTGAATCGGTGAATGCGCGCGTTAGCTACGCACGTGACGTGGCGTTGCATCCCAGCCATCTGAGTTTTGGCGATCGCATGCTCCTACGCGCGCTCGGCGTTCGATGGACTCACGGACGGGAGCGGCAAAAGCTTGAGAATGCGGAGTGAAGTTCGCTATAGCGAGCCAAAAGTGAGGCCGGTGAGGAAAATCTCGCGCATTTCGGCAGCGGCGTAAGTGAATGGAGTCATCATGAGAGAGCGTACGTTCTGGATGATTACGATCATGCTGCTGATATGGGCCGCACTCTTTCTTGTTGCAGCGAACGCGGTGCGCTGTCATGCTCAGCAGTTCGCCGCCCATAACAATGCCCTAGCAACTTCAGATCCCGATGCAGAGGATGAGGTGGGATCGACCAGGGCCGCGTCAGGTCCCCACACTGGTCGGCTGATCGTCATCGGGTTTGTTGGAGGCTTTGTGAGTCACGATGACTCCCGTCATCCGGAGGTTCAGCTCGCGGCAGAGCTTCGCCGCCGTTATTCCTCCAGCGTTTATGCCGAAGTGTTTGGAAATCATCACCGTGAGTCGGCGCATCGCCAAGTGCTGGAATGGCTCGATACGAACGGGGACGGGATACTCACGACGGACGAGAAGCAGCGAGTAAGGATCATCATCTACGGGCACAGCTGGGGAGCCTCAGAAACGGTAGCGTTGGCTCGTGAACTCGAACACAGAAAAATCCCGGTGATGCTCACAATTCAGGTGGACAGCATCGACAAGCCCGGAGAGCATGATGGTCTAATTCCGCCGAATGTGGCTAATCCTGTGAACTTTAATCAGCCCTCTTTCACGGGCGCCCCGAGATTGCCGCGGCTGACCCTGCGCGAACGAGGATCATCGGAAACTTCCGCATGACCTATAACGACCATCCGATCACGTCTGGAAGCTCTTCCTGGTTCGCACGGTTGTTCATGAAGTCTCACATCCAGATCGAGGATGATCCACACATCTGGCAGCAGGTGGCGGCGCTTATCGATTGGCAGATATCACAATCTCGATCGATCGGCCAAGCGCAAGCGTCCGGGTTATCGGCCCTTGGCCCTTAGCCACCACGAGCATCGCGAATGGATTGTTCGAATCTACGCTTCCGCGTGAAGAACTGGGCACCATCGGTGCGCGGGACGTGATGCGTGGCGCATCGGTACCCTAGTTCGAGTATAGATGCTCATTAGCAGCCAGACGATATCCCGCGATCAACCCCGATTTGACCATTGCCTTTGTTCATCTGCTTGCCAGGACACACTCCTCACAGCACTGCAACGCACCCACTACAGAAACACTGCAATCTCCGTGCTTGTTTGGCGCTGCGATTGCTCATTGAACAACAGTTTAGGAGAGGCGTGATGCTTAAGATCACCGTCGACCAGGCGCCTGCAAAGATAACGCTAAAGCTTGAGGGCAGCCTCAGCGGCGCGTGGGTTTCAGAACTCGAAGATAGCTGGCGTGCCGCAGTTCTAGACGGAACCGGCCGCGATGTCTGCGTAGACCTTGCCGCCGTATACGGGATTGACGCTGCCGGCAGATACCTGTTGCTGCTGATTCACGAACGAGGAGTGCAGATGATCGGATCAGGTGGAAGGATCCTCGACGATCTCGTCGAGGTCGTCGAGAGTTGGCATCTCAAGATGGATTCCTGAATCGCGCAGCAGGTTTGCCGTCGACGGAGTGTCGCTATTTGGCTGAGGCGCCCAGAACGCGGTTCAGTTCGTCGCGCGAGAGTAGGTAATCGAGACTGGATTCGAGCAGCCCCGCCTGCGCCTTCACTACCTGGGCGTCCGCAGCGTCGCGCTGCGAAGGCAATGAGACCCCTTCCTTGAATTGATTTTCGGTCAACCGGGCGTTTTCCTGGTGTGCGGCCAGGCTTTCCTTTGCGACGTCAATCATGGTCCGGGTCGTCTCCATGCGGTTGTAGATCGTCGTGATTTGAACGCCGATCTCATCCTTGATGCGGGCAAGGTTCTCTTCGGCTTCGGACACTTCGTCCCTACGTTCATGGATCAGCGAGCGCCGCTTGCCGGCATCGAACAAGTCGTATTTGAAGTTGACGCCGAAGGTTCCGAAGTTGTGATCGAGAAATGGAACGCCGTTCTGATAGCTGTAACGCGCGAAACCAGTAACGTCGGGAATATACTCGGCCTTTGCTGCACCCTCGGCGGCTCGCGCCTTCGCAACTTTCTGGACGGATTCCTGGACTTCGGGGTTATCTCTCAGTGCGATGCGCAGCGCTTCGTCCCGCGCCGGCACATCAAATGCAGTGTTGACGTCAGGATCGAGGTCCAGTTTGGTATCGAGCGGCAGCCCGAGCGCAGCGTTCAGCTGAGTTGTCAGGGTGGAGATCGTCATCTCCGTGTTCAGGAGGGTCTGTTTGGCGTCGAGCGAGTTGGCGCGGCTTTCGACCAGCGCCACCTGCAGCAGTTCGCCGTTCTTGTTTTGTTCGCGCGCCTCGGCGAGGTTTTCCTCGCTGGAGGTGATTTGCAGTTCAGCTGCCTTACGCTGGAGCTGCGTGGTGAGTACCCGGTAATAGAGTTCCTGCACCTTGTAGACGACGTTGTTTGCGGTCTTTCTTTCCGAAGCCTCTGATGTTTTCAGGTCAGCCTCGGCAATTTTGTTGGCGTCGTGAATCTTGATCAGCTGAGTGATCGGTTGGGCCAACATGGTTCCGCTCGTCTGGTAGTCCAGATTTCCTTGTGTGAGATAGGTGGTCGTGGCAGGAATGAGTGGCCCCCCTGGGATCTGGCCGAATGTGCCAGGCGGCACCTCGATACGTTCCAGGTTCGTTATATGGATCGCGTTGGATTCGTTGGTTATATTCGGGAAGTAATCGGAATAGGCGTTGCGCTTCTTCTCTTGTTGCGCCGCGACTTCATAATGAGCGATCTTTACAGCGTGATTTTGCCGGACTGCCAGATCGATCGCCTCCTGCAGGCCGATCTTGCGCTCCTGCCCGTGGCAGGCGGAAGCTACCGCCAGAGCCGATATCGATATAAGGTGCATTTTGCCCATCATGATTTCTCCTCCTTAACCGGCTGCAGTTTGGCGAGGTCGGCGTAGTTGAGGGGGGACTTCCGGAGCATGGCGATTACAAAAAGTGCGATTGCGCAACTCCACGCGACCAGCAGGAACCCGTCAATGAGGCTCAACGAATACGCCTGAAGGCGCAGCCGGGCAGAGATAAGATCGATGGCACGCTCCCCGGCCGATGGCAGCCCGGAAGACTTTCCGAAAACTCCAGCCGTCATCGCGTGAATGTTCGCATCGGTAATCCAGTTGTAGCTGCTGACGTGCAGCCCAAGAAGATTGGAGTGCAGCTTCTCGCGTTGCGCGAGAAAGCGACCCATGTATATGGCGCCGGCTGTTCCCCCAAACAGGCGAATGACGTGGAAGAATGCGGAAAAGGTCAGAATATATTGAGGCTTCGCCAAGCCTCCTGTGAATACTCCCTGCAGGATGATGCATCCCACCAGCCCTATAAGAGCAAAGGCTTGTCCGATGCCGGTAAGCAACTCGGTGCGATAGTAGTTTTCTGCCGCCCACCCGCTGCTGTAGTGAGCGCATAAAACAGCCGAGAGCGCCGTGCATGCGAGCCCGGCAGCGAAGAGGAGCCGGGGATCCAGCCCGCTAAGCATCAAGAGGCCGCCCGTAAGCGCCACGAGCAGGAGCGGAGCAGCGCTCCAGATTATGGCCGGTCCAATCTGATCAGCTTCGAAACCGCGGATGGCCAGCGACTGCGGGATCAGGATGATGGTTAAGACAAGAGTGAACCGAAACCAGAACAGCAAGCTTCCCAGCAGCACCGTGTTCCACTTCCAGATATAAGGAAGGGCCACCAGCCAGTTAGGGCTGCGCATTCGTCGTATCAAAGCGCACAACAGAAAGAATGCGCCGGACCAGAACAGCCCGTTGTAGACTCCGGAGCGCCACCAATCGAGTCTCTCGCCTTGCTGGAGGGCAGTAAACATCAGGGCCAGTCCTGCGCTCAGGTACAGGAACCCGACGAAGCTGGGCGGTGCAGGGCCGTCTTTCTTTCGGGCGGGCGCCGGAGGTACCCCAACATAGATAAGGACAAACATCACCGGCGCAATGAGAGCCGAATTCCAGAACATCCAATGCCAGGAAAGATGGTCGCGGTACCAGCCGTAGAGAGAGGGCGCCACGTTCACCGCCGCATCAATAGCCGTGGCATAAAAAGCCATCGTGATAGGCAGGTATCGCAGGGGGCTTATGCGAAGTGCGAAAGTCAGGGTGAGCGGATAAAAGGTGCCTGATGTCAATCCTGCGACAATCAACGCCGCAACCAGCAGACTGTAATTATGAATGAGCGGCAAGTAGGCACAGGTCGCAGCAAAGATTGCTGACGCAAACAGAAGGACGCGGCGCGGTCCGAGCAGGCCTCCGATGTAGACGCTGAAGGGCCCGATAAACATGAGCGAAGCGTTATAGGCGCTGTCCAGCCACGCGCCGTCATCGTAGCTGATGCCGAGATGACCTTTCAGATCTGTGAGCCCCAGGCTTAACATGCGGCCGGTGAGCGTGACGAGGTGGGCTCCGATGAGGACGCCTACTATTCCCAGCACAGGCCGGGTGGAAATCTCCCAGGGAATTGCGTTAGCCGTCGCTTGTGCAATTTCCAGTGGCATGGGAGGACGACTTATTGTTGTGGAAGCAGCCATGATATGTCCGGTTATGCGAGTATCGAGAGTGTTACTGGTTAAGATATGACGCTTAGAATCTATGACGGCTAACTAGTGGAAGTTAACAGGAACCTCGGCTCTGTTATCGCCGGACGGAACCGCCAACTTTGAGTCCGTTCTCAACACGTGCTTACCATAGGGACCCCAGCCGCCGTAAAGATAATGTTTGCCGTCTTGAATCCTGAAGATGAGTCTGGCCTCGCTGTCTTTTACGGGATCCTTGTCGGTAGCAACGGTGTATGCACCGGCAGCGACGTAGCCATTCGGTTCCAAGACCAACAAGTATGGGATCGATTCGATCTGTTCAATCTGGTAATTCCCAGCAGGGAGATGGTTTCCTTCTATCCAGAACTCAAATGGAATGCTTGCGCGAGCCTCCATTCGTGTCTGAGCTGTTCCTTGCCCGACCAGAAGTGAGAGCACTAATAAACTCAATACGGTCAGTTGTCGTTTTGCATTTATCACAGATTCCTCGGCCGCAATTCTTAGCATCCCAACCTGGGCGACTGGTTACTTTCTGGTGAGGACGATGGCGGTAACCGAGAGTCCCGGGCGCAAAATGCTGGCCTGGTTTGTATCATCGAGCGCAATCTTCACCGGGATTCTCTGCACTACTTTCGTAAAATTGCCGGTCGCATTGTCGGGCGGCAATAATGCGAATTGCGATCCACTGGCCGGTGCGATCTCGATGACCTTGCCATGGAAGACCTGCCCCGGGAATTGGTCAACCCGAATCTCGGCCGCATCACCAACTCTTACGTTGGTTAGCTGGGTTTCTTTGTAATTCGCCTGTACCCAACGCTTGCTGTCGACGAAAGCGATAACCTGCGTCCCGGGAGACACCAACTGACCGGGGCGAACTTGTCGTTCCCCCACGTTCCCATCGCCCGGCGCATAGATCTTCGTGTAGCCGAGATTTACCTGAGTGACCACCAGACTTGCTTCTTTGGCGCGAAGATCGGCGGCAAGTTGCACCTCCTGAGACTCGAGGACGACCTTTTGACGCCGCTCCGCTTCAACAGCCAGCTCACTGCTGCGCAACCCGGTCTTGGCCGCGGACAGATCAGCGTCGCGGCTGGCGAATTGAGCTGCGAGCTGCTGTTCATCAGCAACTGCGGCTTCAAGTTTCTGCTGCGTCGCTGCGTTCGCTTGACGGAGGTCCTCCTGCCGCTTTCTCTCCGAGCGAGCACGTATCAATTGAGCTTCAACAGCGTCCTTGCCGGCCCGCGCTGCCACAATTTGGGCTTTAGCCTCATCAATTCCGGCAAGCGCCTTATCAATGCGAGCGTCTTCGAGCTGACGCTGGCGAACGTTGTTCTCGATAGCAGCCCTGGCCGCCTCGACGGCCGCATTCGCCTGGGAGACCTGCGCCTGATAATCGTTGTCCTCAAGTTCAACGATAAGGTCTCCTTTGTGTACCTGCTGATAGTCGGAAACGGCTACACTTTGAACGATTCCGGCCACTTTTGTACTGAGAGGGGTGAGATCGCCGCGCACATAAGCATCGTCGGTAGCTTGTTCAAGATGACCACCTTCCCAGGAATTCCAGTTCCGGGTCACAGCAACCAGGACAGCCAGAGCGAGGAGTACGACCAACAGGGGCGTAAGGTATTTCTGCCAACGTGACGCGGCCGCGGTCGGCGTCGCCGGAGGTTGTGCGTTCGGCGGTTCTTTAGTTGCGGGACTCGCTGTTTCGACTGCCACATTCACCTCATCAGCTTCCAGGAAAGCAAGTTCTCGGGAGCCTGTTTACTATGCCCTTATTAACGTGATCCGACTCCGACCGTCATTGCAGAGATCTTGCTTCTGCAAGGCCGACGTGCCGCCTTTCGCGGCCTTGCAAGGCTTACTCATGCACGGGGAATGCCACAGTTTCCTCAACCCGTTCCTGAGGTTCGCGAAATAGTGGAAAAACGGTTGCGAGCTAGCGTCCGTGATTAGCTCGACAGGAAACTCCTGCTAATCGGTTAGCACCTGATAATCCGTTAGCACTCCCTCTGAACGGCGCCCTGCGACAATCCTGTCGGGAAATGGCGATCCAGGCGAGGACCGTGATGCTTGCTGCTCAAGCCGGAAAGTCGACCAGCGACCCATTGGCGATACCTGCTCACCTCGTGGCGGCGAGCGCCGTACCGCCCGCCGCGTCGGCGGGCAAACTCAGACGTTCACTATTTGCCAGCCTGCCAACACTATGTTTTGCAATTGATGATGGGGTGTCAGCCCAAAAGACAGTCGCTCTCACTGTTTTCAATGACATGTCCTGTGGTCGCTGGCTTGCCTAGACTGCAGGTGTTCAGGGAGCGAATGCTGGCGATTCGCTGCCCTCGCGGAGAGGGTCAATGGTCGGTTGGATCCATTTCACGTTTCAGACCGCATCACTCGTCTCACTTTTCGTCATCAGGCCGCGGCGCGAAGCGCTCGAGGCTCTACACCAGGTTGAGGCATATGCCTCCAGCCCGGAAGCGAGCGGTCAAGGTAAAGTGAGTTTCTCCGAATGCCAGGGGGCAGCCACACAAAATTCCGTACACGGGGCCAGCCATGTTTAGGAAGATCACGGTGGCTTACAGCGGATCGCCTGAAGCTGCCCGCGCGCTAGCCCAGGCGATTCATCTTGCCAAGGCTCTCGGCGCCGAGTTGTGCGCCATCACGGTCCAGCAGGATCTTCCCCCCTACACAGCCTACGCGGCTGCCGCGGATTCCTCTCTCTCAAGGGCGCTCATCGAAGACCAAAAGGCGCACTGTGTCCGGTTGCATTCCGAGGCCCGTGACACCGCTTTGCGCGAGGGTGTGAAGCTGGAAACTCATTTGCTCGAAGGCAACGCCGTCGACGCCATCGTCCGCTTTCTGCTCGATAACAAGACCGATCTGCTTGTCATTGGCCTTCACCGTCATGTTTCGCACATATCGCGTCTATGGAGCACGGTTTATGAAGTTACGCTCGACGCGCCATGCAGTGTTCTTGGAGTGCATTAACGCTCTCAGCGACGAAAAAACAGCCAGAGGTGTCAATTGTCAACGTATGCAAACGTGGTAAACTCACCGATTTCGAACCACAACAATGTTGTTATCGGCGAATGCTTAAGCGCATGGGACGACGATCTTCTTGTTTCTGCCGCCAAGGCGGGAGACCGCGGCGCATTCGTCGAACTCTATGAACGCCACTCCAGAAAAGTCCTGCCGGCAATTAATCGCATCACAAAAAACCGGGAGGATGCCGAGGATGCCTTCCAGGACGCCGTTCTGAGGGCCTTCGTGCATATAAAGAGTTTTGAAGGCAGAGCGAACTTCACGTCGTGGCTAACCAGGATTGCGATTAATTCTGCACTCATGCTCTTACGGAAGAGACGGCACGGTGAGATATCGATAGAACAGGTCTGCGATGACTGCGGAAACTCCCGCGCCTGGGAGCCGCGAGATGTGGCGGAGACACCAGAGGCTCGCTACGCCCGCCTGGAATGTGAAGAATTGCTCTGGAGTGCGATTCAACGCCTGCCCTGCGCATTCCGGGACGTACTGGAGCTGCAACAATCCCGAGAGTATTCGACCAGCCAAATCGCGGAAGAGCTTGGCATCTCGGTCCCGGCTGCCAAAGCAAGACTGATGCGCGCGCGACGGACCATGCGGCGGCGCCTTTCAGGCACACGTCCGCGCAGCAAATCCGACGGGCGGCTCAAAGTACCTCCTCCTCATTAGCGGTTCTTCCCGGAAGCGAATCCGGTAAACCCGGAGAACGACGGCCAGTCTACAGACTAAAACTCGTCTCATAAATGTCTCAGCAGAATCAGAGACGCGGAAGGTTATAGGCTTCCCGAGAAAGTGCTTGGTGCGACGTTCTATCTCGCGACCGGACGCCGGAAGTTCTGCAATCAGGCAAACACGCTTTCAACTTTCCACCTGCCCCGGTATCGTTTCAGCCCAACGTGAGATTTGATGAGTTCCTCTGAACACGACCGATCTTACGGCTCGCATCAAGCCGATGGAAAACACTCTAGGTAACCAGGAGCCTTGGCTCCGTTACCTCGGTTGGCAAGGTGAAATGAAAGGTTGCACCTCGTCCATCGTTAGCGGTCGCCCACAAACGTCCGGCATGCGATTCGACGATCGACTTGCTGATTGCCAGGCCCATTCCGCTACCCTGTGGTTTCGTAGTAAAGAACGCATCAAATATCTGGTCGGCCTTGCCAAGGGGTAGCCCGGGCCCCGTGTCATTGACAGAGATCTCGATTTGGCCGTCCTCGCCCAATCGCGACTTCACCGTAACCACACCGCCGTCCGTGTTCTTCATCGCCTCAATGCCATTCAGCATCAAGTTCATAAGCACCTGTTGAAGTTGCACTCGATCCGCCACAGTCATTGGAAGATCGTTTTTGACATCGGTGTAGATCGACACACCGTGTCTTCTGGCTTCGCTTTTCAGCATCCCGGCCATTTCGTCGATGACCTCGTTTATCGCGACCACCTCCCGTTTGGTAGGGGTCTTCTTGTACAACGATCGCAGTCGGTTGATGATTTCCGATGCAAGGGTGCCCGCCTCGACGATTCTTTCCGTCCCTTTGCGAACTTCCGTCAGATCGGGCGGGTCGCGCTGAAGCCATCGCAAAGATGCCTTGGCATGAGCGGTTGTGACCGTGATAGGCTGTGCGAGTTCGTGCGAGATGGAGGCGACCAGTTCTCCCATCGTGCTGACGCGGCTCGCATGGGTAAGATCCGCCTGGAGCTGTTCAGCATGTTTGCGATCTTCAATCTCGTTCGCCACTGCGCACCACTTCACGATCTTGCCTCGGTTATCGCGCAGTGGCCGGGCGCGCGTCTGGAACCAGCGATAGACTCCGTCCGATCCGCGCCGAAGCCGCTCTTCATAATCCAGCGGCTGGCCAGTCGTCCGCGCGGCGAGCCATCGTTCCGTAACGCGCTTGAGATCGTCGGGGTGAATCGCCTTCTCCCAACCTGAACCTGAGGCTTGCTCCGAGCTCAAGCCGGTGTATTCAAGCCATCCCTTGTTCAAGAACGTGCGATTGCCATTGGGGTCGGCAACGAAAGCCAGGGCCGGCATGATTTCTACTGCGTCGCGGAATTTCTTCTCTTGCTCCTGCAACTGGCGAACACGCATTTGATAACCGGCCCAGAGCAGCGTGAAGAAAGCGAGCACGCAAAGCCCTCGGAACCAAGTCGTCTGATAGTAGGCGGGAGCGATGTTCAAAGCGACCGCAGTTTGTGGCCCGTTCCACAGCCCCTCGCTGTTGCTGGCGACTAGCCGGAATCGATAGGAGCCGGGTCCAAGGTTTGTGTAAACGGCCTCTCGCGCTGCAACCGGCTGGCTCCAGCTCTGGTCGAAGCCTTCGAGGTAATATCGAAAGCGAATCCGCTCGGGCACCACGAGGCTCAGCCCCGTGTACTCAAATGTGATTCGCCTGGGCGATGGAGAAATTTGAACGACGGCGCCGAGTTTTGCAGTGTTGTTATCGGCGGTGATCGCCTCGATGTGAGGCAGCGCGGGAACTGAATTGTCATTGATCTGGGATGGATTAACGACCGACAAGCCGCTGTTGAGTGAAAACCAGATTCTGCCCGCTGAATCCGAGACCACCGATCGGTTCCGCTTCACTCCTTCAGTGCTGTGGAGACCATCGGCCTGATCATACTCGCGAACATCGACTGCTTTCACAACACCGCTTAGCAGTTTGTCCCGCGGAACGCGCAAAACATGATCTGAGGTCGCGATCCACAGCCAGCCGTTTTTATCCTCTTCAATGCCGAATATTGGTACTTGCAGGGACCCGGGTACTCCGCGAGTTACATGCGCATGCCCATTACTGAGGTAAGCGAGACCTTCGGCGGTCCCTATCCACAGGATCCTCGTTGAATCCTCCAGGAGGCAGTTAACATCCTCGGAGGGCAATCCTTCGTTCCCGGTATAGGTTCGCCACCCCTTCAGCGACATGGCACTGACGCCCTTGGGAGTCCCGAACCACATCGTTCCGTCAGGGCCCTCGGCAATCGACGAAATTGTGTTCGCTGCCAACCCGTCTGTAGTCGTGTAATTTGTGAAATGGCCGTTCTTTAGCTCGCTTACACCACGACTGAGGGTCCCGGACCAGACGGCGCCGTCACGACTCCGATAAACCGCGTACACCCTGTTTTGTGCGAGGCCGTCTGCCTGCGTGTAGGTCTTAGCTGTAAACGAATTGCCGGAGTAGCGCAGATGGGTGAGTCCACCCTGTTGCCTTCCCACCCAGACATCATCCTTGTCAGCGCCGGTGATGGAGTAGACGACATCGTTGGCGATCCCATCGGCGGTGACAACCCCAACTTTTCCTCCCTTCAGCCATCGCAAGCCGCCCTGAATGGGCGCAATCCAGGTGCGGCCACCGGAGTCAACGTGCAATGGTCCCATACCCTGCGATTTCAAATCGGGGAAAGAGTAGGTGACGAAGGTGCTGTCTCGCAGTCGCTCAAGGCCGTTTGTGCTACCGAACCATATGTTTCCCTCCCGATCTTCGAAGAGCGCAGTTACCGGCCCAGTGGTTTCGTGAGTACTCAGTAAAGAAACCCCGTTCGAGTTGTACCGAAACAGTCCGCGACTCGTGCCAAACCAGATGTTCGAGTCCCGGTCGCGAAGAATGGAAAGTACGTTGAGATTGAGAAGAGATGCCGGTAGACCTGCCGAAGTAAGTTCTTTTCCATTCCAGCGCAGCACACCCTTCGCTGTTCCGACCCACAAGTCTGAGTTTTGAAGAGGAAGAAGGCAGTTAATCTTCGTATCGTCCCGGCCATTCAAGGCGCTTAAAATACGGCCCTCCTGGAGATAGAAGAGCCCACGCCGCTCCGTGCCAAGCCAAATCTTTCCATCGTCAGTCTGCGCCATGGTAATCACCAGCGAGGTGAGTGGCGGCTGACGATCAGGCATCATGTCATAGGACCAGCTGAAAGGCTGTGATCGCTGGTCCGGAGTCTCGCCGTTCACGACTCTTCCAGCGCCGGCGAGAAGAGCTGCGGACGACAGCGTACGAAATCGGTTGCCACTGTATGTGAGAGTTCCCGCAGGTATTGATGAGAGCAGAACCGCGCCCGACGTCCCCCGTGCTATTGCCGTTGTGCCATTCTCAGCCTCCCCGCGGATAAGCTCGAAGTTCCCATTGTGATAACGAAAGATTTGGGTGTTTTGCAGCAGGATCCAGAGGTTATCCTTTGCGTCAACCAGGAGCGTTCGTACGGGACCAATCAGGATTGGATTAGGATCGGCCCGCTCGAACTGGTGAAAATTCCAACCGTCAAAACGAACTAGGCCTTTGTCTGTCCCAATCCAGAGATAGCCATCGGAAGTTTGTGCGATGGCAGTTATAGATCCGCCCGGCCAACCTCTCTCAGTTCGCCACGAGTCGTGGAGATATTGAG
>Ga0335072_10005434_pt1 | contig 18759 bp, 17 predicted proteins | sample Lox_Sample_21_FD_206725 | JGI IMG/M metagenome (GOLD analysis project Ga0335072, IMG submission 206725) | Soil microbial communities from Loxahatchee National Wildlife Refuge, Florida, United States - Lox_Sample_2.1 | ecosystem: Environmental > Terrestrial > Soil > Wetlands | place: USA... | reverse complement strand
CGGTGCGAAGGCAGGGAAGGCCCAAGTAGAGGCCTTGCTTGCGCGCCGCAATGCCGCTTACGAGCGCGTCCTGCCTGCCGCTCGCCGCATCATAGAGGGCGTCCGCAAAGGAGGTGACGCCGCTTTGCACCGCTATGCTGTAAAGTTCGACGGCAATACGCAACCATCTCAGTTACAAATTTCCCCCGAAGAGATGCACAATGCGCTCGAAGCCGTTCCGGCTGCCTTCGAGCGCGCCTTGCGCACTGCGGCAAAGAACATCCGGGCCTTCGCTGAACATCAAAAACCTCGTGACTGGGACTTCGCTCCCGCTAGCGGTGTCATCGTCGGTCAGCGCATTCGCCCAATAAGCAACATTGGCTGTTACGTACCCGGCGGACGATATCCACTCCCCTCGACGCTGCTCATGACCGTCATACCTGCACAGGTCGCCGGCGTCGAACGCATCGTCGTCGTCTCGCCCCGCCCCGCGCCCGAGACTCTCGCCGCCGCCGCCATGCTGGGCGTCACCGAGTTCTACCGCATCGGCGGAGCCCATGCCATCGCCGCGCTAGCCTACGGCACCAAAAGCATCCCGCGTGTCGACAAGATCGTCGGTCCCGGCAATGCCTTCGTCACCGCCGCCAAAAAGCTCGTCGCTTTCGACTGCGCCCCCTTTGGCTGTGCTATTGACATGCTCGCCGGCCCAACGGAGATTGTCATCACCAGCGAGACCGGCAACCCTGACGAAATTGCCGCCGACCTCGTCGCTCAGGCCGAGCACGACCCCGACGCCGAAGCCATCTTCATCACCACCAGCGCCACGCTGGCTTTAGCCGTTACCGCTGCCGTCAAACAGCGCGTCCGCACCAACAAGATCGCAGCCGAGTCCATCGCCCGCAACGGCGCAGTCATTGTCGCCGCATCCATCAGCGAGGCCCACGATCTTTCCAACACCATTGCACCCGAGCACCTCACTGTCGATTCCCTGGAAGACCTCGCCTGGGTCAAAAATGCGGGCTCCGTCTTTATCGGCCTCCACTCCGCGCAGCCTCTTGGCGACTACGTCTCCGGCCCCAACCACACGCTGCCCACCTCTGGGCTCGCCCGCGTGCGTGGTGGCCTTAGCGTCATGGACTTCCTTAAAGTTGTCACTGTGCAGGAGTACAAGCCTGAGGGTCTCCAGCGCCTCGGCCCCACCGCCATCACGCTCGCTGAGGCTGAAGGCCTTCACGGCCACGCCGAAGCCATCCGCGCGCGAGGCATCCATGACTAGCGCCGTCCCGCAGCCGCGTGACCTCATTCGCCGCATGAAGGAATATCACCCTCCTCTCGGCGACCGCACCGGCATCCGTCTCGACTTCAACGAGAACACCTTCGCCTGCTCGTCAAAGGTTTTGGAGACTCTTGGCCGCGTCTCGCGCGCCGAACTCACCATGTACCCCGAGCGCGAGCGCATTGAGCGCATCACCGCTGCACACCTCAACCTCGCCCCCGAGCAGGTTCTGCTCACGAACGGAGTCGACGAGGCCGTCCACGTCCTCTGCCAGACCTACCTCGGCCCAGGCGACGAGATGCTCCTGCCCGTTCCCACATACTCCATGTATGCCGTCTATGCCTCCGGTACTGAGGCCTCCCTCGTTGAAGTCCCCGCTAACCCCAGCTTTAGGTTTCCGGTCGAACCGCTGCTCGCGCACATCACTCCGTCCACAAAACTCATCGCCATCGCCAACCCCAACAGCCCCACCGGACAGGTCGTCAGCCGCGAAGACATCGTGCGCATCGTCGAGGCGGCGCCCCATGCAGCCGTACTCGTCGACGAAGCTTACTTCCATTTCTATGGCCAGACCGTCATCGACCTCATCGGCCGCGCCCCCAACCTCATCGTCGCGCGCACCTTCTCCAAAGCCTACGGTCTCGCCGGACTCCGCCTCGGTCTGCTCGCCGCCGCCGAAGAGCAGATGCACTGGCTCCGCCGCGTCATCTCGCCGTACAGCGTTAACTCGCTCGCGCTTGCCTGCCTGCCCGCAGCCATCGACGATCAGCCCTACATCGACTGGTACGTCGGCGAGGTCCTCACGGCCCGCAGCGAATTCACCGCCGCCCTCGACCGTCTCGGCGTCCGCTACTGGCCCTCGCAGGCAAACTTCGTGCTCATCTTCATCGGCTCAAAACACGCAGAGTTCTCCCGCGCCATGCGCGACCGCGGCATTCTCGTGCGCGACCGTTCCACCGATCCCGGCTGCGACGGCTGCGTCCGCATCACCATCGGCACCCGCGAGCAGACCGCCAAAGGAGCAAAAGCCATGGAAGAAGTTCTCAGCGAAATCAACTGGACCGGAGACAACCAGTGACAAAAAAACGCACCGCCGCCATCGATCGCAAGACCGCCGAGACGCAGATTCATCTCAAGCTCACCATCGAAGGCGCAGGCCGTTACAAGGTCTTCACAGGCATCCGCTTCTTCGATCACATGCTTGAGCTTTTCACGCGCCACGGAGCCTTCGATTTGGAACTTACCTGCAAGGGTGACCTCGACGTCGACCAGCACCACACCGTCGAAGACGTGGGCATCGCACTGGGCGAAGCCTTTGACCAGGCGCTCGGTGACAAGCGCGGCATCCTGCGCGCCGGCTACTTCCTCATGACTATGGACGAGACGCTCGGTCTCGCCGCCATCGACCTCAGCGGGCGCACCGCTTCCGTCGTCAAAACCAAAGTAAAGACTCGTCTCGTCGGCGATCTCCAATCCGAACTCGTTGCAGACTTCTTCGAGGGGTTCGCGCGCGGCGCGCGCGCCAACGTCCATCTTAAAACCATGTACGGCCGCTCCAACCACCACAAGGTGGAAGCGCTTTTCAAAGCCTTCGCCCGTGCCCTCCGCGTTGCCTGTTCGCGCGATAAACAGCTCGGCAAAATGCTGCCGTCTACCAAGGGGCTGTTGTGATCGCTGTCGTAGATTACAAAGCGGGCAACCTCACTTCTGTGATGAAGGCCCTCGCTGCGGTCAGAGCAGACGCTGTCGCTACCGAAGATCCGGAAATCGTACGCCGCGCCGACAAAATCGTTCTGCCCGGCGTCGGCCATTTCGCCGCAACCGAATTTCTCGAAAGCCGCGGCCTCAAGCAGGCCATCGCCGAACGCATAGCAACTGGCGTGCCCTTCCTCGGCATCTGCGTCGGTCTGCAATGGCTTTTCGCCGGAAGCACAGAAGCGCCCGGCCGCATCGGCCTTGGCAAATTCAACGCCGTCTGTGAACGCTTTGCCGAAGGCAAAAAAATCCCGCATGTCGGCTGGAACTCGCTCGAATTCCGCGAAAACTCCCGCCTCATGGCTGGCATTCCCAGCGGCAGCTTCGTCTATTTCACCCACTCCTATCGCGCGCCCGTCATAAATGCAACCGTAGCAGTTACAAATTACCATGTTGAATCCTTCACCGCCGCCGCAGAAAAAGAAAACATCATGGGAGTGCAATTCCATCCGGAAAAATCTGGCGCGGTCGGCTTGCAAATCCTGCGCAACTTCCTAAGCTTCAGCCCGGAAAAGGGTCCTGCATGCTGACGAAACGCATTATCGCCTGCCTCGACGTCAAAGCGGGCCGCGTCGTCAAAGGCGTCCAATTTGTCGATCTCATCGACGCCGGAGACCCCGCCGAGCTCGCAGCACGCCACGCCGAATCCGGCGCCGACGAAATCGTTCTGCTCGACATCACCGCCACGCACGAGGGGCGGGGCACGCTTCTCGACACCGTCCAACGCACCGCGCGTCGTCTCTTCATCCCCTTCACGGTCGGCGGAGGCATCCGCACCCTCGACGATGCAACCGCCGTTTTCGACGCGGGAGCCGACAAGGTCAGCATCAACTCCGCCGCGCTCCGCCGCCCTGAACTCATCGATGAGATTGGGGCACGCTTCGGAGCCCAGGCCGTTATCGTCGCCATCGACGGTCGTCGCGACAATGGCAGTGCTGAGGTCTTCGTCGAAGGCGGACGCAAGCCCACAGGCCGCGCCGTCATCGAGTGGGCGCGTGAGGCCGAACAACGAGGCGCGGGTGAAATTCTGCTCACCTCCATGGACGCTGACGGCACGCGCACCGGCTTCGATTGCGAGCTCACCGCGCAGGTCAGCAGCGCCGTGCAGATCCCCGTCATCGCCTCCGGAGGAGCCGGCAACGCCGCGCACTTTGCCGATGTCTTCCTGCGCGGCAAAGCCGATGCCGCGCTCGCCGCCAGTATCTTCCACTTCGGAATCTCCGACGCCCGTGCGCTGAAAGAAGAGATCGCCAAGAGGGGAGTTTCTATGAGGCTGCCTTGCTGATCCCTTCCATCGACCTTATGGGCGGCCGTATTGTCCAGCTCCTGCGCGGCGAAAAGCTCAAGCTGGCCTTCGACGACTTCGAATATTGGATTGACCGCTTCTCCGCTTACCCCATTGTCCAGCTCATTGATCTCGACGCCGCCATGCGTCTGGGAAGCAACGCGGCTCTGATTGCGCAAATTGCAAAGCGGCTGCCCTGCCAGGTAGGCGGAGGCATCCGCACCGCCGAGCAGGCTCAGTCCCTCCTCGACTATGGCGCACGCCGCGTTATTTTCGGCTCCGTTTTGTTTAATGGCGATGGCGTCGATACCGAAACTGCTGCCTCACTCTCCGACTCCATCGGGCGCGATCACCTTGTCGCCGGCATCGACACGAAAGCTGGAAAAATCGCCGTGCGCGGTTGGAAAGACAGCGTCAACCTCACGCCGGAAGATGCCATCCACTCCCTCGAGCCATACGCCGGAGCCTTCCTTTACACACACGTCGATACCGAAGGAACCCTTCAGGGCTTCCCCTTCGAGCGTGCCCAAACCCTGCGCCAGCTCACCCTGCGCCAGCTCATTGTCGCCGGAGGCATCCGCGAGCAATCTGAGATCGACGCGCTCCACGCCATCCACGTCGACACCGTCGCCGGCATGGCCGTCTACTCCGGCCTGCTTGCTATTTAAGTCGGGGCGGCCCTGTCCGCCTTGCCTCGCGACGCCGAAAGAACAACCCCAACGCAACAAACACCGCCACCGCAATTCCGATCACCAGCGTGTTCAGGTCGCGATGCCGCAGCAGACTCATTACCAGAAGCACACACCACGCGGCAGCAAGAATGAACCAGAGTGTCGACCGCCGTTGCATTCTCCCGGAGCATACCACGGCCGGGTATCATCCTCGCCCGCGTCAACAAAACCTGGTGTCCGGCACTTACAGCAATCGGAGAAATGCCTTAAGCTATTGAGTCCGGGTCGGAGGTCGACGGGATGACGGCAAAACAAAGCGCACTGCGCGTGGCCAAACGGCTGGACGAGGTCGGCTTCTCCGACATTGTTCGCATACGGAACAAAGTTCTGGAGCTGCGCGCTGCCGGACAAACCGTGCATGCGTTCCACGGCGGCGAGCCCTTCTTCGACACGCCCGAGGTCATCAAATATGCGCTCATTAAGGCGCTGGTCGAAAACAAAACCCGCTATGCACCGTCATCCGGAATCGAACCGCTTCGTGTCGCTCTCGCAAAGAAGCTGCGCGAAAAGAACCATATCCCTGCGGAAAACGACGACGTGATTGTGACCGCCGGCGGCGCACACGCACTCTATATCGCATTCCAGGCCGTGCTCAATCCGGGCGATGACGTGTTGCTGTTCTCACCCTACTGGACGCCGATCCGCGACATGATCATCGGCGCCGAGGCGCGCGCACTGCTGGTCCCAACCTCTTCGGCGCGCCGCCACGGCATTACAAAAACACTGGAGCAGTTCTCTACGCCGCACACACGTGCCATTTACTACAACACGCCGCAGAATCCCTCCGGTGCTGTCTTTTCCCGAGCAGATGCCGAGGAGGTCGCCGCTTTCGCGAAAAAACACGAGTTGATGGTGATCGCAGACGAGGCATACGAGGACCTGGTCTACGAAGGGAGCCATTTCTCCATCGCATCTCTGCCTGGAATGGCAGAGCGCACCATTTCGTGCTTCACCTTTTCGAAATCCTATGCCATGACCGGATGGCGCGTCGGTTACGCCGTGGCTAAAGAGCCATTCATGACGGCGCTCAGGAAACTGGTGCTCTATTCCACCAATGGCGTCTCTACGCCCATGCAGTGGGCTGCGCTTGAGGCTCTTGCCATTCCGCAAAGCAAAGTCGCCGCGCGTCGCGAGGAGTACCGCGAACGCCGCGACATGCTGGTCAGCGGCCTGCGCGAGGCCGGCCTCGAATGTGTCGAGCCCGAGGGCGCGTTCTACGCCTTTCCTGACGTGACCAAACTCAATAAGGACAGCCGCAAAGTCTCTTCCATGCTGCTCGACAAAGCGCATATCGCCACCATTCCAGGCGTGGTCTTCGGCGCGCAGGGTGAGGGACATATCCGCTTCGGCTATGCCATCCCCCTGGAGGCCATTGCCGCGGGGCTCAAGGCGCTGAAGGAATGCCTCCATCACCCCCCGCACAAGGTAAAATGAAGTCTCCCTACGTCACTCAAGGATTCGCTCGCCTTTTCGCCTCTGTTCTCGCCTTCGGACAAAAGCGTGCGCAAATTAAGTGAAACCATATATATGCGGCGTGCGTCTTATTCGGTACCTCTATGAATCGACCTTCCCGCCCGAGTTCTTTGCGGTGCTCGCTCCTGTCCTTTCTTATGTGTTGTGCCATTTCTGCTCTGGCATTCGCGCAAGCGCAGGATAACCTTGTTGTATCGGTTTCTTTGCCCGATGCGCCGTCGCCGCAACAGGCATCGGCTTCGAGCAACAATAGTCTTCAGGGCAAGCAGACCAAACGCATTCTCGGCATCATCCCCAATTTCCGCGCTGTGTCCGTGAACCAAAAGCTCCCGCCGGAAACCGTCAAGGAAAAATTTCTTGGAGCCACGCAGGACAGCTTCGACTATTCCTCTTTTATCTATGCCGGTATGCTCGCGGGTGTGGCACAGGCTGAGAATTCGTATCCTGAGTTTCATCAGGGTGCCGCAGGCTACGCGCGCTACTACTGGCATACCTTCGCTGATCAGGCAAATGAAAACTATTGGGTCGAATTCATCCTGCCTGCACCACTTCATCAGGACCCGCGCTACTACACCCTCGGCCATGGTGGTTTTTTCAAGCGCACAGCGTATTCTTTCTCTCGCATTCTCATCACCAGGACGGACTCCGGTAACGAGACCTTCAATGCATCGGAAATCATCGGCGCAGGCGCGGCCGCAGGCGTGTCCGACCTTTATTACCCGTCGCAGGATCGCACATGGACCAAGACCGGCCAGCGCTGGCTCACCAATGTTGGCCTCGACGGCGGCACATTCATCTTCAAGGAGTTCTGGCCCGACATCAACAGCGCCATCTTCCACCAGAAGAACTAAAGCTCATGCCCTCGACTCCGGTATCGTTGAATTCTGGTGGAAGGAGTCCTGCAGATGGTGAGAGTAGGCGTTCCCGCCTGGGTCAGTTCTGGATTTCTGGCGGGTTTTCCGTCGGAAGTAGCACTCGTGCAAATTGGCCCCGAGCCGATAGGCGAAATCGAGATAGATTTCTGGGTAGCGCCCATCTCAGCGCGGGAAGCTACGCAGGTCTTTCCCCATCTCCGCGGCGTGCGCGTGGTCCAGTCTCTGTATGCGGGTGTGGACTGGCTCCAGCCGCTGCTCCCGCCCGGCATCACCCTGTGCGATGGCCAGGGAATGCACAACATACCCACCGCGGAGTGGGTCATCGCGGCCATTCTGAATTCGCTGAAATATTTTTCGCTGTACGGCGCACTGCAACGCGCCCGCGACTGGCGCGGGCGGAATAAGGCCGAGGAGCATTATCGCGCCATCCATCGGACCACTCAAATAAATTTCCCTCCCGTGCTGCAGGAAGAGCTTTACGGCAAGCGTGTGATGATCATCGGCTACGGTTCTATTGGCCGCTCGATCGAAGCGCGGCTGCTCCCTTTCGGAGCCGAAATCATTCGCGTCGCCCGCACTTCGCGCTCCGGGGTCGAGCCCGTCGAACGCCTTCTGGATCTGCTGCCGGAGGCCGACATCGTCGTCCTCATTGTCCCGCAAACGCCGGAGACCACCGGAATGATCGGCGCACGCGAGTTTGCCCGGATGAAGCAGGGAGCACTTCTGGTCAACGCGGCACGCGGACCCGTTGTCGACACAGCGGCCCTGCTGGCTGCTCTGGAAAAAGGCTGGATCCGCGCGGCACTGGATGTAACCGATCCCGAGCCGCTTCCCGCCGACCATCCATTGTGGTCCGTCCCGAATGTCTTCATCACACCCCACGTAGCCGCTTCCAGTCCCATGCTGCTGCCCCGTGCTATGGCCTTTGCAGCGACCCAGGTCGCACGTTACCTGACGGGTGAACCGTTGCAGAATGTTGTCACAGGAAGCTATTGAACGATCACGTAGACGAATGGTCCGATGCTGGCGTTGCCGCCCCTTCGGCGCTCGCGGGGGCTTCGCGCTCGGTTGGATAAATAAAACGCAGTGGATGTCTGGCCATCTCTCTGAGGACATACTTAAGAATGGACAACCGCTCTGCGTGATTCACGTTGTAGGCCCGCAGTGCCACGATGGACGCAATCGCAAAGCTCACTCCCAGGTTCAAAACGAAAGTTACGGCGATTCCCGCTACTGCAAAATAAAACCAGTGCGCTCCAAAGGCCGCGGTACCGTAGCGTGCCGCGGCCAGCGCAAACATACCGGTGCTCAGGGTCACATGGCGCACGTCCAGCGGAAGGCCGAAGAAATGCGCAACCTCTGGAGTAAATCCCAGCAGGTATCCGAGCACGATGCTCGTGCTCCAGCTGGCAATGTTGTTCTCGAACCATTTGGCAGCGCGCTGCATTCGGCGTGCGCCCAGCCTCGCGCCCAGCGGATGCTGAGCAATCGCGGCAGGCAGCCGATTATAGACTGCAAAGTTCTCGCACCAGCCTCCAATCAACGCCGCCAGCCACAGCAGAACTCCCGTCAACGCCGCGTCGATCGCGGTCGCGGACGTAAAAGGATGCAGCGTCTCATAAACATGTTTCGCAGCCTCCGGCGCAAGGTAATGCTCCTGGAAAACGTGGCTCCACAATCTCTCAAAGGCCACCGCCCCGGCGCACACAGCAATCACGTTGCCCAGAGCTGCAGCCAACTGCGTCCTGCTGATGGCCGCCGAAAACCCTGCAATCTTGCTGCGCCGGGAAGCTCCACGGTTCTGTCGAATAATTCCCGCCAGCGTTGCCGCCGTCATCGACGGCTGCTTGGTCGCCAGCGCCAGGCCGAAGGCCTGCAAAAGAAGAAAGCTGATTGCGTAATCGGTCCCAATCAAAAATCCTTCTACGAACTGCGGCCACTGCCCGTCAATGATCCGCAGCTTGAGCGCCGCGGTAAACACCGTCAGAATTCCGCCGCCGATCGCCGCCACCCACATCTGGCGATACTCGCGCCATGTATGAGCAATGTAATGCTCGCCGCCGTGCCCCGTGCGCTCCACCGTCTTGCGAGCCAGCAGGTTCAGGTTCTGACGTACCAGCGCCGAGATGCGCGTGTCCTCAAGTCGCCCGGCCGCCAGGGCGTTCAGCAAAGCACGCGCGGGCACAGATACTTCCGGTGCGTGCTCCACTAGCGTCGCAGCCAGCAGTTCCATGCGGTCGAGCGCCGCCTCCATGCCGGTAATGTCAAACATCAGTCCCGTGCTCACGCCGGCATCTTCCATGTGCAGGCGCACTTGCACCAGCTCTTCGCGGCAGCCGCGAATCGACGCCTCCCACGGTTCGAAAAACACGCGCTTCACCTCCGAGTCGTCCGCGCGCACAAAGTCTTCGGTCGCAAAAACCAGCCGGTAGAAGGGCGACTCCTCCACGGGCAGCCCGCTGCCCCGTTGTCGAATCGCGGAGCTGGCGCCGCGCCCGGCAACACGTGCGGCGAGAAGCCGCAGCGCCTCACGCAAATCGCGATGCAGGCGCGGAAGAACCGCAGCAGGCGAGAGCAGCCGGATGAGGCGGCTGAAGAGGAAACCATCCAGCGACAGAAACCGCTCGACCGCTCGCGATGTCGAGAAAACAGCGGTAAAGATCCGCGCTGCATCAAAGTCTTCGCGCGCCGAGGGCAGCAGCCGTTGGAAGATCCGCCGGGTCGCCTCCGGCAGCAGAGCGCGCTGTGCCGGAAGCCCCGCATTGGCGAAAAGCGGCACCGAATCGAGCTGCGGAAGCATCGCCGCCCATGCCGCTTGAAAACACACTTTTAGCTCGCGATCATGTTCCACAAGCCGAATCCAGCGCACCAGCGCAGCCGCAAAGGCGCGGTCCGTGGGCTCTGTGGTGATATACGTGAACAACTCGAGAATCCGCCTCGGTTGTGCGCGGTACGACCCCGCCTCGCAAAAGGTCTCAGTCCGTTCCCGCAGCTCTGCTGTCGCGCGCGATATCGCGCGGGGCTGACTCTTCTTGCGAAACTGGAACAGAAAAGCCATTGGGGTTTCACTTTACAACACCGGATAGCATCTAAGATTGATCTGCCCTCAATTCGCTCAGTGCTCATGCATCCTCCTGCCCTTCACGCTGCCCTTATCTGGCTCATCACGCTCGCCAGCATTCTTTTCATGCTGCTGCGACCTTGGCACGTCCGCGAGGCAGTATGGATCGGCTCAGGCGCTCTTTTGCTCATCGTTGGCCGCCTTATCCCGTTCCGCTCTGCGCTCAGCGCCATCGGCAAAGGAACCGACGTTTATCTGTTTCTCACCGGCATGATGCTGCTCGCTGAGCTCGCCCGGCATGAAGGCGTCTTCGACTGGATCGCCGACCGCGCTGTCCAGCACGCCAAAGGCTCCGCCACGCGGCTCTTTCTCCTGATCTATCTCACCGGAGCCGCCGTTACCGCGCTGCTCTCTAATGACGCGACCGCCGTCGTGCTTACTCCCGCAATCCTTGCTGCCGTGCGTCGTGCTCGCGTTGAGCCTAAACCGTATCTGCTGGCCTGCGCGCTCGTCGCCAACGCTGCAAGCTTTCTGCTGCCGATCTCCAATCCGGCAAATCTCGTCGTATTCGGCCATCATCTCCCGTCGCTGGGTTTGTGGCTCCGAATTTTTCTTCTGCCTGCAGCCGTCTCCATTGCAGTTACCTACCTCTGTTTGCGTTTCCTCTCCCGAAAAGCACTCGCATCGGAAGTGCACTGCCCTCGGGACCTGGCCTCCTTAAGCCCGGCTGGGCGTCTCGCTCTCGGTGGACTCATCTTCGCATCGGTTGTCTTGCTCGTCGCCTCGGCATTCGGCATCGGACTGGGTGTGCCGACCTGCGCCGCAGCCCTGGCCGCGCTGGTTTTGGTCAGCGTGAAAGATCGTGCGATCTATAAAATCGCCACGCTTGAAATTTCGTGGAGTATCCTGCCGCTCGTGGCCGGGCTTTTTATTCTGGTGGAAGCGTTGAACAGCGCAGGATTGTTGCACTTGATCGAAGGAGCATTTCAGTGGTTGACTCATCAGCCCACATTCGCCGGCTATCTCGGAGCCTCCGGCAGCGCGGCTCTTTTGTCCAATGCGATGAACAATCTTCCCGTCGCGCTGGCCAGCGGAGCTGCTCTTCAGCGCACGCCACAGCTCTCGCATGCTGTCTTAATTGGCATAAATCTCGGCCCTACTCTTTCGGTAACCGGCTCGCTGGCTACAATTCTGTGGCTTATGGCGCTGCGGCGTGAAAACATCGCGCTGACCAGGAGGCAATTCTTCAAAACCGGACTGATCATTATGCCCGCGGCCCTGCTCTTCAGCGTCCTCGCGCTCTGGCTCGTCGCTTGACCGGGTCAAACTGTTTACATTACCAGCGCCAGACGCTCCAGCTCCGATTGCATGCACTCATGCGAGCAGCCTGCGCCCTCAAGCCGCAGCACCGCGTCCCGCGCCTGCTCCGGAATCACGCCGTAGCCGCGTCCGGCCAGGAACGCGGACAGCACCTCAGCAGCCTGCCAGAGGTCGATCCCCGATCGTGTCAACTCGCTCCGCAGGCTTGCCAGTTCGCTAGCTGCAAACTTCTCGACTTTGCCATTTGGGGTCATCATCGATCCTCCCGGCATGCCAGATTAGACACCGCAGGGGCGCTATTGTTGCTGAAATCGGCTCAATTCTTTATGGAACCGAACCGGAGAATTGCTCTCAAAAGATAGTACGCAGCGCGCACACAAATGGTTTCCATCGGCGCGCTCCGCCTTTGCATCGGGACAGAACCAGCGTCAACTCCCGCAGTCCCTGCGGCTAAACTGAAAGAGTTATGTCAAATAAGCCGGAAGGTCCTTCATGGGCTCTCATGCTCACGCTGGTCGCAATTGCCATCCTCATCGCGCTCGTTATTGCGCACCGGTTAATCGCCCCGTTCTTTCATCATTAGATGCGCTGAAGGTTCGGAAGTGAGCAGAGTATCAGGGCTCTTTGCTTGCGCGCGCAGCCAGAAGCACCGGAATCCCATCTTCAATGGGATAACTATTTCTGCACCCAAGGCATCGTATTCGGTCTTCTTCCAGAGTCACCCGTCCGTGACACGCCGGGCATACAATCATCTCCAGAACCTCGCCAATTCGCTCTGTGGCCTGCATCTACTCAGTTCAGTGTATCGAAAGAGTGAAAATTCAAAACAGAAACCGCTTTCAGAAAAAACAAAACAATCATGATGCGAGTTGGACTCACGGGCGGATTAGGGAGCGGGAAAACCACCATCGCCGCCATGTTTCGTTCGCTCGGCGCGCGTGTCATTGAGGCCGATGTCATTGCGCGCGACCTCATGTCTCCCGGCCATGCCGTGTACCGCGCCATCGTCGCCCGCTTTGGACCCGATGTGGTCCGTGCCGACTCCACCCTCGACCGCCATCTCCTCGCCGACCGCGCCTTTCGCCAGAACCGCCTCGCCGAGCTGAACCGTATCGTGCATCCGCCCGTCATCGCCGCCCAGCAGCAGTGGGAGGATGCCCTCTTCGCCAACGATCCGCATGCCGTCGCTATCGTTGAATCTGCCCTCATCTTTGAGGCGGAGCAGCAAGGCTCCGCACCCGGCTGGCGGCAGCGCTTCGACCGCATCATCCTCGTCACCGCGCCCGTCGAGCTCCGCATCACCCGCTATGTGGACCGCATGGCGCAGCTTCCCGGCGCTCCCTCGCACGCCGAACTCGATGCCGATGCCCGCCGCCGCATCGCCACCCAGCTCCCCGACAGTGAAAAAATTCCACTCGCCAGTGACGTCATCCGGAACGATGGCTCTCTCAAAGCCGCCCGCGTCGAAGTCGAGCGGATCTACGCCGACCTCGTTCAGGCCTCCCTCCTTTGAGACGGCAAAACGATAGAATAAATATTCGCGGGAAAACATTTCTAGAAATGTTGCAAGGCCACAGGTTTTCCAAAATGCCGTAGAGGGCGTCTGCGCCGTCCAACCGCTCAGACGCTACGGCACTCCTTCGACAGGGGAAATGCCTGAGCCGCCCCAGATAGATAGAGACTCGACTATGACATTTCGCAGAATTGTAATTGTTCTCCTCATCGTTGGCGGCTTCTGGTACCTCACCACACTCAACTTCGCTCCCTTGCGCCAGCACCTCTTCCCCGGCCATGGCATTGCGTCTGACCTCAATCTCACTGAGGCCCAGGCGGCGCCCGAATACACCCCGCAGGAGATGAACAACATCGCCGTCTATAAGAAGGCGTTGCCCTGGGTCGTCAACATTACCTCTTCCACGCTGACGTACAACTTTTTCTTTCAAATCGTCCCGCAGCAGGACCAGGGCTCCGGCTTTATTCTCGACAAGCAGGGTCATATCCTCACCAACAACCACGTGATCGCCGGTGGCCAGCAGGTCGAGGTCGTCCTTGCCAACCAGCACCGCTACCGCGCCACCGTCATCGGACACGATCCAGTCCACGATCTCGCCCTCCTGCAAATCGACGCGCCCGATCTGGTCCCTGCCGTGCTCGCCGCCACCTCGCGCAACCTCGTCGTCGGCCAGCAGGTCTACGCCATCGGCAATCCCTTCGGTCTCAGCGGAACCATGACCACCGGCATCATCAGCGCTATTCGCACCATTCGCGGACCGCAGGGCCAGCTCATCGAAAATGCCATTCAGACTGATGCCGCCATCAATCCCGGCAACTCTGGCGGTCCACTGCTCAATTCCCACGGAGAAGTCATCGGCATCAACTCCCTCATCGCCACCAACCCCAACGAAAACATCGAGCAGAGTGCCGGCATCGGCTTCGCCATCCCCATTGACACCGCTAAAGCCGTCCTCGGCGACTTTCAGAAGTATGGATACGTCCGCCGGCCCTCCCTCGGCATCGAGTCGCTCTCCATCGGTCCCGATCTCGCCCAGCAGATGGGCTTGGCCGCCAACTACGGCGTCCTCATCCAGCGCGTCTTCCCCGGCGGAGCCGCGGCCCGCGCCGGACTTCGCGGCGGCAATCAGGCCGCTTACCTCGGCAACATGCAAATCTACCTCGGCGGAGACCTTATCGTCGGCCTCGACGGCCAGCAGATCTCGAACACTCAGGACATCTCTGACGTCATGAACCGTCATCAGGTCGGCGATACCATCTCCGTGACCTTCTACCGCGGCCAGCGCAAAATGACCGCCCAGCTCACGCTCGGAGAAGCCCACGATCAGGCCGCGTAAGCGTGGTCTCACCTGGCGGCGCAAATAAATTGCCTCATCCTTGCGCGGCCCACAATCTAAAGTCGCATGAGGCATTGGACTATAGCCGACATTCCGCAGCAGACGGGCAAGCTCGCCGTTATCACCGGAGCCAACAGCGGCATCGGCTTTCACACCGCATTGGAGCTCGCCCGCGCCGGAGCGGAGGTCGTTCTCGCTTGCCGCAACCTGCAGAAGGCAGAGTCTGCCCGCCAGCGCATCCTCACCGATATCCCCGATGCGCAGTTGCAACCCGCCGCGCTCGACCTCGCCAGTCTCGCTTCCATCCACACCTTCGCGGAAAAGTTCCTCGCGAAGCAGCACAGTCTCGATCTGCTCATCAACAACGCCGGAGTCATGGCCCTCCCCACCCGCCAGCTCACCGCCGACGGATTCGAACTGCAGTTCGGCACCAACCACCTCGGCCATTTCGCGCTCACTGGGCTGCTGCTCCCCGCCATCCTGACTGCGCCTGCGTCGCGAATCGTCACCGTCAGCTCCATCGCACATCGCGGCGGCCGAATTCGCTTCAACGATCTGCAATGGACACAAGGCTACCAGCCATGGCCCGCCTATCGTCAGTCCAAGCTGGCCAATCTCTACTTCGCATTTGAGTTGGACCGGAAGCTCCGCTCCACGCATCCCAACGTCGCCAGTATCGCCGTGCACCCCGGAGTCGCCAAAACCAATCTCTTCGCCGCCGGTCCCGGCCAAAGGAAAGACTTTCAGGGAATCATGGCTCCCATCTTCATCTCGCTCATCGGGCAGTCTGAGGCCCAGGGAGCTCTGCCCACGCTCTACGCCGCCACCGCGCCCCAGGCCCTCAGCGGACACTTCTACGGCTCCGGCGGCTTCCGCCAGGTGCGTGGCTACCCCGTCGAGGTCCGCGCCGAAGCCCAGGCCTACGACGAAGCCATCGCCGCCCAACTTTGGAATGTCTCTGAAGAATTAACCGGCGTCCACTACGCCTTCTGAACGCGGACATATCGTCTCCCAACCACCCGATACTCCCCCGACACCACCCGCGCAATCCCCTCACTGTACGCCACGTGCTCCTGCTCCAGAATCCGTCCGGCGAGCGCATGCGCGTCATCGCCCTCGCGCACCGCGACCTCCTTCTGGAGCACAATCACACCGTGGTCCAGCTCTTCGTCCACAAAGTGCACGGTGCACCCGGCCACCTGCACGCCATAGTTAAACGCCTGCTCCTGCGCGTCCAGCCCCGGAAACGCCGGCAGCAGCGACGGATGAATATTCAAAATCCGGTCGCGGAATGCCTGTATAAACTCTGGAGACAGCAGCCGCATATACCCCGCCAGAATCACCAGCTCTATGCTGTACTCACGCAGCGTCGCCAGAATCTCCGCGTCGTGCTCCGCCCGCTTGCGCCCGCGCGCCTCAATCGCCACGGCCTTCAGCCCGCGCTCCCGTGCCGCTGCCAGCCCTGCCGCGTCAGCCTTGTTCGAGATCACCACGGCGATCTCGCAGCCCGTCAATTTTCCTTTGGAAATGTTATCGGCGATCGCTACGAAGTTCGACCCGCGCCCCGACAGCAAGACTCCAAGCCGCTTCACGCATACACCACCTTGCGGTCGCCCTTCACCGTTCGCCCGATCACGTAGAACTTCTCGCTCGCCCGCTCCAACAGACCCTTCGCCCGATTGAACTTCTCCGCTGGAACCACCGCAATCAGCCCCACGCCCATATTGAACGTCCGCAGCATCTCGTCCTGCTCCACGCTGCCCAGCTCCCGCAGATGCTCGAACACTGGCAGCACCGGCCACGATCCCAGCTCCACCACCGCGCTAATCCCCTTTGGCAAAATCCGCGGCAGATTCTCCGTAATCCCGCCGCCGGTAATATGCGCCATCCCCGCAACCAGGTCGCTCGCTGCCAGTTTCTGAATCACATGCAAATAGCTCCGGTGCGTCTTCATCAGCGCCGCGCCCGCCTTTTCCTTCAGCGCGTTGATGTACTGCTCCGGCTTGTACCCGGCCCGCTCAAAGAACAGCTTCCGCGCCAGCGAGTAGCCGTTTGTGTGCAGCCCCGTCGAGGGTAACCCCACCAGCACGTCGCCAACCTTGATCTTCTCGCCCGTGATCAACTTATCGCGGTCCACCGCGCCCACAATAAAGCCCGCAAGGTCGTATTCGCCGTCCGCATAGAATCCCGGCATTTGCGCTGTCTCGCCGCCGATCAGCGCGCACCCGTTCGCCCGGCACGCCTCCGCCAGCCCGACAACAATCTTTTCGGTCACCTCGCCATCAAGCTTCCCCGTCGCCAGATAATCCAGAAAGAACAGCGGCGTCGCGCCCTGCACCGCAATGTCATTCACGCAGTGATTCACCAGATCCGCGCCCACCGTATGGTGAATCCCCAGCTCGAATGCAATCTTCAGCTTCGTGCCCACGCCGTCCGCGCTCGAAACCAGCACCGGCTGCTTGAACTTCGTCATATCCAATCGAAAAAGTCCGCCAAAGCCGCCGATCTCGCTCAACACATTTTTGTTGAAGGTTCGCTGCGCCAGGTATTTAATACGCTGCTTCGCCCGGTCGCCGCTCGATAGATCCACGCCGGCATCGGCATACGTCACAGGAGAGGTCTTTTTCTTCGCTTCCGCCAAGGGCTTGTCCAGGGGTGTGAAATCGGGCGTGAAATCAGCCGGAGCCTCAAGTTTAGCATCGGCGAATTACAGGCTGGTTTCCCGGTAGCCATAATCGCGAGTTGACTGACGGCAATGGTTATTATGAGGGCTATTTCGCCGTTTACTTCTGCGCCTCCATAAACTTCTGTACCAGCGTCGCAACTTCCTCGGCTTTGGTATCCATCACGAAGTGTCCCCCGTCGAGCACGTGAATCTCCGCACTCGGCACATCTTTGTGATAGCGTTCCGGCTCGCCCGGATCGAACGAGAGATCGTGCTTGCCCCAGAGGACCAACAGCCTTGGCTGCGTCTTCTGCATCCATGCCTGCCATTTTGGATAAGCGTCGACGTTCGTGCGGTAGTCATAGAAGAGATCAACCTGAATCTCCCCCTGCCCGGGCGAATTCAGAAATGCGTACTCATCGGTCCAGAGATCCGGGTCATACAGCTCAATATTCGGATCGTCCCCGACATGGCGCGTCTTCGTGGCTGCCAGCGACAGCAGGTTTTTGCGCAACGCTTCTTCACCGGCCGCGCGATCTGCCCAGAATGCACGTCTTGTCGCCCAGTTGACCCCAAGGCCTTCGTTGTGAGCGACCCCATCCTGGACGATGAGCGCGTCCGCCCGCTCCGGGTGCGCCAATATCATGCGAAACCCGACCGGCGCCCCATAGTCCTGCATATAAAGTGTGTAGTGCGACAGGCCCAGCGCCTGCGTGAAGTCGTCCATGACGGAAGCGATGTGGTCGAAGGTGTAGGCAAACTGCTTCGGGTCGGGCCAGTCGCTGTGTCCGAAGCCCGGATAGTCCGGCGCAACCAGATGGTAGTTGTCAGAGAGCTGTGTCAGTAGCGGTTGAAACATCCGCGACGATGACGGAAGACCATGCAGCAAAAGAATGGTGGGAGCGTCTTTTGGTCCCGCTTCTCTGTAGAAGATGGAGAGGCCATCAACCTTTATCGTGCGATAAAACACTTGCTGTCCCATTGCTGGCTCCTTCTTCTGGGCATCCACGCCCAGCGTGATGGTGAAAACAACCGCGAGGGTGGCCAGGGTCCGAAGGATCGATTTCGCCGTTGGCATACATCCTCCTGTCTACTCTCTGACTTCGAAGATGACCTCAAGTTCGATCGGCATGCCAAGAGGAAGGCTGGCAACGCCGATCACCAGCCGAACTGCGAGCTTATCGCTGCCAAAGATATCGCGGAACAGGTCCGACACAGCGTCCGCGACTCTCGGCTGATCGAAAAAATCACCGGAGGTTGCCATGAACACGCCAAGCCGAACCACGCGTGTCACTCGATCAAGCGACCCCAAATGCTTTTTGGCCGCTGCGAGGGCGCTCAACGCCGCTGTATACACGGCATCGCGTCCCGCCTCGGCATCGAGCTCTTTCCCAAGCCGGCCAACATACTTCGGCTTATGGTCTACAACCGGAAGCATCCCGCTCAGGAAGAGCAGGTTGCCCGTCTGCAATGTTTCGACGTAGGAGCCG
>Ga0335072_10005433_pt1 | contig 18759 bp, 16 predicted proteins | sample Lox_Sample_21_FD_206725 | JGI IMG/M metagenome (GOLD analysis project Ga0335072, IMG submission 206725) | Soil microbial communities from Loxahatchee National Wildlife Refuge, Florida, United States - Lox_Sample_2.1 | ecosystem: Environmental > Terrestrial > Soil > Wetlands | place: USA... | reverse complement strand
GGGTCGTACTCAATCACCGCGATCACGCCTGGAAATCTACCTGCGGGACCGACCTCGTCGGCCGCGGCATGGGTCAGGCTGGCAGGAATCCGCGGATGGCGGCGGCGATCTCGGCTGCGTGCGTCTCGATTGCGAAATGGCCAGTGTCGAGCAGGCGGACATCGGCAGCAGGCACGTCACGCTTGAAGGCTTCGGCTCCAGCCGGCAAGAAGAACGGGTCGTTGCGGCCCCAGATTGCCAGCAGCGGTGGCTGGCTGGCGCGGAAGAACTCCTGGAACGCCGGATACAGCTCGACGTTGCTTGCGTAGTCGAGAAACAGGTCGAGCTGAATCTCGTCCGCACCCGGACGCGCGAGGTAGTAGTTGTCGAGCGTGTAGCCGTCGGGGGAGACGGCCGACGGGTCGGCGACTCCGTGGGTGTATTGCCACACCGTTGTCTCCGGCTTGACCAGTGTGCGAATCGCATCGCGATTGGCCTGCGTGGGTTCCCTCCAGTACTTCCGGATAGGGTTCCAGCCGTCACTGAGCCCTTCGGTGTAGGCGTTCCCGTTCTGCGAGATGATCGCGGTGATCCGTTCCGGCCGCCGGACGGCCAGCCGGAAACCGACCGGGGCGCCATAGTCGAACGCGTACAGCGCGTATCGGTCGAAGCCCACCTTGTCGGTGAAGCCATCAATGACGTCCGTGATTGCCTCGAAGGTGTAGCCGAAGCTGTCACGGGCCGGCATAGCGGATTGCCCGAAGCTGGGCATGTCGGGTGCTATGACATGGAAGCGATCGGCCAGCATGGGGATCAGGTCCCTGAACATGTGGCTGGCGCTCGGGTAACCGTGCATCAGCAGTAGCTTCCTGGCGTCGGACGGTCCTGCCTCGCGGTAGAAGACATTCAGACCGTTCACGTCGGCACTGCGGTAGGCAATCGCCGTCATGGTGCTTCTCCTGCGCAGCTCAAGCGGTCGTTTCCAGATCGCGCACGGCGTCGAGGATTATGTCGACGACTTCCCCCGGCGCGGTGATCAGAGGCGTGTGGTCGACCGGGCGCTCGCGGGAGTTGGCGCCCATCCGCCCGGCCATGAAGCGGTGCGTATCCGGAGCGATCATGCGGTCCTTCTCCGCGATCAGGAACCAGCTCGGCCGGTCTTTCCAGAGCGGCCGATGGACAGGGACGCCGATGCTGTTGGTCGCCAGCGGGCGCTGCACTGCGGCCAGGATCTCCTGCTCGACCGGAGAGGCGTTCGGCGCGAAGGCCTCGGCGAAGGCCTCGTGGGGCAGCCATACCAGCCCGTGCGGGTCAGGCTCCAGCTTCGGCGCCTTCGGGTGCGGCTTACTTCGGTAGAACACGTCGCTAACGGTCTCGCCTTCGTCAGGCGCCAGCGCTGCGATGTAGACCAGCGAGGCGACCTTCGGGCTGCGTGTCTCGGCGATGACGGCGCCGGCATAGGCGTGGCCAGCCAGGACGACCGGACCTTCGACCCGCTCCAGGACGTTGTCGACAGCTGCGACGTCGTCGGCCAGGGAGGTGAGCGGCAAGGGCGCCGCGACGACATTGACCCCCTCAGCCTCCAGCGGGCCGATCACCTTGCTCCAGCTCGATCCGTCGGCCCAAGCGCCATGCACGAGCACCACGTCGGTGTGGCTGGCTGGCATAGTTCCCCCCGAGCTTTGCCGTGCTTCCCCACCGGACACCCTAAAGTCAGCGGCTGAGGTACCGTCGGCCGGGGAGGTTATCGCCGTGCCGGACGTGCTATGCGAGATTCGCGGCGTGGTAGCGGTCGTCACGCTCAACCGGCCGCAGCGGCGCAACGCGCTGTCCGCTGCGCTCCTAGGCGAATTGCGGGCTTCGCTCGCAGAGCTCAGCGCGGACGCCGCGGTCCGCGCGATCGTACTGACCGGCGCTGACCCGGCCTTCTGCGCCGGGCTTGATCTGACCGAGCTCGGCAAGCCGGGCGGCCCGCTGTCATCTGCGGCGTCCGGGCCTGTCCTGCCGCCGTTGCCGAAGCCGCTGATCGGTGCCGTGAACGGGGCCGCTGTCACCGGTGGTCTCGAGCTGGCGCTGGCCTGCGACTTCCTGATCGCGTCGGAGCGCGCGAGTTTCGCCGACACGCACGCGCGGATCGGGATCATGCCTGGCTGGGGGCTCACCGTTCAGTTGCCTGCGGCCGTCGGGCTGCGCCGGGCCCGGGAGATGAGCGCGACCGGGAACTTCGTCGACGCACGCACGGCACTGGCGTGGGGCCTGGTCAACCACGTAGCTCCGCATCCGGAGTTGCTTGACTTCACGGTGCAGCTCGCCGGCGATGCCGCCTCGAGCGACCTTGCGGCAGTCGAGGCGATCTTCGCTACCTACCGGGCGGGCTCGCAGGCGAGCGCTGGTGAGGCCGCAAAGGTCGAGGCGGCAGCTCACGCGCGCTGGCACGCGGCGGGCATCGACAGCAGCGAGGTCGCCCGCCGCCGGGATGCGATCATCGAGCGCGGCCGTTCGCAAGCGGGCACATCCCGCTAGCACTCGGATTTTCTCTCCAGCCGGGCGCCCGGTCTGGTGGCCGCGGGGGCCGGCGAGGGCCGTCCGCGGACACCTGGGCCATGATGGATAAGAAACCGCTGATCAGGCTGAACCTGCACAGCTTCGAACTGTGTCTGTGGGAGCTGGTGGCGTTATGCACGCTTTGCGTTTCGATCACTTCGGCGGCCCGGACGTCCTGGACGTTGAGGAGATGCCCGACGCGGCGGCCGGGGGCGGCGAGGCGGTGGTAGCCGTCAAGTCCTCCTCGGTGAACCCTTCGGACTTGAGGAACGTCGCAGGCAGCTTCCAGCAAACGACCCTCCCTCGCATTCCCGGGCGCGATTTCGCTGGTGTTGTCGTCGACGGTCCGGGCGACTGGATCGGCGCCGAGGTCTGGGGCACCGGCGGAGATATCGGGTTCACCCGCGACGGGCCACATGCGGAGATGCTCACCATTCCGGCGGCATCCCTGGCCAGAAAGCCTGAGCGGCTGAGTTTCGAGGAGGCCTCGTCCGTTGGGGTCAACTTCCTCACGGGCTGGATCGGCCTGGTCGAGGCCGCTCAGCTGGCCAAGAGGGAGACCGTCGCAGTCTTCGGCGTGTCCGGCGGCGTGGGTGGCGCCGTGGCCCAGATCGCCCACGCTCTCGGCAGCAGAGTCATCGGCGGCGATCGGGTCCGCCCCGCCGACGGCACGCCGGCGGCGTCGGTCATCCAGGAATTCGTCGTGCTCGACGGCGGCGCGGAGGACGTCGGCTCCCAGATCAAGCGGGTCACCGGCGGCAGGGGCGCGGACGTGGTGTTCGACGCCGTCGGCGGCGTCACCACGCCCGCGGCGCTGGCCTCGCTGGCTCCCAGAGGCCGGCTAGTGGTGATCAGCGCGGTCGGCAGGCAGACCGTAGAGATTAACCTCGTCACCCTCTACCGCAACGAGACCCGGATTTACGGATGCAATAGCGGGAACTACGACGTCGTCCAGTCGGGCGCGCTGCTCAAGCGGCTGACGCCGTTCTTCGACGCCGGGCAGTTCCGCCCCCTGCCCGTCACCCGGCGTTACAGCCTCGAGGATGGCAAGGATGCCTACCTCGCGGTGGAAAACCGGGTACGCGGCCGGGTCGTCATCTGCCCCTGACAGGTCTTCACCATGATCATGGAAACACGCTCCCTGGCTCAGCGCGGGGCGGCGAAACCCCAGTTCAGCAGTCTTGCCGCTGCCCTGAATCGCATCGTGGTGTCACTGCTCGTGCTGTCGAGGACGACGCCGATCAGGGTCGTGCCGTGGCGCCGTGCCTCGAACAGCAGGCAGTAGCCAGCGGCATTGGTGAAGCCAGTCTTGATTCCGATTGCCCCGCGATAGCGCCGCAGCAGCAAGTCAGTGTTGGCCCAGTGGTACTTGTGGTGCTCGCGAGTGGCGGCGATGCGATGTCCGCGCTCGTCCACAATCTTGCGGAAGACTGAGTGCTTCATCGCCGCCTCGCCCAAGACGATCACGTCGCGGGGAGTCGAGTACGTCGACGTTTCGGTCGGCCAGGGCAGACCGTCGAAGTTCGCGAAATGCGTGTGCGTCATGCCGAGCCGGCGGGCAGTGGCATTCATCTTGCTGACGAACTTGCGCCATCCGGGCCCGTACGCCCTCGCCAGCAGGTACGCGGCGTCAGCGCCGGAGGGCAGCAAGAGTGCCTGAAGCAGTTGCCCCCCGGTGAGAACGTCGCCGGCGCGCAGCCCGGCGCTTCCGGCCGAGTTGTCCAGGGCGTAGTTGACGGCGGCCTGAGTGACCCTGATCTTGTGGCCGAGATGGCCGGACGAGAGCACGACCATTGCCGTCATCACCTTGGTAATGCTGGCGATCGGCAACTCTGCCCGCGCGTTCCGGCTCCACAGCCGCTTGCCTGTCGTGATGTCGACGAGTTCGCCGGCCTTCGCCACGACGCCAGCCGGGCGAGCCGCAACTGCCTGCGCGGCCGGGTCTGCAAGCGCTGGTCGTGCAGCAGCAACAGTTACGACGCAAGCGGCAACAGCAGTGGTAAGTCGGAGTGCAACACGCACCCGCGACAGCCTAGACCATGATCACGAAGACTTTTGTGCCTGACAGACACAAATGTTTACGTGCTAACGGTCTAGCGGCCGTTACCAGCCGGCCGGGAGTGGCATTCCTTCCGCGTAGCCAGCCGCGCCCTGGATGCCGACGACGGCGCGTTCGTTCAGGCCGTCGATGCCGTCCGCGCCGGCGTAGGTGCACGCGCTGCGCAGCCCGGCGGTGATCGAGTCGAGTAGATCTTCCACACCAGGACGCTGCGCGTCGAGGTACATGCGGGAGGAGGAGATGCCTTCCTCGAACAGTTCCTTCCGAGCCCGCTCGAACGGCGAGTCGGCCGCGGCGCGCAGCCGCACCGCCCGCGCTGACGCCATGCCGAAGCTCTCCTTGTACAGCCGGCCATCCGCGTCGCGGAAAACATCACCAGGCGACTCGCAGGTGCCGGCGAACCAGGAGCCGATCATGACGTTGGCCGCTCCGGCTGCCAGCGCCAGAGCGACGTCACGCGGATACCGGACGCCGCCGTCAGCCCAGATGTGACGGCCCAGGCGCCGGGCTTCGGCCGCGCACTCGAGCACGGCGCTGAACTGAGGACGTCCCACCGCGGTCATCATCCGCGTGGTGCACATCGCGCCGGGGCCGACGCCGACCTTAACGATGTCCGCCCCGGCCGCGACCAGGTCGGCGACACCGGCGGCGGTAACCACGTTCCCGGCCACGATGGGTACCGCAGGGCTCAGCTCTCGGACCGAACGCAGCGCCTGCACCATCTTCTCCTGGTGCCCGTGCGCGGTGTCGACGACCAGCAGGTCAGCGCCTGCGTCCAGCAGGAGCTTTGCCTTGCCGGCCGCGTCACCGTTGACGCCGAGCGCGGCGGCGATCCGCAGCCGGCCGCGCCGGTCGACCGCAGGCTGGTAGAGCGTGGCTCGCAGCGCGCCGGTCTTGGTCAGGATGCCGACACAGCGGCCGTCGGCATCGACGACCGGCGCGACCCGGTGCCGTCCGTCATGCAGGAGGCCGAACGCCCGCTCCGGGTCAGTCCCGGCAGGCATTGTCAGCATTTCGGTCGACATCACCTGCCCGAGCTGGGTGAACCGGTCGACGCCAGTGCAGTCCGCCTCGGTGATGACGCCCACCGGCCGGCCGTCGTCCGCCACGACGACGATGGCGCCGTGGGCCCGTTTGGGCAACAGGCTCAGCGCGTGCCCGGTCGTGTCGGTCGGCTTCAGGGTGAGCGGCGTGTCATGCACCAGATCGCGGGACTTGACCCAGGCGATCACTTCAGCAACGACTTCGACGGGAATGTCCTGCGGCAGGACCGTGATGCCGCCGCGCCGCGCGACAGTCTCGGCCATCCGGCGGCCTGCCACCGCGGTCATGTTCGCTACCACGACCGGGATGGTGGCGCCGCTCCCGTCCTTGGTAGTCAGGTCGACGTCAAGCCTGGAGCCGACGTCGGACCGGCTCGGCACCAGGAAAACGTCACTGTAGGTAAGGTCGTGAACTGGCTGACTCAGGAATCGCACGTACTCCATTGTCCCCCGGGACCGGGGGTGCCAACGATGGCGCAGCTGCTCCGGGCTGAGCTGGAAATTCCACCGGGAACGGGCTATTTCCGGCCGGTCACGCGGGCTACGAGCCGAGAACCTGGCGCAAATAGCCGTTGGTGAACCTGCGGTCAGGATCGACCAGGTCCCGCAGTGCGATGAACTCCGACAGCCGCGGATAGGCGCCGGTCAGGTAGTCAGCGTTGCGGGTATGCATCTTGCCCCAGTGCGGGCGGCCGCCGACCGAGGTCATCACGGCCTCGACGTCGCCGAAGTACTGCTCGTGCGGCGAGGGGTGAAAGACGTGGATGGCGATATAAGCGCTCTCGCGGCCGTAGGCGGTGGACAGCCAGACGTCGTCAGACGGGGTGACGCGGACCTCGATCGGGAAGCTGATCCGCCAGTCGCGGCGGCGGAACAGGGAGCGCACCTCACCGAGGACGTCTGGCAGCGCCGCGCGCGGTATCGCGTACTCCTCCTCCTTGAATCGCACCCGCCGCGGGCTGGTGAAGACCTTGTAAGCGGCATCGACGTACGTGCGGGAGCCGAGTGCCTTCGCCGCGGCTGAGTTGATCGCCGGGATCGCGGCCGGGACGCGGCGGCCAAGCTGGCAGGTCAGGCCGAAGACGGAGTTCGAGAGGATCTCGTCGTCAAGCACGTACCGCCACCGGGGGAGCGGCCTGGCCGGGCCGTCGGTCCGGTTGTTTCGCTTGGTCAGGCAGCCCTCGCTGTGCGGGAACCAGTAGAACTCGAAATGCTCGTTGTCTGCGGTGAACTCGTCCAGCTGGCTCATGACGCCAGACCAGGTCATCGGCTCCTCGCGGGCCTCCAGCAGGAAGGCGGGAACCACCCGGAAGGTAACCGCGGTGACAATCCCGAGCGCACCCAGGCCGACCCGGGCGGCGTCGAACAGGTTCGGCGCGGTGCCGTCGGGGAACGTGAGGCCGCCGTCCGGTGAGTCCGCCGAGCAGGTCACGATCCTGCCGTCGGCTAGTGCCAGTTCCAGGCCGGCGATCTGAGCCGCCATGCCGCCCACGTCCCGGCCGGTCCCATGGGTGCCGGTCTGGGTGGCGCCGGCGACCGTCTGGACCTGGATGTCGCCCATGTTCGCCAGCGACAGGCCGCGCGCGAGGAGCTCGGCGTTGAGCACGTGCAGCGGGCAGCCCGCCTCGACGGTCACGGTCCCGGAAGCGAGATCCACCGATCGGATCGCGGTGAGATTATCCGGCCGCAGCTGCACCCCGTCGGTGGCCGCAGCGGGCGTGAACGAATGGCCGCTGCCGGTCATCCGAACTGTCATCCCGTCGGCTGCGGCTCGCCTGACCTCTGCCGCTACCTCAGTCGCCGAGCCGGGCGAGGCCACCCGGCCGGGGCTCGCGGTCACATTGCCAGCCCAGTTATGCCACGCTGCGGCCGACCGGCCGCCTCGGTTACGCATCGACCCATTGTGCAGCGTCGGCCTCAGGTGTTGCACGCAATCTCCCCCGTCCCAGCAGGCACGTCGTGACCGCGATGACACCCATGAGTGCCGCGAAGCCGTAGCCCCAGCGCGGCCCGGCGGTGTCGATGATCCGCCCGCAGATCGACGAGCCAGTTGCCACCCCGACCGCGATAGTAGAGGACAGCCAGGTCATCGCCTCGGTACGGCGCGCCTGCGGCGCCTGGCGCTCGATGAGTCCGTACCCGGCAATGAGCGTGGGCGAGATGGTCAGCCCGGCGACGAGCATGCCGGCATCCAGTGAGATCAGGCTCGGCTGCGCCCAGAACGTGGCGACGCCGGCCACTGTCAGCCCGAGCGTCAGCACAAACCGCCGCTCGAGCGGAGCGCGCCAGGCCCGCGATCCGTACCACAGGCCGCCGATTCCGCTGCCGAGCGCGTAGGTCCCGAGTATGAAACCGGCTAGTGGCTTGTGCCCCTGCCGCTGGGCGAAGTCAACTGTGCTCAAGTCGATGGACGCGAACATCGTGCCGATGAACAAGTAGAGCGGCGCCATCATGAGCAGGCCGGGCGCGGGCAGCCGGCCACCTCGGCGCCTCCGGCTAGCGGGTTCGCTCTCGCTAGCGCCTTGGTAGCCGGCCCCTTGCTGGCTAGCAAGCGGCCGGACCGGCGGCTCGGTCTGCCGCTGGGCCGCGAAGAACAGCGTGCCGCCGACCGACAGCACCATGCACGTCAGGACGCCGGCTGGCGGCACCGCGGTCGCGAGCACCGTCACCAGCGCCGGGCCGATCACGAACGTCATCTCGTCGATGACCGACTCGAGGGCGAAAGCCGAGTGAATGGCCGCCGGATTACGCAGTAGCGCGCTCCATCTAGCCCTGACCATTGAACCGAGCGACGGCATCGACGAGCCTGCCAGGAAGCCGGTGATCATCAGGAGCCAGATCGGCGCTTTCAGTTCGGCGCAGGTGACGAAGACGACGCAGGCGACGCCGAAGAACGCGATCAGCGGCCGAAGTACGCGGTGCTGGCCGAATCTGTCAGCCAGGCGGGCAACTTGCGGCGCGGAGGCGGCGTAACCGATCGAGCCGGCGCCAGATACCAGGCCGGCCAGCCCGTAGCGGCCGGTGCTCGCTGCTATCAGCAGCACGGTGCCGAGCCCGAACATGGACATCGGTGCCCGGCCGATCATCGCGCTGACGCAGAATCGCGCAGCCCCCGGCGTGCGCAACAGGGCGCGATAGCCGCCGAGCCCGTGAAAGCCGGTTTCCTGCCCGCCAGTGTGTTGTCCGACGTCGGGCTCTGGCTCGCGAGGCTCTTGCTGACCAGCATCGAGCCCGGCGGGGACTTGCGTCATTTGCTGCGGAACCTCCGCTCCGACCGTACCTGGGCGTGGTAGCGGTCTTGATGGCGGCCGTCCGCCAAGCCATTCGTCATGACAAGCCAGTCGTCAGGTATTGGCCGGATATTCGCCCGGGGCACACTGCCGCCAGGCGAAGCCGGCAGTTATCGTTAGTCCGTCATGGGACAGTTCCTGCGGCGTGCCCAGGGGAGAACAGCCGCGCGCCCGCAGGCGGGCGCGACCGTGCCGGGCAAGCCCGGCCCGTCGTACTGCCGCGGCCGTTTTGGCCCGTCCGGTTACCGCATCGCGCTGTTCGGCGCCGTTGCGGTGCTGGCTCTGGCGCTGCACTCAGGAGATCGGTTGCAAGTGATCGGTCCGTCCGGCCACCGGACCGGCTCGCAGAATGCCGCGCTGGCGGCGGATTCATCCCGCTCCATGCTTGCGCCGGGTGGCGACAGTCTGCTGACCGGCCCCGCCGATGGCTCGCCGAGCGCGCGCAAGGATGCCGCGGCCAGTACGTTCCGCCAGATCACCCTGCCAGACCTGCTCATCGTGGCACCCAAGGGCCTGACAGCCGGGCAGATTGCCAGGCTGCGTAAGATCCGCGGCCTGCGCAGCATGATCACGTTTGACGGTGCCGAGATCACCGCGGGCGGTCACCAGGTGAGTGTGATCGGCGTCAATCCAGCCACATTCAGGTCCTGGGTGCCGCTCGGCACGGCATCGGATCAAGCGTTCTGGACCGCGCTCGGCAACGGTGACTTCGTCGCGGCCGGGACGGCAAGCAAGGCGCTGAACCTGACACCCGGCGCCGCCTACAAGCTCGTTGGCGCATCGGCGCAAGTCGTGAAGTTCGGCATGGCAGCCAGGCTCGACCTGGCCGGCGTGGACCTGATGGTGAACCAGGCGACGTCCGCTCGGCTCGGGCTGGTCCACCAGGTGGCCGGGCTCATCAGTGCGCCTGGGGCTCGGCTGGGCGCGCTGACCAGGAAGGTCACCAGAATCCTCGGGGCCGGCGGGCGGATCGAGCAGCTGCGCGGCGGCCAGCTTCCGGCCGGGTCAGTGTCCGCGGGCACCCGGCCGACGACCTACATCCAGCTCTTCAAGGCCGCTGCCGAGCGGTACTGCCCCGGCCTGTCGTGGACGGTGCTCGCTGCTATCGGCCAGATCGAGAGCGGAGACGGAACCAATGTCGGCCCGTCGAGCGCCGGCGCACTCGGGCCGATGCAGTTCCTGCCATCGACGTGGGCGCACTGGGGTATCGACGCGTTCGGCGAGACCGGGCCGCCGGACGTGATGAACCCCTACGACGCGGTGCCATCGGCAGCCAGGCTGCTGTGCGCCGACGGCGCAGCCGCTGGCGGCAGTTCGCTGTCGCACGCGATCTTTGACTACAACCACGCGAACTGGTACGTCAGCGAGGTGCTCGGGCTGGCCGCCGAGTACGCCGCTGAGTACCGCTAGCGATCGGTCCGGCCGCGACCCCTGGTTGGATAGGACCATGGCCGGTTACGACGCGTTCCTGCTCGTCTCCTTCGGCGGCCCGGAGAGACGCGCCGATGTCATCCCGTTCCTGCAGAACGTCACCGCGGGCCGGAACGTCCCGCTGGAGCGGCTAGAGCTCGTGGCTGAGCACTACTACCGGTTCGGCGGAGTCAGCCCGATTAACCAGCAGTGCCGGGACCTGATCGCGGCAATCGAGAAGAACTTCGCCTCGCGCGGCGTCACACTGCCGGTGTACTGGGGCAACCGCAACTGGGACCCGTACCTGGCCGGCACGCTCGCCGAGATGGCAGACGCCGGAGTCAGGCGGGCGCTGGCGTTCGTGACGTCGCCTTACAGCTCTTTCTCCAGCTGCCGCCAGTACCTCGGCGACATCCAGGCGGCTCGCCTGCAGGCCGGACCAGGCGCTCCGCAGGTGAACAAGATCCGCCAGTACTTCAACCATCCGGGATTCATCTCGTCGTTCGCCGCCGCAGCCGCGCAGGCGGCCGGCTCGCTGCCTGGCGATGACTTCGACCTGATCTTCACCGCGCACAGCATTCCGGTCAGCATGGCCGAGGCGAGCGGCCCGGCTGGCGGGGCGTACCAGGCCCAGCTAGCGGAGGCCGCGAGGCTCGTCGCGACCGAGATCGGCTATCAGCGGCCGTGGCAGCTGGCCTACTCGAGCCGGAGCGGGCCGCCTTCGCAGCCCTGGCTGGAGCCAGACATCAATGACTTGCTGGCCGAACGCGCGGCGGCCGGCTCGCGTGCGGCGCTGATCGTGCCGATCGGGTTCGTGAGCGATCACATGGAGGTCAAGTTCGACCTGGACGTGGAGGCGGCGCAGACAGCTGACCGTCTCGGCATGCAACTCGCCAGGGCCGCGACGCCGGGCACTGACCACAGGTTCGTGTCGATGATTACCGACCTGGTCTGCGAGCGGCTCGACGGAACGGCGCCACTGACGCTCGGTGCACTCGGCTCTGGCCCCGACGCGTGCCCGGCGGGCTGCTGCGGCGGCGCTCCGCAACGGCCGGCGTCCCGGTGAGCGAGCCTGCCCCGGCGGACCTGGTCGCACTGGCTAGCGCAGCGGCACAGGAGGCTGGGGAACTGCTGGTGGCCAGGCACGGGCGGGTCGCCGTCGCGGCGACCAAGTCGAGTCCGACGGACGTGGTTACCGAGATGGACCACGCGGCGGAGCAGCTGATCAGGGACCGGCTGCTGGCGGCCCGGCCTACGGACGCCATCCTGGGCGAAGAAGGTGGCCAGACCGGGGCTGGTCCGGTCCGCTGGATCGTCGACCCGCTCGACGGCACCGTCAACTACCTGTACGGGCTGCCCGGCTGGGGAGTCAGCGTGGCCGCTGAGGTCGGCGGGGTGGTCGTAGCCGGCGCGGTCTGCGTGCCGTTGCAACACAGCACCTTCACCGCCACGCTGGGCGGCGGTGCCTGGCTGGAATCGGCCTGGGAAGGCAGCCCGCGGCGACTGGCGTGCAACCGCGGAGTCGTGCTCAGCGACGCGCTCGTCGCGACCGGCTTCGGCTACTCGTCAGGTCAGCGCGCCGAGCAAGGTCACGTGGTCGCCGCGGTGCTGCCGCGAGTGCGCGATATCCGCCGGGCCGGTGCCGCTGCCGTGGACCTGTGCTCTGTTGCAGCCGGCCGGGTGGACGCCTATTACGAGCAAGGCACGCACTACTGGGACATCGCGGCGGGAGCACTGATCGCCCGCGAGGCTGGCGCGATGACGGGTGGCCTGCGCGGTGACGAAGCCGGCGAGGCCATGACGCTGGCAGCCGATCCTGCGCTGTTCGCTCAGCTACGCGACCTGCTGGCCAGCCTGGACGCGGACCGCCTGCCCGCCGGCTAGCGGCGGTTGAGGGTCCCCGCGGCGATCGGGCCGCTGCTGGTGAAGCGGAACCCGATCGAGTCCGTCCCTGCGCGGGTGATGGTGACCTGCCCGTTCAAGCATTTGCCCTGGGTGATGCCCTGGTTCAGGGTCAACTCCGTCGTCGTTGCGCTCACCAGGTCCAGTGCGCCAGAGCAGCTGAAGCCAGTACCCGCGTATCTGATGGTCCCGGCCCTGGCGTTGGCCTTGAGTGTGACGCGGACGGTGTAGGTGTCGGCCGGCTGCTGCCTCACCTGACCTGACCACGATCCGGCGAACGCGGCAGGCGTCCTCGGGCCGAGGCTGACCGAGAGCGATGGCGAGGGCGAATCCGACACTGACCGGCCGGCGCGGGCGGAGAGGCTGCTGTTCGCGGCCGGGTGACCTGGCGTGCCCTGAGCCAGGTGCAGCACAACCCCGGCTACCACAACCGCGACGACGACCGCCGCGGCTACCAGCCAGACCGTGCGCCGGCCACCGCCACGGCCAGCCCGGTCATGACTAGCCCGGTCATGGCTCGCCCGGTCATAGCCGGCGCCGTGGCTTCCTCCGCTGCGGCTTCCTCCGCCATGGCTGACATTCGCCGGCCTGGCTGGCACGCCGCCGTGAGCAGCGGCGGCGCCGCGGGCTGACCTGGATGGCGGGAGGTCACTGAAGCCGCGGTGCTCGCGATAGGTGTGTGGTCCGGATACCGGGCGTTCCCGTGGCGGGAGCTGGCGGGCTGCGGGCGCCGGGCCAGCTGGCCTGTAGGCGGCCGGGTCGTATGACGCCCGGCTTGCTGCCCGCGCCGCGCGTCTTGAGCCTTCGGCGAGCACGCCGCCGGGCAGCTCGACGTCGCCCAGCAGGGTCAGCACGACGGCGCGCGCCGCGGGCCGTTCAGCTGGCTCGAGATCCAGGCACTGCTCCGCCGGCTCCCGGATGTGCTCCGGCAGCGCGTCAAGGTCTTCCAGCCGGGCAGGCGGGCGCCCGGCCGCGGCAAAGACGACGGTCTGGGCCCAGGCCAGCATGTCGGCCGACGGTGTCGCCGCGCCGTATGGCGGAGTGATGCCGTACTCGATTACCCGCGGCGGCCCATCAGGCGCCATGATCAAGTACTCCGGTCCGAAGTTGCCGTGCACCAGGCCGGCCTGATGTACCGAGGCGAGGCCGGTTGCCATCGCGACCGCTATCGCATCCAGGTCCTGGCCGGTGCGCACGCCGTCGGCGGCGACGAGTTCGAGCAGCGACGGGCCTGGCACGTACTCGCTGACGAGGTAGGCATCCTGGCCGTCCAGGCCAGCGTCCAGTACGCGAGCGGCACAGAACGGGGGCACCCGCTTGGCGACTGCGGCTTCGGCCGCGAACCGGTCTCTGGCGGCCCCGTCGTGGGCCCAGTCACCGCGCAGCAGGCTAATGGCCACTTCGCGGCCATCCGGCCCGAGGCCGATAAAGACCGGGTCGTCGGACGGGATGCCCTCAATTCGGCCGCCCAGCCGGTACCGTCCGAGCCGGCGAGGGTCGCCGGGGCGCAGCGGCACTTGCTGTGGCATGGGACCAGGCTCCGCTTAGGCAGGCAGGAAGGCACCTGTGGTGAGTTCGTACCATACGCACGTTGTGCAGGCTAGTGCGGCGAATCGGCGAAGTTACTTCAGGGTACACAGTGACGAATGTGATGAGCGTCTCGGTTTCACAGGGCATAATGCCCCCCTAACCGGCGGCTTAGGGGGCAGGGGGCCGCGACACGTCCGAACGAAACCGTCCGGCTAGGTGTAGCGGGGCACCAGACGTGGCAGAATTCCCCGCCGGATTCGGGCACAACCGAGCCGTCCTGAGCGTTACAAGCGCGCGACGAGGTTAGTAAAGATGGAGGGGTAAGGGCCGACATGGCTACCGACTACGACAGCCCGAGGAAGACAGAAGACGACGTTACCGAGGACAGCCTGCAGGAACTGCAGGCCAGGCGGATGGACAAGTCCTCGACTGCGATTGACATCGATCCCGATGACGTCGCCGAGTCGCTTGAACTGCCCGGTGCTGACCTGTCTAACGAGGAACTCTCGTTCCGGGTGATTCCGCGCCAAGCGGACGAATTCACCTGTTCGAGCTGCTTCCTTGTGCACCACCGGAGCCAGCTTGCGGACACCCGTGGCGGCCAGCTGGTCTGCCGTGAATGTGCCGCCTGAGCACGGTTGTGCAGGCAGGAGAGGCTGAGAAGCAGGACAGATGAGGCGGGCCGCTGGCACCACACGGGGCGGGGTAATCCCGTGTAGCGGCCTGCCCGGGCGGCCCGGCAGAGCCCGGGCCGTTTGACGGCTGGCCAGTTAAGGCTGGCCAGCACGAGTCTCGCTAGGCGGGCAACGGGGATGATCAGGGCCTGCTGGACGGGCCCTTTGACTCGAGCGTGTCAGGGGCGGCGGGCGACGCTGAGCTCGTTCCCGCAGTAAAGCCTTTTGTATTGGCCGCGGACCACGGCCCGCTCAGTCGTGCCCGCACCAGCCGCGGCAAGTGACGCCGGCTCTGGCGGGGAATCGCCCGGATCCGGACGGTTACCCAGGCCAGCAGTACTACCCCGACCGGCGCCAGGGCTGCGGCCGCCGCCGGGTGACCGCTGGTCACCAGCGTCCCGATCGCTGCGCACAGCGCCGCGGCCAGCAGGAGCGGCCTGGCCAGCCGGACCGCGAGATAGCGAAGCGCAAGCTCGGAGTTACGGCCGAACACGCCGTTGCCAGGCGAAGTCCGGGCGGCGCGCATGAAGTGCACGGCTGCGGCTGCCGGATCACGCAGTTGCAGGCTTATCCTGCCTAGCTCGTTGATCGCGCCGCTGTGAGTTGGCTCAAGCGCGAGCGCTGACTCCTGCCGCAGCCTGGCCTCGGCAACATCGCCCCGGCTGAGCGCCACCCGCCCTGCCGTGACGTGCACGTCGGCTTGATCCGGTGCGAGCGCCAGGCCGGCCTCTGCTGCCTCAGCCGCGACCTCGAGCTGGCCGTCGGCGGCAGCGGCCTGAGCCAGGCAGACGTGTGACCGCCAGGAATGCGGAGCGAGGCGCCGCGCCTCCAGGGCGATAGGCACCGCGTCAGCGCCGCGGCCGAGGCTGATCAGCGCGGTGCTGATGAGTCGGAACGGCCAGTCGTTAGCCGGATCGAGCGCGCTGGCCCGGCGGGCGGCGGCCAGCGCCTCGGCCGGCTGGCTGTTGCCCAGATGCGCGCGAGAGAGCAGGCACCAGCCGCGGCAGCTGTCCGGAGCCGCGGCCAGCACAGCCGCGAGCAGCCTGGCCGCGTCGGCGAAGCGGCCAAGCTCGATCATCAGCCCGGCGCGGCTCAGCTCCGTCGTATCGCTGGCGGTCATGCCGGGTTGTGGAGACCCACGCGGCCACCTCGTAACGCTCGTCTGGTTTCGTCAGTGTTGACAATTTTATGCTGTTTTCAGCGATGAGGATGTCTGGTCGGTGCAGTCGCCCCGCGGAAACGTGGTGGTGACCGGAGTCCCTGATTGTCAGGTGACCTCTTGCGGTCGATTTGTCGCTTATGTGGTCAAGAAGCAATTAGGAAGTAGCGTGGAGCGTCACGGTGACGAGATGGCCGCGCCAAGCCGGGCGATGCACGCGGCCTCGCCGCAGGTGCGGCCGTTGCCCCGGCAGACGCGCCCGCACGAACAGCGCGCTGCGCGACTGGCCAGCCACGCCTCGTGATCGCCCAGCACTATCGAGCCGTCCGGTTGCGTGAGGCTGTACACGCGCTTCAGCACGCCGCCGCGCAAGGCGACGTACTCGCGCGGGATCAAGTCCACCTTTCTAGTGTGCCGTGTCCGGTGTCTGTTGTGACCCTCCACGGCGGGCTGCGCTACGGTCGTGCCCGCCGGCCGCGGCCCGCCGTGGCCGGAACGTGCCGTGCGGTACGGTGCCACAATGACTGAGCAGAATGACGCGGCTGCTGGCCAGGCACAGACCGACGCCAACGACTGGCGGGTGACGGTTCGGCTGTCTGAAGCAGGCCAGGCCGGCAAGGCTGTGGAGCACTTGAGCACCCACAAGGTCGAGGATGAGGTCCATCGGCGCCTCGGTGGCCGGGTGGTAGTCGGCACGAGCGGTGGCAACGAGGTGTTCCTGTATACCCGCACGCGAGATTCAGCCGCGGCCGCCCGGCAGTCTGTTGCTGAGCTGCTGGCTGTGCACGGCTTGCAGGCCGAGTACACGATCGAGCGCTGGCACCCGGTCGCGGAGGAATGGGAAGCCGCGGACGTCAGCCTGCCCTCGACACCGGCCGAAGTCCAGGCTGAACGGCAGGAACTCGACGCATCGGAGACCAGCGATTCCCTGGCGGGCGGCGTCGCGCTGTTCGAGATCAGGGTGCAAGTGCCCGCGCACCGCGATGCGGTAGCTCTGGCGGCACGCCTGCAGGCCGAGGGCTACTCGGTCGTGCGCCGCTGGCGGTTCCTCGTCGTCGGCGCGAACAATGCCGACCAGGCCGAGGCGTTCGCCGCGAGGATCCGGCCGGAAGTTCCGGCTGGTGCCGTCCTGAGCATCGAAGAGGTCGGTCCGCGCCGGCCGTACACCGTTTTCGAGTTGCTGGCTGGCTCCGGCCTCTAGTCTCGTAGTCTGGCTGGCTCGCCTGTCGCGGGTGCCCGGTTACTGGGGTTATCGCGCCAGTAGATCGGCACCCGCAAGCCGGGTCCGCGGACGTCGCGCGGAGCCGTCCCTCCTCAGGCGGACGCCGTCGGCCAATGATCCGCCTCCAGGCCCACGACCGCGCCGGTGCCGTCGCAACACACTGAGCTCATCGAGCCTCGACCGAAGCAGTCTCAGTGAACCTGCACATCGCAACCCGCCCGGCTGCTACGTCGCGCCTCGCCTCCAGAGGCGAGGCCGCCTGGCTCTTGCAGCCGCGTCAGTGGCGGCTCTCGCCGGCGGCGTTACGGCGGCCGCCCGGCCGGCAGCGGACGCGGCAGCCGCGGCCAAGTCGGCAACGACCCGCCTGATGGCGATACAGAAGGCGTCGGCGCAGACGCCGTCCGGAACTGCCGAGATCGACGTCGACCACAGCGGGTCCGCAACCGGAAAAGGTCGTCGGCCAGGACACTCTGGAATGCCGCATCTCGGGCCCCAAGGCGTCAAGGTGCACCGGCGTCATTGATCTGACTAAGGGCGATCTGCTGTTCACCGGGACCGCTAGCCGGTCCGGCGCGAAGGGCAAGCTTGTCAATGGCACTGGCGGGCACGCCGGCTGGTCCGGCACTGCCACGACTACTAACGTGTCCAAGAGCAAGACCAAGATCGTCATCCACCTGCACAAGTAGCACGTTCGAGACCGCCCGGCCGGGCTGACTGCATTGCCAGATTCAGCCAGCCGGGCGGCTTCTGTCAGAGTTATCCAGCCGGGCGGCGGCGCAGCTGGTGCAGCATCCAGCCGCGGCCGTCTGGGTCGAGCGGGCGGGTGTGCTCGGTGAAGATCTCCGCTGCCCGCCGGTAGGACAGCCGTCCGCGCCCGGTCAGCGGGCAGCGATCGGCCGCCGCGGTGCCTGCGGGCGCGCGGCGGTCGGTCAGGAACACCGGCCCGCCGCGCCGCCCGGCCAGCAGCCAGCTCAGCAAGTCCCCGGTGCGCGGTCCCCACCCCAGCGCCCGCTGTTCCGCGTCCGCTGTCCTGGCCCGCCGGCCAGCAAGATCGAGCAGGCCGGCGTCCAGCGAGAGCACCGCCTCGGCTGCCGCGCCGGTGTCCAGCAGCAGGTGCCAGAACGCCTGCTCCCGCAGACTGGCCGGAGTCCGGAACAGCGTCGCTAGCTGGGTCTCATTTAGCGGCCGCACAGCCGAAGGCCGCTGGCCGGAGTCGCCCGCATGGCTCGGCTGGCCGGCCAGCATGGCCTGGTCGAGAAATGCTGTCGGGTCAGCGGCGATCCACTCCCGCCTGCGCCACCAGCCAATCGCGCTGCGAAGCGCGGACAGCTCGCGGTTCACGGTGCGGGCGCCAGCCTGACCACGGCGCTGCGCGGCGGCAGCGGCAAGTCTCGGGCCGGCGGTCTCGTCGTCGAGCAGCGCCAGCGGAACGACCGGGGGACGGGCCCCGCGCCTGCTCGGGCCGGCTGGCAGTAGCTTGCCGACCAGCGGCCAGCTCCAGCTGGCTAGCGAAATCCGGTACACCCGCCGGGAGGCTGACCCGAGTTCTGCCTCGGCAAGGTAGCGGTCGACGGCGACCGCGTACTCGACTGGCACGATGCCGGCGGCCGCCTGGGCAATCATTCCCGCTCCTCCCTGAGTCCGCTGCGGTAAATCCATAACTCGCGTCGCGAGGAATCATCATAACCCGTTTCTGGCTACCTCTCCGCTTCGGAGTTTACTGCGGTAGCTGTGCTGTGACCTGGGCGTTTGCCTATCACGTGTTTTCACCGGGCGAGCAATTCCGGGAGGGTTGATTTCATGGGCGCGCACAAGGCCGTATGAATTCTTGCCGCAGTAAATCAAATGGCAATCCCTGAACGGCCGCTCCGCCTAACGCGGCCGCCCTGACCGCCACAGGAAGCGCAGCCCGGCAGCCCAGACCACCACCATGGCCAGGGTTCGAGT
>Ga0335072_10005432_pt1 | contig 18761 bp, 19 predicted proteins | sample Lox_Sample_21_FD_206725 | JGI IMG/M metagenome (GOLD analysis project Ga0335072, IMG submission 206725) | Soil microbial communities from Loxahatchee National Wildlife Refuge, Florida, United States - Lox_Sample_2.1 | ecosystem: Environmental > Terrestrial > Soil > Wetlands | place: USA... | reverse complement strand
TTGTTGAGAGACGCCAAGGGCATTCTCATCAAAGCTGGGGAGAACACACAGGCGGCGCGCCAAATTCGTTTCACTAATGTTGGACAAATAATTGAGATGAAACCGGCCTTGAGAGCCTATATTCAGGAAGCCATTGCCGCGGAAAAAGCCGGTTTGAAAGTGGAATTTAAAAAGATTACGGAACACAAAGTTCCCGAAGAGCTTCAAAAGAAATTAGATGAACTCCCCGCCTTTAAAACCGCTTTTCAGGCGCTGACACCGGGACGGCAAAGAGTCTATCTCATGCATTTTTCCGCGCCCAAACAATCCAAAACTCGGGAATCCAGGATTGAAAAATGTATGCCGCAAATCCTCAAGGGACAGGGATTAAACGATCGATACAAATCGATGAGAAAATAAATCTGGATGATGGATTTGCTTCAAGCCCATAATCCCGAATCCATCTAACGATCCACCGTGCGTTCGCCGGTGAAGAATTCCTGAAGGTCGCCGCCGATGCCGAGGAACGTCGACTTCACATCGTTGGCAAAGCCGCTCCCTTTGTCAGTTGAAGATGCGGCATTGCCCGAGGAGGGCGGCACATAGTAGGCAACGGTATCATCGAGCGCCTTGACATAGACAAAACCTTGGCTCTTGCCGTTGTCCAGTAATTCGATTCTCCAGCAAAACGGCTTGCTCAGACTCGTCTGTTTGAGCAGGGCGCGTACGCTGTCGTAAACGAGATGATGCCTGGCGGCGTACCCTTGCGTGGCGTTGAGGGCCAGAGTCTCGCTCGTGATGCGCGAAGGATCGAAGGTCAGCTTGCCCTCGTAAACCAATTTGCCGGGCTGGGCCTCATAGGTTTTGCTGATGGTGTTATTTTCCACCTGCACCGCGCGCCCATGAGAAGGCACCGATGGATCATAAAAAATGATATACCATTTCTGGATCGCATCGGGTGTGCCGATGCCGTAGACGGAGACAACCTTGGTTTGCATTTCGGGGTTCACCGCCTGCCGCGCCACTTGAAAGGCCTGGTTGACGCCACTGGAAGTTTGCGCCTGCGCCACGGTGGAGACCAAAATCGCGCTGGTCGCTAGCGCCCTGAGAAATGTTTTCAAGGTCATAAAGAAATTTGAACCCGAAAATCGCGCCACGCAACCGCTTTTAAAGTTCACGCCATTAACCACTTTAACACACCAATCGAAACAACGAATGGGCCATTGAGCCTTGCGCGTTCCGGCATGGTTGTTACTTTAAGAATTATGTCACGACGACTTTGCCTCAGTTTCGCAGGTTTGCTGGCCCTGGTGACTTGCAATCTCTTTGCCCAGCAGGACACGCAGTACGACGATTCGCGCAATCCCTATTACAAACAGGCTGAACAAGACCTCGACAGTAACAATCCCGCCGCCGCGGTAAACGACTATCAGGCCGCTTTGGCCGCCGATCCGAAATTAGCCGAAGCGCATTACCAGCTTGGTGTTGTTTACGGAGACAAACTCAACGACCCCGTCGGAGCCATTTATCATTACCGGCAATACCTCGCTCTTGATCCTGCCTCCGACAAGTCCGGGGAGGTTAGGGACAAAATCCAAAAACTAAGTTTCGCCTTCGCCGCGACCATCCCCAACTCGCCGGCGCAAACCGCAGCGGCCTTCGCGAAGCTCCAGGCCGATAACGCCACCCTGAAAAAGCAGGTCGCCGACGCCGCGCAGACCATCGCCCAGCTTCAAGTGCAACTGGCCGCCTCCGCCGCGGCAAATTCCCAGCCAGCCTCCGCCGGGGTAAATGGTCAGCCGGCCTCCGCTACCACCCAGCCGCCCTTAGCCACCTCTGGACCAGGGCCGGCGCCCGGCGCCACCAGCTCCACTTCACCACCCGTTCCGCCGCGGGCGTTGCCGCTGGACGCGACCAACGCCGTTTCGGGTTCTGGAGCGGCCAACGCCAACGGCGGGGCGAACCGGACCTACAAGGTTGTTTCGGGCGATAGTCTTTGGAAAATTTCCCACAAAATGTATCCAGGCGACACGAAAAATGGCATCGACAAGATCAAGGATGCCAATAAAGACATCTTGATCGAGGGCAAGCCGCTTAAAATCGGGCAGGTCCTTGTCATTCCCCCTTAAAGGTTCTTTTGCTCAAGGCAGAAATTTTTTCGGCGTGACCTGCGCTTGTTTTTCGGACACCCTCTAGCTTCGCCGCATGCCTCCCAAATCCAAAAACGTTGTCGAACCGGAATACCCAGACGAGCCGGAACTTCTTCCCCCCGCCTCTTCGCCCGATGCCGTTTCGACAGCCGATGAAATCAATCTCAAGGTTCAGCATGTCCAAGAGCAGCTTCTCGACCTTAAGCGCCAACAAGAAGAGATTGAGCGCCAGAAGCGCGAACTGGAGGAATTGAGCCGTAAGCAGCGCGAATTCGACGAAGGTCGCCGCGATATCGTGGAAAAACTAACGCGCGGGCTCGTCTTGCTTGAGCGCCAGGAATTCGAAGTCAAACGCGAACTGGAACAGATCAAGATCGTGCGCGACAGCTTCGCCGAGCACCTGGGCCAGACCGAAAATCTCAATCCCGCCGATTGGTCGAGCGAGGAATTGCCGACGGAGCTGACCAAGGCGCTGGCCCGGGTGGACCAGGCGAAGGGGATCTACAGCCAGTCCCGCGCCCGCCTGGCTGCGTTGCGGGAAATCGAAGAGCAACCCGACGAAGCGTCCGCCGGTCTCGATCCGGAACTTGTGACCGGAGAAAAATCATTCGGCGCCATGGTCAAGGAGGGTTTTGCCTATTCACTGCCGTTGGGGCTTTTCGGTTTTTTCGGAATTCTGCTCTACTATTTCCTGTCCCATCATTAAGGATTCATCCACGCCGCGCCTTCATCCTTCTCGCATGCCGTGGAGCCGCCCCAACGATTCTGATCCGCTGGAAATCAAGCGGCGCAAACTTCAGGAACAGGAACGGCTTCTCGCCGAACAAATGTCACGCCTGACGGAGGAGCTGCACAAATCGGGCGAACCGTTGCCCGAAGAGATCAGGCCATCGGAGCCGCCCGTCTGGCGCCTGGAAGAGGATGGCGCGCATTCTCGCGTCGCCGAGCCGGCGCCGAGGCGCAATCTCGCGCGCCAGCGCCAACGCGATAAGATTCTGTTTTTCGTCCTGGTCGCGATTCTGCTCATCGTGCTCGGCTTGTTTATCTGGAGCATCAGCGCCCATCACGCCGAATAAGATTTCACGGCGGTTCTCATGCCACTGTCCGAATTTCTCGCGGCACTTGATGCGCACCGGAAGCTGCATGCGGTGTTTAATGTCAGTCTCGTTACCGTCACCGGGTTGCTGGCATTCGCGCCAATGCTGAAAACCGCTGTCCGGTTTGCCTTCATCAAGCATCCCGGATGGTTTCTGGCTTTTATGGCGGCGGCGCTATTCGCCTGCCGGTATCCGGCGTTTTTTTATCCGGAACACCTCAATCCCGACGAAGCGCAGATGGTCGCGCAGGCGATCACCTATGAGAGCCATCCGGTGCCATGGCGCGATGTGGACGGCGGCACCGCTGGTCCTCTCGACAGTTACACGCTGCTCTGGTGCGTGCCCTTCGGCTTTCAACCGACCTATCTGACCAGTCGTTTTTTTGAACTTTTGCTTGTTCTGGGCATGTTGATTTTCCTCTATGGAGCGTCGCGTCACGTGGCCGGCGATCTGGCCGCTCGCCTGGGCCTGCTGCCTGCTTTCGTTTTTCTGGCCGTCACCGCCTTTGGCGAATTTATTCACTATTCCACTGAGGAAGTCTCCGTTTTTCTGGCCGGCGCGGCGGTTTTCCTGCTGACGGGTTGGCGCCGGAGGCCCGGCTCATTTTTTTCCTGCGCGGCGGTCGGTTTCATTCTTGGCCTGCTGCCGTTCGCGAAGTTGCAAAGCATCCTGCTCGGCGGATTTCTCGGTCTCACCGCCATGGGATTCCTTTGGACTTCTCCGCGCCTGACCCGGCGCGAAGCCTTGGCCCGGATCACCGTGCTCGCCTCAGCGGCGCTTTTGCCGGGCGCGATCATTGTTGGGATCGTTGCCTGGACCGGCGCTTTCGATGACTTTTGGACTTTCTACATCCAAATGTCCCAAGCCTACACCGTGGTTTATCCGACTTTTGGAGAAGAGCTGGCGGCGAGGATCGCGCATGTAAAATGGCTTCTCGATCCCCGTGAATACATCGCATTTCCCATCTATCTTACGTTGATTCCCTCCGCCGTTCTGGTTCTTCATTTCCTTGCCGCCAGGCCGCGGTGGCCGCGCGCGGCGCGAAGATGGCTGGCGTGGACGCTTCTCTTCGCGCTCGTCTCGGTCATCACCGTGCTTTCGAGCCCGGTCGCCTATCCGCATTATCTTTTTTATTTATTTCCCGCTTTCGTTTTGTTGCTCGCGACCGATTTTCGTTTGTTCCGGGTGGGACGTCCCGGCTTGGAGACGGCGAAGATGGCTGGCCCGCTCTTATTGGGCGCCTTGCTCGGCGGTCTGCTCATCGCTTCCACGGTCGTCTTCCATCACTGGCCTCATCCGGGGCTTGCGCGACTCTTGCGCAGGCTGATCATGCTCGCCCTGGCGGGCACGCTTGGTTTGGAAACGATTCACATTCTCCTGCGGCGTCCGTGGCCGGTTCCGCCGCCCGCCTGGCGGCCTTTCATCGCGCCGGGTATTCTGGCGGTTTTCTTTGTCCTTCCCGCCCTTGCCCAAGCCGGACGGGAAAATCCTTTTCGGGGAAAAGTCGCCGAATTTTTAGCCCGTCCGCCTTCCGCCATGGATGCGGCCATCGGGCAACTCCGTCCCCCCGGAGGGCAGTTGGCTCTTTGGGGCTGGGAACCCTCGTTTGCCGCCGAGACTCAATCGGTGCTGGGCACGCGCGAAGCGATAACCGGCCCCTCCCTTGTACTCCCGAACCCGCTCCAGACTTATTACCGCGAGCGCTACCTGCATGACATGCGGGCCAACCGTCCCGAGCTTTTTCTCGAGGCGATGGGGCCGGATAATTTTATTTTTAACGACCGCGAGAAATATGGCATCGCCTCTTTTCCCGAACTCGCGCAGCTCATTGAGGGCCAATACCGGCTGGCTCGGGAGATCGACGGGATGCGGCTTTTCATCCGCAAAGACTTGCCCAGGGGCTATCCGAAAAAGTAGGGGCGGGTCACAGGGAAAGGATTAACGATATGTTCCGGATTCCAGATAGCCGTCCAGAATTAGCCGCCGGCCACGATGCGGACAAATTCGACGCGGTCGCCGTGGGCTAAGGCCCGCTTGGGCCACTCATCACGCAGGAGGGTCTGGCCGTTCAGTTCCACCAGCAGCCGATGGGAATCGAGCCGGCACTCCGCGGCCAATTCCCCCACGGTGGTGCCGGCGCTGACCTGGCGAGCGCGGCCATTGACGAAGATGCTCAACCTGCTGTGGAGCATGTCCATCGGCGTCAGCCCAGCCGGCCCTCCTCGGCGTCGATCAGGTCGAAATTGAAAATCACCCGCTCCTGCAGTTCGGGCTTGATGTTGTTGAGCAAATATTCCTGCACCCAGGCCTGCCGTTCCGGCGGAAGTTCGCTGATGCGCCGGCACTTGAGACTGAAATTCCACGCCGCGATTTCGGCGGGCGAATGGGCCTTCGCATGCTTTTGAATCCATCCGGCCACTTCCTTATCGGTCGCGCCGGTGGCGACAAAGTTTTTGAAGCTCTCCGCATCGATCCCGGAAAATTCCAGAAAAGTCCGGTCCAGCGGGCAATTGAAATCGTATTCCCCCGCCGTTCCATTCAGCAGGGCGCGGCATTTGTCGAGCATCCGGCCCGCCAGAATGTAACCGGCGAAGAGCGCGCGCGGGCTGCGCGGATAATCTTGCGTCAAATCGAGGGCAAGGGAGGCGAGGTCTTCCGGCATGGCTGCTTAAATTTTGGTGGAAACGGACCCCGGCCGGAAACTTAGCCGTAAGTCTTGGTGAACTTCTTTTTGCTTTCCGGCTCGGGCGATGGCGTGGCCGGCGCGGCGGAAGAGGCGGGAGCGGATTTCTTTTCCGGCGCGGATGCGGGCGCCTCTTCGTCCTCGAGAGGGAAATCGGGTAGATCGGATTTGGGCATCATGCTGGCGGGAGTGCCGCCGGAAGTCTCGACAAAGGCGAGCTGAACATTTTTCAACGCGTCGGTCAGGATGGCCGATTCCTGGGCGGAGAGATTGCCGCGGGTCTTTTCCTGGATCATCTCGAGCTGGTCGATGAGCAGTTTGGCTGCTTCGAGGTTGGGCGGAATGGGGCGTCCGTCGGGGGAGGGGATGCGGCCCAGAACATAAAAAATGTTCTGAGTCTGCATCATGACAAATTGAACGAAACGCTGGGCCAGTTCGGCATTGCCGATGGTGGAACTTTTTTTATCGACTTCAGGCATGGGAATCTCCTTGGAAACTTAAGTTAGCATGCGGATGGCCGGGCTGTCGAATGATGGTTGAAGTGTGGATAATTACCGGCGGTCCGGGAATCTTCCACCCCGCAGACCCATAGCTGTAGCTACCGCGGTGAAACGATAGCAAGAACGTGGTGGGGGTTGGAAAAATACTTCGCAGCGATGGCGTTGACTTCATCGAGAGTAAGGGCGGCGATGCCTTCGCGGCGGGTCTGGCCGTAGTTGTAGCCGAGGCCAAAAAGTTCATCGAGGGCGGAGACATAGGCGATGTGAGACGGGTTTTGCTGCTCCAGTTTATCGTGGCTCTGAATTTTGGCGCGGGCGCGGGTAAACTCGGCTTCCGTAATGCCATGCCGAGCCAGGCGGCCGACTTCGGCTAAAAGTTCGGTCTCGATTTCCCGCCGCTTATCGGGATCGGTGCCGAGGTAAAAGATGAAGTGGCCGGCTTGAAGACCGAGAAACTGGCTGGTGCCGACAAAATAGGCGAGGCCAAGTTCTTCCCGGATGCGGATAAACAGGCGGGAACCGAGATCGGAAAGCGCCTCGTCGAGAACGGCGAGAGGGATTTGATCGGGATGGGTAACCGGCACAGTGGGATAGGCGAGCTGGAGGACCGCTTGCTCCTTGGGGACGATTTTTTCCAGACGAACGGTTTCCTTCAAGCCGGGGAGAGGGAATTTACCGGGGGAGGCTGGATCGGCGGCAGAGAGGGCGTCCAGCGCGGGCGTGACGAGGCGGCTCCATTCCTCGGGTGGAGTGGGGCCTGTGACCGCGATGATGAGCTGTTCGGTGAGCAGCTTTCCGGCCTGGTAGGCGATGATATCCTTGAGCGTGATGCTTTCGACACTTTCGGGTGTGCCGAGATTTTTACCGCCGTAGGGATGACCCGGATAGAGCGCGGAGCGGACAAGGTCGCGCGCTGCCGCCATGGGATAATCGTGTTCGCTTTGGATGAGAGAAAGTTGCTTGCGCTTCTCGGTCTGGAGTTCGGTTTCGGTGGGGGCGGTTTCGGCCAGGATTTCGAGGAAGATTTCGAAACCCGCCTGCCAGTCGGGGCTGAGGAGTTCGAGGGAGAGGGTGGCGCTGTTGTTGCCGGCATCGGCGTGGAGGGAACCGCCAAGTTGTTCGATATCGCGGGCCAACTTCTCGGCGTTGCGGCGGCGCGTGCCTTTGATGAGAAGATGAGAAGCAAGCCGGGAGAGTCCGGCTTTGCCGGCGGGTTCGGTCAGCGGCCCTCCGGGAAGGATGGCGCGGAGCGAAATAAGCGGCAGGTTGTGCTGTGGAAGATAAAGGCCGCGGCGGCCGAGGCCGAGATGGACCGGCTGGGGCTGGGGACGCTGTGCGGCTTCGGGTCGCATGGCGGCGGCGTCGGTTTTGTTACGGGACGGAACCAGGGTCACGAGGTTTTCCCGATCATGGTGAAAGTAACGGCGCGCGGCATGGAGGATATCCTCGGCGGCGACCTTCTGAAGATGTTCGTGATAACGCGCGCTGAAATGCGGATCTCGCTGGTTGATCCAGCCGCGGCCCAGCGAAGCGGCTTTGCCGGACATGGTTTTCTGGCTATGAATTTGGTGGAGCAAAGATTGCCGTTTGGCGCGTTCAAGTTCATCGGGCTGGGGCGGCTCCTGCTGAAAGCGGTGAATTTGGTGGTGGATTTCGTGCAGAAGCTTTTCTTCTCCCCCGGGGGCGCAACGGGCTTCGATGCCCCAGAGGCCGGCGCCATCGAGGGGACAGGCGAAGGCTTCGACGTGTTCGGCGAGAGGATTTTTTTCGACACAAGTCTGGTTGAGACGGGAACTGCGGCCACCGCCCGCGAGCGTGGCGAGAACGTCGAGGGCGGGGGTATCGGAATGGTCCAGTCCGGTGGCGGGCCAGCAAAGCGCGAGACGGCTCAACCGGGTGGGAAACTCGTGCCGGTATTCGCGGCGTTTGTGCTGGCGCGGTTCCTCGGGGAGGTAGATATCGGCCATTTTGCGGCGGGGATGGCCTTCGGTGATCTCTTCGGCGCGCCGGAAGATGGCTTCGGGATCGACCGCGCCGCAGACGATGAGGCTGAGATTTTGCGGAGCGTAGCGCTCGTGATAGTAGGCCAGCACGTCATCGCGCGTGAGCTGGTTAAAAAGGTCAAGATGGCCGATGACCGGATGGCGATAGGGGTGGCGGATAAAGGCGGTCTGGAAAATGAGTTTGCCCATCTCGGAATCGGGATTGTCCCGGCACATGGCGAATTCACGGCGGATGACCTCCATTTCCTTGGCGTATTCCTCGGCGGGAATGGTGGAGTTGAGGATGGCGTCGCTGAGGATGTCGAGCGCCGCCAGGGCGTGGTCGGAGGGAAGATCGACATGATAGACCGTGCGGTCGAAAGAGGTGTAGGCGTTGAGATGGCCGCCGAGATCCTGGATTTGCTGGGCCATCTGGCTGTTGCCGCGGGTGGGTGTGCCCTTGAACATGAGATGTTCGAGCAGATGGGAAAGTCCCGATCCGAGCCAGGGTGTTTCATGGATGCTGCCGGTGGCGCACCAATATTGGAGCGACACCACCGGCGCGGTATGGTCGGGTTGGACCAGGACGTTGAGGCCATTGGAGAGCTGGCGTTGCTCAATCACCGGCGGCGTGATGAGCGGATGGGCTAGGGTCACGGTTTTGGAATGAAATCCGGCAAAGGTATCTGACGACATGACAGCCTGGCCGGGTTGGCTTTAGAGGGAGCCAGCCTTTTTCTTTTTTGAGCCGGTGGTGCGCTTGGAAGAAGCCTTGGCCGCCGTGGCCGGACGCCGGAGGTTGGCGGAGTTGCGCGGCTCAAAAGGTTTGACAAAGGCTTCGTCAAAAGTGAAGACGTTCTTGAAATCATTGGGCGAATCGGTCTCGTTTTTACCGAGCACGCCTTCGTGCACGAGGTTAAAAACGATCTGGCCGAAGTCGTCGGTGGTTTTAATGCCCCATTCGTTCAGCACCGCCTTGCTCATTGGGCCGTATTCCTTGAGGGCAAAATTGCGCAGGCCGTGGAGGAGTTCCTGGCCGGAGACGTGGCGATGGGTATGAGGACTGCCGCGCTTAAGCGACTTCAGGGTATGGTTGAGGCCTTCCTGGACAAAATGATAAGCATCGGAAGCGTAGCGCGGATCCTTGGCGCTGATTTGCTCGACTGCTTCCGTAAAGTTGTTTTTGGCCATGATCAGGTCAATTTTTGTGCACGATGGTGGCGCCGCCGGCCTCCCAATCTACCCTTAATTTACGCACGATGCCACCGACAACCAGAAGAGCAAGTAGAAAGGCGAGGAGGGTTTGTTCTTTGCGGGTCAGGAGCGGGCGGCGGGGAGTCTTGGGTTGTTCCGGCACAAAGAAAATTTAACAGGAAGATTGAAGCGGATAAAGGGTGATTTTCAAAATTTGAGCCGTTTCCAGTTTTTTGGATGGCCTCTAGGCTTTTTCGGAATGCAGCGCGATCCGGTTGCCCTCGCTGTCGGTAATGATGGCGCGGAAACCGTAAGGCCCAATCTGGTGCTTCGGTTGCAGGATTTCCCCGCCGTTCTTCGCCGCCTCCGCCAAGGCCTCGTCAAGACGGCCATTAACGGAAAGATAGAGAAGTGGCCCGGTACGCGAAGGCTTATTGTCGGAACTGGCCGTCAGGCAGCCCGAAACATTATCCTTTGTGTGCGGCAGCAGCCCGAATTCGTGCTCCCCCCATTTTTCCACCTGTAACGGCGCATTGAGCACCTTGGAATAAAACGCCACGGCGCGGTTTAGATCGATTACCGGAATATCCGCCCAAACAAGGGTATTCTGACTCATGCCTGAAGTATGTCCGGCGGCTTTGTATTGTCCAGTGAAACGGCCCTGGTTAATTTTGAGCCAGGCGTGTTAAAACACGCCCTAGGTTTCGGAGCTGATTTCCTCCGATTGACAGTTCCCGAGAGTCATGGATGCTTCTATCATGATCAAACGCCTGCTCCACACCCGCTATCGTGTCAACGACCTCGAAAAAACCGTCGCTTTTTATCGCGATGTCCTCGGTCTTCAGGAAGTTTCCCGCCACCAGTCGGGACGGGGATCGAGCCTCGTCTTCTTCAAGGCCCCCGGCAGCGACGAGACCATTGAAATTTGCCATTATCCGGGCAGCGGCACGGTTCAGGTTCAAGCCGATCTGACCCATCTCGGTTTTGAAGTGGATGACCTGGAGGCTTTCGCCAAGGCCGCCGCCGCCAAAGGCTACCCGCTGAGCGATGGCCCGCATGTCACCAGTTCCGGCAGTAAAATCGCTTTTATTGACGGTCCGGAAGGCTATGAATTTGAACTAATTCAACCCAAAAAATGAGAACGGTCCGCCTCGCCGCCAGCATCCTCGCTTCCAATTTGGGGCAGTTGGAAGAGGAAGTGAAGCGGATTGAGGCGGCGCAGGTCGACGCCATCCATATCGACGTCATGGATGGCCATTTCGTTCCCTATTTCGCGTTCGGCGCCGATACCGTGCAGGCCGTTCGCAAGATCACCCGGCTGCCGGTCGAAGTCCACCTCATGATCCAGCAGCCCGACCGCTACGCCCGCGCCTTCGTTGAAGCCGGCGCCGATCTCCTCATCGTTCATCTCGAGGCCTATCACGATCCCCGGCGCACCATCGCTCGTATTCAGGAAATGGGTTGCCGTTGTTCCCTCGCCATCAACCCGATGACGCTGGTCGAGAACACCTATTCGCTGCTCAAAAAAGTCGACCAGTTGCTCTGCATGTCTGTCAACCCCGGTTTCATGGGCCAGCCCTTTATCATCGAAGTTCTCGAAAAAGTCCGCATTGCCCGCGCCTATCGCGACAAAAACCATCTCCACTTCGACATTTCTATCGACGGCGGCGTGACGGATGAGACCATTGGTCCATGCGTCACGGCCGGGGCCAACCAGGTCGTTGTCGGCGGTCCTCTTTTTATCCCCAAGGAAGCCAAAGAAGCCGCCCATCTTCTTCGGGCGCGCGCGAATGAAGTCGGAGCTGGAGGGTAATACTATGACCAAACAACTCAAGCAGTCCGAAGTGGAGAGAAAATCTCTCCTCGTCCCCGCCAGCGAAGTCGATCGTATCCGGCAGGAATTGGCGGTTCTGAAATCCAAGGTGGAAACGATAAGTTCCACCGTGGAAGAAGTGAGCCAGAGAGAGCCGTCAGCGGGCGATCCCCTCTTTCCTTTGCTTCGTTCCTCCGAGGAGGCGCGGTTGCCGGCCACCATTCCAGCCGGCACGATTCTTGGTTATGTCCTCGGTTTTTTGGCGGTGCTTTTACTGGTGAGATTCATCACGGACCAGCTGAGGAAATGAATAGCCCCCTCAGGATGAGATACGGGATCGGTTGTTCTTTGGTTGCATTGCTTCTTATCGGAATTGCGTTGCTGTGGCTGGGAACATCTTTGAAATCGCGCCCCATCGCGCGGTCCAAACACACGGCGACACTTCTGCAGGATGGGCGTGTTCTCATCGTGGGCGGCCACGGTATTTTTACCGATGCTCCAAATTCAGTGATGGTTGGCAGTCTCATCTACACTGATTGCGAGATCCACGATCCTCAAACAGGGCGATTTAGTGCGACCGGTGAATTGAACGTTGGACGTGAGTCTCACGCCGCGGTACGCCTGCCGAGCGGTGAAGTGTTGGTCGCCGGAGGTAGCAGCGATCGTTCCGGGAAAATGGACCGAGTTAAAATAACTCCAGAGTTAAGGCGAAGCGATATTTTCAACAAATCATGAAAGCCCCCATCAAGCCGTCCGAATCGACCTGGGCGTTGCTTGCGGTCATGCGCTGGGTCCTGGCCGGCATCGTGCTGATGGTCCACCTCCGGGCCACTTTTGTGCCCACCAACGCGGTGATCGACTTTATCGTTTCTCTCGGCGGAAAAGCCGCCGTCATGGGTTTCTTTCTCATCTCCGGTTATTCCATCGCCCATTCCTACGGCGAACGGCCCGAGGGTTACTTTCGCCGCCGCTTTCTGCGCATCTACCCGATCTACCTCGTCGCGGTTCTCTTCACCCAGTTGGTCGTTTACCTCGCGCCGTCGCCCGCCGTCTGCCTGGATGGCTACGCCTACGTCTCGGCGGGATTCCGCACCAGCGTGGCCAACGCCCTCCTTTTGCAGGATTTCGCCGCGATTGCTCTCACCTACAATATCCCGCTTTGGACTCTCAGTCTCGAGGTCTTCTACTACGTGCTTGCGCCGTTTCTTTATCGCCGTTCGCAGGCGGTGCTCGTGGCCGTCATCATCGTTTCAATGGTCGTCTTTCATCTCTCACCCGCGCCGGATTTACTTTATGGCTACAAGGCGATTGTCTTCTTCTGGCCCTGGCTCATCGGCTTCCTTCTCGGCCGTGACGCGGGCCGTCTCTCCTGGCCCATCGGGCTTGGCCTCATCGGCGCGCTGCTGGTTTTTTTAAACAAAAAGGAAACCGTCGAGCCTCTCAGCATCGTGCCCTATCTCGCCACGTTCATCCTCATTCTGCTTGCGCCTTACCTTGACATTCCGCGCTTGCTCCGCGTGGTGGCCAACTTTCTTGGCGAACTCTCTTATCCCCTTTATTTGTTTCATCTGCCCCTCGCCATATTCTTTTTCAAATGTTTGGGATTGCGCGGATTGCCCGGATTTCTCGTCGCCATTATCGGAAGCACGGTCATCCTCTGGTATATTTTCGATGAAAAACTCAAACGGTGGCTTTGGGTCCCCGCCGTCGATTCTGTCATTCGGTTTGCCAGATCGAACTGCTTGGCGTGGTATAGTCCCGCTCCGGAAGGCAAAGACGTCTCTTAAAAAACATCGAAATTCTTGCGCTGCGGGACGGCTTGTCACCCAGCGCCTTTTCTCTTTTAATTCGTGCATGAACCGCTTCGCGAAAATTTTTCTGACCATCCTTCTTGGCGGCATGGTCTTTGGACTCACAGCTTGTGCCGGAACAAATTCCAGCGATATGCCCCCGCCGTCGGAAGCCCCCTCCCAGGACGATCTCTCGCACGGCTGGGGTCCCAGCCCTTCGCAATAGGTTCTAATGATTGTCAGGATTGGTGACGACGAGTTGGATAAAGCGCTGCTGCTGCGAACTGGAGGGCACTCCGTCGGTCACCGTCACCGCCCCGGAATGGTCGGTGACCGTGGCCCCCGATTGTGTCCAGCTCGTGGCCCCGGCGGGGAGCGAGGCGATGGCGCTCCAATTCACCAGGTCATTGGAAGCTTCAATCTCGTAGTTCACGTCGGTCGCGTTGACGTTGCGGCTAAACTGCATCGTCAAATAGCCGCCCACTGTGGAAACCACCGGCAGGCCGGTCAGGGAACCGACCATGGGATTCATGCTCAGGGCATACTTCATCAAATTCTGCACCGCATCGTTGGTGGGCGTGGCCGTATCGGCGCCCGTGCCGCTATTGGTGGGCGAACCGAAGTAGCTGTTGCGCCATTGCTGGAGGGGCGACCAGCAGGTCAGGTTGAAAGTCTCGCTCGTGCTGAAAGTTCCGTCGCTCACCGTCAGGGTAATCGTGGCGCTGCCGTACTGGCCGGCGGTGGGCGTCGCCGTGAGGGTAAAATCGCCGCCGCCGCCGCCGCCGATGACGATGTTGCTGGTGGAAATCAACGCCGGGTTGGAAGAGGCGGCCGTGAGGGTGAGCGCGTTGGGTAGAACCAAATTGTCCCCGACGGAAACAGTCAACGGAACCGTGCTGCCGTTTTCATCGATGATTTGATCGCTCAAAGGCGTCACCATGGGCGGAACCGCCGTGGGGGTCAGGGTAAAGGTGGTGGCCGAAAGCCAATAAGCGGTCGCATTGGGATTCTTGCCGGCAACGGAAAGTTGAATCGTATGGCTGCCCTGGGTGGGGAAGGTCACGGCGCCCATTTCCTGCGTCGGATAAGTGGCCACGGAGGTGTACTGATCCAAGGGGCCGCCCACGTTGGTTCCATCCACCGCCATTTGCACAATGCCGCGGGATTCGTTGGTTTTATAAGTCAGGGATAAGTTGTAAGTGCCGGCCGGAATGGTGGGATAAGTGGTGTTGGGAATGAAATAATCGACATACGGCGCGGGGGGGCCGGCGGTGCTCGCCTCCAGGGCATACCAGCCGCCGGTGACATTGGGGTCGGTTTGGGTTTCCACCGGAGCGCCCGAGGCGGTGTAGGTAAGGAGCGTCGCCTGAAAGGTCAGAGGGGCGGGCGGGTACGACAAACCGGACGGCTGGGTTGCAATGGTATAATGGGCGCAGACCACCGGACTATTGGGGAAATTATTGGCGAAGGCCATGGCCTGGATGGTCGTATTGGCCCCAATGGTCACCGGGCCGGTGTAGACGATTCCATGTGACGGACTCGGCGTGGTGCCGTCGGTGGTGTACATGATGGTGGCCCCGTCTGTCAGCGTGTTCAGGGAGCTGATGACGATCGTTTGCGGGCCGGTGTAGGAGCCGGCCGCCGGATAGAAGGTGGGAGAGGCCAGCACGGTGGAAATCCGGTAAATGGCGGTGTTGACCGCGCTATCGGTCAAACCGGGGCAGGTGGCGATGGCTTCGATCAGCGTGTCGTTGCTGGTGACCGAAATCGGCGTGGAATAAAGCGTGCCGTTGGTTGAGCTCGGCGTGCTCCCATCCAGGGTATAGTAGATCGAAGCGCCGGGAGTGGCCGAAGTCAACTGCACCGACTGGGAGGTCGTATAAATTCCGCCGGGCGCGTTAAAGAACGGCGGAAAACAGATTCCGGCGGAGGCCGTCGAATTGGTGGTGGCGAGATAAAGAGGAGCGCCTCCCGTCTCGGTGCTATTGGTGAACTGATAACCGGTGACGTCGCTCAGGAGAACGTCCGTGCCGGTGGAGCTGTTGGCATCGGTCAGATTCGCATCGCAGGTGAAACCGTCGAATTTAATGTTTTGGCTGATAACGCTCCCTCCCGGCGCAGGCGCGGAATAAATCGCCGGCCGCCCGTCCGGACTGTCGAGATGAGTCTGGCAATTGTTGTTGTAACTGATTCCATTCGCATACCGCAAAAACCAGCCGTAGGCCGGCCACGATGTGATCTCTTCCGGTTGATAAGCGTTGTTATCGGGCGGATTGGAAGTGGTGATGATTCCTCCTATATTCGAAACGCTGACATTATTGAGCACCACATTTTGAACATTCACCACGGGAAAGCCCGCGGCGCCGGGATAACCCATCAGGGTGCTGGTGAAGGCGCGTTTGTTCTCGGTGGAATGAGTGGCCGTCACATTGTTGATGCTGACATTTTCGATCTGGCCGACCGGCGGCGGCGAGCCGGGCGCCGAACCGCGATTGGCGATGTGCATAAAGATCGGCGTGGCGCAGTTGCTCATGGTGAGATTGTCGTAGGTGACTCCGCTGATCACGGCTCCGTCATTGGTGGTAAGGCCGATGCCCGCTTTGCCCGCGCCGGTGATGACCAAATTAAGAAAATCGACTTCGGAAAAGTTCCCGACGGTTTCAGAGCCAAACTGGGTGGCGTTGTTTCCGGTCGAGATGATGGCGTCGTTGTCGACGCAGATATCTTCGCTGTTCAGCACCTCGCCCAGCGCATAATCGCTCTTGAGCACCATGGCGTCGTCGCTGCCCTGAATATTGGAATTGGTGACGTGAACATGGCGGCTGCTGATCAGATTGAAGGCATCGCGGGAACTGCTGCATAGCAGATTGACATTCTCGACATACATATTGGTGGTGTTATTCGCCAGAATGCCGAAATGCCCGGACTTCGTGATGGTGACGCCGCTAACGGTCACATTATTGCAGGATCTCAGAGACAGAACTTTATCGCCGTCGCCAATGGAATAACTGCCGGCAGCCAAACCGGTGGAGAGGTGCCCGTTACCGGTAATCAGGCTGTTGGTACTGGTGCTGGTTGGATTGGATCCGATAATCGCAATATTGGAGAGATTTTCCCCCCAGATGAGAGCGTCGTGGAAATAGGCATGACCGAAATCCTGGTAATTGGCATAGGCGTTCGGCTCAACCGGATCATATCCGCTTGAAGCGCCCTCGATCGTACAACCTGAATCAAGATAAAGAGTGACATTGCTGAGCAGGTGGATCGATTGGCACAAGTAGGTTCCGGCGGGAAACTCCACTGTGCCGCCGCCGTTGTTGCTCGCGACGGCGATGGCGCTATTGATGGCGGGGCTGTCAATTGTTGTTCCATTACCGGTCGCGCCGTAATCCCTCACATTGTAAATAGGCGGAGTTTGAGCTAGGCAAAAATCAATTGATCCCCAAAAAATCAGTATTGCTGCGCACCACTTGAAAAAGGACAAAGGAAAGGTCTTAAGGAAGAGAACTGGTTTCATCCTAACCTCGGTGGTTATTATATAAATGTATATACATCGTGCGCTTTAATTATATACAGAAAAAGACGTTGAATTTTGTTTTATGGTTACAAAGAAAAAATTTCGATGAAAGAATTAACAACTACTGCCGCGCGAAGTTTCGGATGCGATAGGGCTAAATCGCGGCAAAACGTATTATTTACGGGGACTGCGGGCCCAGAATTTGTTTAAAGGGAAGATCGCTTTCGGCGTGACCCTTGCCCGCTTTGGGGACAGTTTCAACGGACGACGAGTGAAAAATAGAGCTTGGCTATGAAAGAAAAAGTCGTTTTTTGCTGGAGCGGTGGCAAGGATTCCGCCCTGGCTCTGCACCGGTTGCAGGCTGGCGGGCGGTATGATGTCGTTTCGCTACTGACCACCTGCAACGAACATTTCCAACGCGTTTCCATGCACGGGGTGCGCGTTGAATTGCTGGAGGAACAGGCGCGGGCCATTGGGCTGCCGCTGGAAAAAATGTTCGTCCCCCAGCGCAGTTCCAACGAGGAATATATTGAACGGTTGAAGGAACATTTGCTCGCTTACAAGGCACGGGGAATCATCCATTTCGCCTTTGGCGATATTTTTCTCGAAGATCTCAAGCGGTGGCGCGAGGAAAACCTGGCCCAACTTGGCCTGAGCGGAGTTTTCCCCATTTGGAAAGCCGATTCAGGCGATCTCATCCGAGAATTCATCCATCTCGGCTTTGGTTCGGTCATCTGCTGCGTCAACGACGCCTATTTGGACGAAACCGCTCTGGGCCGGAACATCGACGCCGATTTCATCCGTTCCCTGCCCGCCGATGTCGATCCTTGCGGAGAAAATGGCGAATTTCACTCGTTTGCCTTTGCCGGGCCGATTTTCCAAAAACCTTTGCGCATCAAAGTGGGAGAAAAAGTCTATCGCCCGGTCGAAGTGACCCATCCCGGCGCAACCTCGCCCGTCTGTCCCTTGCCCGGAGCGCGTCCCACCAAGGGATTTTGGTTTTGTGATTTACTAGCTGCTTGAAAGCCGCCTCAAAATGAATCTGGTGAATAACAGCCCGGCGAAAAAATCATCGGAGATGACAGACCCGGTTCAATCTCCCTGCATTAATGTTTGCCGTCTGATGCCGGACGAATCTGTCTGCGCCGGATGTTACCGGACCTTGGCGGAAATCGAGGCCTGGAGCCGCTTGACCGAAACGGAAAGACTTCGTGTTGTGACGGCAGCGCGGGAAAGACTGGCCAACCGGGGAGCTTCTCCGCCATGAGTTCCATGAACGATCTGCGGATTATTTCCTTTTTGCCTGCCGCCACGGAAATGGTCTGCGCGCTTGGCCTGGGCGACCAACTGGTGGGCGTCTCCCACGAATGCGATTTTCCGGCGGCGGCCCGGAGCAAGCCGGTTGTGGTCCGCAATGCCCTTCACCTTGAAAACATGAGCATGCGGGAAATCGATCTCGCGGTCAGCGCATGCATCGGCGGCGGACGCAGCCTCTATACGGTCGATGAGCAACTGCTTGAGCGGCTTTCCCCGACTCACATTCTCACGCAGGCGCTCTGCGATGTCTGCGCTCCCGCCGGCAACGAAATCTCCCGCGCTTTGAACGCGCTCTCGTCCAAACCGGAAGTTCTCTGGTTCACTCCTCACAGTCTTGAGGATATCTTCGGAAATGTTCGTGAATTGGGCCGGGCGGCGGGCCGTTTGCCGGAAGCCGAAGATTGGATCGCTTCCGCCCGCGCCCGGTTGCAGAGAATCGCAAACTGTGTCCGCCATGAACCGCGTCCGCGAGTTTTTTGCCTGGAATGGACGGACCCCTATTACTGCTGCGGCCACTGGGTTCCCGAGATGATTGAGCTGGCGGGCGGCGAAGATCGCCTGGGGCGCAAGGGCGCCGATTCCGTCCGGATTGCGTGGGATGAAATTGCCGACTGGTTTCCGGAAATTTTGATTGTATCGCCGTGCGGCTTCGGCGCCGAAAAAGCCGTGGCCTTAACCAAACAACTTCTCCGGCAACCCGGCTGGAGCAATCTGCCCGCCGTGCTTGGGGGCCGTGTTT
>Ga0335072_10005431_pt1 | contig 18762 bp, 13 predicted proteins | sample Lox_Sample_21_FD_206725 | JGI IMG/M metagenome (GOLD analysis project Ga0335072, IMG submission 206725) | Soil microbial communities from Loxahatchee National Wildlife Refuge, Florida, United States - Lox_Sample_2.1 | ecosystem: Environmental > Terrestrial > Soil > Wetlands | place: USA... | reverse complement strand
GCCGAGCTCGACATCGCAGCGCAGGGCGACCGAGTCGTATCCCTGGGCGAGCGGGTAGAGCAGCTCGTGGAGCGAGATGGGCTGCTCGTTCTGGAAGCGGGCGTGGAACTCGGCGCGCTCGAGCATCTGCGAGACGGTGAATTTGGCGGCGAGGCGGATGATGTCCTCGAAAGTGAGCTTGCCGAGCCACTCGGAGTTGAAGCGGACTTCGGTTTTGTCGCGGTCGAGGATGCGGAAGACCTGATCGGTGTAGGTTTTTGCATTCGCATCGATTTGTTCGCGGGTGAGGGGCTTGCGGGTGACGTTGCGGCCGGTAGGGTCGCCGATGAGGGAGGTGTAGTCGCCGACGAGGAAGATGACCTGGTGGCCGAGGTCCTGGAAGTGCTTCAGCTTGCGCATCAGGACGGTGTGGCCGAGGTGGAGGTCGGGGGCGGTGGGGTCGAATCCGGCCTTGACGCGGAGGGGGACGCCGGTCTGGCGGGATTTTTCGAGGCGGGCGCGGAGCTCTTCGACGCGGATGATCTCGGCCGCGCCTTTCTGGAGCAGGTCGAGCTGCTCATCGACGGGAAGGAAGCTGGACATGGGCTGGTCCAAGTATAAGGTCGCGATCGGAGGAGAAGCGATTAGCGGTTAGCGATTAGGGCTTAGGGGCGAGCGCCAGCGATCAGGGCCTCGCCGTCCCGGGAGGGGCCACGGCCAGAAATGGAGCCGCGAAGTCTCAGGGACCAGCAGCGCCGCAGGCTCTTCGCGCGTTCTCACCGCTAAACGCTGGCCGTTGGTACACTGGAGATACTTTGGTCGAGCTGGTTCCATCGATACTTTCCGCAGATTTTGCGCGGCTGGCCGATGAGGTAGGGGCGGCGGAGCGCGGGGGCGGAAGCGTGATCCATGTGGACGTGATGGACGGGCATTTTGTCCCGAATATCACGCTGGGGCCGCCGATTGTGCAGTCGCTGCGGAAGCATACGAAGCTGCCGCTGGACTGCCACCTGATGATCGAAAACGCAGACGAATTTGTCCCCGCGTTTGCCGATGCGGGGGCGAACTGGGTGAGCGTTCACTACGAGGCCTGCCGGCATCTGCACCGGACGCTGGAGCTGATCGAGCAGCACGGGATGCAGCCGGCGGTGGTGATCAATCCGGCAACCGCGGTGGAACTGCTGATTCCGGTGCTGGGGATGGTGCACCATGTGCTGGTGATGAGCGTGAATCCGGGGTTTGGCGGGCAGAGGTTTATCCCCTATTCGCTGAACAAGATACGGCGCCTGAAAGAACTTCGGCAGGAACTGGGCCTCGAGTTTAGGATTGAGGTTGACGGCGGCGTGGCGGACGAAACCGTCGGCGCCATCGTGGAAGCGGGAGCGGAACTGCTGGTGGCGGGCAACGCGGTTTTCGGCGCGGGCCACGCAGAGCGAGACGCGCGGAGGCTGCTGGAAGCGGCCCGGCGTGCGGAGCAGGTAGCCGCGTAAGATGGAAGGCCTGGGGCGCGGTCGTCGCGGACCGCCGAGCCCCGGAAGACCGTTAAGCGTTCGCGACATTTGAGGTGTTATGAATCGGTTGGTACTTCGGATTTCGGTGGTTTCCCTGGGCGCGGCCATCGCGTTCTCTCCCTGCGCGTTCGCGAAGAAGCACAAGAAGGCCCAGAAAGACTACAACACCAGCGAGACGGCGCTGAAGAATGTGAATTCCGAGCAGCCGGACAAGATCCTGTACGACAAGGCCATGCTGGCCATGAAGAAGGGCAAGTACGACGTGGCCCGGCTGGATCTGCAGACGCTGCTGAACACGTACTCCGAGTCGGAATACGCGATGCGGGCCAAGCTGGCGGTGGGCGACACCTGGTTCAAGGAAGGCGGATCGGCGGCGCTGGCCCAGGCCGAGCAGGAATACAAGGACTTCATCACCTTCTTCCCCAACAGCCCGGAAGCGGCGGAAGCGCAGATGAAGGTAGGGGACATCTACTTCCAGCAGATGGCGAAGCCGGACCGCGATCCGCAGAATGCGATCAACGCAGAGCGCGAATACCGCACCATGCTGGAGCAGTTTCCGGATTCGCCGCTCATCCCGAGAGCGAAGCAGAAGCTGCGCGACGTGCAGGAAGTGCTGGCGCAGCGGCAGTATGAGATCGGGGAATATTATTTCTCGCGCGAGAACTGGGCAGCTTCGATCGCCCGCCTGCAGACGGTTGCGGACAGCTATCCGTTGTACAGCAAAGCGGACCTGACGCTGATTTCGATTGGCGACGCGTATGCGAACGAGGCGGCATTCGTCTCGCGCTTCAGGATCTCGCCGAAAGCCAAGGCCGAGCTGGTGAAGTATTACAACGACCGGGCGGCTGCGTCGTGGGATCGGGTGTGCGTGCGGTATCCGCTGGGGCCGCACGTGGAAGACGCGAAGGACCGGCTGATCGCGATGGGGCGTCCGGTTCCGGATCCGACGGCGGCGGAACTGGCTGAGAGCCAGGCGGAAGAAGACAGCCGGGTGAACGTGAGGCTGGGCTCGCGGGCTCTGTCGCTGCTGGGACCCGGTCCGGATACGGTGAAGGCGGCGCGCGTAGGCGATCCTTCGATGGTGAGCCCGGCGCCGATTATTCCGAAGGAGCTGAACGACGAGGCAAGGACGGCGCTGGTGGATGCGATGGCGGGCAAGCCGATTCCGCCAATGAATCCAGGCGCTCCGGCTCCGGTGCAGGCTTCGAACGAGACGCAGCAGGCAGCTCCGGCGGCTGAGGGCGAGGGGGCGGTGCAGTCGCTGACGTTCGGTTCGGTGCCCACGGCGAACAGCGCTCCGGGAAATAACGTGAGCGTGCAGGTGGAAAACGGCGACACGGGCGCGGGCGTGACGGAAGACAGCGGCGCGGGAGCGACGGCGAATACGCCGCCGAGGAGTGAGGCGCCGGCCGCACAACCGCTGGTGGCACCGGTGGGTCCGACGAACAACCAGCCCTTGCCGCCAATCGACAAACCGGCTGCGGAGCCGGAGCAAATCAACCAGGTCCCGAGCGGTCCGGCGGGGGCGCAGGTGCAGACCGGCGCCAATGCGAGCGGGAAGCCGACGAACAAGAACCAGAAGGTGCCGTTCGACAAGAAGGACGAGTCGTCGAGCAAGCACAAGAAGAAGAAGGGCGTGGACAAGCTGAACCCGTTCTAAAGGCAGGGAAGGAGCGGATAGCTGAAAGGCGGGTAGCTAAGTAGCGGTTAGCGAGGAAGCGGTTAGCGGAACGCCAGCCAGCCGAAAAACGAATCGTCCAGGAAGAGGCCGTCCGTGGGGCGGCCTTTCTGTTGGCGGCGCAGGCGCGCATTATCATGGAAGTTTGCATGTCTCAGCATCCTCAGAGCATTCAGGAAGAATCCGTGGAGAGCCCGAAAGGCCGCGAACTGCCCAAAGCGTACGACCCGACAGCGATTGAGGATCGCTGGGCCGGGGTATGGGTGCGCGAGCGGCTGTTTCACGTGGAGACGCCGGACGCTGCCGGGCTCGAGAAGCTGCAGGCCGCGGGCCACGATGTGTTCACCATCCTGCTGCCGCCGCCGAACGTGACCGGGCGGCTGCACATGGGGCACATGCTGAACCAGACGGAGATGGACATCCTGACCCGCTGGCGGCGGATGCGCGGCGATCTGGCGCTGTGGCTGCCGGGCACGGACCACGCCGGCATTGCCACGCAGATGATGGTGGAGCGGCAGCTGGCGAGCGAAGGAAAGACGCGGCAGGAGCTGGGGCGCGAGGCGTTCGTGGAGCGGGTGTGGGAGTGGAAGCGCCAGACCGGAGGCGCGATCCTGGAACAAATGAAGCGGCTTGGCGCCAGCGTGGACTGGTCGCGCGAGTACTTCACCATGGACGAGCACCTGTCGGTGGCGGTGCGCGAGGCCTTCGTGCGGCTATACGAGCAGGGGCTGATCTATCGCGGCGCGTACATCGTGAACTGGTGCCCGCGCTGCCAGACGGCGATCAGCGATCTGGAAGTGGCGCACGAGGAGCAGCAGGGGAAACTGTGGGAGATCCGGTACCCGATCGCCGGGTCGCCGGGGGAGTTTGTCACGGTGGCGACCACGCGGCCGGAGACGATGCTGGGCGACGTGGCCGTGGCGGTGAATCCGCTGGATGAGCGCTACCAGGGGCTGATCGGGAAAACCCTGCAGCTGCCGCTGACGGGGCGCACGATTCCGGTGATCGCGGATGAGTGGGTGAAGTCGGACTTTGGGACGGGCGCGGTGAAAGTGACGCCGGCACACGATACCAACGACTTCGAGATCGGCAAGCGGCATGGACTCCCGTCGATCAATGTGATGGACGAGACGGCGCACATGAGCGCCGAGGCGGGCGCGTACGCGGGGATGGATCGCTATGCGGCGCGGAAACGCGTGCTGGAGGATCTGGAAGCGCAGGGCCTGCTGGGCACGGTGCGGGAGCACGTGAACGCGATCGGCAAATGCGACCGCTGCAAGACGGTGGTGGAACCACGGCTCTCGACGCAGTGGTTTATCGCGGTGAACCAGCAGCCAAAGAATGGCGGCGCATCCATGGCGGAGCTGGCGATTGCGGCGGTGCGGCCGGACGAGAAGGGCGAGAAGGCGATCCGGTTTACGCCGGAGAACTACGAGAAGATTTATCTCGAGTGGATGAACAACATCTACGACTGGTGCATCTCACGGCAGTTATGGTGGGGGCATCGCATTCCGGCGTGGCACTGTGCGGCGTGCCGGAAGATCACGGTGGCGCGCGAGACGCCGGCGAAGTGCGCGCACTGCGGGAGCGCGGAGATCACGCAGGAGACGGACGTGCTGGACACGTGGTTCTCGTCGGGGCTGCTGCCGGTGAGCGTCTTCGGATGGCCGGGGCACGAGCGCGACTTCGACGTGTTCTATCCGACGCAGCTGCTGGTGACGGGCTTCGACATTTTGTTCTTCTGGGTGGCGCGGATGATCATGCTGGGCTGCTGGTTCTCGCAGGATGAACCGATGGCCGATGGGTCGAAGCGCGGTCTGAAGGATTCAGTGCCCTTCCGCGAGGTGTACATCCACGCGCTGGTGCGGGACGCCGAGCGGCAGAAGATGTCGAAGACGAAGGGCAATGTGATCGATCCGATCCACATTGTGGAGCAGTATGGGACGGACGCGGTGCGGTTCACGCTGGCGTCGATGGCGTCGCCGGGAACGGACATCGCGTTCAGCGAGGCGCGGACGGAGGGTTACCGGGCGTTTGCGAACAAGATCTGGAACGCTGCGCGGTTCATCCTGATGAATGTGGAGAAGGCGCGCGAGGCGGGGATTGCGGTGGATCAAGCAGCGCTGGGGCAGATGCCGGCGGCGAGCGCGGGCGATCCGCTGGAAGCGCGGTGGATTGTGGCCGAGCTGAACCATGCAGCGCAGGAAGTGGACGAGGCGCTGGCAGCGTACCGCTTCGACGATGCGGCTAACGCGGTTTATCAGTTTTTCTGGGGCGATTTCTGCGACTGGTACCTGGAAATCGTGAAGCTGCGGCTGGATTTTGGAGCGAGCGCGGACCTGGCTGCGGCGCGGGCGTCGCTGACCACGCTGGTGCAGACGTTCGAGACGGCGCTGCGGCTGCTGTCGCCGTTTATGCCGTTCATCACGGAGGAGCTGTGGCACGCGCTGTACGAGGGCGAGACGCCGGCGAAGTCGATTGCGCTGACGCGGTATCCGCAGGCCGGATCGATTGACGAGGGAGCGGGGCGCGATTTTGCTCTGTTGCAGGAGCTGATCGTTGCGGTGCGCGCGCTGCGCAAGGACATCGGCGTGGAGGAGAAGCTGGCGGCGGCGATTCGGGTGCGGGCTGCGCAGGATGGACTTCCCTTTGCGGAAAATCTGGAGATGATCCAGCGGCTGGCGCGGGTTTCAGCGATGGAGGAGGCGCACACGGTGCTGGCGGGAACCGGCATCCGCTCCACGCCGCAGTTTGACGTGCAGGTGATCTACGAGAAGCAGGTGGATGCGGCGGCCGAGCGGGAGCGGCTGGCGAAGGAGCTGGCGAAGCAGGAGAAGATTGTGGCGTCGGCGGAGAAGCAGCTGAACAATCCGGCTTTTCTTGGGAAGGCTCCTGCGCATATTGTGGAGGGTTTGAGAAAACAGGAAGCCGAGACGCGCGCTGTGATGGAGAAGACGCGCAGGGCGCTGGAGGAGCTGGGGTAGATCGCCATGGAATGGAAGAGCCGGCGGATTGAAGCCATTCTGGAGCAGGCGCTGGTGGAGGATAAAGCCACCAGCGACGTGACGACGGCGCTAACGATCGATCCCGCGCTGCGGGCGGCGGCGACCATCATCGCCAAAGAGGACTGCGTGCTGTCGGGTGTCGGCTGCATTCCACGCTTTCTGGAGATTTTTGCGCGGCTGGACAGCCGCAACAGCGGGCGGTTCGAGGTGGTGAGCCATCCGGAGATCTTCGACGGCGTGCGGCTGCGCAAGGGACAGGCGATCGCGGTGATCCGGCACAATGCGCGCGTGATTCTGGCCTGCGAGCGGGTGATCCTGAACCTGCTGCAGCGGATGAGCGGCATCGCGACGATGACGCGCCGCTACGTGGACGAGGTGGAAGAAACGGGCGCGAAGATCCTGGACACGCGCAAGACCGTCCCCGGGCTGCGCCTGCTGGACAAGTACGCGGTGCGCTGCGGCGGCGGAGAAAACCACCGTCTCGATCTGTCGGACGGGATTCTGATCAAGAACAATCACATCTCGCTGGGCGGCGGCATCGTGCACGTGCTGGAGCGCGCGCGGGAACGGCGCAAGCCCGGACAGACAATCGACATCGAAGTGCGGAACGTCGACGAGCTGAACCTGGCGCTGGATCACGGGGCCGAGTCGCTGCTGCTGGACAACATGACGCCCGCCGAGGTGAAGAAGGCGGTAGCGCTGGTGCAGGAGCGGGGATTCGATATTCCCGTGGAGGCGTCGGGCGGGATCACGCTGGAGAATGTGCGCAAGTACGCGCTGGCCGGCCCGGATTACATTTCCGTGGGCGCGCTGACGCACTCCGCGCCTTCCGTCGACATCTCGATGCGCATCACCGCGGAACTGTATTGAGAGATCGGCGATCAGTGATCAGCGATCAGTCAACCTATTTGTCAGGCGGCTGGCAGCAAACGGCTCATGACAGGATTCCGGACGCATTCGATCTGAAGGAACTGAACGCGGCGCTAACAGGAACACGATTCGCAGGCAAGCTGCACTACTTCCCTTCCATCGGATCGACCAACACGCACGCGATGCAGCAGGCAGAGGCGGGTGCGCCGGACGGCAGCGTGTATCTGACGGATGCGCAGACGGCGGGGCGCGGGCGCAGCGCGCACACGTGGGAGTCGCAGGCGGGTTCGGGGCTGTACGTGAGCATCCTGCTGCGGCCGCAGATTGCACCCGCGGACATTCTGTGGCTTTCGCTGGCGGCAGGGCTGGCGGTGCAGCGTGCAGTGCGCGCGGTGACAACGCTCGAAGCCGATCTGCGCTGGCCGAACGATCTGCTGCTGGGGCGGAAGAAATTCTGCGGGATCCTGACGGAATTGAACGCCGAAGTCACGCGGGTGCGGCATGCCGTGGTGGGGATCGGCATCAACGTGCTTCAGGCGCAGTTTCCCGGCGAGCTCGATGGGATTGCGACGTCGCTGCTGATCGAAACCGGGCGGGCGTGGCCGCGGCAGGAGCTGCTGGCGGCCTTGCTACAATCGCTGGGTGACGAGGCGGCCGCGCTGGCCGAATCAGCGGAACGCGCAGCGCAGAGCGTTCGCGAGCGGCTGGAAGCGGGGTCCTCGTGGATTCGCGGAAAGCGCGTGCGGGTGGACGAAAATGGCGGATTTGCCGGGGTGACGGAGGGCCTGGACGCGCGCGGCTTTCTGCGGGTGCGTACGGCCGAGGGGCTGCGCACGGTGCTTTCCGGCGGCGTGCGGGAAGCCTGAGGGAGTGGAGAAGCCATGCTGCTGGTGCTGAACGTAAACAACACCAATACGGTGATCGCGCTGTACGCGCTGACGCCGGAGGCCACGACCGATGGGCTGCGCGCGACGTGGCGCATCAGCACGAGGCAGGGGCAGACGGCCGACGAATACGGGATCCTGATTCGCAGCCTGCTCGAGAGCGAGGGCGTGGAAAGCAGCACGATCCGCGGAATCGTGGTGGCGTCGGTGGTGCCGCCGATTGACTGGATTCTGCGGCAGTTCTGCGAGCGGTATTTCAACCAGAAGCCGCTGTTCATCGAGCCGGGAGTGAAGACGGGGCTGCCGATTCTGACCGACAATCCAGGCGAGGTGGGAGCGGATCGCGTGGCGAACTGCGTGGGCGCGTTCCATCTGTATGGCGGTCCGACGATCGTGGTGGATCTGGGCACGGCGACGAATTTCGACGTGGTTTCGCGCAAAGGGGAGTTTCTGGGCGGAGCGATTGCGCCGGGGCTGAGCATCTCGGCAGAGGCGCTGTTTGCGCGGGCGGCGCGGCTGCCGCGGGTGGAGATTCGGCGGCCGGCGAAGATCATCGGCACGAACACCGTGGATAATCTGCAGATCGGATTGTTCTGGGGACACATCGGGCTGGTGGATTCGATTCTGGAGCGCATGATTGCGGAGCTGGGCACGGAGACGAAGTGCGTGGCGACGGGCGGGCTGGCGCACCTGATCGCGCGCGAGTCGAAGTACATCACGGAAGTGAACGAGATGCTCACGCTCGAGGGGCTGCGGCTGATCTACGATCGCAATCGGACCGCGCGCAGCCAGGCAGAAACCGCGAAGCCACACGCGTAAAACCAGTGGAAAACTACTTCAATTACTTTACGGAGATCGAGGAACGCTTCCAGCAGCGAAGGGGATCGATTTTGCTGCTCTCGACGCTGGATTGGGCGCTGATCGAGACGTGGCGCGAGGCGGGCATTCCGCTGGAGGCGGTGCTGCGGGGAATCGACGCGGCGTTCGATCGCTACGATGCGCGCAGAGCGAAGTCGCACGTGCGGCGCATCAACGGCCTGGCGTGGTGCGCGCAGGAAGTGATGACCGCGGCCGAAGAGATGGCCGAAGCGATGGTGGGCACGGCGAAGCCGCAAGCCGATGCGGCACGAGCGGGTCTGGAGCAGGAACGCGTGGCCGCGCATCTGCAGGAGGCGGCGGCCAGGCTGCAGGCGGCGAAGCTGACGGGGCTGGCGGCGCAGACGGCGGCGGAGACTGCGGAGCGGCTGGAGACGCTGGCGAAGTCGGGGAGCGAGCAGGCGACGGGCGAAACTCTGAATCTGGAAGAGCTGGAGCGCACGCTGACGGTGCTGGAAGAAAAGCTGCTGACGGCGCTGGTGGCGACGGCTCCTGAGGCGGAGCTGGCGGCGCTGCGCGAGCAGAGCGAGCGGGAACTTGCGCCGTACCGGCGGCGGATGCAGGCGCTGCAGATCAGGCAGATCGAGCAGCAGTTTCTGCATAAGCGGCTGCTGGAGCAGCACGACCTGCCGCGACTGAGCCTGTTCTATATGAGGCAGGAGTGAAGCTGCGCATCGAGAAGATGATTTATGGCGGCGCTGGGCTGGCGCGCGCCGAGGGGAAGGCGGTGTTTGTACCCTTCGCGCTGCCGGGCGAGACGGTCGAGGCTCGCGTGTCGGAAGAGAAGCGCGGCTATGCGACGGCGGAGATCGAGGCGGTAACGGAAGCGAGCGCGGAGCGGGTTCCGGCGACGTGCCGGTACTTCGGGGCGTGCGGCGGCTGCCAGTATCAGCACGCGAACTATGCCGCGCAGGTGGAGATGAAGAGGGCGATCCTGCGCGAGACGCTGGAGCGGGCGCGGATCCGCGAGATTCCGGAGATTGCGGCGGTGACGAGCGAACCGTTTGGCTACCGAAACCGGTTGCGGCTGCACGTGCAGCGAGACCCGTTCGCGCTTTGCTACAAGCGTCGCAACTCGAATGTGAATCTGCCGGTGAAGGAGTGTCCGATTGCGGCGCCGGTGCTGCAGCGGGCGATGGCGAAGCTGCATGGAGAGGGCGAAGGATCTGGGTTGGCGGAGTGGGCGCGATCCATCGAGCTGTTTACGAATGAGGATGAATCGGCGCTGCTGGTGGCGCTGTGGACGGAGCGCGATGCCGGCGATGCGAAACGGGCGCTGACCGCGACGTGGCCTAAGCTGCGCGGTCTGCTGCCGGAGGTCGCGGGGGCGGGAGCCTTCTCGGTGGAGCGGCGTCCGCGGGCGAGCCGGTTACTGGCTAGTGTCGGCGAAGAGTCGCTGCGATACAGGGTCGGCGAGCATGTGTATCGCGTGAGCCTGGGGTCGTTTTTCCAGGCCAGCCGGTTCGCGCTGGAGTCGCTGGTGCAGCTTGCGGTCGGTGGCGAAGGCGGCGGGCGAGCGTGGGACTTGTACGCGGGGGTGGGGCTGTTTTCTGTGCCGCTGGCTGAGAAGTTCAACGAGGTGACCGCGGTGGAAGTGGCGGCGAGCTCGGTGCGCGACCTGCGCGAGAACCTGCGCGGCGTGGGACAGGAGCATCGGTCTCTGGTGGTGGCTGCGGAGGCGTCGGCATTTCTGCAACGGGCGGTGGAGCAGCGGGAAGCGGCGCCCGACCTGGTGGTGGTGGACCCGCCGCGGGACGGGCTGGGAGCGGGGGTTACATCGCTTTTGGGAAAGCTGCGGCCGCCGCGCATTACTTACGTTTCGTGCGATCCGTCTACGCTGAGCCGCGACCTCGCTGCGTTGCTAGAATCCGGCTATCGTCTCGGCACTGTGCATCTGGTGGACCTGTTTCCGCAGACTTTTCATCTGGAGACTGTCGCGCATCTGACACTGGGTTAGCGATTCCTGAGCGGGCCGGGCGACGAGGCCATGGCCGCTGCAACCATCCCGCAAAGCACTGAGGCATCGGCACCAGCGCAGGCAAGAATGTCGCCGCGCTGGAACTTGAATTTGCGTGCGCCGGCGCTGTTTGCGGCCATCAGCTTTGCGGCGGGTGTGCTGGCGGCGAAGTTCTTCTGGGTGCAGCCGGGGCGATTGCTGATTGCGATTCTGTTGCTGTTTGCGACAGCGTTGCTTGCGACATTTCGCGCCGAACGCGTGGCCCTTGGCGCGGCGGCTGTGCTTTGCGCGCTGCTGGGGGGATTCTGCGCGGAGACGCAGCCGCATCCGCCCGAAAACACCCCTCTTTCGCGGATTGCATGGGCGACACCAACGCCGACCCCGGCAACGCGGCGTGAGGGAATTGCAACGACGCATGCGATTGACGGCACGATCGTGAGGGTTTCTCCGGTGCGCCGGATGGAGACGCTCGCGCCATACTCCGATGAGAAACGCGAGGAGCAGAGCCAGCAGCTCGATGTGCGCGTGACGGCCGTGGATGGGGAGCGTTTGCCCGCAGCGGAGGGTCTTCGCCTGACACTGTATGCGGGAGCGGGAACGGAATTTCCGGATCTGCGCTGCGGCGAACGGCTGCGCGGCGACGCGGAGATGCACACGGAGGAACGGTTTCTCGATCCGGGCGTGTGGGATGCGGGGGCGTGGCTGCGGCAGCAGGGGATCAGCGCGCTGGGCAGCGCGCACCTGGAAACTGTGACAGCAACTGCGACAAATGAGCGGCCGGGCTTCTGGTGCCGGCTGCACAGCCTGCAACAAGCCGCGAGCGAGCGGCTGACGAGTTTCGCGGACGAGCCCGCGCCGTCGTGGGTTCCCGCGGGACTGCGGCTGACGCACGACGATGCCGCGATGCTGACGGCCATGCTGACCGGAGATCGCACGCTGCTGGGGCGGCGGCTGCGAGTGGGGTTCGAGCGGACCGGATCGTTTCACCTGCTCGTCGTTTCCGGGATGCATCTGGCGATTTTTTCCGGCCTGGTCTTCTGGGTTGCGCGGCGATTGCGGCTGCCGCGCGCCGGTGCGTCGCTGGCAACAATTCTGCTGTCGCTCTGCTACGCACTGTTCACGGGATTCGGCCAGCCGGTGCAGCGCGCGTTCTGGATGGTGACGCTGTATCTGGCCGGGCGCTTGTTATGGCGCGAGCGGCGGCCGATGAACGCGATCGGTTTTGCGGCGCTGGTGATGCTGGCGGTGAATCCGGCGGCGCTGTTCGATGCCGGTCTGCAGATGACGCTGCTCTCGGTGTTCGCGGTTGCCGGGATTGCGGTGCCGGTTGCGGAGCGGACGTTCGGGACCTATTTGCGGGCCACGCGGAGTCTGTGGCTGCTGCCCATGGATCCGTCATTGCCGCCGATGGCCGCGCAGTTCCGGGTGGGCCTGCGCACGTGGGCGGAATTGCTGCGGCCGCTGACGGGCAGGCGGATTGCGTACGAGTTATTCCCCCGCGGGATCCGAGCTGCGCTTCTCATCGTGGAGTTGCTGACGACGTCGCTGGCGATCGAACTGATGATGACGCTGCCGATGGCCGTGTATTTCCATCGCATCACTGCCGTGGCGCTGCCGGTGAATTTTCTGATCGTTCCGTTGCTCGGCATTCTGCTGCCTCTGGCGCTCGCGACGCTGGGACTGGTGCTGACGGTTCCAAAGATGGCGATAGCGCCGGCCATGGCGCTGGCACTGCTGCTGCATGGCGTCAGCGGTTTGGTGCATGCGTTCGGTGCGATGCGATTGGGGGATTGGCGGATTCCGGCGCCGACGGGGATGGCGATCGCCGCCACGCTGCTGCTGACGGCAGGCGCACTGCTGCTGATCCGGATGAAGCGCTTCGCGATCGTCGCGTGCACCGGGGCGCTGGCTTTGGCCGCTGTGGCGGCGACGCTGCCGCGGCCGGTGACGCATCGCGCCGGGTCGCTGGAGATCTCGACGATCGACGTGGGGCAGGGCGATTCCGTGCTGGTGATCACGCCCAACGGGAAGACGCTGCTGATCGACGCGGGCGGGATTGTGGGAGCGGGTGGGCTAACGGGGAGCGCACCCGGAGCGCGAGACTCGAATTTCGATGTGGGCGAGGACGTCGTGTCGCCGGTGCTGTGGTCGCGGGGCATCCGGCGGCTGGACGCGGTGGCCATCACGCATGCGCACGCCGATCACATCGGCGGGATGCCGGCGGTGCTGGCGAATTTTCGGCCGCGCGCGCTGTGGATCGGCATCAATCCGCACTCGGCGCTCTACGATGCGGTGCTCGGCGAAGCGGGCGCGGTGCATGCGCGCATCGTTCGCCACGTGGCCGGAGAGACGTTCGATTTCGACGGCGTGCAGGTGCGGGTGCTCGCACCGGAGGCGGATTATCAGCCGGGGCCGATCCCCTCCAATAACGATTCGCTGGTGGTGCAGATGCGGTATGAGAACACGACGGCGCTGCTGGAGGGCGATGCGGAGTCGCCGAGCGAAGAGAACATGCTGGCGCGCGGCGGGCTGCATTCGGATTTCCTGAAGGTGGGACATCACGGCAGCCGGACCTCGACGACGCCGGCGTTTCTTGCGGCGGTCGCGCCATCGTGGGCTGGAATTTCGGTGGGACACCGAAATTTCTACGGGCATCCGCGGCGCGAGGTGCTGGAGGAGCTGCAGTCGGCGCATGTGCGCACGTATCGAACAGACCTGCTGGGGCTTTCGACGTTCTATCTGGACGGCAACAGTGTGAAGGCCGCGGTGTGGTCGGCGCAGTAGCGCCGCTATCGGTCGCGGACCATCGCTTCCAGGGCGTCGCAGGCGGTGACGGCTCCATTGTCGGCGACGACCTTTGCTGCGACGGAACGGGCCTGCGCCTCATACGTTGTATCCGAAAGCAGCTTCGCGATGAGCCGCGCGGCAGCTGCGGCTTTGTAATGTTTGCGCCCAAGCACTTCGGCAACACCGAGGAGCCGCACGTGGCGCGCGTTGTCGGGCTGGTCGTGGCTGTAGGGCATCACCAGCATCGGTTTGCCGGCGCGTAAAGCCTGGGCGGTGGTGCCGATGCCGCCCTGGTGAATGAGGACTGAGGCGCGGGGAAAAATCTTCGAGTACGGGGCGTAGCGCGTGACGCAGATGGTGTCCGGCAGGCGCCGTTTGGGGAGATTGCGATCGTCGGCGCCGATCAGCAGCACGGCGCGCTGGCCGAGAATCTCCGCAGCCTCAGCGCTCTGCTCGTAGAAATCGCCGGCGTTCATCACGGCGGCGGAGCCCAGGGTAAAAACCAGCGGCGGCGGACCCGCGTCGAGAAACGCGGCCAGCTCACGCGGCAACTCGCCCTCGTCGCCCGCGCCATCGTGGAAGGCGAAGCCGGTGATCTTTACGGAGGGCGGCCAGTCCGGCTGCGGCTCGCCCATGACGCGCGAGTAGAGCGCGAGGGCCAGGCGCTCGGAGTGCTTGGCGTCGAAGATGGGATCTTTACCCGGCGGCAGACCCAGCTCGCGGCGCAGCGCATAGACGGGCTCCGGCCATTTGCGCGTGACGAAGCGTGCAAAATGGGCGACCACGTGACCGAGCGGCGGGAAGGCCTCCTGCGCGCGCGCCAACATGGGGTAAGGCGGGAGCACGGGGGGATCGTAGGCGGAGAAAAAGGAGAAGGGTGCGAGCACGTAGGAGGCCCAGGGCACGCCGGTCTTCTCTGCAACGATGGGGCCTGCGTAGGCGAGCTCGCCGGTGACGAGGAGATCGGCGCCACCATCGGCTTCGACAGCGGCGAGCAGGTCCTGATAACTCTCGCGGAGCGACGGAAAGAGAAACTCGCACAGGCCGGTCTCGGTGCCGTGCTTGATGTCGTAGATCATCGCGATCAGGCGCGTGTCGGTGGGATCCTGCTCGGGGCGCATGCCGGCGAAGCCGATGCCGAGCGGCTCGACTTTGGGGCGAAACATCTCCGGGATGGCGAGCACGGGTTGGTGGCCGCGGCGCTTGAGCTCGAGGGACAGGGCGATAAGGGGATTGACATCGCCGAAGGTTCCAAAGGTAGAGAAGACGATTTTCATCGGCAATCGATTCGGGATTGTCTCAGAAACTTGTCTCAAACGCGTGAAATCTGCGCTCGAGATCCCACTCCTGGCGGGCTTTTTCGCTGGAGTGAACCAAAGTTGCACACAGCGCCGTCGGCGTTTCGTTGCCGAGCTGGCCGCGGCAGGCGGCGACCGGGGTATCGAGATGCTCCGGCGTGAAGCGCTGCCAGAGGCTGGCGCCGGGGAGGAAGGCGTGCTCGATGGAGGTGCGAGCCATCAGCTTGAAATCCATATAGGTAAGAGGATAGGTAACCGCCGCACGCACATACTCGTGAGTCAGATCGATGCGCGAAACGCCCTCGTCGTCGGTAGAGAGCGCGACGGGCACGCCCATTTTGCGATAGAGCATGAAGGGGTGGTCGCTGCCTGCGAGGTTGAGGATGACGGCGTTGCTGGTGAGGTTGATTTCGACCATCACATGGCGCTCGGCCATCTCCTGCATCAGCTGCCAGGGATGATCCTCATACAGGACGTCGACGCCATGGCCGATGCGCTCGGCATGGCCCTGCTCGACGGCGGCGCGGATGTGGAAGGTGAGACCCTCGGGCGGGACGAGTCCTGGCGCGAGTTCGCCGGCATGCAGGCTGATGTGCACCTTCGGGTAAATCCCGTGCAGATAGTCGAGCATGTGCATCTGCAGACGATAGTCGCGCATGGAGAAGTAGGCGTCTTCCGGCTGGACAAAGTTGATGCCGACGACGTTCGGGTCGGCCGAGGCAATCTCGAAGCCGAGGAGGGTTTGGGCAAAGACCTGCTGCGGTGGATGGTCGCGCAGGACCTGGTAGAGGAAGCGCACGGTGACCTGGCAGCCGGGTGCAGCATCGGCTGTGCCACAGCGCTCGATGGCGTCGCGCTGGCGCAGGGCCGCATCGAACGCGGAGCCGGCGCTCTGAATATTGGCGCGAAATTCGGGATCGGCGAGCAGTTCCTGGCGGGACCTCGTGAGATCGGGGTCCCAGCCGATGCGGGCGGCGGCGGCTTTGGCGCCGGCGTAGTCGCCGGTCTGCATCAGCTCGAGATATTGCTCGTTCTGGGCGGCGGCGCGCGAAGCAACCTCGTCGATCCAGTTGCCGATGAAGCGATCATCGTCGCCGAAACGATCGAAGGTGTCGAAAAAGTGGTCGTGGCCGGAGTCGCCGGTGACGGGGACGAAGCTGCGCATGGAGAAGGCGTCAATCAGCTCGTCGTAGAGGTGCTGATCGGAGGGCACGGCGCTGGCGGCGGACTCGCCCGCGGGGCAATCCGGGGGGTGGTGATCGGCGTCCAGGCGGAGTTGGACCGCGTTGACGCAGATGTTATCCTCGGCGGCTTCGCGGATCCAGGTTTCCGCGTAGACCGCGCCGGTGAGGTGGACGTGCAGATCGGCGCCCTTGGGCATGCGAAAGAAGAAGGCGTAGAGCGCCGGCGGGCCCTCCTGGCGGGCCTGGTCGAAAGCGTGGGCGGCGCGCATTTCCGCGATGGGCCTGGTCTGTTCCGCCGGAGCGGCGCGGAGGAGGAGAAGCGAGGACGCGGCGGCGAGCAGGCAGAGCAGACGTAGGGCGCGGCGATGGAGCATCAGCCTCGATTCCTGAGGAGGAGCTGAGATCAGGTGGCACAAGTGTACCGCGGGCGGGCGCGCGAGACGATGAAGGGGGCGTCCGGCCGGCCGGGACCGCTTTGTTATACTGGCAAAGGTTGTCGCGACGCGATCGGCAGTGCCAGGCGCAGTCAGACAGCTCCCCACCAGCGCTGGATCCAGCCGGCGGCCAGGTAGCTCAGTGGTAGAGCGCGGCCCTGAAAAGGCCGGCGTCGGCGGTTCGATCCCGTCCCTGGCCACCATCTACAATCAATAACTTACAGGAGCGGTCCGTTCCGTACCCGCTTTCATCCGCGCCCACGGCATTTCGACCCGCAGTGTCCGCAATGCCGAGCCATCACGGGGTCAGTGAGCGGCGAGCCCGCTATTGCTCGTCGCGCTCTGCGTAGTGCACAGAACGCGTTATCGCCTGCTCAGGTGTAGAGACAGATTTCCGGCGGCAACGGCCGTCATCGCGCATCTGACTCCAGCGGCATCTCCATGAAGACATCGGCACGGCTATAGGGCATGGGTGGAAGGCTCTCAGGTTTCACGTGGCGAAAGCCAACCGATTCATACAAGTGAACAGCATCCCTGAGGCGCCTATTGCTGCCAAGAAACAGAGACCTGGCGCCGAGGCTTCTGGCCTGCGCAATGGCGTGCTGCAGCAAACGGCGGCCGAGGCCATTGCCGCGCAGATGCGGAGTAACCGCCATCTTGGAAAGCTCGTAGACGCCATCCGGCATGGGCATCAGCGCGACACATCCCACGGCTTCACCGCCGGCGCAGGCCATGAAGATATGACCGCCCTTGAGAAGGATTGAGTGGAGCGGATCGTTCAACGTCTCGCGGTCTTTGGCTTCAAGGGTGAAATACCGCGTGATCCACTCCTCGTTCAGCGTCCGGAACGCGGTGGCGTCATCGCCGGGCACGAGCGAGCGAATCTCAATCGCTGGCGGGCTGCCAGGCGAGCCCTGCGGATTGACCGACGAACTGGGGCGAGCAGAATGCATGAACTTGCTCCGAAGCGAGGTAGTTGCGGTGGCCGAAGTGTTATTCCGAGCTATCAGATGGAACCGGATATGAATTGAGAACGGGTTCTTATGAAACCAGTTTTAGTGTGTGGAGTAGACGTCTGCGAGAGACCACTGCATTCCCTTCGTCAGGGGCGTCATATAGGGACCAATCGTGGCGCCCTGGCTGAATTTCTCCAGGTCGTCTTCGATGGAGGGCAGCCCGATTTTAGCTCGCCGCCGGTCCGCGGCGGCGATGTTATCGATCAGCGGCCAGTACAACTTTGCGGCGCCCGGAGTGTTCTGGTCAGGACCCATGATTGTGCCGTAGATCTGCGGCTTGCCTGCCACATTCGCGAGGCGGTCGCAGAGGTGAGCATACATCTGTGGCGTCACATGATCCTCCCGAAACACTCTGTCGAGGGTCGCCTGCTGCGTGAGCCTCCACGGATTTTGGTCATCGGCGTGGCCGAAGAGGAAAAAAAACTGCGCCGCGGCTTCGTCGCCCACGGTCGCTCTTTGCGGCCAGCCGTCTTCGGCGACGATGGATTCGATCCGTGCGTCGGTGGAGTTGTGGAACGTGGCATAGCGGCGAACAAGCTCGGGCGCATCGGGCTTTTGGGCCCAGAGCTCAAAAAGTGCCGCAAAAGAGAAGTTCGGGTCGTTGAGCTCAACTTCCACATGCTGAGCATACGACTGGTAAGTCCTCTCGAACGCAGGGTCGTGCCTCGCTCTTTCGAGGTCATTGATCATTGTCTGGTCTTCGTTGAATAGCTGGGTGATTTGATGGGCAAGCGCCTGGTTGTGGGCTGTCCAGGCACCGGACGCAGCAGGTGGCGTTTGTTGCGCCGGTTCAGGCGTGAGCGCGTTGGCTGAGCCGATCGCCAGTGCCGCAGGAAGCAGGAATGCAAGTATTTTGTTCGCCACCTGAAACCTTCTGTTCGGAGAGTGCCCATCCGATTCCCACGCCTCGGGCATCGGCTTGATTTCGGCCGTTATTGCAGCGCGGCCGGATCGGACGAATAGGTGATCGCCGCGATCCGCCAGCCATCGGCCGTTTTCACCAGTTGCCAGGTCTCGCTGCCGCGATTTTCTGGTTTCCCATCGACGTTGAAAACATAATCGAAATAGACGGCCGCGATGGTGCCATCCGTATGGATAACGAGATTGCTGTGTTCCGGGTCGAAAGCTTTGGGCGTGGACGAGACAACCTTCGCGAAATCGCGATAGCTGCTGACTCGGACCTTCGGATCGTTCTTTCCTTTCGCTTGTGCCCGATGGTATGCGCCGTCGGTGAGTACGCTCAGCCAGAGATTGGCATCGGGCAGGAACAGGGCGGAGAGCGC
>Ga0335072_10005430_pt1 | contig 18766 bp, 10 predicted proteins | sample Lox_Sample_21_FD_206725 | JGI IMG/M metagenome (GOLD analysis project Ga0335072, IMG submission 206725) | Soil microbial communities from Loxahatchee National Wildlife Refuge, Florida, United States - Lox_Sample_2.1 | ecosystem: Environmental > Terrestrial > Soil > Wetlands | place: USA... | reverse complement strand
CTATTGCTTACCGGAATCATGATCCTGGTCTTCCTTGGCAGCCCCCGCGCCACCTTCGCAGTCATGCTCTCGATTCCGTTATCGGCGCTGGTATGCCTGCTGATCACCAATGCCATGGGCGGTTCCATCAACACCATGATCCTGGGCGGGCTGGCGCTTGCCTTTTCGCGCTTGATCGACGACTCAGTGGTCGTGCTCGAAAATATCTTCCGCTACATGGAAATGGGCCACCCGCCAAACTACGCGGCCGAACATGGAGGCATGGAAGTCTCATTAGCAGTGCTGGCTGCGACTTCGACTACTTCCATCGTCTTCTTCCCGGTGACCTTCCTCTCCGGGATCAGCAGGTACATCTTTACGCCCCTTGGCCTGGGCGTGGTGCTGTCGATCTTTGCGTCCTACTTCTTCGCAATGACTGTGGTTCCCTTGTTCTGCGCCAAATTTGTCCGGCTGGACCATCATGTCGATCAGAGCGAAGGCGCCGGCAAACATAACCAAACCTTGTTCCAGCGCTTTCTGGCCCGCTTCAACGAATATTTTCAGGAGTTCCTCAATGGCTATGAACGTCTCGCCTTTCGTGTTTTGCAAAGGCCCGCTTTTGCTGCCGGCGCAATGCTCGCCGGACTGGCGGTGATCCTCCTCGGGCTGTTTCCCTTTCTTGGCCGTGCTTACTTCCCGCGCACCGACCCTGGACAATTTGTGATCGACGTGCACATGCCGAGCGGTACACGGCTTGAAGTGAGCGATCAATACATCGCCAAGGTGGAACAAGTGGTTCGCAGCGTGATCAAACCCAGCGACCTTGGCATGATTGTTTCGAATATCGGCGTGTATCCCGATTTGTCGGCAATCTTCACCACCAACGCTTCAATGGATACGGCGTTTGTGCAGACCAGCCTCAAGGAAGATCACAGCCTTGGAAGCTACGAATACATGCGCAGAGTGCAGAACAAACTCTCCAGCGAAATGCCGGAGCTTTCAACATATTTCCATGCGGGTGGACTCGTTGACGGCGTGATTGACCAGGGACTGCCGGCGCCGATTGATGTGCAGATTGGATCGAACGACATGAACGGCGCGTATGCTCTTGCCCAGCAACTGGCCGCCAAAATCAAAACCATGCCCAACGTCAGCAGCGTTTATATCCCGCAAGATTTGAATTACCCCGGCATCGCTCTCAATATAGATCGACAGAAGGCGAGCCTGATCGGGCTCTCGGCTCAAGACGTGGTGGACAACGTTATCACCGCGCTCACCTCCGACGGCATGGTTGCGCCTAGCTACTGGATCGATCCTCGCACGGGCAACAACTACATGGTCACGGTTCAGTACGCGAATCATTGGATCAACAATATGACTTTTGAGGATTTGAAGAATATCCCGCTGCGTGGCGTGCGGACCGAAGGCTACGCGCCTATCCAGGAGGGAAGGCAGGCCCAGCCTTCAGCGCTGCAACTCTTCAAAGGCGACCATCCAACGGGTTATGTGCCTCTCGGGGCGGTGGCCGACATTTCGCAGTTCAACACGCCTACTGAAGTGGATCACTACCAGATCCGGCGCGTGATCGATATTTATGTGGCCACCAGATCTGAGGCGCTGCAAAGCGTAGGCTCCCGCATCCACAAGCTGCTTGACAGCACAAAGACAGACCGGAACACAGTGTTGACGATGCGCGGAGCCGTGGTGAACATGAACCAGGCATTCAAGGAATTCGGCATCGGGCTGGTAATAGCGGTGCTGATGGTCTACCTGATTCTGATGGCGCAGTTCCGATCGTTCATCGATCCGTTCATCATTCTCATGGCCATTCCGCCGGGGCTTGCGGGCGTGGTGATGATCCTGCTGTTTACCGGAAGCACGCTCAACATTATGTCGCTGATGGGCGTGATCATGATGACCGGAATCGTGGTATCGAACAGCATTCTGATTGTTGAGTTCGCGGGCATCCTGCACAAGCAGGGTCAGCCGTTGCTTGAAGCTGTGGTGCACGCATGCAAGATTCGCCTTCGACCAATCCTCATGACATCGCTGGCAACGCTTCTGGGCATGATTCCGATGGCGCTCGGAGTTGAAACCGGCAGCGAGCAATATGCGCCGCTGGCTCGCGCCGTCATCGGCGGCCTTGGCGCGTCGGTGGCTGTAACGGTTTTCCTTGTCCCCGCCGTGTACCTGATGATTCATCGCCGCGGAAAAAATAACGCCGCGACGTTGGAGGGTGCGCACTAATGCCCAAGTTTGCCCTTAGATTTCCTTTTTTCATTTTGATGTTGTGCCTGCTCGTGTCGCTTGTGGGAGTGGTGAGCATCGTGCGCATGCCTGTCGACCTCTTTCCCGAGATCGACATGCCGGTGGTAGTGGTGGCAACCTTCTACAACGGCATGCCCCCGGAGCAAATCGAGGCAGACATTACCAATACGTTCGAGCGATTTTTTACGCTGGCTGCCAACGTGGATCACAGTGAATCGCGATCGCTTACCGGAGTGAGTCTCATCAAGATTTACTTCAAACCGGGAACCGATGCGAACGCGGCATTGAGTAACATCGCAAACCTGGCCATGGCTGATCTGCGCAGGCTTCCGCCGGGAACGCTGCCACCAGTGGTGCTGGGAATGACGGCTTCAACGCAGCCGGTCTGCCTGGTGACGTTGAAAGGTGAAGGTATGAACGAGACGCGCCTGAAAGATCTGGCGCAATTTCAGGTGCGTAATCAAATCTCGAACGTGCAGGGCGCATCGGTACCGCAGCCCTACGGAGGAACCTATCGGCAGATTCAGATCTACGTCGATCCGCTTAAACTCGAAGCGCGAAACCTGAGCCTGAACGATGTGGTGAAGTCGGTAAACAGCTCAAACCTGATTCTGCCCGCCGGTGATGTGCGTATCGGTTCAAAAGATTACAACATCTACGCAAACAGCCAGTTCCCCGATGCGAAATCGATGAACCAGATGCCGCTGAAGTCATACGGAAACTCTTCGGTGCTGGTTGCGGATGTTGGCAAGGCTGAAGATTCCGGGGCCTTGCAGTACAACATCGTGCGCATCGACGGGCAACGCTCGGTCTATGTGCCGATCTTCAAGCAGGGGGGCGGCAGCAACACCATCACCATTGTGAACGGAATCAAAGCGGCCATCCAACACCTGGTCGACATACCCGATTCGCTGAAGACGGCGGTGGTGTTCGATCAGTCAGTGTTCGTGAAGCTGGCCATCAGCAACGTCACGCGCGAGGCCACAATCGGACTGGTGCTGACTGGGATTATGATCCTGGTTTTCCTGGGCAGCCCGCGCGCCACCGTTGCGGTATTGCTGGCCGTGCCGCTCTCAATGATCGTATGCCTGTTGCTGACCAACGCCATGGGCGGTTCAATCAACACCATGATTCTGGGCGGACTGGCGCTGGTCTTTTCGCGACTGATCGATAATGGCGTGATTGTTCTCGAGAATATTTTTCGTCACATGGAATTGGGAAAGAATCCGCAGCTCGCAGCCGAGGAAGGGGGTTCGGAGGTTTCGATGGCCGTGCTTGCCGCCACCTTCACTACTGCAATCGTCTTCTTTCCAGTGACAGGATTCAACGGTGTGAGCAAGTACATTTTCACGCCGCTGGCTCTGGGCGTGGTGCTCTCGATCTTCGCGTCCTACTTTTTGGCGATGACTGTCGTTCCCTTGTATTGCTCGATGTTTATCAAGGCACATCAGGAGCAGAAAGACTCCAGCGGACGAAAGCCGGGGATCTTTGCCAGGTTCGACAAGATGTTTAATGAAAAGTTTCACGCAATGCTGGACTGGTACGAAGGACTGGCAATCCGAGCCATGCGTCGGCCGATGTTTACCGCCGTGGCCATCCTGGCAGGGGTTGCAATTCTGCTCGCAGTCACGTTTCCCTTTCTCGGCCGCGCTTATTTCCCGCGCACTGATCCGGGGCAGTTTGTAATCAATGTGCGTATGCCCAGCGGCACTCGGCTTGAAAACAGCGACCAGTACATTGCTGAGGTTGAAAACATCATTCGCGGTGTAGTTAAACCGAATGACCTTGACATGATTGTCTCGAACATCGGCGTGTATCCCGACTTATCGGCGATCTACACCACCAATGCGTCTATGGATACTGCGTTCGTGCAGACCAGCCTCAAAGAAGATCACAGCATCGGAAGTTATGAGTACATGCGGCGCGTGCAGGCAGAAGTGTCGCGCCAGATGCCTGAACTTTCAACGTATTTCCAGGCGGGCGGTCTCGTAGATGGGGTGATCAACCAGGGATTGCCTGCGCCCATCGACATTCAGATCAAATCGAATGATATGGAAAGCGCCTACGAACTTGCGCAGCAACTTGCCACCAGGATACAGAAGATCCCCAATGTGAGCAGCGTGTATATTCCGCAGAGCATCAACTATCCCGGCCTGCAATTGAATATCGATCGCGAGCGCGCCAGTTTGATCGGGCTCTCAGCCAAAGACATCGTCGATAACGTAGTTACCGCGCTCACCTCTGACGGTATGGTGGCGCCCAGCTACTGGATCGATCCGAAGAGCGGCAACAACTATATGGTTACGGTGCAGTACGCAAACCGCTGGATCGACAACATGTCGATGCAGGACTTGGAAAACATTCCTTTGCGCGGCACGCGGCCGCCGGGCTATAGCCCTGCGCAGGAAGGCCGTCAAGCCACTCCAGATTCGTCACAGTTATTCGACGGCGACCACACTTCAGGATATGTACCTTTAAGCGAAGTGTCCGAAATCAAGCGATTCAACACACCTACTGAAGTGGATCACTACCAGATTCGCCGCGTGATCGATGTCTTTGTGGCCACCAAGACCGAGGCGCTGCAGACCGTCGGGGCGCAGATTGAGAAACTTTGCGCCCAGACTCCTCACGACCGCAATACCGTGATTGATGTACGCGGCGCGGTGGTTGAGATGAACCAGGCGTTCCACCAGTTTGGCATCGGCCTCATCATCGCGATCCTGTTGGTGTACCTCATTCTTATGGCGCAATTCAAATCGTTTATTGACCCGTTCATCATTCTCATGGCCATACCGCCGGGCCTCGCGGGAGTGGTTCTCATTCTGCTGATCACAGGCAGCACGCTCAACATTATGTCGCTCATGGGCGTGATCATGATGGCTGGCATCGTGGTTTCAAATAGCATTCTGATTGTTGAATTCACCACTACACTACACAACCAGGGACTGCCGCTGCTTGAAGCAACCGTGCAGGCCTGCCGCGTTCGCCTTCGCCCCATTCTGATGACTTCGCTGGCTACGCTTCTGGGAATGATTCCGATGGCGCTCGGTCTCGAGGCCGGCAGCGAACAGTATGCTCCCCTGGCCCGCAGCATCATCGGCGGGCTGGCTCTTTCCGTTGTTGTAACCGTCTTTCTGGTTCCGGCCGTGTATCTGATCATCCATGGACGGCGTCAGGGCAAAGGCGCCAATGAAGAGGGCATCGAACATGCATAAGCGATCGAGAACAAGTCAGCTCCCCGCTCTCTTCGTGCTCCTTCTCGCGTTAGGAATGTGGCCGGCGCCGCCAATCGCGTACGCGCAAACTCCGTCACTGCCTGACGCTCCGTCGACGCATCTCACAGCTGCACTCGCTCAGGCTGCCGCGCAGCAATCACCATTGCCGCCTCCGACGGCGCAGACATCGGCTTCTGCACAGAATGCGCCGGCCGGTCCGCAACTGACCCTCGCGCAAGCTGAGCAGATGGCGATCGGGAACAACCCCAACATCAGCATTGCACGCCTGCTGGCACTCGCCCAGGCACAAGTCACGCGAGAAGCGCGATCGGCTGAGATGCCCACCGCCGCCGGCGATTTGACGGCCGTTGGCGCGCATCAGAATAGCCGCATCACCGCCGGCTATCTCAGCAACCCATCCATCTACGATCGCGCCGCAGGGGGACTCACTGTTAACCAACTGATTACCGACTTCGGACACACGCATAACCTGATTCTCAGCGCAAAATCAAACGCGAAGGCGCAGCTTGAAAGCGAGCGCGCCACCGAGCTCGACATCACGTTGACGGTGGATCAGGCGTTCTACCAGGCTTTGAGCGCGCAAGCCGTGCTGAAGGTGGCGCAGTCCACGGTCGATCAGCGCCAGGCTACAGATGACCAAGTCGGCGCCCTCACCAAATCGAAGATTCGCTCCGATCTCGATCTGAGTTTTGCCGATGTGCAACTCTCGCAGGCCAAGCTGCTTTTGCTCGATGCGCTGAACAACGAACAGGCATCGATGGCTGCGCTGAACGATGTGCTCGGTTCCGAGCAGAATCAGCCATATACTCTCGTCGATGAAACCAATGGCAACCCCGCACCTGCGCCGGAGAATCCTGAGGCCATGGTACAGGCCGCGTTTGGTGCGCGACCCGATCTGGCAGCCCTCAACGACAGGTTTATCGCGGCGCGCCGCTACAGCACGGCTGAGCGTGACTTATGGTTGCCGACGGTCTCGGCGATGGGCGCCGTAGGCGGCACGCCAGTGCGCGCCGACCAGATTCTGTCGTCGTGGTATGGCACGGCTGGCGCGAACATCAGCATTCCACTCTTTAACGGGTTCCTATTCAATGCCGAAGAGAAGGAGGCAAAACTCCGCGCCCAGGCGGCGCAGGAAGACGTCCGCAATCTGCGCGACACCATCGCTCGCGATGTGCGTACCGCGGTGCTCAACGCGCAGACGGCGTATCAGCGCATCGCCGTCACGCAGCAACTGCTCAATCAGGCAAACCTGGCCCTCGACCTGGCATCGGCTCGCTACAAGATAGGCCTGAGCGGAATTGTCGAAATCAGCCAGGCACAACTTTCACAAACGCAGGCAGAGATTGCCTATACCAACGCCCGCTATGCCTATCAAACCGCGCTGGCGGAGGTGCGGTTCCAATTGGGCCAGTAGGCGAATAGAAATTGCCGCGTCATCTTCGGTGTGGTCAGATTCTGCATCCTTCGACGCCACAGTAGTGCCGACGTGGGCGCGATTGATCCGACCAACCCTAAGTTGCATTTTTTTGAGGAGCCACCATGCCAGTGATAGGCGACAAGCCTGAGTTAAATCTTGAGACGGTGGTCTATGCAACAGATTTTTCTCTATGCTCCAGGAACGCCGGCTCCTACGCCGCGCGCCTGGCTGCCTATTTCTCTGCAAAGCTGCTGGCGGCTCATGCCTTCACGCTGGAACAAGCGGCGATGGAAGTTGAGATTCGCGACCGGCAATTAAGCCAGCAGAGAAATATCCTGGCGCATCTTCTATCGAAAGAGGCTGCTCGCCTGGGCACAGACTCGATCGAAGCGATCCCTGTCCTCCTCGAAGGGGAACCACAGTATGTAATCCCGGGTCTGGCGGATGCGCACTCCCCATCGATGATCGTCCTGGGAACACACGGGGGCGGCAGCATTGAACGGGGCATCATAGGCTCCGTGGCTGAAAAAATCCTGCGGTCTACAATTTGGCCTGCTCTTACGGTGGGTCCTCAAGTGCTGCCATTGTCTCCGCAGATGTTTCCCTTCGAGAGGATCCTCTTTGCCACCGACTTTACCGTCGCGGCCGCTAATGCGGCTATCTACGCCGTAACTTTCGCTGAGGTATTCGGGGCAAAGATTGATGTGCTCAATGTGATTCAGGAAGCCGCAATCGAGCATCCGGAGCGTCTCGCCGATCTCAAGTCCCACTTCTTCAGCGCCCTCGACGCACTCGTGCCGCAATGTGCCAAAGAATTCTGCGATCCAAGAACTTACTTGGCTGTCGGCAACGCGCACGACAAAATCCTTGAACACATCAGAGAGCGATCTATCGAACTCCTGGTGCTCGGTATCCGGAAGGCTTCGCATATCAGCATGGAGATGAGAACATCTGGGGCCTTTCGGATCATAGTAGATGCTCCTTGCCCAGTCCTGACCATTAGAGGCTGAGAAGTGGATCGCTTTCAGGAGAATTAGATGGGAAGGCGGAAGAATCGTTCAAGTTACCAATACAATCGCACCCCTATAACGCTGTTGGTAGCATTGCTTGGAGGTACGAGCGCCTTCCTTGCCGTTGAGACCACACTTCCAGACCTAATGGATCTGTGGGGAAGCCGGATGAACAAGTTTCCCGGATGGCAAATCCATATGGGATCGGCGTGCGGTGGAGTCATAGCTTTCTTCACATTCTTGTTTCTTCTGGAATTGCACGAAACAAAGTCGCGCATAACAGCGTGGCGATCAAGCGCACCGTGGTTGCTGCTCGTTGGGCTCACCTTGCTGGCAACAATCGTCCATGTCCCCTACTGCGCTGTGATCCTGGCAGGAACCATCTGCGGCGTATGGGCCTACCGCCAAACCTCCAGCGTGCGTAGCTCGCCCCGCGCTCAGTGAGGTGAAAGCGTGCGCGTAATTCAATGTGCGAATGCAGCAGACGGACCGGCAGTTTGACCGGCCTCGTCCCCGAGTTCCATGGCTGCAATAAGACCGCCGTTCATTGTAAATACGTGGAGAACTTCGCTGTCCGAAGGAACATCCCCTTGGAGGTTCTTGACGAGTTGGTGCACCTTGACGCGGACCTTGCCTCCGTCCCCCTCGGTGATTGTCAGCGGCTCAACATGGGGATCGAACTCGGCCCATTGTCGAGTCCAATAGGCGCGGACCTCTTCCTTTCCAACAACTCTGCCGCCTTCCGAGGCCTTGGACCAGCTCACATCTTCGGCCATCAGCGCCAGTGCACCGTCGATGTCCCGCTTGTTGAATGCGGAGTACGCCTGCTCAATAAGAATCCTCGTATCTGCCATACCACCTCCTTCGACGTTCGCTGTGCTCTGAATGTTTGTAATCTCGTCGCATCGCTGACAAGCTCTGATCAGTTTGCCTGTTGCAAGAAAAGACTCAGCCGCAGCATCACGCTTGATCCGGAGTCGCGTGACTCAGCAACTCGATCCAAGCCGCCGATTTTTTGGGTTCGCCCATGGCCGCATTCGCCACGTTCTCCCACGCTTCCCATTCGGCCAGCCGTTCAGCGTACGCTTCACGCGCTCTGGGCAAAATTGAGGTGCCCAGTCCGAGTCGCAGCGGTGGATCGTTCGTGTCTACAAGCTTCAGGACGGCCTCTGCAGTCGCTTCCGGGTCGCCCCGCTCCAGGTTCGCAAGGCGCGTCAAAAACTGCTTCCGAAACTCCGCGTATGGCTCCAGAGCGTCTGCGATCTCTCCAGATTTCCCGAAGTCCGTTGCGTAAGCTCCAGGCTCAACCAGTGTCACTTTGATGCCGAAGGGCCGCACCTCCTGCGCCAGGCTTTCGTGCAGAGCTTCCACTGCCCATTTCGTGGCACAGTAAAAGCCGATGAGCGGCAGTGTCGTAATCCCGAGACCGCTCGATACTCCCAGAATGTGCCCGCTCCCTTGTCTCCGCAGCAAAGGCAGGGCAGATCGCAACACCCGTACCATCCCCAAGTAGTTCGCGTCGAACAAGCTACGGATCTGTTCGTCGCTTGCTTCCTCTGTCGCCGCGAACAGGCTTGTACCGGCATTATTTACAAGAACATCCAAACTGCCGAAATGCTTGAACGCCTGCTGAACGACCTGGGGCACCTGATCCGAATTGGTCACGTCGAGGGCCAATGGCAGGACCGCGTCTCCGAAGCGCTCTTTAAGGTCCGCAACGTCTTTGAGCTTTCGCGCAGTGGCCGCAACTTTATCTCCGCGCTTGAGCGCGGCCTCGGCCCAGATGCGGCCAAAACCGCGAGAAGCTCCCGTGATGAACCATATCTTCTCCATATTGATTCCTCGCAAATTGGTTGAGTTGGGTTTGGCTTGTGCGCAGTGTCCTTGTGTCTTTTTCAGGCCTGCGCATAATGCATATTTCCAAGATCGGTGAGAAGGTCGGGACCAGTCGGGTTCCAGTCCAGTCTTGCTCGGGTTTGCGCGCTGGAGGTATGAGCGTCTCGCCCAGCGAAGAACCCGAGGAAGCCGAAATGCTCCGAGGCCTGTTCCGATGCGATGGAAACGACCGGCACATTCAGGCCGCGGCCGATGGCAGTGGCAATGTCTTTCAACGGCACCCCCTCTTCTGCCACTGCGTGGTACCTGGCTCCCGCTGTGCCTTTTTCGAGGGCGAGCCTGTAGAGACGGGCGACATCTGTTACATGCGCAGCAGGCCAGCGATTTTGTCCGTGGCCGATATACGCAGAGACACCCTTCGCGCGCGCAATTGCGGTCAAAGGGGTAATCAGGCCCTGCTTGACTGTGTCGTGAACCTGCGGCAAGCGCATCACCGAGGCGTGCACGCCGCGCTCCATGAGCGAGACAGCAGTAACCTCGGATACACGAGGAAGCGATGGAGAGGAAAGTGGCGGGTCATCCTCGGTGGCGGCGCGGCCCTGAGCCACTCCCACTCCTGAGCTGACGATGAGCGGACGGCTGGAACCCTGGAGCGCGGCGCCTATAGTCTCGATGGCGCGTTTGTCGAGTTCGCAACTTTCCGCGAATCTGGTCCAGTCGTGCTGGAAAGCGATGTGAAGGACAGCATCGGATGCGGCAACTCCTGTGCGCAGGCTTTCCAAATCTTCCAAATCGCCTCGCTGAACCTGAGCCCGGTTGGCGACCAGAGACTGGGCGCCCGCGTCGCTGCGCGCAAGACCGATCACCTGGTGGCCCGCGCCGATCAGTTCCTGCACAACTCTTGACCCGATGAATCCCGTGGCGCCGGTGACGAAAACACGCATATTAAGCTCCTGGATATTTGCATCGGCATTGACGAGCCGGTGTCTTTGCAAGTAAAACGGAGATATTCTCCGAATCAGTAGATAATCGGAGACTCTCTCCGGTTGCAATATTTCTCGGAAATGATGAAGAAGCGCACGCAACCTGCCCGGCGTAAGCCGCGATCCGACGCGTTGCGGAACCGCGAGCGAATTCTCGAAGTGGCCAAAGGGGCCTTTACGCGCCATGGCGCCGCTGCCACTCTGGATGACATCGCAAAGCAGGCGGGTGTCGGAGCCGGTACTTTGTACCGCCATTTCCCTACGCGGGATGCGCTGATTGAAGCGGTCTACCGGAGCGAGGTGGAAAGGCTGGCGGCGGCGGCGCACCAGTTTGCTGGCGCAATGTCTCCGGTCGAGGCGCTGCGCGCCTGGCTGCTACTGTTTGTCGACTACATCGCGGCCAAGCACATCATTGCGCCCGCGCTCAACAGCTTAGCTGGAGGCCCTTCAAGGCTCTATGAGGGTTCGCGCAGCCTGGTCCAGGGAGCAATTGATAACTTAGTGAGGAGCGCGAAAAGGAGCGGCGATGTACGAAGAGATATTGATGCCTCCGATCTGCTTCGTGCGGTGATCGGGGTCTCCTATGTCGGCTCGAGCGGCGATTGGCAGCAAAGCGCCAGGCGGCTCGTAGATATTCTCATGGCAGGTTCACGGTCGGTCAAATAGACTACCGCTCGATCCGCCCGATACAGTCAGTTCGAAAGCAGCTTTTTCTCCCTTGACCGGCAAAGCGTCCAAACAACTTAACGGTCTGATCTGCGGCTGCGTGCCTTCCGCCCTTCTTCCAGATAAAAGGCTGTATTCACGAGCGCGATATGCGAGAAGGCTTGCGGAAAGTTTCCTGCCATGCGCTGCCGTGTGACGTCGTACTCCTCCGACAGCAAGCCGACATCGTTCCTGAGCTTCAAAAGCTTGTCGAACAGCTTGCGCGCGTCCCGCTTGCGGCCGATCGCCTTCAGGCTGCTCACCATCCAGAAACTGCAGGCAAGAAATGCGCCTTCACCGGCCGGCAAACCATCGTGCGCTTTCACAGTGTTGTATCGTTCCACCAGTCCATGCGGCATCAGCTCTCGCTCGATCGCCTTCACCGTCGCCTTCACGCGCGGGTCTCGGCCTGGTAAGAACCCTACTGCGGGCATTAGCAGCAGAGACGCGTCAAGCTGTTCAGAACCGTACGCCTGGGTAAAAGATCTCTTCTTTTTGCTGAAGCCTTTCTCGCAAACCTGTGCGTGAATCGAATCACGGATCTTCTTCCATTTCTCCGTTGGAGCTTTGTAGTGCAGTTGCTCGGTGAGCAGCACGCCGCGGTCGAATGCAACCCAGGCCATCATCTTCGAATAAGTAAAATGCCGAGCCTCTCCTCTAACCTCCCAGATTCCACGATCGGGTTTCTGCCAAATCGATTCGAGATGCTCGAGCAGGAGCGCAAGCACGCGGAAATCATCCTCGGTGTGGCGTCTCATCCCGCGCTGCGCGTGGAAAAATGAATCGAGCATCTCGCCGTAAATGTCGAGCTGCATCTGCTGCGACGCCGCATTGCCCACGCGAACCGGCCGGGAGTCCTCGTAGCCCTTCAGCCAGCCCACTTCCCATTCCCGCAACAGTTGCTCCCCATTCAATCCGTAAAGAATCTGCACCTGGTCCGGACTGCCCGCCAAAGCGCGCAGCAGCCAGTCCTGCCAGGCTTCGGCTTCTGCGTAATACCCGGCGTTGATGAGCGCAAGCAACGTAAAAGTAGTGTCGCGCAACCAGCAGTAACGATAGTCCCAATTGCGCTCGCCCCCGATCTGCTCGGGCAATGAAGTTGTAGGCGACGCTATAATTCCGCCGCTGGGCCTGAAAGTGAGAGCTTTGAGCGTGATGAGCGATCTCTCGATTGCTTCGCGATACTTGCCCCTGTACGCGAGTTTCCCGCTCCATTTTCGCCAGATGCGCAGCGATGCGTTGAGTGCGCGGCGGTAGTCAATGGCCGGAGGATCGGGCTCAAATGAAGCTCCATATGTCAGTGTGAACCACGCGCGTTCTCCGCGGCGCAGTGTGAACTCCGCCACGGTCTTCAGGTTTTCGCCACGCACTGGAATCGACGCATGCAATATGGCCAGGTTCGAGCCAGCGACTGCGCGCACTCCGTCTTTTGTACCCGTCACCCAGGGGACGGTGCGCCCATAGTCGAAGCGCAGCGCCAGCTCCATGCGGACTGAAACGCCGCCGCGCACACATTCAACAATGCGAACAACGTCGGAATGCCTGCCTCGCGGAGGCATGAAATCGACCAGCCGCATCGTCCCGCCGGATTGCTCGAACGTAGTTTCCAAAACCAGTGTGTGTTCGCGATATCGCCGCGTGGTTGAATACCCGGTGTCAGAAGGGGCGATCTTCCAATAGCCGTTTTCTTTTGTTCCCAGCAGTGCTGCGAAACACGCGGCCGATGAAAAGTCAGGCCAGCATAGCCAGTCAATGCAGCCATCCCGGTCGACCAGCGCCGCAGTTTCCAGGTCTCCAATCAGTGCGTAGTCCTCTATTCTCGCCGCCATGTTTTTATTGCTCGTGGTCGCCCCGCATCATTCCGATTCCCGCACCCGTGAAATTGGCGACTTGTCCGACCAGTCACTGGATGCGGACGCTTCTTTCACACTTCTTATCAATTTGATGCATGGATGCAGATTGGCGGCGGGGAGCGAGGGCCGCGCCCGTTTCGGGATTTATTCGAGGCGCAGCACACACGCGCGCCATTTATAAACGAATGTCATTCAAGGACTGCTTCCGCGTGGCGATGAAAGCCAAGGCGCATTTGTGTATCTAGAACCGGTTGCATAAATCCGGTCTTGAAGGGCACAACCGATTGGTCAGAGATTTATCCCTGACGGCCGCAAAATGCCCAATGAAACTTGAGGGCTTTAGCCCCTGAGCGAAGCCTGGTAGAAAATGTTTCGGGAAGGCACGAAGTGTCAGGGCACGACTTGAGTCGTGCCGAAAAAGGCCAATAAAATCGAGGGCTTTAGCCCCTGAGGGAACACTTCCTTATCCTGACCGGCGATTTACTCAACCTGTTCTAATACGACACCGCCTGTTGCAACGGCAGGTTTCCTGACGAGCCGCCGACGCGAATCACATAGCTCCCCGGCATGAGCTTCCATGAATCCGATGCCTCATCGAATATCGTCAATCGGTCTCTCGCAACCGGCACAGCGACGGCCTTCGCTTCTCCCGGTGCAAGCTCAACTCGGGTCCAGCCCACCAGCCGCTTGGGCGGCTCTCCCGCCGCTTCAGGCAACGAGGCGTAAACCTCTGCAATCTCGCTCCCTGCGCGCTTGCCGGTATTCTTCACCGTGAAGGTCACCGTTGTGGAATCGCCCGGCGTCACCGTCAATCCCGAATACGCATAACTCGTATACGAGAGCCCAAATCCGAACGGGAAGAGCACCGGCTTTTTCTCGGTGTCGTACCACTTATATCCCAGCTTCAGGCCTTCATCGTAATTCACATCGAACCACGGCCCAATTCCCATCGCCATTCCAATGAATCCGGGTGCGCCGGCCAACTTCGGCACCTTGTGGTCCGCATCGGCTTTCGGAGGAGCCAGGTGAATCGGATGCGGCAAATCCGCTTCGCTCACCGGAAATGTGAGAGGCAGTTTTCCCGACGGATTCACATCGCCGAACAGAACATTTGCGATCGCCTCCGATCCGCGAATTCCCGGATACCACGCTTCGAGTACTGCGCTCACCTTGTCGATCCATGGCATCAACACCGCGCCGCCTGTCTCCAGCACCACAATTGTGTGAGGATTGGCTGCGGCCACTGCCTCAATCAATGCGTCCTGGTTCCCAGGCAGCGACAGACTCGGCAAGTCCATTCCCTCCGACTCATGCTGCACCGCAAACACGATCGCAACCTGCGACTTCTTTGCCAGCGCAGCGGCCGCAGCCGGATCGGTTCCCGCATCGAACGCGACCGTTGCTTGAGGAGCCTTCGATTCAATTCCCTTGAGCGGCGGAGAGCGGTGATAGACCTCAACCAGCATGAAGCTCGAGATCGGGTTCTTCAGCACCTCTGGCGGGGGCGGAACTGCATTGTCGCCGGCCGGCGACACCTGCGACGACCCTCCGCCCGACATCACTCCCAAATCCGCGTGCCCGCCAATCACGGCAATCGATTTCATTGTAGCGGCATTCAACGGCAACAGGCCGCCCGCATTCTTCAAGAGCACCGCGCCTCTTTCCTCGGTCTTCTGCGCCACTTCAAAACCACGCATCACATTCGGCGAATGAGGTTGCGGCGGATCGTCCACAATCCCCGAATCAAACTCTGTCCGCAGGATGCGGTGCACCATGTCATTCAGCCGATCCATCGGCACTTCGCCACTTTCTACAGCCTTCTTCAAGGGCTCGCCGAACGAGTCGTTGCCGGGCATCTCCACATCGAGACCCGCCATTGCCGCTTTCACAGTGCTCTGCGTGCCGCCCCAGTCCGACACCACAAATCCCTTGAACCCGAAGTCCTTTTTAAGCACTCCCAGCGTGTAGTCGTTTTCGCAGGCATAGGTGCCGTTGATGCGGTTATAAGAGCACATTACCGCGCCCGCGCCTGAGTCCTTCAGCGCAATCTGAAACGCCAGCAGGTCGTCTTCGCGCATGGCACGCTTGCTTATGATCGCGTTCATAACAATCCGGCCCGCGTCCTGGTCGTTCACCGCGTAGTGCTTCAGGTCCGTGATCAGGTGCAGCGCCTTCTCCGCCTTTAATTCCTGCCCGGCAAGCGTGCCCGCCAGCAGAGGATCTTCGCCCTTGTATTCGAATGTGCGGCCGTCGCGCGGTTCGCGGATCATGTTGATGCCCGAGCCCAGCGACATGTTGAATCCCATCGCGCGAACTTCATGCCCGATCATCGTTCCAATCTCGTAAGAAAGTGCGGGATCCCACGCCGCCGCCATCGTCTCCGCCGAGGGCAGGGCAGTGGCATAGCGACCTTTGACTCCCGCCCCCGAAACACCTTCCACGCAGTCCGTCATCTGCAGGTCGGGCACTCCCAGCCGGGGCACGCCCGGAATAAATCCGAGCGTCGAAATCGCTCGCGTAATTGGCCCGGACTCCTGCGGCATGAACAGTACCTGCCAGCCGGGGCCGTGCAGCAGTTGGATCTTCTCGTCCAGCGTCATTTCTTTGATTACGAGGTCCGCCCGGTCGTCGGGTGAGAGAGTCTTATCGGACCATGGATAATGTTTCGGCGCAGCCAATGTCGGTATCTGTGCCTGCGCCCCAACTCCCGCCCAAACAGCCAATCCAAGTGCGATCGAATAGACCATTGTTTTTTTCATGTGAAGTTCTCTTTCTCGGATGATTCGCAACGAATGCTAACACATCGCCAAAGCATCGCGCGGGTAGAGGGTAAGATCGAACAAATGCCGGCGCGCCGGGCTGCGCTAGGTGCTGCAATTCGAAGATAATCCCGATGTTCAATCAGACGAATAGAGACCCTGGACAAGGCCTGCAAAGAGCTTCGCAGCAGGTGTAAAATCCGGGCACGGGTGTATCCTGCTTCTTCCCGCAAATCTGCGAGGTGGGAGGGGCCCGTCGTATCCTGTCGCACGCTCCGGCCGGGGCGTCGGAGAAGGCCATGTTCCGTAGATTCGCCATCGTACTGATTGCAGCGGCACTCGTTCCTTCCGTCTATGCGGCAAAACGCCTCACTGTCGACCAACTGCAGGGGCTGCTCACCAATTCGCACAACAAGTCCGACGCCGAACTTGCTTATCAAGTTGCCGCTCTCGAAATGGGCCAGCGTATCAGTGACAAACGCCTTGCGGCTCTCGAAGAATCGCTGCCCGGACCCCAAAGCCGAAGTTCATTGCAGGCGCTTGCCGATGAATCGCAGTTTCTCGATCTGCCGCCGGACGAGTTGCTGTCCACTCCGACCCCTGCGCCTGACGATCAAAGACAGATCATGTCTCGGATACTGACCTACATTGCCCATGTCATCCCACAACTGCCGAACTTTTTTGCTACACGCCAGACTGTCCACTTTGTCGAGACTCCGGCGCAGTATGACATGAACGACAATTTGATCGTCCACTACCAACCCCTGCACGTGACCAGTGCGTCCAGCCGGTCAGTGAGCTATCAGGACGGTAAGGAAGTGGCCGAACAGAATGCTTCTCAGCCGGCTGAAGCTTCGAATGGGTTGCGAAGCTGGGGTGAATTTGGTCCGATCCTTGCCACGGTCGTGGTTGACGCTGCAAAAGGCAAAGTAGCCTGGAGCCATTGGGAACAAGGTCAAGATGGTCCCATCGCCGTTTACAGCTACTCTGTTCCCAAGGACTCATCCCAATTCGAAATCGACTATTGCTGCGTCCCTGACTCTGGCCAGACTCACTTGACCGAGTTCAGGGAAAAGGCGGGCTATCACGGTGAAATCGCTGCTGACGCTTCGACAGGAGCGATCCTGCGATTGACAGTCATATCCGAATTGAAGAGCAGCGATGAAATCTCGCTTGCGGACATCGTGGTCGCATACGGCCCGGTCGATATTGGCGGTAAGTCCTATATTTGCCCGATTAGAAGTATCGCGCTCTCGAATGCCAAAATGGCTCTCTCGCATCAGCAGTTCCTGCAAATGGCCTCCAAAAGCGGACCAGGATCGAGAAGCTCACAGCAGCAGATTCTCGCCTCCGGCGCCGTTGACGAAGGACCGGAGCAGACACTGCTGAATGACGTCAGCTTCAACAGCTACCACGTCCTTCGCAGTGATGCCCAGTTGGTTGCCGACAACGACGTAAATGCAGCCGGCGCCCCTGGCGTAGCGGATAATTCGACCTCAGCCGCAACCGGCGCTTCAGTTGCGGCTCCTGCCCAGCCAGCTGGTGCGCCAGTCCCCGCATCCTCAACGCCTGCCTCCGCTGCGTCTGCTGAAGCGTCCGCACCGGCTGCTCCGCCCACTCCAGCGCCCGCACCCGAGCCTCCCGAGTTCAGCGTTACCCCTGCCACCGGGCTCCCCGATTTTTCAACGCAACCTCAAATCAGCTCGCCGAACCACGAACCCACCATACGCACCACCGCTCGCTCGGTTGACGTGGATGTTGTTGTCTTTGACAAAAAAGGCCACCCAATCACTGACCTCAAGCAGAGCGACTTTCAGATTTTCGATAGCGGCCGGCAGCAGACCATCCGCTCTTTCAGCCAGGATGCTGCCGCAAATACGACCGCGAGCACCGCCGCGCCGGCATCGGCACTGCCTGCTCCAGACGATTCACAGCAGGTCTTCTCGAATCGCGAAGAAGCTCCGGCTGCGCAGAAGACAACCGCAACCACCACCATTCTGCTCATTGATTCCAGCCATCTGGCTTTCAGCGATTTGGCTAATGCGCGCTCAGAGATGGTGCGCTTCCTTAAAACAGTTCCCGCCGATGAGCGTGTAGGACTCTACGTTCTGAGACGGTTCGGGTTCCAGGTCCTCAAGGAGCCAACCGTCGACCACAACGATCTGGCAACCGCGTTGAACAAATGGATGCCCACCGCGCAGGACCTTGCGCAGGCTCAGGATGAAGAGCAGCGTAACCGCCAGGATATTGAGTACGTGCATAGTGTTACTGACTTGCTCTACGTGAACGGCAATACTCCTACCGGAGAAGGAGATATGTTTGCGCCGGTCGATCCCCAATTGCGCGGTATGGGCGACAACCCGCCACGAGCCGCATTGGCGTCTCTGATCTCGGTTGCCCGCCATCTGGCCGCAATCCCAGGCCATAAGAGCCTGATTTGGGTATCGAGCGATAACGTCCTTGCCGACTTCAGCGAAAAAGCGCCCGATGCCGAGAAGGGGGACCACGGCGCCGATACCCTTGAGATCAGGGCACGCGAAGCCCTGAATGAAGCGCACGGCAGCATCTATCCGCTCGACGCTTCGCAGCTCGAAGCAGGCGGTATATCAGCGAGCACGCGGCAAAACAATGTGCAGTTGAATCCCGCCTCCGTCAATCCCTATTCGCAGACTGCCGGCTTGCCTCCATCGGTTGCAGAGGAGGCTAATGAAGCTTACGAG
>Ga0335072_10005429_pt1 | contig 18770 bp, 11 predicted proteins | sample Lox_Sample_21_FD_206725 | JGI IMG/M metagenome (GOLD analysis project Ga0335072, IMG submission 206725) | Soil microbial communities from Loxahatchee National Wildlife Refuge, Florida, United States - Lox_Sample_2.1 | ecosystem: Environmental > Terrestrial > Soil > Wetlands | place: USA... | reverse complement strand
GGGAGAAACGAGACAAATTCATTAAGTTGATGGAAGGTTTCTGTCATTTTCGTCGGCAGGTGGAACGGAAAAGCGGAACAGAATCGCCTAAGCCAGCCGCCACCAATTCTAAATCCACTGTCTACATAATGTCCATTATATTACTAGACAACATAGACAATCATGCACTTCTTCTGCCAGTCTGGGCGCAGGCGACTTTCGTTTCAAATCAGTGATTTTTCAAAAAGAAAAGACGCCGCCCGAATGGCGGCGTCTCGCAAGACATGCAAATGTTTGCTTTCTTATGACCGCGTACTTCCCTTCCCGAACTTGTCCTTCCCCGGTCGCGGGCTCCGGGAAATTATTAGTGAATCTGCTTAATCGCCGCCTTAACTTTCTCTGCGACATTCTCCGGCAACGGCGCATAGCTTAGTTGCGCTGTTGATTTTTGTCCGTCGGTGACCATCCAGTTCAGGAAGTCGACTAAAATCTTCCCCTTATTCGGATCCTTCGGAGGCACCGGAATCAGCAGCCAGGTGAAGCTTGATATCGGATAGGTATTCCTTCCTGGCGCATTGGTGATGGAGACTCGAAAGTCGGCCGGCATACTCTTTACCGACCCGGCGGCTTCTGTAACCCCGGCCAAGGATGCTTTGACAAAATTCCCGGCCGAATTCTGAACAGACCCAAAGGAAATGTTGTTCTGCAGGGCATAGATCAGCTCAATGTACCCGATCGATCCCGGCAATTGTCGAATCTGGCCGGCAACTCCCTCGTTACCTTTTCCGCCGATACCAACCGGCCATTTGACTGAGGTGCCCTTGCCTACGCTGGACTGCCACTCGGAACTGACTTTTGAGAGGTAATCGGTCCAGATGTAGCTCGTGCCGCTGCCGTCGGACCGGTGCACGACGATGATGGACTGATTGGGGAAATTCACTCCCGGATTTGATTTCACCAGCGCTGGGTCGTTCCAGCTGGTGATTTTGCCGAGGAAAATGTTGGCCAGCACTTCGGGAGTGAATTTGATCTCCCCGGGAACGCCAGGAACGTTGTACGCCGGAACGGCGGCTCCGAGCACCGTGGGAATGTGAAGAATTTTGAACTTGGCCTGGCTCAATTGTTCGTCGGACATCGGTCCGTCGCTGGCGCCAAAATCGACCGTACCGTTCAGAACCTGGCGGATGCCTCCGCCACTGCCGATCGATTGATAGTTAATCTGAATATCAGGATGGAGCTTGTTGTAATCGCTGAACCACTTGGAGTACATGGGATAAGGAAAAGTCGCGCCGGCTCCATTCAATGTAGTTTGACAAAACGCGGGCACCGACAACGCCAGAACTGCAAGCAGCAGCATGATTCGTCGGATCACTCGATGAATCCTCCTGGATAAGATTTGCTGTGGGTCATTTCTCGTGGGTCAAGAACCCGTTCTAGCGGCGGAATGTTAAGGCAAGGTTACAACACGGTAAATTTCTGATGAACCACCCACCTTTGCAAGGACTTAGCGATTGGTGGGTTTGTCAAGGCGGGCAAGTTCGCGGCCGAACAGTCCGTTTTCCGGAAAGTCACGTTGCAGACTAATAAGAAGAAGTTCGCGAGGGCGACTGATGTCCTTTTCGCGCACGCAAGCGATGGCAAGAAGAATACGAGCAAAGGGTACGAGCAATTGTCCGTGACCGGCTGTCAGCTGAAGTTCAGAGATGCCGCGTTCCTTGTCACCGGGAATTCCTCCCACTCTAAGGATCCAGCGCACGGGTGCAGGCATGGAATCGATGATGTAGCGGCTGACGCCGCCGGCCAAGTGTGCGTCGTAACAGGTCGGGTGTGCGGCGAGTAGCTGATCGGCCTAGGCACTCGCCTCCTTAGTGTAATGCAGCGAGGCGAGGTTTCGCTTTTCGATCAGCGCCGCGAAATCAGATCGCAAGCCGGCGGCTAAAGTCATGGTTAGCAGAGCATCGCGGTCATGTGAATCGCGCTTCAGCCGCGCATTAGCGAGAGCCTCCGCACGTACGAGTTGTTCATCGAAACGCACCTTTTCGGCGGGATCAGCCTCGTATTTCTTGCGATTCGCGAAGACAGAATCGCTCTCGTAAAATTGCGCTTCGAGGACCCCAAGCCGGTTGAACTCGGAAAAGAGAATTCCCGCGGCCTGGCTGGCGGGTCCCATGGAGTTTTCAGGGTTCTGTTTTTCCCAAGCCTCAAAATCCTGGGAGGCGCCGTTGAAATCCAGATCATATAGGCGACGAAATCCTTCGCCCAAATCGAGTCTCGGGACGCTGGCATTCGCACGGCGCGGCGCTGCCAGAAACACACATAGACTGATGACCGCCATTAATCCACATCGTCTGGATGAAAGTGAAATCATTCCGATCAGCAACTTTTCCAACTCTACCGTATCTAGTCTATGTCACCTTGCGCAATTAGATGCTGCTGCGGGTGAAGTTGGGTTGGCGGCAAGCGAGAATCCTGTTGTTCTGGCAAACTGCTTAGCGGCGGGAATGGCATACATGGAAGACAGCATCAGATACGCGCCGGGATGGCCCGGAATACAGCCGAGATGGACGTCTAGCGCTAAAACGGGCATAGGCACCGCCCTGAACCTCCACAGCAAGGTCTGGTTCACGATAAGCCACGGCATTCTTAATGAAATCTATTTTCCCCGCGTCGATCAGGCTTGCACACGCGATTTCGGTTTGATCGTAACCGATGGGCGCGCGTACTTTTCCGAGGAAAAACGCAATTGTACGTTCGACAACGTGCCGATTGAGCCCGGGGTGCCCGTTTATCAGCTAACGAATACCTCCGATGAGGGCCGTTACCGGATCGAAAAAGAAGTGCTGACCGATCCGCGACGCAATGTCGTCTTGCAAAAGATACGTTTTGTGCCGCTTCAGGGAGCCTTACGCGACTATCGTTTGTATGCGCTGCTGGCCCCCCACCTGGCCAATTCCGGATACGGTAACACGGGCTGGATTGACGATTACAAGGGGATGCAGCTGCTCTTCGCGCAGCGCGGTGCTTGCGCTCTCGCTCTCAGTTCTTCAGCTCCGTTGATAAGGCGGTCGGTCGGTTTTGTGGGGATCTCGGACGGCTGGCAGGACCTCTCGCAGCACTTTCACATGGAATGGGAGTACGAGCGAGCTGAAAACGGCAACATTGCGCTCACCGCAGAGATTGACCTTGCCGCCTGCGATGGCGAGTTTCTTCTGGCTCTTGGCTTTGGCGAAATCTGGGCCGAAGCCGGACAGCACACCATTTCTTCCCTTTTCTCTTCCTATGAAAAAACTCGCGATGATTACGTTTTTCATTGGAAGCATTGGCAGAAAGGCCTGAAAAAGCTCGACCATCAGCCCTGTGAAAAGGATATCTACCGCGCGAGCACCGCAGTGTTGCGCGTTCACGAGTCGAAGGACTTCCTGGGCGGCATTATCGCCAGCCTCTCTATTCCCTGGGGTTTTAACAAGGGCGATGAGGACCTGGGAGGGTACCACTTGATCTGGCCACGCGATCTGGTGGAAAACGCCGGCGGTTTGCTTGCGGCGGGTGCCTACGAAGACGCGCTGCGCGTCCTGAATTATCTTGAAGCCACGCAGGAAGCCGATGGTCATTGGCCACAAAATATGTGGCTCGATGGCCGACCTTACTGGCAAGGGTTGCAGATGGACGAGACTGCATTTCCTATTTTGCTCGTCGACCTGATGCGCCGCGAATCACCCACCTCCTTTGGAGAGAGTGGCCGCTGGTGGCCGATGGTTCATAAAGCTGCGTCGTTTCTCGCCGGCAATGGTCCCGTAACCCCGCAAGACAGATGGGAGGAGGATGGCGGGTATTCTCCCTTCACGTTGGCAGCGGAAGTGGCCGCCTTGCTGGTGGCGGCCGATATGGCTCAGGAAATGGGGTCGCAGAGGTCAGCCCAATTTTTGCGCGAAATGGCGGACACGTGGAACGACAACATCGAGCGCTGGACCTACGCCATGAATTCCGACTTGGCGAGGCAAATCGGGGTGGAAGGATATTATGTCCGGATCACGCCCGACGATGGTGACGGCGCGTCGTCGCCGCTGCAAGGATTTGTAGCCATCAGGAATCACGCTTCGGGTGCGAACACCCCCGCTGCAGCGGTGGTCAGTCCGGACGCGCTGGCGCTGGTTCGCTTCGGTTTGAGAAGCCCACACGATCCCCGCATCCTGAACACCATTAAAGTTATCGACAGTGTTCTGGGCATACGATTGCCCAGCGGTCCAAACTGGTATCGCTATAATGCGGACGGATACGGGGAACATGAAGACGGATCGCCGTTTGATGGCGCTGGCATTGGCCGCCCCTGGCCGCTTCTGGCCGGCGAGCGGGGTCATTATGAATTGGCTGCCGGACATGCGAGCACTGCGGAAGTCCTTTTGCGCGTAATGGAAAATTCGACCGGGGCAAGCCGTTTAATCCCAGAACAGGTATGGGATTCAAGCGACATTCCGGAGCGCGAGTTGTTTGCCGGGAAAGGGACTGGCTCGGCTTGTCCGCTGGTGTGGGCGCATGCGGAATACATAAAGTTGCGGCGCTCGTTGCAAGAAGGAAGAATCTTCGATCAACCTCCGCAAACGGTCGAACGTTATCTGAAACGACAACAACCACCCGAATACTTCAACTGGCGCTTCAATAACAAACCTCGCACCATGCCAAGCGGAAGAAGGCTGCGCATCCTGCTAATGGAAGCGGCAGTGGTGCACTGGAGCTTCGATGGATGGCTGACGAGCGAGGATGGCGAAACGCAGGACAGCGGATGGCGTCTCAAACACGCCGATCTGCCTACCGAAAAGCTTGCGCCCGGCCGGGCAATCGCATTTACGTTTCTCTGGAAAAGAAGCGGTCGTTGGGAAGGCCGCGATTTTTCTGTCACTGTAGAGTGAGTTTGTATTTTCTCTTTTCATCTTCTCTTCCTGCGAGGGCCGTCGATGCGTGGTGTTACCTCATTCGTCATATTGTTTCTGATGGTGGCAACTGCTGAAGCAACTACTTTGGCAAATCCTCAAGCGATTGCAGATCCAAAGCAGATCCTTTCCAAGCCCGACGCGCGGGTGGAAAAAAACCTTTCGATCGATAAGCTTTACATGACGCGCCAGGTCGGCGGTGCGTCGTGGTCACCCGACGGCAAGACTGTCGCCTTCATTTGCAATTTAAGCGGACGGGAGAACCTCTGGCTGGTCTCTTCCGATGGTGGATGGCCGACGCAGCTCACGGTTAGTGAACAACGGGAGACGAGTCCGACGTGGTCGCCGGATGGAAAATGGATCGCTTATGCGTCTGATTACGATGGCGACGAGCAATGGGACATCTTTCTAGTTTCCCCGAAGACGGGGCAGGTGGTGAATCTTACGAATACGCGAGAGATCGCGGAAGCGAGCCCGGTTTGGTCACCTGACGGACGTTATCTTGCGTACATGGTGAAGCCCAAGACGTCTTCGGTCTGGGAGATCGACGTTTATGACACCGTGCTGCGAAACGTCAAGCATATAACGAGTGGAACCGCCAAAGACCACATCAACTTTGCGCCCCTCTGGTCGGCAGATGGAAAATTCATCTATTACACGCGGGCCCAGGCAAAGGGTACAAATTCGAATATCTTTCGGGTTGAGGTTGAGACCGAAGAGAACACGCTGCTGACTCCGCACGAAGGGGAGAAGACATTCGAGGCAGAGGACATTTCGCCTGACGGCAAGAATCTGCTGGTCACTTCCAATGCAGAAAATGGATACGAAAATGTCGCTTTGCTAGAAATCGCAAGCAAGAAAATTCGTTGGATTACGGAAGATAAATGGGATACTTCCGCTGTCCGATTTACTCCCAACGGCCAATCCTTGACCTACGCCGCGAATGTTGAGGGAAATGTTGATATCTACTTTTATGACGTCCGCTCAGGCAAAGCAGACGTATTGCAGCTTCCGGCAGGCCTAAACTTCCCCGCCGGACGCGCTTCTTCTTTCACTCGTGACGGTTCGCGCATGCTTTACCTTCACAGCGGACCGGCGGCGCCGAGCGACCTCTGGGTGTACACCTTGGCGGACCGCAAATCACATCAGCTTACTCATTCGCTGGTTGGAGGCGTGCGCGCGGAGGATATGGTCGAACCGTACCTGGTTCACTATCCAAGTAAAGACGGCAAATGGACAATCTCCGCGTTCGTGTACGTGCCTTACAATCTGCCCCGCAATGGCGAGCACCCGGCGATCGTGCTCGTGCACGGAGGGCCGACGTCGCAATGGATGAATTCCTTCAATCGGTTCGTGCAATATGCAGCCAACCAGGGGTATCTGGTGATCGCACCTAATTATCGCGGCTCAAGCGGGTATGGCGAGGAGTTTCAGCGGGCAAACCTGTTCGACATGGGCGGCGGCGACTTGCAAGACGTGATCGCGGCTGCCGATTGGATCAAGCAAACAGGCTACGTGGACCCGAAAAAAGTCGTACTCATGGGCGGCAGTTATGGCGGATATCTAACAATGATGGGAGTGACGAAGGCGCCGGATATGTGGGCGGCCGGAGTTCCGATTGTGCCATTCGTGAACTGGTTCACGGAGATCCAAAATGAAGATCCGCTTTTGCAACAGTGGGACCTAGCCACGATGGGTGATCCGGTGAAGAACAAGGAGCGATATGAGGATCGCTCTCCGATCAATTTCGTTGACCAGATCAAAGCGCCGCTCTACCTGATCGCGGGAGGGAACGATCCCCGGTGCCCGAAGACGGAGGCGCAGCAGATGGTCGATGCGATCAAGAAGCGCGGCGGGGTGGTGGAGTTTAAGGTCTATGAGGACGAAGGGCATTCTTTCGCGCGGGTTGGAAATCAGATTGACGCGTACAAGCGAGTGACTGACTTTCTCAAAGCTCATGTGCCCCCGGCTGATTGCGGCTGCGAATTGAATCCGTAAGCAGCCACAGTCGACCCTTGCACCTGAGTTGCAGGTTAGCTATCAAGTAGGCTGGCGCGCTTGCGACCGTCGCTTCTTTTCTGCGGCTTGGACACGCAAATGCAGCATGTACATCACGACCAGCGCATTGACAATGACAATCGCGAGGCGAATCCACGTCGGGCGGTGAATCAGGTCGGCGATTTCGAACGGAATATAAATGGCGCCCGAAACAAATGCCAACCATTCGGCCCATGGCAGGGCATACCACAGCCCGTAGGCCTCGACGAACCGGAGGAGCGCGTAGACACCTGCGACTACGGCAACCTTCCAGAGTCGTATATCGCTCACGCGATAGATAAGATCGATAAAGACGCCGACGTAATGGTGATAAGGATTGACGTGAAAAAATTCCAAGAAACTCTCGGCGACTCCCCAGATATCTCTGTGGCGCATGGAGAAAACGCCCAGGCCCGCGAGCACCACAATGATCCCTTTGGTGAATTCAATTGTGGCGACGGTGCGCACGCCCTTGATGTGCTCGTAATCGTGGACAGGGTGCATTTCTAGATTGGCTTAGGGGCGAACCTCAGGCCTGGCGGCGCACGCTCGCTCGCAACTCCTCGACGATCTCCTTCGCGGCTTTCCGCGCAGCTTCATTCTGGCTGACCTCGAACGAGATCGCGCCTACGCGGGCGTGACCTCCGCCCCCGTAACGCTCACAGACCCTGGCAAGATTGACAGTGGGCTCGCGTTTCGCCCATGGATTCGATCCCACCGATACCTTAACCCGGAACGAACTCTTGCTCAGCCCAACGCTGTAAATCGAGTTGGGATGGAGATAATAGGGCACAAACTTGTTGTAGCCTTCGAGATCGAGATCGGTGATGTCGAAGAATATGGTTCCATCGGTTTCTTCGGTACGCCGCCGCAGAATCTCGATTGAGCTTTGATGACGTTGAACCAAAGGAGGCAGCACGGCAGCGACAAAAGGTTCCTCCAGAATCTCGCCCAATGGCCTGTAAGCCAGGAGGGGAATCAATTTTCTGACGAACTGGTGATCGCTGGATGCTTCAATCGCCATGGTAAGCTTCATCGCCGGCGCCTTCATTTCAACGGCGGATTTGGCATCTTCATACATGGCCCCATCGACAATGTCGGTCCACTGAACCAACTCGGCCACTGGATGCGAGTCGAAACCGAAGCGTTGTTCAGCAATCATTGCGATAAAGCTGGTGCAGGATTTGAATGCCGGATCGTAAAACTTCCGGTTGCTCTCATCTTGCTCGAAATGCGCGGCGTCGGCCGCCGAAAGAAAAGCACTTTCGTGATGGTCAAACCACCAGGTGATCTTGGGAGAGCTCGAGTACTTGAAATCTACAATGACGTTTTCCTCGCCATCGAACTGTTTTTCATCGAAGAGCGCGCCCGCTCGATGCAATAGACCGGAGTAAATGAAATCTGCATCTCCCCGGATGCGTTCTCGATAAAAGCGGGAGAACAAGGCAGCCGAGGAAGCGCCGTCGAAGCATTTATCGTGATAGAAGACCCGAACTCGCAAAATGATTCCTTTGCCCCCAGGGTGATCGCTGGAGTGAAAAATAACTAGGGTTGCTGGTTTGGAGACTTATGTCAAGGCGGATCTTCAAACAGTCGACCGAGCAAGCCCCTGGGCATCATTTCCGGCGGGTCCGGATTTTAAGATCGAAACTGACCACTCCATTTTGGTCGCGTAACGCCACGATCGAAATATTGCGCGTGATCGTGTACTCCGCCTGGATGATCTGCTGCGTCGACACGGATACATTGGTGCTGTAAGTAAGATTTAGATTGCTCACGACCTGTTGTTCGACGGTGAGCTGCGGGCCGCGCACCACGCTGGTTTCGTTCGCCAATCCTTGCGGATCAATCTTGATGCGGCTGACACCGAATAAGCGCTGCACGCGGCTGCTGACCGCACTGTTTAGAGCTTCGTTGATCAGCAGATTCGAGGCGTCGCCGCCAAAGCTGCTTCCTCCACCTGCTTGCGCCAATGATGCTGACTCATCGCGCGTGCGGCCGAGGGCGAGCAGCGCAATCACGTCCTGTTCGGGCAAGGGAGGCTCCGATTGCCACGTAAGTCTCAGTTTATTCGATGCCGTGACATCCCCCTGAACCCGAACCGTGATGTCGTAGTCGCGCACCCGCGTGGTTGCCTGCAGGTCGACGATAGGTTGGGTTTTCGCGGGATTGGCGAAGGTGACATCTCCGCGCTCGAGCTGGTACCTGGTTCCGTTGAACGAGATCGTACCTTCCAGCACTTCGACCCGTCCGACAATCACAGGACGGTCTGCAGTACCGCGGGCTCTAAGGTCCGCATCGCCTGAGAGTCTCGCAATGGCGGTCTCCATTTGCAGTTCCGGAGTTGTGGTCAGATGCACGTCCAATCTGAGGCGGCTGGCGAGGCTATCGCTTTGCGTGAATGAGATTGCCTGTCTGCTGGATGCCATGTAGGCCGCAAAATCGAAGCCCGGAGTTATCGCCAGCTTCGTGATCACGACATCTCCGCTCAATAAAGCAGAGTTCGTCGTTCCGGTCAGGCGAAGGTCGGCATTGGCCGTCGAACTCACGCCCGGCGGGTAGCGCAACCGGACACCTTGAGCTGTCGCGCCCAGATCAAGGGATAGCAAGCCGTCCTGGTAGTTGGCTGAACCGGTGAGAGCGATCGTTCCACCGCCCGTCGTACCGCTGAGCTTTTCAATCTGAATATGATGGCCATCAAACACAAGTACCCCGTTGAGATCACTCAACCCGCTGGGGAAGTCGTTGTGACTGAGATAGGTGTTCTTTACTTCGATGCGGCCTTGCACCGCCGGCTGTCTAATTTTTCCGGAAGCCAAGACGTTCAACTCCAATGATCCGCGGGCAAGAATTTTCGGGTTCAGAGACTGCAGCAAAGCCATGTTCACTGAGCCGGTGAGCTGTAAGTCGGTTTCTTGCGAACCAGTCAAATGCGCCCGGCCGTGAGCCGCAAAGTCAGTGCCGCTACCTGCTAGATGAAAATTCTCGAGTAGCAAGGTCTCACTTGTGACCTCTAACCGGATCGGTTCGACCGTCGCAATCTTCACGTGCTCCACTTCGGCCGCAAACGAGCGGATTTCCGCATTTGCCTTCAGTTCGCGAGGATCCCGTAGTGGGCCACGAACGCGTATCGTCCCCTCAATCGGCGTGCCACCGGTTATTTTTCCGGGCAGGTAAATGTTCAGAAGCGATTCGACATTGAGCCGGTGGAAGTCGAGACTCAGGTCGGCCGGAAAATCCTTTTCAAGATCGATGGTCCCCTGAATCGCGAGATCGGATCGCTCAAAATCCGAATGAGCTTTCAACGAGAGCATCCGACCTTGCGTATTCGCATCCAGGTAGAAGTCGCCGGTCCGCTCTTTATCGAGCGCCAAATCCTTCACGCGCACATGGGCTTCGACAGATGGCATTTGCGGGGTGCCGCTGACCTGCGCCGTGAAGTCCGCTATACCGTCCAACGTGAAGCGGCTCGATTGCAGTCGCGGAAACTTCGCAAAGTCGATCCGTTGCCCCTCGATCGTTGCGCGCAGCTCGCGCGTCTCAGCGTCGATGGTGCCGTGGGCGGAAAAGTCGGCGTCATATGCCTTGGCCAGTACATTATTGAACCGCAGCTCGTTATGGGCTAAGCGCAGGTCACCGCTAAACAGGGGAACCACCAATCCGTAGCCGGTTGCATTGCGCACTTCGAAATGGCCAGTTCCGTGCGGATTAGATCGAGTTCCAGACAGATTCAGCGAGAAGGCAAGATTGCCCGTTAAGGGACGCCCGATTCCTGCCATCTCGGCGACCTCTGCCACATCAGCATCAAGGACATCGAGATGCAAAAACAAGGGCGCGCCCTGGGCCAGCTGCCCCTTTGCCAGGGAGCCGCTGAGGTCAAAGTGGGCTACAGTTCGGTCATGAATCAGTGATCCATTGTGAGCCGCAAAACTAGTGGGCGAATACTGTATGCTCGTCGAAAGCGCATCCCAATGGATGGTTCGTTCTCTGGTTAGTTCCGCGGCCGGAACCGTGGTATCGAAGTCGTACACTTCAAGATTCCCGTTGAACGAAAAGGCCGAGACGCGGCCGGTTGCGTCTCCACTGACGCTCGCCCATCCGTGCACGATGAATGGGAGCGTTGAAGATCCATATGCTGCCTCAATCAGCGGCTGCCATTCTTTGAGATTGTATGATTTGAGGGTAAATCGCATCGAGGAAGTCGCCGCAAGGGTTCCTGATGCTGTGATTTCAGATCCATTGCTTGAGAGCCGCAAGTTGTGAACTTCGAGTTCGTCTCGCGACCCGCGGTAGACAGCTTCGATCTGTCCTTTCAGAGGAATGTCGCTCGGCGAAGGACGACGGGGTGTCACCAGATCGATCTTCATGCGCATCTCGGCGTCGCGGATCGACCCGACCCAAAGCAAGTCAACACTACCGCTGCTGTCGCCGGCAAAGTTAAGACGACCAACTGGGAGACTTTTGGAGTTCAGAAAGCGCAAAACAGGACTTATAGGCAGTCCGAATATCTGTAGACGAACCGAACCTCGCTGCAGAGCGCTGGGACTGATTTTCCCGATGACGTGGTGGCGCCCTGCTTGGGGCGCAGGCTCGAGGGAACTCTGCCAATTGGTTACATCCACATCCCCAGCCAGATCTCCGCCGAAGACATTGGCCTTCAGCGAAGAAAGGCGCAAGCGCAGCGGGGTAACAGAAAACGCGGTGTCCAGACGCGCGTCACGCAGTTCCAGCTTCTCGTCGATCCATTCGATGTCCTTCGCTTGCAAGGTGCCGTCGCCAGAAAATTCTCGTAAGCTCCAGGTGCCCCTGCCGGCGAAATGCACAGTGCCCTTTCGCGCGTGCGGCTCTCGCAAGATTGCCGCCACTTCGCCGATATCCGCAACTCCGTTGTATTCGCCGGTGATTTTAGGGTCGTGCGGATCCTCCAAGCGCCCGGCAAAATGGAGCTCCGTCTTGCCCGTTTGGACCGTCAGGCTGCTGACATCGATGCGGCCCCGCGCGAGGAGCATGGAAGCATTGCCGGTCCAGGTAAAGGCCGAGTATTGCTGCCACTGAGTATCAACGGTCGCTTTTAGCTCCGCCTCATAACGGTCGTGCAAGAGTGAGTAGTCGAGAAGTACGCCTACATCTCGCCCCGCAAAACTGAATGGAACTTTGCGGTCCTGCCACAACAGCTCGCCTCGCTGAACTTCGATCTTTGAGACAGAAAGCGAGATGAGCCGATCGATCGGGGCTTCATCTGAGCGGTAGGCGATGCGTGGGGTTGGAATGTTTGTCGAACCGTCCGGGTAGTCGATGACATGGACTTGTGGATGCTCGAGCACCAGCGAGTGCACGCCGATGGTTGTGCTGAGCAGCGAGATGATCTTCATCTCGGCCTGCACGCGCTCAATCTGGAGAAAGGGATGTTCTCCAGGCGCCTCTCCGCCGTGAACGGTGAGGTTGCGGGCATCTATGCGGAGTTGGAGAGGAATGGTGTGGAATTCGCCCAGCTCAACGCGCCCTCCCGTCGCCTTTTCGAGTTCCGTAACGATCTTGCGGCGCACGCGCTGCTGAAATGAATCGGTTGTTATATACCACCCGAGGAGGCCGCCTGCGACCAGGGCGAAAACGCAAAAGGAAAACAGAAGTCTCCAGAGGATGCGGCGGCGCACCGGCGAGGGAGACAGCTCGTTCAACGGTTTCCTTCTTCACCTTTTAAGGGAGGATTTTGGATCTGGCTGCCGGAGCGAAGACTCTCCAGCCAGCCCGTCAGGAGCTCATTCATTTTCTGTTCGGCGAGCAAGTCCTTGATTTTCCCGTAAACTTCGGTCAATGGCTTGGCGCTGCCCCCAGTTTTCTTTATATCGGGAAGCAATTGGTCGCGGTAGTAACGTTCGATGGCCTGCTGATCAACTTGGATCGAGGGCCGCAGACGGTCCTCGACTAATCTCATCAGTTGCATTTCATCTGACAATCTCTTTTCGAGGGCGCCCTGCGTGAGGCCATAACGTTGGAGAGCAGCGTGCCACCCCTGTTCAGTGGCAGCGTCGGGCTGGAGTTTGCGGACGTCGGCCACACGCGCTTGCACTTCAGAGGCAGGACTTCCCTGCCCAGGTCTGACCTGCTCCCGCAATAGCTCCTGATCGATCAGGCGATTCAGAGCCGCAGCCCGTTCCTCCGATGTGAACGACTCAGGGGAGCGGCCGTTCACTAGAGCTTCAAAGGCGATTTCCTCCTCCCAATCACTTAGCAAAACGACATGACCGTTCACATTGGTCACGACCCGATCGATGACCGGACCGGCGACCGACAAGCCGGCAAAAATCATGCTTAATGCGGTGGCAACTGCCAAGTGCGTACATAGCTTCATTGCAAGAGTTCCCTTAAAAGGATTGCCCTATATTGAAGGAGAAGTTAAAGTGGCCCGCTCGCTGCCACCCAAATTGACCGGTCGTGACACCGTTCACGCTATTGGTGATGACATTGGTATAACTGGGAAATACCGGCGGATTCAGATTGTATCCGAAGTCGAAGGTTAACGGCCCGATTGGGGTCTGGTAGCCAATTCCCAAGCCGATTGCATGAGAGACGTAATTATAGTTGCATTGCAAGTGAGTCGACGCGTTGGTACAGAAGTCCGGATTCGGTTGGTGCCATCTGCCGATACTGGGGAGCATTTCCTGGGGTCGAGCAAACACATTGCCCATGTCATGAAAAATGCTAAAGCCGATTTTGTCCTGCAAGTAGGGAGCGGTCACCATTGGGAACCGCAGCTCCAGATTATTGAGGAACAGTGCGCTGCCCCCGACCGGGAATCCCGTCAAAGGGTCGCGCGGTCCTGCCTGATTTAACCCAAAACCACGATGAGAGTTGCCGCCTCCGCTAAAGAAGCGTTCGGGCAGAGGGATCAGGCTTTCTCCTGCCAACGCGCCCTGCGATGGGTCGAGGACTACGGTGCTGCCAAAGGGATTCTCCACCCCCACGGTGGTAGAACGAGCGAGCACGAACTTGCGTCCCGTATTTATGTCCTTGAAGAATGAATAGTATGTCGAGTTCTTCACCAGAACCTTGCTGAAGTCAGCCTCGGAACCGAAATAGCTGGATGCGACCGCGCCCTCGACGCTGGTGTAATTTCCGGTCGTTGATTGTAGATCGTTGTCGCGCCGGTTGCGGATATAGAGAAAATTTGGAGAGCCGACTCGAGTCGGGCTGGATAGCAACGGGATCAAGTTGCTCGACACTTCGATATTTGAAGCCTTGACCCGACGATAACTGAAGCCGTAGGAAATGGTGGTCAAATCACGGTTTTCCTGACGATACAGAACCTGAAGGTTCCTTACAGTGCCTTCTAAACGCTGCGAGGTGAAGGTTGTGACATCGACGGTATTGTCGTAAAAGATCGATGCTGAAAAATGAAGATTGTCGAGGTTCATCAGCTTAGGGATGTCATAGTTAAGCAGCACGCGCTGCTGCAGCCGGCTGACGTTGGTCCGGAAGGTAAGTGTCTGCTGGCGCCCGCCAAAATTAATTCGATTTACACCAAACAACACCCTCGGGCTGACCCCAGTCTGCCCCAATGGCTGATTGGTCCCGATAGCGGGCGTTCCTGTTTCGAATTCAAACCCTCCACCGTAATCGATGGTGTAACGCTTCGCTTCTCTGGTGGCGACCAAGACATTCTTTCGCGATTCCGTGCCCTCAGGGTTTTGGATAGCCGCGTCAACTTCGCTGAAGAGTCCCAGGTCATATAAGCGCCTCTGGCTGTCCAGTATTCGCTGTTGGCTGAGGGGATCACCGGGATGCACGCGCAACTGCCGACGGGCGACTCCAGGTCGCGTGTAATGGAGCCCGTTGAGATACACCTGGTCGACGAAAAACTGTTCGCCCTCCTGGATCGTGAAGGTCACGCCGACGCGCGGGAGCCCACCGGAACCGTCGGAGACATTCACGTAACCCACGTCGACTGTTGCGTTCGGGAATCCGTTATCGAAATATTTCCCCAAAATCGCGTCGCGGTCATCCTCGAGACTGGATTCGTCGAAGCCTTGTCCTTCCGCGGTAGAAAGTTCTGGTAATTGCTCTTGAGGCAGGATGTAGCTTCCTTCGACTTTCACCCAGGCCACGCGGGTTTGTGGGCCCTCATTGATGATGATGTCGATAGCCAGCAAAGACGGATTGCCCTGATATTTCGTGACCAGCTTGCCGCTAACTTCAGCCTGACGAAAGCCGCTTCCGCGATACAAGCCCTGGATTCTCTGTATGTCCTGTGTCAGAAGTGCTTCGCTGTAGCGGCCATGGCTGAACAGACGCGTGGCGGGCTGGTCGGCCATGCGTCTACGGATCAGTTCCTCGGGAAAGTAATGTGCGCCGTAAATTCGAATGGCCGCGAGCTTGTGGCGTGCTCCAGGATCGATCACGTACAGAATCCGCATGGTCTTCCCATTACCGTCGTGCTGGTTCACGCTTACGGTCGCCTCAAAATAGCCGAGCGCCTCCATATGATTCTGAATATTGCGGCGTCCTTCGTTCAGCAGATCGTCATCGACGGCACCTTCCTCGTAAACCGGCACCAATCGGCGGAGCGTGCGCTGACCAAGCTTGTAGCCTTCTGCAGCGATCTCTACTACTGGACCACGGTCGATCTGAAATGTGTAGTCGACCGTGTTGTGTTCCGGGCGGTAGGTGCGATCGGCCAATGAAACCTGCGCCAGTAATCGATCTTGTTTCTGGTATCGGGTGCGAATCCGCTGCAAGGCGCGAGTGACCCGGGTTGAAATGACGGGGTCGCCGGAGTGCAGTTTCGCAATCTCCTTGATCTGACTGGCGGTATAAGCAGAGTCGCCAGTGACCTTGACCTCTCCAACCACGGCGCGCGCGCCTGGGCTTATATGAAAAGCCAAATCGATTTGATGTTGCTGTTCGTTCCGGTGTTCCAGAGTGTGGACCTTGGACTGATGGAAACCATTCTCTTCCAGAACGCGCGCCATTCCTTCTAAGGCGCGCGTCAACTTTTCCTCCGTGTAAAGCTCCCCCAACTGAAGGCGGGTAGAACTGATTAGCTGGTTGGAGGATGGGTTCGCCGAGACGCCGTCGACTGTCACTATTCCCACAAAGAAATTCGCGACGGTCAGAAAAGTTAATTTCACGCCTGCCGTATCTGTGCGGTCGGCTTCGGCCTCGATGTCGGAAAATCTCCCACTAGCAAACAGCGCCTTGATCGCATCGCGTAACGTATCTCGGTTTAAGGGCTCCCCTACTTTGAGGGACGTCAAGGCCAACAAGGAAGCTGATTCTTCCGGACGGACCCCGGGAAACTCAATCTCATCGATGGTTAAGCCAAGATAAGGAGTAATAGCACCGAATTGCGATGCGGAGGGCTCGGCCTGGGCGCTTGCTGGCGGCGCTTGTTGCGACCAGGTCCACCTTCCGAGGGCGAGGATAAAGAAAAGTGTCATCGCAATACCCTGCGAGACGGACCTGGCCCGTCGCGATTTCTCTTCCAAGTTGGGTCCCTCGGGCGGCGGTGCAAATTTGTGCCTTTTAGGATTGGATGAATTGCTCAAAGCCACATGTTGCTCGCTGGGAAGAGTTTGGCGACCGGAACCTATAATACTGGCTAGGAACGCCCGGAAAGGGTAATCGCTTTGGGACTTCGGCTCTCAGAATCAGTTTTGGACGAAGAACGCTACTCGCGCCAAATGTTGTTCAAACAACTCGGAGCTGAAGGCCAGCGTCGCCTTTCCGGTTCCCGCGTCGTCATAGTGGGGTGCGGAGCCACCGGTTCAGTTCTGTCCTCACTACTTGCCCGCGCCGGGATTGGTTCCATCCGGATTATTGATCGCGATTACGTGGAGGCGAGCAACCTTCAGCGGCAATCGTTATTCGATGAAAATGACGCTCGGGAATCTGTGCCCAAAGCGATTGCTGCCGCGCGTCAAATCGAGCGTTTTAACTCCAGCATTATGGTTCAGCCGCGGGTGGCCGACCTTACCCCTCAAAATATCAATTCCCTGCTGGCCGGGATGGATGTCATCCTCGATGGCACCGACAATTTTGAGACTCGCTACTTGATAAACGACTACGCGATCAAGAATTCCATTGCCTGGATTTACTCGGCTGCGGTTGGCAGCTATGCAGTAACCATGAACATCATTCCTGGTGAGACAGCTTGCCTTGGGTGTTTTTTCCCCGATTCTCCGCGCGGGACACTCGAGACTTGCGAAACCGCCGGCATTCTGAATTCCGCAGTGAACCTGGTTGCATCGGTCGCGGCAACGGAAGCGTTGAAATTTCTGGTCGGCGCTTCCTCCAAAATGCGGCGTACGTTGCTTTCGTGGGACGTGTGGTCAAACGAGCAAGCCGAGGTGTCGGCTGGAGCTCCGCACGAGGGGTGCCGAGTGTGTGCCAAACGCGAGTTTACGCATCTCGCCGGTGAGGGGCACCCGCATATTACCCTTTGCGGTAGAAATTCAGTCCAGATTCACGAGCGGCAACGCCCCGTCGATTTCCTCGAAATGCGCACACGTCTTGCGCCTTTGGGCGAGGTCCGCCACAACGATTTTGTGCTGAAATTTTGGCGTGATCCGTATGAGATCACCCTCTTTCCAGACGGCCGTGCGATCATCAAAGGGACAACGGATACGGCCATTGCGCGCAGCCTTTATGCGCGCTTCATTGGAACCTAGAATCTGTTTGCTCTACGAAAACCGAGTCGGCTAGTTGCAGGATGTGCGCACGAGATTGCAACCGTGGCCCTAGCCATGATACCGGGGACGCAGTACTTTGGCCGACAACACAGCAAATCTCCGATGCTTTTCGGGCATCCCACATATCGCCGACTGGCAATCAAACTGCACTGGTGACGGCAGAGTGTTACTTCTGTGGAGGTAGTATGCGACCCTATTTTGTCTTTTGTGCAGTCCTCTTGCTTGCAGCTGCCGCATTTGGCCAACAGCCTGGTCCCCGGCCCTACGGCCCTGCTTACTATGGATTCGGCCCATACGTACCTCTAATAAGTACTCCGATGGTATCGTTCCAGACTGTATCTCCGAATCCAGTCGGCGCGAGCAATGCCACCACTGGTCTGATCGCGGGCGCCACGAACTCGACGCTCTCTGAGATTCAAGGCTCAACCAGTTCTGAATTCACCGTACCCCTCTGGTACCAGGGCGGCGCACCGCTGCTCACCCCGGAAGTGAACCTATGGCCGAAGCCGGCGAGACGCGAGATGGGCCCAATGCCAGAGCGTCCTGCCGGAGTTGAGCGCGGCTCCCGTAAAGAGGTTCGCGCAGAGTGGGTCTTCATCTCCGGTTCTGATCACACAGCCAGCGTCGCCGCCGCGGCCAAGCCGTCTGTGAAGCCCGGCCACTCCTATACGAATGAAGACGTGACCCGCCAAAACGATAACAACGGATTGGTTCACTACGACAGCAAAACGGAGAAGATACAGTAGCGGATCAAGCTCACCCGCCCTTTAACGCGTGGCGTTACGATTCGCTCCCGCTGGCTGAGCCCGGCGGGAGCCGTCGTTTTTTCGGAGCCGCTCTCTACAACCCGCAAAAATCCGCCATTCCCAAATCCGATCTGCTATCTTCTTGCGTTGATACTCTTCACAAATTCACCGGAAAGCCTGGCGACGATCTGCCAGATAAATACCTGAATGGCTGAAACGGCTGGTTCCGAACCCTCCGCCCTTCGCTCGGTTACTGGGACTGCAACTCTGGATCCCATTGGATTCTTCCATCCATCGCGACGTCCTTATCGCTTCACCATCCTGCTGTTCATCAGCCTGCTGATACTGGGAAGCTACTTTGCATACGACAGCATCGGCGCTCTCGCCCCGAC
>Ga0335072_10005428_pt1 | contig 18770 bp, 19 predicted proteins | sample Lox_Sample_21_FD_206725 | JGI IMG/M metagenome (GOLD analysis project Ga0335072, IMG submission 206725) | Soil microbial communities from Loxahatchee National Wildlife Refuge, Florida, United States - Lox_Sample_2.1 | ecosystem: Environmental > Terrestrial > Soil > Wetlands | place: USA... | reverse complement strand
ACACCAATCGCTATCGAGTCCCATGTCCATGTCCATATATTCTAATTGACGTAAATTTGTTGCAATAGCTCCAATAAAGGGGCGCATTCGCAAAAGAGTCGCCTGGTTAGAGGTTTGGATACGAAATTTGAGATTGGTGACCGATCGTAGGGAAGCAGATGAAAAAAGTCTGAGGAGGACAGAAGGAGCGATGTCGAGTGTAGGCCAAACTCGGGCATGAAAGGAACGCAGGGATTGAAGTTGAGAATCGATCAAAAAGTCGCACGCCGAGAGCGATAACGGGAGAAAGTTGATCACGGTCAAATTGACAAACGGACTGATGTCTTGAGGAGAGTAGAAAATTGGTGCATATGGGGACGAATGGATCGATAGTTCAGTGAGAGAATTGGCTGAGCTGACAGGAAAGAAAAAAGGGAGAGTTTGGGAGGGGTTGATCAATGGATAGGTGTGGAGTTCCAACCGTCGCAGTTGATTTAAGTTTTGTAACCCGCCTCGGATATTGTCCGAGTCATAAATGACAAGTTCTTGCAGGGTCGGAAAAAACTCCGAAATCAAGTTGAGGTGGCAAGCAGACTCTCCTGCATGAATTTCAAGGGATTTGAGAGAGTAGCAAAACGAGAGGTGACGGAGCGCAATGTTGAGGTTCGATTGATGTGGAATCAAAACGTTCTCCGGATCGTCGCACACAGACTTGAATATAATTGATTTGACAGTGTGTCTAAAGGCAGGAATCCGATCTAATGCCGTGAGAAAGGCTTGAAGAGTATGAAACTCCCATCGTGATTTGAGTCCAAGGCGCGTCGTCAAATTCTGATCGTCGACAAGCGAATTCAGAAAATTATCACCGTATTTTGGCCGAATTCCGGGCCATTCGGGCAATAGATCGAGCGGATTGAAACTATCCTGATACCAGAATGGAAAATGATTGATGGTTTCCCGAAATTGCCGGCAGACCGCACGAAGAACGAGGACTGGAGATGATGGAGGCGGCCAATTCTGCTCGAACAGGACTTCCGTTCTGACCTGCTCAGCCCACACAGGGGTTTCGGTCTCGACAACGCGAAGGAGTATTTCAGACAGGAGTTCATTCGGGATGGAGAGGATGTAACATAGATCCTCGTCCGCTGGCGATTCCCCAGACGGACCTCTGTATGGTTGTGGGTTGAGTCTTGTATCCGTCATCATTCAGGCTGTCTTGAGGATAAACCGGTTTCCGTGTGAAAAGATGGCCGCAATCGAAATAGCCACCAACTCGGTGTGCCCTGAACAGTGAAAGATGATTCGCATTGTTTGTTCAAGATCACCGATAACATGGCTTCCTCTTCACCCTTGTCAGTCCGAAATGGCACTGCACTTTGTGGAAGTCATGAGATGATGGATACATTCGGCAATCGGCAATTCTACGGTCTCCTATCACAGCCTACCTATTTGATTGATTGATCAATCACTCAATCAATCAATCAGGGCTGCCCGTGCAACGCCACTAGAGCCACCAAGTTTCGTCAGATCTAATCCCGAATCGCTTTTGACAACATGTTAATTACGAGTAGAATTAATCGTTCTTAAGAACCAATTTTCCATGCCATATGCAAGTTGCATCAGGTATCACTTCCTTATTCATACACTTGTACATATTCTTCGTCTCCCTGATATCCCCAATTCCCAAATTCAATGAACCTTGCCTTTGTCCAAAACACGATATGCCGGTAACTGTTGAAGATTATCTTCGTCCATAACAGTTTCTCCCGGCAATTGCACTGACCCCAACTCCCCGTACAGAAAATCATGTATTTCCAAATCTCCCTGTAATTAGCTACCATAATTAAGCCGAGAGAATGCATACATAACTCAATAAAATGAGCCTCGTGGAATTGGTTGCGAAAGACAGGCTCACCGGATCTGTATCTTCTGGGGCGTTAAACCGAGAGGCATGTCGACGCTGCGGAATGAGCTTCTTTTCGCCATGGACTTTGATCTGTATGAGGCCTACTGTCAACGGGACCGATGGGATGATCTAACCTTGATGGTCTAGAAAAGCAGCGGCATAATAGCGTGGCGAGACCGCAATGGCGAAGCTACGTAGTCCAGGTGCCAAGCGGTCGCTCTCGTCATACTCAAGGCCCTTAAAGTTGCCCGCGTCATCTTGCTTAATTCGGAAGCAGTCTTTGATCTCCCCGTAAGAAGTCTCCGTTGCCAACGCCAAATATTCATCATTCCGAAAACTAATCCATTAGCCATGGTAGAAGCAGGTTTTGTACAATGAGATCCCTCTGAACCCGTGGCCATGACGATTTAGAGGAACTGAAGGAAGAACTTGAAGTTTCCTTTTTCCCCAAAACGTCCATTTCTTGCCAATTCGCTTTAGCAATCTGATTTCTGCAAAAATGTTGGCATACGTGGTGGATATCGCGACCATACTTCCATTTCGAGACCACGCAATCCAATTAGGACTAAATGTTGTATCCCATTTAACATTTTCAACGATATAAGTAGGTTCCGCAGTCGCAGGTTTGCTTCGATCCAACGAAGGTGTCGATAAGTTCGGAAACGAAGAACAAGAAAACATAACGGCTTCGGGCTTGACTTTCTGCATAAGCTCCATTTTCCTTTCTGCCTCTCGCCATTCTTCATACTCCACTTTCAAAAGAACCAACAGAAGCGTTCCGTCATCGGAGAATTTTATTCTTTCGATTCTCTTGTCTTTGAATTCATGATAAAATACCCATCGACCCGCCTGATTTCCTTCCAACAAAAACACCATAACCATTTCTTTACAACCAATCGCCAGATAGGAATCACAGAGGGAAACAGTGGAGATTTCCTCGACTTTAAATCGCTGTGGCTGAGGAGCTTGAAAGTGGTTAATCCCCAATTCGATAGTTGGGCCGTATTTATAATTCGTTTCCTGCCCCTTCTTAGTTCGTTTTGTTGCAAATTCGCCGGTACATAGAAGAGACACGGTCGGCATAATGGTAAATACATGAATACTTCTGTCGGTGACGAGAGCAACTTTTTGACCTGTTGCTGAAATCATGGTGAATTCGATATTGTTCCTAATATCTTTGGAATAAGGCTTTTTTGCAAGATTGTACACCTTATTTGTCGCTGGTGGAGGGACGGGTGGTGTGGGCCCACCGACCGAGGGTATCACAGGCTCATCCTCCGGTATCAAGTTGCCGTGGTGAATCGTAAGATGGGTGGGCACATTTGGCAAAGTTACAGTTGACGACTCTGAGGACTCCGAAAATATAAAATCTTGGGACGAGCTCCCGGCAGGGGTCGTTACTTCTGAAGTTGGTGATGGGATTGATTTTGTTTTACTGATCGGGAACAAGTTGGAATCATCGCGAAGGAATCCTGGTACTTCGAGCGCCTTCTCTAGAGCAGGGAGATTAACGTCGTGATTCCCGTCATTGTGGGGGCGAAAGTCTCCAGGCTTTGGCGTTGCCAACCGTGGGATTCCAGAAGGCGGTCTAGGGAATTTGGAAGATTCGGGGACTTCTTCCGGTACATCTATTAATTAGCCTATATCCCGCGCAAACAAGTCAACCTGGAAGTTGCACATTGGTCTTCAGTGACGTAACTTTCTGGACGACTTCATTTATCTCTTTTGTTATCCTTTCCCACCGCCTTTATATCAGCTGGAGTATTCGAATAGGGAATACTTTTTTGAGGTTTCGAGAGTATCAACTTTTCGGTGGTGCTGTTTCATCCATTCCTCAATCGCGGCGCATTCTTCCTTGTTACCATCGTGTCCCAATGCTTTAATTCGGCGATAAACATCTATTGCCTTGCGATGGAGTCGTTCAGCATCCTCAGGTGTATGCTCCAAAATCGTATGAATTGCCCCAATGATTTCGGGAAAACATGCGGAGCGATTGTCTATCCGAAATGTAGACTGATAAAGAAGATCCAGCAGGCCATATAGCAAATATCCATGGGTCTCCTCATATGGTCCTGCTCTCATCAACTGTCTGCTTGTTTCGCCAACCACTTTCCTGAAGACATTTTTCAATCCTCGCTTTTCTGGCATCCCCATACTTGTTATTTGTTCAAGACATTTTCGTAGTTCTGTGACTGCATCAAGTTCCATTTTCTTCAACTCCTCAACAGAGACAACCTCTCCACTGCCATGAAGATCAAATATTTCCATAAAGTTCTTTAACTGAACCAAATAGTCATTATGCCACGCCGGTCTGGATCTCTTTATCCGCGCCATGTCCGAAGTAGTTGCCATCGCTGCGCCCCAATGATGATTTTGCGTTGCACCTGCAATTGCGATTGCTGCCAAAAGTGCCTTGAGCCCCGTCTCCTTTATATGGTCACCAAGGCCGTAGGCGTCCTTCATGGCGAGAAGAAGGTACTGGACATGTTTGAGTAGAAACGCCGCGTCCCATGCCTCTATCAATCGTTCGGGTTTGACCCCCTTTCGAGTTGTTGTCAAGGTGTTGTCCAAGTTATTGACACCTTCGTACCACTGATCTCTTTTCTGATGATCGACCTTCATCCCCTCCTTTGCGATCGACATGAACGCTTCTGAGAGAAGTAGACTGTAGCGCCGGAAATTGATCAGGTCTGTGTCTTGGTCATACCAATAGAAGGGAACTCCTAGGGTGAGGTTGTCGACCGTCCGAAAACGCGTGGGGGTGGGCAGCCGTGGTTTGTTGGAACGAAGTGCATAGCGATCCTGTCGGAATATTGCGAGGAATTGGAGAACATCGTGATAGGTGCAGTCGACATTGCGGTTATCAGGGAAGATGCGGTTGAGGAGTTCGGAGCATTCGATGCGAAGGATTTCGTCTTCTAATGTGTTGTCATCGCCCATCGCGCGACTTTTTGTCTAGGGTGACTCTCCCGGTATCAATACTACGGCAACGTAATGTACTTACGACGTATGTGCCAGGATGCTTAAGTGTGGTGGCAGGAAAAGCGAAGGGAGGCTGCCGGGATTCTGCTGTGGGTCTTTGCTTGCGCACAACTTTCGGTCACGGGCTTCGAGTTTAGAGTTTCCGCTTTTCCCATTAAATAAGGTTTTCTTGGCAGTGCTAGGGAGAAGGGATTTCTTCGGAGTACGGACGAACTGTTTGTGCCCACAATTCAAAGGGAAAAGTACAATAGAATATTTACTTCCACGACGCTACGGGCTTCTCACGGACCGTTCATCGGGACACGAAAGGTCGTGCCCTGCCTCAGCGGCGGGTCTGAAAACGCTGATACGTTTGTGAAAAGTAATTTCTGGTCTTGGCTGACAATTGGCAGAGTCCAGATGCTAAATCGAGTCAATCAAATGCACGGCGTGTCACACAGCGTACGACCCAGTGGCAATAAGCTTTACGATGCAGCGCCAACCACAGTCACATTTAAGCGATCTCATTAATTTCCCACACTGCTGCGCCCGACCAGAAAAGTCTATTTGGAAGAAATATGCAGACAGTCAGCAGGTGCTTTATTCGCACATGCCGCAAATTGGAGCGGCACCGGCAAGTGGAACAGCCGCCAATTCTTCTCATCCCTTTTTTTGTTGTCGCATCTCTTTTACCATCCTTGGTTCAACACAATGCCTGGCACAGATCATGAAGATGAAGTCGAACCTGAAGAGGGACTCAATGAACAACCAAACGGTGTTCATAGAGACCAGCAACCTGAGCAATTTGAAGAAGAAGATGAGGATGAAATTCCTGTAGTGGAAGAAGACCCCGCTACGCGTTTTCGCGAGTTTAAAGGACGACAGCTTCGGATGATTGGACTGGGTACATCCTCCTTCAACCTATTGCGAAATAACTTCAAAATGACCGCGCTTATGAAAAGGTATTACCATCGGCACCGGATTACTTGTCCAATCTGGAGAGTTGCTGTTTTGGGCTGGTCCAGTGTCATTATGGCTTTCGTACTTGCTTATGGGAACGGTTGCTTATGCCGTGATGGTACTTTCTATTGCGTTCAAATCGCTAATGGAAGATTACTCTCGGAGAAATGATTTCTCTTCTCCCTGTAACAGGGGGCTTTATAACTCTTTCAAAGCGATGTTTATCTCCTGCCGTGGTATACAAATCCCCCCTGATGGTAACAGGAAAGTTGATGTGTAGAGTTTCATATGTGGGTGGGCATATTGGTTTGCATATGCAATCGGAACGACAGTCCAAATTCTCGCAGCACAAGATATCATCGGATATTGGGATCCAGACAACACTCACTTCCCTGTTTCGGCTAGAGTGGCATGTATTGGTGTTCTTCTTATTGCAGTGAACGCTCTCAACGTCCGTCGATATGGAGAATTCGAATTCTGGCTCACATGGGTCAAAATCGTCATGATAGTAGGCTTCATAATTATCCTCGGAATACTGCTTCCGCTCCAAGCCTTCGATGGACCCAGCTTATTGGGCACAGACACCATAGCCAATCGTCCAATACTATGTCCTGGGCCTAACGCAAATCCTCCGTGTGTTCCTACACCCGGCTTCAATTGTAGCCTCCCTCCCAAACCCCTATTCTATCATCCCCCGCTTCAATTTAGATCTGACTTTCTCATAGTATGGCGCGACGATGCATTTCGTGACTTCCTAGGAAAAACTGGCGCCTGGGGTCGATTCCTCGGCTTCTGGTACTGCTGCACCACATCCATTTTCTCTTACCTCGGCCTCGAAATAATCGGAATTGCCGCCGTCGAAACCGAACGCCAACGTGAAAACGTCCCAAAAGTCTCACGTCAAGCCACACAACGAATCATAATCTATTACGTCCTTGCCTCCGTCGTTCTCGGCTTAAACGTCTATGCCAACGATCCCATTTTGGAAGCGCAGTATACGCAATCTAACTCGACCGTTCCAAATATAAGTCCGTTCGTATTGATGATTTTGAGGGCTGGATTGGGTAATCATTTCGCGAACTTGATGAATGTTATTGTTTTGTTGGCGGCTCTCACGGCTGCGAATGCAAATTTGTATTTGTCGGTACACAAACCCTTGCTTTTGGGCTGATTTTTTTTAGACTAGGATCTTGGTTGCCTTGGCTTTTGAAGGACAGGCCGGTATATTCAACAACTTCTTTTTGCTGCGAAATAAATTCAATGTTCCGTACGGAAGTCTTGCAGTGTGTTCCGTTTTCGTCGCTTTCGCATTTCTCGCCCAGATCACAGTTTTAGACAAAGATCAAAACGTATTATTCCCTTTACACCACTGGACTAACTGTGCAGCTTTATACTGCGTTATCTAGTACGGTTACTGTTTGTACCTTGTTCCCTTGGGCAGTTATTTGCGCCACATACCTACGTTTCCGAAAAGCTGTGAAATTGCACGGAATGGTTCGACATATTCCGAAAAAAGCGTTATCGTGGATGCAACCCTTCCTCGCCTACTACGGCCTCACCATCTCCACATTGATAAGTACCCACTCTTCCTCAATCCCATTTGTGTAGCATTTTGCTCGAACGCAGGTCAGGACATTTGCTGATTATAGTTGCGTTATTAGGTTTCCAAGCATTTTCTGGGCCCCATTCTGCTTTTTGGCAAATGGCTGCGACAGGGTCAACCGGATGGGATTTCACAATTATTCCCTGGGTGGTGATCGGAATCCTTCTGCTCATAGTCCTCGCATGGGCAGTGGCGGACTATCTCAGTAGGAGAGATCGGTGGACCTGGAGGGATGCGTTCAGAGTCCCCTCGTTACGAAAGGTAGATGTTAAAACTGGGATTGCTCCAGTTGTGCCTCCTGCTAGAGCACCAACTGCGGGCGATCTGGATAGATGGGTTCGGTGGGTTCCGAAGAGGGTGAGGATGGGAGTGAGAATGGTGAGGGATTTCTTTTGAGAAACAGCGAGTGTGTTCTTGGATATGATGGGATAATTTGCCGTAGTGATTAGTGGTGGGAATAATGCAAAAAGGGTAACTAAGACGATGAGAAATTGCATCTGACGATCGTGAGATATGATTCTTCCAATTTCTGAATTCCGTGAGCCAGTAGACTTATCCGAATTAGTGATACTGCGGCTCAGACTTTGTGGCGGGGCTGTGATGATTAGATCAAATTGGCTCCAAATCTCCGCAAAATTGATCGGGAAATTAACGGGTATGGGAGCTGATTGCGGTTAAAGAAGCCGCAAAGGAAATATGATTGTGATAATTTCATTTGATATTCAGGGGCTAGCACAACAGAACAATCGAAGCACCGCCTCATTATGAATTCCGACGAGGAGATCCCTGCACATTTCGGAATGGCTACAATGAATTAGCCGACCTAAATTTAACTTGATAAGGGTCCACTTCTCGTCAGTTGACCAGCTCCCACTTTTCCACACGACGAATACTGTATTTAATCGGTTAGCAGCCCTCCACTTGCAACACACCGTCAGTCATTGTCCCATTCGGAATCCCGTCAATCATGGTTCACCGTAGCCTTCTCATTGTCTCACTACTCTCTTCGGTCACCCTTGCCCAACTTCCATTCCAAACAGCAAGTTGTGCTTGGGATTACTGTGCAGAACAATTGTGCACAGGCGTCCCTGATTTTGGCGAATGTTCATGCTACAATCAAAGCATCTTGATATACGCGTGTATTGCCGATAGTTGTGGCGATGCCTTTGTCGATTCCGACATCGTTAACCAGGTTTCTGCATTCAATGCTTGTTGTGGTAGCACCTATCGTTCGACTTCATTTCTGACAGATAGCTGCTTGGACCAGTGCTGTCGGTCCGATTGAGACTTACTCCACCATCTTCTTGCCAAATCTCGCTCCTTCCATTCAAGAAGCCACCATGGTCCCTCTCACAGCGCTTCCCGCATGTCAAGCACAAGTTTCTGGCCCTGCAGCGACCTCCACTCCCACGGGAACCAATTCAGCCGGTACAACCTCTTTGTCTGCAACCCCGGTGACTACCATCACTGGGTCTGCAGTCTCCACAACAGCTGGACAGAAGAGCGGTGCACCCCGTGAATACGTGAGCATCGGCATGAACTTTACTTTGGCTCTCCTCTTGTTTGGAATTGGCATCATACAAGTGTTGTAAGTGGAGAACCTCAAAGAGTTGGGGGCGACAGGATCGTGAATAGTATTAGTCGTGGCTGTCATTATATATCTCATTCTGGGAAGCAATGTCAATTGAAACCTTTCAATTTAAGAGTTCGTATCTCATGGCCCCATTTTCTGAATGCAAATGTCTGGGGGAAGGTATACAACAATTGTCACAGGTTCACAGGTTTTGTTTGAATTGCATGCGCTCCTTTAATGAAAACAGCTGGACAACGAACCATGGACTAACGATGGTCAATGAGATGTGTCCTTTTTCTATAAACCTCCGAACCTATTTCCTGAAGGCTTCCACTTCATCGCTAGTCGCAAAAGCGAATCGAGGTCCTTCAATTGTTTGAATCCTAGCATACTTCAACGGCAATCGACGTAATTCGTCAGATCTAAACTCTCCACCACGGTCTTGACCCGCGCAAACCCGATCTAACGACTCATGTCGCGTAGTAACCAGAATCTGAGAGAACGACCGATCCGCATCAACTCCATTTATAAACAACATGCAACTACCCACCAAAATGCACACGGCGGTGCACGCAATGGCAGTTCCATATGCCTCCCACAGAACTGCAACGGCATAATTGTAGCGCGCTGGATAAGCCGTGATGCTAGCTGTAATGATGAAAGTTTGTTGATCGTCAGATGGCTGTGTACTTTGATTTCGCAGCCGAAGACTTAAGGTGACATTCGTCATCAAGTCCTCGATTTGTTCGGGAAGATTCGTGGGGTATACCGGGTGAACGCCAGTGAGATCATTGACGCCGAATAGTGCTATCTGAGTGCCCTCGGTGTTGTCGGCAAAGGTAGTTTGATAAGTGATTCCCGCCAACATTGTTTCGATCTGTTGCGTTATGGACATGAAATTCTGCCTGGAAGTTGCCAGATCGTAACTCAATCCCAGCACCTGCAGATCGTCCGCATAGCTCGTCCAGTTAGCGAGTTGACCATGATACGTAAAGGAAGTATTGTAATTAGGTAGATTGTTCATGTATGTAATGACAGTGTTATAGGTTGCATTGAACATTGCACAAAAGAAGGTCTCTAGATTTCCAACCCCAATATTACCGTCAGGCGGGGCGTATGCAATCCAAATTCCCGTTTCGTTTTGATAATCCTCTGTAAATGAGATGTAGTTCGTCAGCGACGGTTCATCGGCGCCACCCATGCTGGTATTGTAGAATGTTGCGTTAATGATTTCCGGTAGAACATCGACGACGGTACATTGAAAAGCGGGGCCGAAAAACTCGAAGTCATAGGAACAGTTGGATCCACACGGGGAAGGCGAGCTAATAATCTCTGTAGAAACAAAGACTCTAAAAACGAGCCTTTGAAGATCATCCGACGGACCGCGGTAGGTATAGGCAGAGCCTTGGTTGAATAGTTCGATCTCATCAAATTCGAAGTCAGTAGCGTTAATTTGCTGAATGGATGTTTGGGGGGACGAAACCACTTCCATCAGAATGTAGAGCTGAAATGGATACCTGTTAAAGCACCAGGGGAGATGATTGCTGAGATTGGAATGCACCAAGAGACGATGGATATAACAAATAGGAAACGAGTTTCCAGCAACAAATCCAGACTGAAAAAAGACAACGGATTATACAAGGCACTGAAGGTTGCATCAATGCCGCGTACGGTAAGAGCCTTTCTTCGAATTACATACCAAAATCCTTGAATAAAAGCGATTCCGGTTGCGGCGACAAGGACAGTTTTGAATAGAAATGCGAAAGCCGTTCCGCTTCTTATAATCCAGGTTTGTGAAACAGGCACATCGTCCACAACCTTGCCGTCAAGATATTGATAGAGAATATGTTGACCGACTGCTGTCGCAATACCTACGACGAATAGCGAGAACATGAAAATGTACGACTTCATGCCCGGGAAATGGGGCGGCGGGCGGGTGTGAAGCAAGGAAACTGGTGGGGGTACTCCAGGGGAGTTGTCTCCATGAATTGCTGTATGTTCCGCAGGAACTGGACCACCGGTTGCAACGCTTATGTCTTCGGAGGAAATGCTCGTGCGGTCGCCATCTTGTTCAGATGGGATTTCATTGATTATCGTTTCATTCTGCGCAAATCGCACTCCTTTCGGATAGGGCGTCTCTGAATCATAATGGTGCGAGAAACTTTGGTTTGTTTCATCCGAAATTGATTGCAACGGTGAGTTCGCATTTGGAGGAAATGAATCCTGCCGAACATGGTCCGATCTGATCGTCGTGACTGGCGTTCCTGTTTGCGATCCCAGGTGAAATCGATGATTCTCCATGCTTGATACCCACCCAAATGCTGAGAAACTTTAATTCAAACTTCGAGCCTTCCAATCTTTTGCGCTTTGGTGAAGGTGATGTTGCGGTGTGGAAGAGAATAATTGTGGAGTTGTAGATTCTCCGGTTCAGGAGCTGCTTTGAACCTTGTTAACCAGCGAAAAAGCTTAAATTGTCCGTGCCCCCACCCGACCCACCGCACACAAAAGACCATCCAGCGGGATGCTGTGCAACACGCACAAAGACAACAAATGGACACGTCTTCGCTAAAAGTCCATGAAGCGATTTCGTCTCCGGATTTCGTGGTCGTTTTCAGAGCATCTCCCAAGGAAGTCGCGCTGGATGCAGCGTGTGACCAACTCGAAAAGTTGATACAAAATCTCGCCCAAGTGGGTTTGGAAATTCAATGCCGGTACGGAGGAAAGGGAGTAATCTTTGTGTTTTTGCGATATCCAGACACTCGACTGCAACCTTTGATTTGGAGCTCCAGGTACGCCATTTTCCTGCTAGCAGTGGCTGGTGGAATGGAGTCTGATTTCGTAGGACAATGGAAGTTTTCCACGGATTACGATCAACCGCAACGGTCGTCGCAAACCATGTTTTGCCATCTATGACAGAATCGCCGACTACAGCTGAACGATTACGAGCTGTTTACAAATTGATTATTTCACCGGCAAGAGACGGTGGAGCTGGAATTACTCCTCAAGCAAAAGAATGGCAATTAGTTGAGTCTGTTTTCCCCTTGAGGGATTCAAAATTCAACATGGTTTTGAACTAATTGGAATCACGCTAATAATTGTGTAGGAGTGGTTGAAGAAATGGTCAAAAGAATGGTGGGTAGGCGATTCCGATTTTCGAGTATTATGTCGACATCACGGAGAGAAAATCGCTTTGTATTTCGCATTTACGCAATTCTACATGCTCTTCCTTTTACCCCTTGCGTTACTTGGGATTTTCGCTCACTTCTGTCTTCCTGAATATCATCCATTTTATGCAGTCATGTTGAGTTTCTGGACTGTCCTTTTTAAACACATCTGGGAGAGAAGACAAAGGGATCTTGCCATTCAATGGGGAGTTAAAGGAGTCACCAAGTTGCCTGAACAGCGGCGTGCAGCATTTGTCTCGGAGGGAGAGCGAATAGATCCCATCTCAGGCGAAACCGTGGGCTGGTTTCCTCGGTACCAATTCTCTCTGTCCCGTCAAACTAATGATGAGATGGAAAAGTATGTTACGAAGACTGATGTTCATTCCGGTTGGAGTTTTATTCGGATTCCTATTGATGTTTCTGTTGACCATCATATTTGCTTTTGAGATTTATCTGAGTGAGATATACGACGGTCCTCTGAGACAATACCTTGTACGTTCCATTCATTGTAATTCAACTCACGGTAACAGAGTTTTGCGCCGACAATTCTACTGACGTTTATCTTCCCGTTACTTTCCAAAGAGTATGCAAAAGTGGCATATACATGGACAGAATACGAAAATCATCGGACTGACCAAGGCTTTGAGAATGCAATGACACAAAAAGTATTTGTTTCGACCTTCCTAACAGGATACATGAGTCTGTTTCTCACTGCTTATGTTTATGGTATCTTTCAACAACCTCCCTTGGCTAATGGTTTCAGTTCCTTTCGGACATTACGTTATTCCCAGACTGGAGATATTCTCGTCATTCCTCCTGCACTTTCTGCAGGGAACAAACTTCTTCTCAGAGAGTAGTCGACGATACACGATCGAGCCATCTCGCGTCCGTGAACAACTCATCTATTTCGGAGTTGCAGGGCAAATTCTCCAAAATTGCGAGGAATACTTTATACCGTATCTCAGTCGCAAATTCTTTTCAGAAGCAAAACGAATCACCCACATGCGTGACGACACACTTCTTGCAAAGACAAAAGAAGAGGAGCTAGTATATCTTGAAAAAGTACGGAGCGATATGGATTTACCAGAATATGAGATCTACGAGGATTATGCGGAAATGGCAATTCAAGTAACTCTCCCAACGTTGTTGTTCATTTCTAATGTTAGTTTGGCTATGTATCGCTCTGGTCAATTGTGTGGCCACTTCTTCCTTTGGCGTGCGTGGTTAACAACTGGATTGAAGTTCGGTCAGATGCAGCAAAAATCTGCACCAGCCAACGTCGTCCGGTACCACACAGGGCAGACTCGATTGGTCCGTGGCTTGACAATATCGCCTTTCTCTCATGGCTCGGTTCACTGACGACATGGATATTGGTCTACTTTTTCCGAGGAGACCATGTCACGGATCTTAACCAGACAATGATGCTCTATCTCCTGATTACCATCTTAGTGGTGGAGCGGAGTTACTGGATAGTAGATCGGTTTGTTGGCAAGTGGTCGCAAAAGATCAAGACAGCTGGAGAACTCAATTTGATGAAGGAAGAATACCGACTTCGACGGACAATGAGTATCGATTTGGATACCCAAAAGCATGAACAAGTGCATCTGACGGGAACATCTATTGTTCAGTCTCCGGTTTTGGCGCAAATGCATGTGACAGATCTTGAATTGCGGAGAATTGTGGACGATGCCAAAGATCTGCTGACCAGTGGGCTGAAAGCGGAGAAGTAGGAAGGAAATGAAGGAACAGACTTGGGTTAATAGTTCAAATGACAAGTACACATATCCTTCCTTCACCAGATGCAATTTCTGAGTCGCTTAATTCTGGAATCTCTCCATTCTTCACCCGGCTTCACTCCTTCCCTCGCATTAGACTTTGCTTGAAATCCTGACGCTACTTGATTGCGCTTGGCCGATCCTGGATTAAATTGGTTCTCCGACTTTTAGTTCTCGTTAAAATTACTATTTTGAATTCGGGGCAATGGGATAACCTTTTTCCCCGCTTCGATTCCCGTTGGCTCGGCGCTGAATAATATTCTCCTTCCCCGACCTCGAATTAATAATGTCTTGCGGGGACTGGAAACCTTAAACCGAAATGAATGACTCACACCACGTTCCAACACGTCTATTTAACACCGCGCGCGTTCGAATCAACGGGCAGCCAACTCGCATCCTGCAACAATTCAATTCCTCCACCAAGATCCCAATTCAATTGTCTGATCACTCTACTGAACTACCATGTCAAAAATCGAGCATCATGTCGTGTCCCTCGAGGAATGGAATACTGCTCGCAACGAATTGCTCAAAAAAGAAAAGCAACTCACTCGCGAACATGACGCCCTCTCCGCAGAAATCCGCTCCCTTCCCTGGGTCAAGATCACAAAACAATATATCTTCCAAACTACCGAGGGACCCAAAACATTGGCTGAATTGTTTGACAATCACACCCAACTTTTCATCTACCACTTCATGCTTGGGGATGGTTGGAAAGCCGGATGTCCAATGTGTTCCAACTGGGCAGACAGTTACGAGGGAATCAACATCCATCTTCCACACCGCGATTGTTCCTTCAAAGTTGTCTCGTCTGCTCCCTTGGATAAGATTATCGAGTACAAGAAGAGGATGGGATGGCAATTTGATTGGATTTCTGCTGCTGGGAGTGAGTTTAATTACGATTCGGGTTTCAGTTTGAAGGATGGACAAACGTTCCCTAAAATTGGAGCTGAAGAACGTTCTGGCATCTCGTGTTTCCTTAAAGACGGAGACGATATCTATCTTACTTATTCTACGACTGGAAGGGTATGTCACTGATGTGCGAAATTGCTAATCATTTAGGGAACCGAAATCATCAATCCTGTCTACGGAGCTTTGGATCTCTTGCCCAAGGGAAGAGACGAAGAAGGAATCAAACCTTACCGGGGTGCCTGGATCAAGCGACACGATGAGTATTGAATTATTGATGCATAATTTAGGAAGGGGACATTCTTTTAACGTTACTGATGCGTTTATCATTGTGCGGGTCGAGGCGCCTGAGTCTGAGTAGCAAGTTCGATCTTTAAGGTTTGTTGGTCAATTGGTATCTATCAATGAATATCTTTCTCTACGCAACTGTTCACCCCATCCCGAAGAATTTCAGGATTTTGCTTTTATGATGATTCAAACGCACAACAAAGATACCCGCAGGACAAATGAATTCGAATAATTCTTCGATCATCTTATACAAATCCATTGAACAAATGTTATTTACACGAATACGAAACACCATACAGATTATAGATTAGTTAACCAGCGAAGAAAATTGTGATCCCTAGTGCACAAGGGCCACCTGTTGCGCCTTCATCCACATTCAGAAGGGTGATAACGAGGTCAGCGGTGATCGTAGTGTCTGGTGGAGGAACAGTTCCAGCCCACGAGATAGTTGTAGAGCACACGTCATCGACATCTAGATTACAATACGCAGTGCCGCCACCGAAACCGGTGATTGCCGCCTGAGCTCCGACAAGACTGCTCCCGCTAGCTGCTGCAAACTGGACACGGATCGGGACCAGACTGGTAATAGGGTATGCTCCTCCACTCACGGGTTGAACTATCTGGCTTAATCCGCATTCAGGAAAGTACTCCCAATTTAAGTTTAGCTGCTGGGTAGGGCAGTTGCCAACCGTCACATTCCAGTAATCGGGACCCCCACCCAGTTCTGGAAAGTCCGCTGTATTGACATTGGCGATCCCTGATATGTCCGTCTGTATTATGATGGGGTCTGCTGTACCATCCTGGAGGAAGGAGACGTTGTAATTCGCTATCGGACTGGCACTGTGATCTAGGACAACTGCTTGGACAAGGATTACATCTTCGCCGACAATAAAAGTTTGAACCCCGGTTGACTGTACAGGAACATTTTCGCCGTTGATGTTCCACTCGTATGTAATGTAACCGCAATATGGTTCTTGAATTATATCCCAGGTAAACTCAGCCGAGGCAGACCCATATTCAGGGGAAAACGTAACTGTGTCTGGTCCCACTTTACCGCATTGAACATTGACGGTAAACGTCCCGTTTGAATCCGTCAACATGGATGAAATGGGATTTCCATCGTCGTCCGTAAACGAGCACATGTCATCCGATTGGGCTTCAAAATAAATCCTGGCAGATGGTTGATTGGCGGTAACCAGCATTGACCCAATGGACCCCTGCGGAAGCTCATTTGACATGTCAAGATTTGTAACGATGATGGAGGTGACTTGAGGGGGATTGACTTCCCAGTCGAAGAGGATCAGACTGGGTGCACTATTATCTGAGGTTGTGACGCGCACTTGGTAGTCGTTGACATCTGGAGACGCGAAATACACGATGAGGCTTCCGTTCGCATCAGTCGAAAGGGCCAATTGGTCCCCGGTCAATGGAGTAATTCCACCATAGTTATAATACAACGATCCACCATTCGCCGTAAGTAGAACCTCAACACCAGAAATTCCTTCCCCACCGAGAGTAGCTGAGAAGTACATTTCTCCAGTAGTTCCCGGTTCGTCGTATTCCCCGGCAGTCAGAGCACCATCGCTCGGAACAGCGTAATAAACAAAATTTGTTTGAGCTGGCGCACTGCTGTAAGCTGAAGACGGTGTCTGAGAGGCCACACTTGAGAACTCGGAGATATAAATTGAGGAAGCAGGTGTCGAAAAGGATGCCGACAATGGAGCTGATGATGTGGACACTACTACGACTGGTACTGATGAGGATGGTAGCACGACTGGTACTGATGAGGATGGTAGTACGACTGGTGCAGATGAGGAGGCTATTACGACTGATACCGATGACGGAGAGGAAATCGATGGGCTAGGAGTTGCAGAGCCATAATTTTGCATGCTTGAATTGTAGTAAGAGCGGAATGAATACGGTACATAACGAGATTCTTGCGATGAAGCTGGTGGTGGTGGTGGAGGGGGTGCGCCGCCACTAGACGAAGCAGGAGGAGAAAGTGTAGGTGGAGGTGGAGGAACAAAGGAAGATGGAACAAGACCACTTAGACTTGTTACTGATGAAACAAACGAGTTGACCGAATTTGAAGGTGAAAGACCGGAAGAAAGACTGATTAGCGAAATAGTGGAGCATGTATCAGGAGTATTTTTTCCAAAATACAAGAATCCATCAGAGCAGGCCATGCAGACCAAGACTTGTCCATCTCGTTTCACGTTGGCAATAGGTGTGTCAGATGGAACAGTGACAATAAGTGCGTCGCCATCAAGGGAGAAAATATTCAACAAGGCATCTTCCGGAGGACTGGCAGTTGCAATAGCTAATGATCTTCCCTCGCTCGCCAAGGAATCTGATGAAAGGTAAATTGGAGTACTTGAATTGTCGTACAATCGACTTCCGACAAGGGTGAAATAGGGTCCTGTGTTGGTGGTTTGCCAGGAGAGAACAGCTCCCTCCTCATCAATATAAAAACCATAATAAGGTCCGAGAGAACCAATTTGCAGTCTGAAGGCGTTGGGAGTGCCGGAAGGACTCGCTGAGACTGATGCTGATGCTGAGAGGGGAGGTAAGAGGGAAGAATGTGGGACAAAGAAATGAGAGTGGTGCTTGTGAGTACTGACGATCGATGTTACTGTTGCTGTGGAAGTCTCGGTCAATGTGAGCGTGGTGGCCTGGGACAGGTGAATAGTGATGCCCTCCGAGATGTAATGGGTTTCCACCCACGATGTCTTTGTAATGCACTCTGCGGAAATCTACTATTAGCTAAAGGTGAAAGAGGCGACTACATCATATTGCCATTGTTCATCCCAGATGTCGATGCATTTATCATCAAAGTATTCGTAGCATTTGACGTGTTTGGGGACGGAAGTAGGGGATTCAGGCGCATAACATTCATTGTAAGGACACACATAGCATGTTGAACATGGTGCTTGGTAGCGGATTGTGCATGGAGGTTGATTGCATGTGTACGGTGCTCCCCCACAAGTGACAACACCTGTTTCGGTACAGACAGAAGTAGTGGAGGATTTTGTTGCGCCGTTGCAAGAGGTAATTGGCTGTGCGGAAGAAGTAACAACGATAACAGGACAAGTCGGACAGTGGCTGATTGTGGTCAAGGGAGCAGGCACAATCTTTGTGACGGTAACAGCGTTTGGACATACACCGTAATCGGCGAGTACGCCAGTCGCAAGAAACCAGAGACCGAACCAAACGAGGACGCTGCAGATGAGCATGACGCTCTTGGAGAAGTAAGGTGAGGAGCAAGAAGATACCAAGGAACCCAGGCAAGCACGGCAGGGCTATGAGTTCATTTATGCAGGAATCTCGACTGTTAACGGCCAGGGATACAACGGTCGGTTGAACAGGGACAAGTAGGGCCATCACATTCTTCGTCGTATTCATTGCGTGCAGGCTGGTGTTAAATGAAGAGAGACGAAGAGGACGAACAAATGAAGGAAGACCGGGGGAACCGAAATGAAATACACATTTGACAGGCGAAATTAAAGGAGTGCAACTCAGGACGGGTGGTTAAGTCGGGTAATTAGAGACCTAACTGAGTAAGGAACGTGGAGCAGCCTCATTGCGCCTATCGAGTCGGTGCATCGCTAAAATAGCCCTAGGCATACTGCAGCCACAGCCAAACAACACCAATAAA
>Ga0335072_10005427_pt1 | contig 18775 bp, 17 predicted proteins | sample Lox_Sample_21_FD_206725 | JGI IMG/M metagenome (GOLD analysis project Ga0335072, IMG submission 206725) | Soil microbial communities from Loxahatchee National Wildlife Refuge, Florida, United States - Lox_Sample_2.1 | ecosystem: Environmental > Terrestrial > Soil > Wetlands | place: USA... | reverse complement strand
CCGTTCTGTGAGCCTCTGTCATTCGCCGATTCTGGGCTGGGATCGTTCGCCGGCTCGGGCAACAGGAAGACCTGTTCGACCGATGCTGCTCCGCCGGGAACCGGGTGCGCGGAGTCAGGCGCCGCGTAAAGATCGAGCAGCCTGCCCAGGATGGCTCGCGCTCTCGCTCCAGGATTGGCCTCGAGCGACGGCAGCGGTAGCGACAGAACCCGCGGCTGCAGCGAGCCGTCGGCATCGCTGGCCACCATCAAGGTTGCCGGCTCGGCCGGGGCCACCTGTGGCGCCTGTGTAGGCGCCGAGCTTTGACCCTCGAGCATGCGCTGGTGGGCGCTGTCGAGCTGGCGCCACAACAGTACCGTCATGGCGACCGATGCGGCCAGCAGAACCACGAACAGCACGGTCTGGTAACGGGGAATCATGGCTGGCCGGCTCCCGCGCTCTGCGAGCGCCATTCCACAATTGCCGCGGCCAGCGCTTCGGCTACGCGCGCCTGGTAGTCGGCATCGTTCAGACTATCCACGGGCGAGCGGTTCGATGGGGCAGAAGCGCTGCCTTCCGGGCTCAACTCAACGGCCACGGCCGGGCAAGCCATGCTGTCCACGACAGGCAGCGCGGTTCGGCCCAGTGTCACGCCCAAACCGGCATGCTGCAGCGCGGAGTTCAATACCCCGGCCAGCGCCAGGCTGCGATTGATCCAGGGCGCCTGCGCGGTCAACCATGGCTGGAATCTGGCCGGCTGGGCTGGCGCAAGAGAAGAGGTAAACAGGTGCACGCCCGTCCCGCTCAACGAGGCGTGCAGGCTGATGCAGGCCTGCGCATTGGCGTGATTGGCCAGTTCGTCGCGGTGCACGTGGTCGACGTCGGTATCGTTTTCGCGGGTGGTCACCACGGCAATGCCGCGTGCTGCCAGCAACGAGCGCAGGCGCACGCTCAGGGCCAGCGTCAGGTCCTTTTCCAGCCACGCTCCGCTATGACCGCCGGTGTCGGCGCCGCCGTGTGCCGCATCCAGAACAACGGTGTAACGCGGGGCCGGAGCGGTCTGGGCCTGTGCCAATGCCGCCATCGAAAGCCAAATCAACACAACTACCCAGGATTTTCGTCCGCGCACCCGGGATCTTCGTCCGTCGCCGCCGGCCATCCCCTTACTCCAGCGCATAAATCGCCAGGCCGCTGAGCAGCTTGGGATAGAAGTCGGTTGATTTCTGGGGCATCACGTCGCCGGCAAAGGCCACTTCACGCAGCTGTTCCATGGTTACCGGGTTGGTGAGAAACGCCACATCGGCTTCGCCGCGACGCGCCTGGTCAACGGCCTCGCCGGCGTCGCGCAGGTACCGGAGATTGGTCTGCTCGCGCACTTTTTCGGCGTCCAGACCCAGCAAGCGGTCAAGGATGATTGAGTGCAACTGGGTCAGATCGAGTTGCTTCTGGCGGTCGGGAACGTTGGCCAGCGCAGCGGCGACACTTTCGGGCTTCGAGCGGAGCAGGAAATCTCCTTTGCGCGTTGCGGCAATGAACGCCGTGCCTTGCTGCGCTTTCAGCGTCTCGATCAGGCTCGAAGCTTCGCCCTCCGGGAGCGGCTCAACCGTGAAAAACTCGCTCGTCGTCGCCATAAACTCAGCCGGATCGAATTCCGCCAGGCTGTGCACCACGCGGTGCGTGGGCAGAATTACCAGCCCCTCCGAGTCCATATTCACAAAAGTCATCATCACCGCAGCTTCGGGATAGGGCGGCTGGGGCAAATGGTTGGCCGTGTACTCGGACTTGGGCGTGCTTGAGCTCCCATGCTCCCCCTTGCGTTCTTTTGAGTAATTCAGGGCCGTCTCATAGCGGTGGTGGCCGTCGGCGATGATCAGCTTCTTGTCGGCCATGGCGGTGGCCAGCAGGTTGATGGCCGCCGGGTCGCTGATCCGCCAAATCCGGTGCAGCACGCCATATTCGTCGGTTACCTCGGCGTCGGCCACGCCCGCGCCATCGTACAAGATTCCCTCAACTGTGCCGCCGGGATCGCTGTAGAGCATGAAGATCTGCCCGAAGTGGGCGCGAGTGGCCTTGAGCAGATTCAGCCGGTCGCTTTTGGGCTTAGAAAGGGTTTGCTCGTGGCGAAAGACCACGCCCTCGGCGTAGTCGTGCAGCTTGCCCAGCGCAATAAAGCCTCGCCGCTCCTTCACTTCGCTGGAACCCGGTAAGGTAAAGTGTTGCGAGTAGGCAAAAACGCAAGGTTCCTTCTCCTGACTCAGAACGCCCTGCTCGCGCCAGGCTTTGAAGTCGCGCGCCGCACGCGTGTATACGCTCTCGCCCCGCTCGGCATCGAACAGTTCAGGCAGGCCCAGAATGATGCGCACCAGGTTGAAGGGACTGCGTTGGTAGTAACCCTGCTGCATGGCAGGGGAGATTTTGTCGTACGGCTGGGTGACTACGTCATCCAGCCGAACAGCGGAGGGATTGTAGCGCAAGGCGCGAAAAGGATAAATGCGAGCCATGAGGAAGGTCGTGCTCCCGCGTTGAAACCGTTGGAGTTCTGGGCTCAGGCATCTGTTTATAGAGTCAGGAGTCGCTGCCTGGCCGCTCAGCTTCGATTGTATCCCAGCAATCGCTGCTACCCAGATCGCGCAGCTAACGTCACACCATAATCGACGTTCCCATTTTGAATGCGCCAGAGGAGCGCAAAACATGCTACTATCGCCTCCAACCCCAGGATGCAGTCGCATGGAGAACCTTCCCCAGTTTAGTGGACAGCAATTTGGGGGTGGTCATCAAAGTATGTTCCGCCGCCAGGTATGGATTTTCGCGTTTATTGCGTTGATTTTTCTGGGCCGCGCCCCCGCGCAGGACGACCAGCTGAACAAGGTCCACGTCCAGCCGCCCGGTTCGACGGCGACGCCGGGAACCGAGCCGGCCGGGGCCGAGGCCCCGCCTGAAGAGGGCATCAAATCCCTCAAGATTCATCCCGGTTCGTTCATCCGCATGGATGTGAACATGGTGCTGGTCCCGGTCACCATCACCGATCCCATGAACCGGCTGGTCACCGGCCTCGAAAAAGAGGATTTTCAGGTCTACGAAAACAGCAGCGAGCAGAAGATCGAGAGCTTCGCCTGCGAGGATGCTCCGGTGACCATCGGCATCATCTTCGACCTTTCCGGCTCGATGACCTCCAAGCTGGTTCGCGCCAAGGACGCAATTCTGCAGTTCATCAAGACGGCCAATCCCCAGGATGAGTTCTTCGTGATCGGATTCAACGACCGGCCTGAGCTGATTGAGGACTTTACCAGCTCGGTCGATGAGATCCAGGCCCGCCTGGCGTTGGTGCGCGCCGGCCACCGCACGGCGCTGCTCGACGCCATCTATTACGGCGTGGAAAAGATGAAGGACGCCCACCATGAGCGCAAGGCCTTGCTGGTGGTGTCGGACGGGGGCGACAACCGCTCCCGATATACTGAGGGCGAGGTGCGGGCCGAAGTTCGCGAGTCAGATGTCGAAATCTACTCAATCGGCATCTTTGACGCCTATGCTCCTACTCCCGAGGAACGGACCGGGCCGCAACTTCTTGAAGACCTGAGCGATTCAACTGGAGGGCGGCTCTTCCGCGTCGACGACGTGGATGAAATGAGCGACATCGCCGAGAAGATTTCAAATGAACTGCGCAACCAGTACGTAATCGGCTACAAACCCAAGGATCTGACCCACGACGGCAAGTGGCGTAAAGTGAAGGTGAAGGTCAATCCGCCTCAGGGATTGCCTCCACTATCGGTCTATGCTCGCTCCGGTTACTATGCGCCTTTGCAATAATGCGACTCTGACAGTTCTGTTGGCCGTATTCACGCTTGCGTTGCCCGCGCAACAGGACAACAACGCAGGCCGGGCGTCGGCGCCAACGGCCCAGGCCGCTCCGGCTCAAACGGCCCCCCTCACTACTGACCGGGACCCGGTGCGCGCGCCCGAGGGCACCGTTGCCACGCCCACCGGCCCCCTGGGCAAGCAGGGCCCGGGCTACGTGCTGCACACCGATGTGGAAGAGGTGGTGCTGAACGCCACCGTGCTCAACGGGTCGCGGATAGTTCAAACCCTCACCAAGGATGATTTCCAGGTCTTTGAAGACGGAGTCAAACAGACACTGCTCAGCTTTCAGCACACCGATCTTCCCGTTTCCATTGGCCTGGTGATCGACAACTCTGGCTCGATGTACCGCAAGCGGCCTTCGGTGAACAAGAGCGCGCTCGACCTGATCCAGGCCTCGAACCCCAACGACCAGGCCTTTGTGGTGAACTTCTCTGACGAGGCCTTCATCGACTGCGACTTTACCAGCGACATCAACAAGCTGCGCGACGGCCTGTCACACATCGACTCGAAGGGCGGAACGGCTCTTTACGACGCGGTGGTGGCCTCGGCCGATCACCTGGTTGAAGAAGCCCAGCGGCCCAAGCAGGTGCTGGTGCTCATTACCGACGGCGACGACAACGCCTCGACGCTGAACCTGGAGCAGACCATCCATCGCGTGCAGGAGCTCTCGGGCCCGGTGATTTATACCATCGGCCTGCTCTTTGGCGACGAGATGACGCGCGCCGAACAACGGCACGCGCGGCGCTCGCTCGAGTTGCTTTCGGGCGAGACCGGAGGCATGGCGTTCTTCCCCAAATCGATCGAGGAGGTGGACCAGATAGCCGCCGAAGTGGCCCGCGACATCCGCAGTCAGTACACGCTTGGCTACCACTCCACGAAACCGACATCAATTCCCGGCTTTCGCCGCATCGAGGTCACCGCAGCAGCGCCCGGCATGGGCAAGCTCACCGTCCGCACCCGCACCGGCTACTTCCCGGTCGCGCCCAAGCAAAAGCAGACGGCACAAGCTACGAGGCAATCGACGCCGTGATGGAAGAAGCCGAACGCCAAGAAAAACTGGCAACGATCGAGCGGCCGGTAGAGCTGGCTGAGAAGGCCTACGACAAGATGTACGACGTCTACGAGCAGCACGACATCAATGACTGCTACCGCGATGCCAAGGAATATTACTACGACGCAATCGGCCTGGCGCGCGAGCTGGGAATGAACGAAGAAGCCGACAAGCTGCACGAACGCCTGTTTCACATCAAGCAGGTCTTCTTCGGCCAAGTTGCGCGGTAAGCGGTCGACCTGAGCGATCTTTGCGATCGAGTATTCTGCAATTCGCAGCCCATTTATCCCGACCCGCATGTCGCTCAATACCGTTCGCCGCCGGACGTTCCAATGCTCCCGCTCCCACACGATAAGCTAGTAGCTAGAAGCTAGGAGCTAAAAGCTGCAATAATGGCCGACTACAAATACTCGACCCTTGCCGTTCATGCAGGGCAGCACCCCGACCCGCTGACGGGCGCGGTGAATGTGCCCGTGTACCTCTCTTCAACCTTTGAGCTCACCGGCATCGGCACCGACCGCGGCTGGGACTACTCGCGCGCCGGCAACCCCACGCGCGACCGGCTCGAGACCGCAGTCGCTGCGCTCGAAGGCGGCACCAGCGGACACATGTTCACTACCGGCATGGCCGCCATCTCGGCGCTTGTAGCCATGCTGCGCGCCGGCGACCACGTCGTCTGCTCGCTGGACGTTTACGCCGGAACCGTCCGCCTCTTCGACCAGATCGTCTCAGGCTACGGCATCGAGATTGAGTACGTCGACACCAGCGACCTCTGCGCCGTCGAGAAGGCGATGAAGCCGAATACGAAACTGGTGCACATCGAGACGCCGTCGAATCCCCTCATGGTGCTCACCGACATCGCCGGCGTGGCCAGGATCGCGCACGCACACGGCGCCGAAGTGAGCGTCGACAACACGTTCATGTCGCCGGTGCTGCAGAGCCCGCTCGCGCTGGGCGCGGACATCGTGATGCACTCGACGACCAAGTACCTGAACGGCCACTCCGACGGCCTGGGCGGCGCCATCATCGGCTCCAAGCCCGAGCACAAGGAGAAGTTTCTGCTCATCCAGAAGGCCGCCGGCGGAGTAATGTCGCCATTCGAGTGCTTCCTGGTGCTGCGCGGCATCAAGACGCTGCCTTTGCGCATCAAGCAGCATGAGGAGAACGGCCTCGCAGTCGCCGAATTTCTCTCCACGCATCCCAGGGTGCAGAAACTCGCCTATCCGGGACTCAAGAACCATCCGCAGTACGAACTCGCGCTCAAGCAGCAGAAGGGCTTCGGCTCCATGATGAGCTTCGAGCTGAATTCGCGCGAAGAAGCGGCGCGATTTCTCGCTGCCATCAAAATCTTCCTCAATGCCGAGTCGCTGGGCGGCGTCGAGTCGCTGGCCTCGCATTCAGCGACCACTACACACGGCTCGGTAAGCGAAGAGGTGCGCCGCAGGATGGGCATCAACGAGGGCCGCATCCGGCTCTCCGTCGGCATCGAAGACAAGGAAGATTTGATTGCCGATCTGGAGCAGGCGCTGGCGGCGGTGTAAGTGTTGCTTTGTAGCGCTAGTCTACAGACCGTTTGTCCTGAGCGTCTTCCGATCCTCAGGGGCATCGCCGGGCCGTCGCTTCGACCCCTCTTTCACTCTTTCACCGTTTCACTGTTTCCCTTGTTCTCTCAGTCCCTCCGTCGCATGGCATCATGATTGAGTGACTCCCGCCGATCCTGAAAACGCATCGATGCACGGCAGACTTCTTCTCGCCGTCGACACTTGCGGGCCCTCGGGTTCCGTCGCTTTGGGAAGGCTTGCCGGCCGCGACCTCGAGATCCTCGGCGAGACGCATCTTGAAGGGCGCAGCTACTCGGCTACGCTGGTTGCCGCCGTCGCCGGTCTGCTCAACAACGCCGGTGCTTCAGTTAGCGATCTGGGCGGCATTATCGCCGTGAACGGGCCGGGCAGCTTTACCGGGGTGCGGGTGGGCCTGAGTGCCGTGAAGGGCCTCGCCGAATCCGATCGAATTCCGGTCGTCGCCGTTTCGCGGCTCAAGGTGCTTTCGCGCCAGGCACAGGTGCCATCTTCGGCACTGGATGCCCATCGCGGAGAAATCTATCTACGCATTGAGCGCGCCGGCCGCGATGAGGAAGAGCTGCTCGCGGGACCGGAGGAACTGGCGTCAATTCAACCTGCGCCGGTTCGCATTGCCGTCTGCGACCATGGCGCATCCGCCATGCTTGCCGCGGCCTGGCCGCAGACGCAGCAGGTGCGGGTTACGGCGCCGCTCGCTGCAGATGCGATGCGCCTGGGAGAGGCTCTGCTGGTGGCCGGAGCAGCGCAGGACCTGGCGCTGCTCGACGGCCACTACCTGCGCCGCTCCGATGCCGAGATCTTTGGCCCGGCCAACATGACGGTGCCCGCCCTACCAAGGCCGCACAAGCCATGAGATCCGATCCCGCCGCTGTCGAAATTCGAAACCTGGCCGAGTCGGACCTGCAAGCCGTCATCGGTCTCGTCGAGTCGCTCGAAGACGCTCCGCACTGGCCTCAGCAGACGTTCGTCCAAATGCTCTCCGGCGAGTTTCGGACGAACCGCATCGCGCTGGTTGCCGTTGATGCCGGCTCAGAGGACGTGCTCGGCTTCACCGTCGCCAGCCTCGTTCCTCCCGAAGCCGAGCTCGAGAATGTCGCCGTCGCTCGCGAGGTTCAGCGCCGCGGCATTGGCCGCCGGCTCCTCACCAAACTGGCCGCGGAGCTTCGCGAAGCGGGCATCGAGACTGTCCACCTCGAGGTCCGCGCCTCAAACCGTGCCGCCATCGGCCTCTACAACTCGTTTGGATTCAGCGAAACCGGCCGCCGTCCACGCTACTATTCCCGCCCGGTTGAAGACGCGGCCCTGATGACGCTACACCTCGGCTGAACGCTCCTCAGGGGCTCTTGTTTCACAAAACTTATCTTGCCCCGTTGAATTTTCACGCAAGCATGTGATTCTTATCACCCTTCCTGCTGCGCTCTCCCGATTTTGCACAAGCCTCCATTACTTTCTGTTCAATTCCCACTTGCGGAAATACCCGCGACGGAGCTATATGTGAATGTTCTGCAAATAACGGGAGCACCGGTTGGCAGCAAAACCGGGACCGCCTACGGAGGTGCTTGATGGACGAGATAAAGGACGCCACGCTGAGCGAAGAAATTGATCGCCTGCACGCCGAACATCGTCGCTACGCTCAGCGGTTGGATGAATTGCTTCAAAAGCCCTATCTCAGTGCCGACGAACAGCTTGAGGAAGTTCGCTTGAAGAAGCTCAAGCTGCATGCCAAGGACCTGATCTTTGCGCTTGAGCGCAGGTCCCTGGCCATAGCCTAGATCGGGTTGCGCGAGCCTCCCGGCTCGGCAAATGGGCCCCGCGTGCGACCCTGAGGCTGCGTGTCAGTATCTGCGCCTCGCGATGCCGCTCCTCTGCGGCCGCTCCCAGTCAATGCTTGCTCTCCAGTCTCGCCTTGCTCTCCAGTCTCGTTGCAGCCCGGCCTTGCAACCAGCCAAATCCTGGTTCACCGTATAATCGTTGGGACGATGGTTCGTGATGGTTACATATACGGATTGAGCCTCTTAGCGGTGGCGGCAATCCTGGTCTGGCTTACCGGAAACTGGGCCTGGTGCCTGCCTCCCATTCTCCTCGCCGCTTTCTTTCTTCAGTTTTTCCGCGATCCCGGGCGCAAAATCCCCGCCGGCATCGGCCAGATCGTCTCGCCGGGCGACGGCAAAGTCACCGAGACAGTCCTTATCGAGACCCCCGAGGGCGATCGCCAGCGCATCAGTATCTTCCTGAGCGTATTCAACGTACATGTAAACCGGGCGCCCATCAGCGGCGTCCTCAGCCGGGTCCTCTACCAGAAGGGCAAGTATCTGAACGCGATGAACCCCGACTCGGCCGAGCGCAACGAACAAAACGTGGTCACGGTGAAAGGCCAGGGCAAGGACGAGGGCATCGAGGTCGTCTTCAAGCAAATAGCCGGACTGCTGGCGCGGCGCATTGTGTTCAGCTTCAAGGTGGGCGACAAAGTGGAGCGAGGGCAGCGAGTCGGGCTGATCAAATTCGGCTCAAGAGTCGATGTCATCGTTCCCGCGGATGCTGTTCTAAGGGTGAAGGTGGGCGATAACGTGAAAGGCGGCGCAACGGTGCTGGCCGAGATGCTGGAGGCCACCATGGCTGTGCCGGCGCGAAGATCCGGCCGGGCCGCCTCGGCCAGCGTCTATCCTGATGTGGCAGAGAGCGAGGGCGCGTGAACCACCACGACACGCAACAGTCGCGCGCGAGAGCCAAAGCACGGCTCCGCCGCGGCATGTATCTTTTGCCATCGATATTCACGGCCGGAAACATTGGCGCCGGCTACTTTTCCATCACCCAGACCCTCGACGCACTCACCCGCGATGCGCAGACGCATCTTGATTGGGCCGCTATCGCCATCCTCTTCGCCATTCCCTTCGATGCCCTCGATGGCCGCATCGCGCGCATGACCAACACCGCAACCGATTTCGGCAAAGAGCTTGACTCGATGGCCGACATCATCACCTTCGGGGTAGCCCCGAGCCTGCTGGCCTTCGTGTGGGGATTCCATTTTCTGCCCGACACGCTCAATCCCACATTGCACGGGCACCTGCTGCAGGCAGGCGTCTTTATCTGTTTCCTGTTTTTGCTTTGCGGCGCGTCGCGTCTGGCGCGGTTCAACATCAGCCACGACGCACAGCCGCGCAACCCCGGACGGCCTGACCGCAAATACTTTGTCGGCATGCCCATTCCAGCCGCGGCGGGCATGCTCGCGGCCACCGTCCATTTCTTCAACGCGTATCCGGTTGAAGCATGGTGGGTGGCGATTCCCTGGCTCATCCTGGTGGGCCTGGTGGGATTCCTGATGGTCAGCACCTGGCGCTTCTGGTCGGCCAAGGAGATCAACCTTGCGCGGAGTCATCCCTCCCGGCTTCTTCTATTGCTGGCCGTGATCGTATACATCACGCTCCGTTTTTCAAATGTCGTTCTATTCTTTGCGGCCCTGGCGTACATGTTCTCGGGCATCTGGGCTCGCGCAGCGTATGGATGGTCGCGGCGCCGTCGACGACCAAGACCGGAACCCGCCACGGACGCCGCGCGCGAACCGGAACCGCTGGGACCGAGATTTACCGACTAGTTGGACCACCAACTCCGTTAACTCCGCTTGCACCGTTGTTTTTCAAAGGACTCTCGTGTACAAGATCGCCATCGTCGGAGCCTCAACGCTGATTGGCCGCGAATTGAAAGACGCGCTCAACGATTCTCCATTGGCCGCTGCCAACATTGCCCTGCTCGACGAAGAAGAGGCGCAGGGGCAAATCGATCAGGTGGGTGATGAGGTGACATTCATCCAGACCCTCACTTCCGATGCCTTCGACCGTGCCGATTTCACGTTCTTTTGCGGCTCTGAGAACCTGACCCGCCTGCACTGGCGCCAGGCATTGCGGGCTGGTTCGACAGTCCTCGATCTCTCCGGTGTGCTCGACCAGGAAACCGGGGTGCTGGTGCGCGCCCCCTGGCTCGGGGCCGATACCTCGTCGGCCGATCTTTTCACTCCCGCCGTCGTGCCAGCTCATCCGGCCGCGGTTGCGCTCGGCATCCTGATGGAGCGCCTGCAACAGGCCGCGCCAGTGCGCGGAGCTGCGGTTACAGTTCTTGAGCCGGCCAGCGAGTTCGGCCGCGCCGCCATGGACGAGCTTCACCAGCAGACCATCAACCTGCTCAGCTTCCAGACGCTGCCCCGCGAAGTTTACGACGCGCAAGCTGCCTACAATCTGCTCGGCGGCATGGGTGAGAGCGCGAAGGTGAATTTGAGCGCCGCAGAGGCGCGCATCCGCCGCCATTACCAGGCGCTGTCACAGGGCCGCTGGCCGTCGCTCGCCATCCAGGTGGTGCATGCGCCGGTCTTCCACGGTCACACTTTCTCACTCTTTGTCGACCTGGACAGGTCCGTCGAAGTTCCCGTGCTTGAAGAGGCACTGGGCGGCGAACGCGTCGACCTGGTGCTGGAAGATACTGATTCGCCCTCGAATCTTGCGGCCACCGGCCAGAACGATGTGCTGGTGCGGATGCGTCCCGAGATTCCGGCGCGGGGAACTGCTGTGTCGCGACTGTGGCTCTGGGCTGCGACCGACAATCTGCGCCTGAACGCGCAAAACGCCGTAGCCTGCGCCCTCGATCTGCGCCGGCTAAGGCCTCAAGGGCTGGTGCAGTAGGACCGGTGCTGAATGCGCGCACAATACCATTTTCGAATGTCTCCGCAAGGACTTTGCGCATGGAATATCAAGCGCCTGGTAAAGTTGTCGTCTTCGCTTATGCATGAGCGGGTGGCCTTGTCGGCGATCCGCGAGTTGGACGAACCCTATTGGGGTAATGACGGCAACAGGCCGTTGACTTGCCGCGAGATTGCCGAACACGGGCGCCTGATTATCGATTCCGATCTCTCCTATCCAGTGATACTCTCCAGCGACGGGCGGGTTATGGATGGAATGCATCGTCTTTGCAAAGCCCTGATTCAGGATTTGGACGAGATTGAAGCTGTCCGCTTTTCCGTTGATCCGGAACCTGACTACATTGGAGTTCAACCCGACGATCTTCCCTACGAAGACTGAATGCTGACAGCGCAGAGGCATACCTCGAAGATAGGCGATCTGTTTTATCGCCTGCACCGTTCCCACATCTGCTCGATGTAGCTGTCGGTCATGCCGGCAATATAGTCGGTTACCGTGCGTGCCAGGCCTTCAGTGGCGATCTGCGCCTGGTGGTCGGCCGGCATCAGCCCGGGTTCGGTCATCAGCCTGGCAAACAGTCCCCCCACCACCCCTGCTGCGTGCGCATGCGCCTCGGCCTGGCTGGGCGAGTTGTAGAAATTCTCATACAGAAAGCTCTTGGCCTTCGCGCGCGCCTGTTCCATCTCAGCGCTCAGATTTGCCAGTCTCGCCGGGGCGCGGCGAATCTCGCCGAGCGTGGTTGCGCCCAGCCGCGTCACCCGCGCTCGCACCTCGTCCAACAGATCCGTTACAAACGCGTTCAGCAGCCTGCGCAGCGCGTCGTAAACGGCCGGGCGCGGCGCGGCGTTGGGGTAGCGTTCGAGTGCGACATCGTGGAAGCCTCGGAAAAGCGGCACCGCTTCGCGCACATCATCCAGCGCCAGAATCTCCGAATCCAGCCCGTCGTCGAGGTCCGCCGTCAGGTACGCGATCTCATCGGCCAGATCGATGATCTGCGCCTCGAGCGGTGGAAACTGGTCAACGAAGTACTCGCTCAATTCGGGATGCTCGGCCGAAGAATAATCGCGCGAGTGCTTGATGATGCCTTCCCGCACGGCCAGCGTCAAATTGAGCCCGCGGAAGCCGGGGTACCGCTCCTCGAACCAGGTGACGATGCGCAAAGCGTGCAGGTTGTGGTCGAAGCTGAGCCCATGAGCTTTCAGAGCTGTGTCGAGAGCCTTTTCGCCCGCGTGCCCATAGGGTGGATGTCCAATATCGTGCACCAGCGCGAGCGCCTCGGCCAGCTCCGCGTTCAGGCCCAAAGCCCGGGCTATGGTGCGCGAAATCTGCGCCACTTCGAGCGTGTGCGTCAAACGGCTGCGGAAGTGATCGCTCAGAAAGATTCCTTCGGGATCGCCCGCCAGCCGCGTGAAAACCTGCGTCTTGCCGGCCAGTCGCCGAAAAGCGCGAGCGTGCAGGATCCGCGCCGCATCACGCCAGAAGGGCGAGCGATAGGCATGCGGCGGCTGTGCAAAGGTCCGCCGCGTCAGCTCAGTGCCCTCATCGCCGCAAACGGCGATGCCGGGCGGCAGCGGAACCATCGATTCGGTTTCATGCGCCATCGGATCTCTTGTTCGCCACGCGAACGCAAGGTTCGCGGTTCTCGTCTGGTTATACCGCAAAAGGGGACGGCGGAGCGCGATCGGGATATGGGAATGCAGGTGGCTACGGGCCACCACTGGCGGTGACCACTATAATCGGCTCGGTGTGCACCAGTATGGACAAGGCCATGCGCAGGGGAGTACCATCCTGCCGAATTTTTGTACAGGCCGATGCACGCGCGCAGCGGTCCATACAGGTCGCAGCGACGAATTCTCGCATGAATGGGAGGGAACAATGAAATTCATGAAGAGTATGGCGTTATCCATGGCAGCCTTGGCGCTGGTTTTGATCCCGGGTTGCGGATCAAGACACTCACTCAAGGAAGTGTTTTACCTGGTCGCCTCTAACATGTCGACCAACTATTGGACTACAGCCGTCGCCGGATTCAAAAAGGCGGCCGCGGAATACGGCGTGACTGCCAGGGCCGTGGGACCCGACAATTACGACCCGCAAGCGGAGATGGCAGAACTACAGAAAGCGATTGCCGTCAAGCCTGCCGGCATTCTCATTTCGGTCGCTGACGCTGGGGTACTTACGCCGGGGATCAATGCGGCAGTGGATGCAGGCATTCCCGTCATTACTATCGATTCTGACGCCGCCGGCAGCCACAGGCTCTACTTTATCGGGACCAACAACCTCGATGCGGGCCGGTTGGGCGGCCGCCGGTTGGTCGACAAACTCGGCGGTAAGGGCAATGTGGTCTTCTTTACCATCGCCGGCCAGCCCAACACCGAGGAGCGGCTGAAGGGTTTCAAGGATGCGTTTGCCGCCAAGCCCGGAATCAACATTGTTGAAGTGATCGATGTCAAGGGCGATACCGGGATCGCATTCGACAGGACGCAGCAGTTGATCGCGCTGACGGGAGCCAAGAAGATCGACGCGTTTGTCTGCTTGGAATCGGCTTCGGGCGAAGCGGTAGCCGAAGTGATCAAACGCAACCACGACACCAGCCGGACGGTAATTGCCTGGGACGTGAATCCCGATACGCTGAACGCGATCAAGGATGGCGAGATTGACGCAACGATCGTGCAGAAGCCGTTCACCATGGGATATGTGGGACTCAAGGCCCTGGACGAGGTCTTCCACTATCCGCCTGCGCAGCTCTCGAAGGACTGGAGTTCAGACGCGTTCGCGCCGTACCCGGCGTTCATCGACACCGGTACATCGCTGGTGGACAAGAGCAATGTGGATCTTTATCTGTCAGCAGCCGCGGCGCACGCCAAGTAGGAGGGTTGTAAAGAGTCGGGGCGCGAGTCGGCGCCTCGCCCAAAGCACAAACGGCGGCCAATCCCAGGCAGGTTGGCCGCCGCGCGCTGACGTTTCGTCTACTCCGGCTTGACCTGCGGCTCCATCGCGTGATCTTCCTTGGCCAGGCGGACCCGCGCACTTTCAAGCTTCTTTTGCACCCTGGTTACGTCGCTCGCCTCGTAATCGGCAGGCAGCGATTTGGCAAAAGCATCCAAAGAGACCTGCCATTGCGCCGCAGCCAGCCGGATGCGTCCGGTCTTCTCATACAAATCGCCCAGGTGCATGTGCACGGTGGGATCGGTCTGGTCGCGCGCGACGGCCTGGCGCAGATTGTCCTCGGCCCGTTCATAGTCGCCCAGCTTGAAGTAAACCCATCCCAGTGAGTCAAGATATGCACCGTTGATCGGCTCAATGTCCACGGCTTTTTTGACCAGCGTGAGCGCCTCGGGCAGGCGCACTCCCTTATCGGCCATCATGTAGCCCAGGTAGTTGAGGGTCATCGCGTTGCTGGGATCCAGCTCCAGCGCCTGGCGGAAGAACCCCTCGGCCTGGTCCATCTTCTTCTGGCGGTCGGCCAGTTCGCCGCGCAGGAAGAGCAGATAGGTGCGATCTTCCTTCTTGGTGCACAGCGGTTCAGCCTTGCTGAATGCCTCTTCCGCGTCCTTCCAGCGGCGCGCGCGTATGTCGATCTGGCCGATGGCGAAATAAACGGTGCGATCGTCAGCCGAGTTGCTAAGCAATCCATTCGCCATCTTGATCGCGTCGTCCACCTTGCCCTGGTCGGCCAGTTCCTGGGCCAGCATCAGTTTCATGTCGTGGTTCTTGGGGTTGGCGGCAACCGCCTTCTCCGAAACCTCAACGGCCTTGTCGATATTGTGTGCCGCGCGATATGCATCCACCTGGCCCTGGTAGCCTCGCACTGCGCTGTCACCGCCCAGGTCGATCATCTTCTGATAGGTAGACAAGGCCTGGTCAATCTTGTTGTCTTCGAGATAAACGCCGGCCAGCCGCTCCAGGAAGATGCTCCGGTTGTTCTTTTCTTCATCGGTATAGGCGCCGTTGGCGTGTGAGATTGACGATTGGTCGAGCATGCTCACGTAAGCCTGCTCGGCGTCTCCAAAGCGGCCAAGCACGTCGTAAAGCAGGCCCTCGTTGTAGCCCGCTTCAAGGTTTGTGGAGTCGATCTTCAGCGCCTTTTGTATGGTGGCCAGCGCATCTTCGTACTTACCCTCGTGGCGCTGAATCTCGGAGATGTGCACCAGGGCCTCGGTGTTTTCAGGGTCGGCCTCGGCAAGCTGCTGGTACTGTTTCAGCGCCTCATCGTATTGCTCGTCATTAAAAAGCGCCTCTGCCAATGCGTCGATAGTGCGCAAATCGCTTGGTTCCATGTCTTCGGCGCGCTGATACGCGGCGATTGCGTCCTTGGGCTTTTTCAACTGCGCGTAGGCCGCGCCCAGTGTGAACTCAATCTTGGGCGTGCGGTCGTTCACCGGAACCGACTCGAGCACGGTAATAGCGTGCTGAATATCGCCGCTCTCGGCATAGAGCCGCGCCAGGTTCAGCACCACGTCTTCTGAATCCGGCTCGATCGACCGCGCAATCTTGAACTGCTCTTCAGCCTTCTGCTGATCGTGCTTGACGGTGTAGAGCTGACCCAGCACCATGCGGTCTTCAACGCTGCGCGGCTGCAGCGAAATAATCTTCTCGAACTCTGCAATCGCCTGATCGAGCACGTTGCCCGACGGCGACGAGGAAGAAACGCCGCTCTCGTTTTCGCCAAGCTGGCGCAGGTAAATGCGGCCCAGCATCTTGTGCGCGTTAATGTCGTCGGGGTGTGTCTTGAGCAGCGTGCGCTCGGTAACCTCGGCATCGTGCTCGTGGCCCGGGGTGCGGAAATACAGGTCCGCCAAAGCATTCATCAACTCCGGCGAATCGGGATCGGCGTCAAGCGCCAGCTTGTACTCTTCAATGGCGCGCGTGATGTCTTCGGGCCGCCCATCGGAGAGAGCATCGTCTTCGTAGGTAGCCGCCAGCGCAACGTGAAAGTAAGCCTGGGCGCGGTTCGGCTGAGGCGCCGTGGTCGCGGAGGGCGCCGCGGGCCTGGCGTCGGCCATCGCCACCTGGGCCGGCTGCTGTTTCCCCTGCCCCGCCGGCGCTGAGGTTGCAGGAGCGTTCTGGGCAAGTGCGAGCGCTAGAGGCAGCACGGCAAGGGCGGTGGCGGCGGCAAGCCGTAGGGGCGTGATATGCAGTCTAAGTGTCATCATTCAGGGGATTCCGCGCCGTTTCCTGCTCCATGTAGGATGCACAAAAATCTCCCACGGAGCCAAAAACCTGCGCAGGCGGCCAACAATCCCTGAGCCGCCTGCTGTTAAAGACGATTTTACGCGCCATTTGTTGCTCGTGCGCGGCCCGGAGCTGGAAATTCAATCAAACCGAACCGCAAACTATTCCGGCAGACCGCGTCAACTCCTGCCGAATCGCTTTATTTCGTCATCCATCAGTGCTTGAAGTGCCGAATCCCCGTGAATACCATGGCCATTCCTAGTTTGTCCGCTGCCGCAATCACGTCCTGGTCCTTCACCGAGCCGCCCGGCTGGATCACCGCCGTCGCGCCGGCTGCGGCCACCGCTTCAAGCCCATCGGGGAACGGGAAGAACGCGTCGGACGCCGCCACACAGCCTTCGAGCGGCAGCAATGCCTTCTGCGCGCCGAACTTTGCTGCGTCCACGCGGCTCATCTGTCCCGCGCCCACGCCCAGCGTCTGTCCGTCGCGTGCGTAAACAATGGCATTCGATTTCACGTGCTTGCACACGCGCCAGGCAAAGAGCAGGTTGCGCAACTCTTCGGCGGTGGGCGGGCGCCACGTTACCACGTCGAGCTCGTCTTCGGTAACGCGTCCGGTATCGGCATCCTGCAGGAGCAGGCCGCCCGACACATTTTTCACCACCGGCTTGGGCGGCGCGGGCTTAACTTCCACCAGCCGCAAATTCTTTTTCGCCGCAAACCGCTCGCGCGCCTCGGCACTAAACGCCGGCGCGGCGATCGCCTCAACAAACAGCTTCGCAATCTCATCGGCCGCGGCTCCGTCCACCTCGCGATTGATGCCGACCACGCTACCGAACGCCGAAACCGGATCGGCTTCGAGAGCCTTCTTGTAAGCTTCAAGAATGTTTGCGCCCGTCGCCGCGCCGCAAGGGTTGGTGTGCTTGACGATGATGACTGCCGGCTGCTCAAACTCCTGCGCCAACTCCCAGCACGCATCGAGATCGACCAGGTTATTGAAGCTGAGCTCCTTGCCCTGCAACTGCGTCGCGCCGGCGACACCGAGACCGGTGCCATCGCTATAAAGAGCCGCCCGCTGGTGCGGATTCTCGCCGTAGCGCAGCGACTGCGCACGCGGCATCGTGATTCGCAGGGTTTCAGGGAAGGCCTGGGGATCGATCGTCGCCGCTTCCTCGGGGTCGGGCGCAGGCTCGAGCTGCTCCAGCGTGCCTGCAATTGCGCTGTCATATGCCGCCGTGGTCGCAAAGGCCTGTTTCGCCAGCTTCCAGCGCGTCTCGCGGGTCAGCGCGCCGCCGTTCGCTTTCAGCTCTTCCACCAGCGCCGGGTAGTCGGCCACGCGGGTAACAATCGCCACATCTTCAAAATTCTTGGCTGCAGAGCGCACCATCGACGGGCCGCCGATATCGATGTTTTCTATCAGGTGGCCGAAGGTCACCAGGGGCGTGGCTGCGGTCTTTTCAAATGCGTACAGATTCACCACCACCATGTCGATAGGCTCTATGCCGTGCTCGGCCACCGCCGCCTCGTGCTCCTGGTTGCCACGGACGTAAAGCAGGCCCCCGTGCACCCGCGGATGCAGCGTCTTCACGCGGCCGTCGAGCATCTCGGGGAAACCTGTTAACTCGCTGATGTCCTTGACCTTGAGCCCCGCCGCGCGCAGAGCTCTGGCCGTGCCGCCGGTCGAAATCAGCTCCACGCCGAAGCTCGCCAGCGTCTCTGCCAACTCCACCAGCCCAGTCTTGTCAGTGACACTCAAAAGCGTTCGCCGAATCTGCTTTTTCCCGCGTTCAGATTGCACTCAATGACTCCTTTTTGATCCAGATTCAGGATAAGGCAGGGAAGCGAGGACCAGGGACCAGGGACTAGGGACTAGGGACTAAGGGACTGAGGGAACATCGCCGCCGGCGGTTCTTGCTCCGCTAACGCCGCTAACTCCGCTCGCCCCCGGTAACCACCCTTGTGGTGACCGAAAGCCGCTCCGTCGTGCGCTCTAAATGCATTAGAGTGAGACTATGGGCAGTAACTCCCCCGAATACCTTCCCTCCGGGTCAGATTCTCAAAATGACGGCTCCGGTGGGGAAAGTGCGTCCCAAATCGTGCCCGGCGAGCCCCGTGGTCCTCAGCCGGACGCTCCGCGCCGCCGCAAGCCCATGTGGCTGGCAGCTCCTGCCACGCACATTCTGGTTGCCATCAACTGCGCCGTATTCATCGCCATGGTTGCCCGCGGAGTCAGCCCCATCAGTCCCACCGTCGACCAGTTGATGAACTGGGGCGCAAACAGCGCCGGCAACGTGCTCATCGACGGCCAATGGGTGCGCATCGTGACCGCCATGTTCATCCACGTCGGAATTCTGCATCTGGCCACCAACATGTGGTGCCTTTGGAATCTCGGCCTCCTGGCCGAGCCGCTCATGGGTTCCTGGGGCGTACTGGCGGTTTACGTCCTCACC
>Ga0335072_10005426_pt1 | contig 18776 bp, 23 predicted proteins | sample Lox_Sample_21_FD_206725 | JGI IMG/M metagenome (GOLD analysis project Ga0335072, IMG submission 206725) | Soil microbial communities from Loxahatchee National Wildlife Refuge, Florida, United States - Lox_Sample_2.1 | ecosystem: Environmental > Terrestrial > Soil > Wetlands | place: USA... | reverse complement strand
AGCGCCTTGAAAATAGACGGCGTTAATACCATTCTTGAACGACCTCTCAGCCGCAAAGTCTCAGGCCCCTTTAAAATCTCCCATACTAGGATCAAACATATCTGAAATAGTGTCACAAGTTGTCTATTCTGATAAGATGGACTATGAGAAGGCTTCGACATAGGACCTGCGCCATGTTCGGGCCAATCAAGCTATTGTATGAATATCGGTAATACGCAATCATTTCCTACATATGTAATCAACTGACGATGCTAACTTTTGACGACTAGTGTCTCGAAAATACATGACTGCAGCAGTCAGTTGATGGCTATAAAGGGCCATATCCTCGCAGAACGCAGTACGATTTGAGGCCTCATCAATGCCCGCGTGCTGTGGCCGTGTCCATATAGACCATTTTATAGCTTACTCTTCTCCTCGTCATCGGCTTTGACCTCGACGAGCAATTTTCCTGATCACTCATTAGTAAAAGTCGCCCTAAAGATTTCTAACATTGGCTGCAAAGAGAAGAGTAAGCTCACCGGTGTTAACGCCCTTGTACAGATCAATGAGGCCTTGCTCGGCGGCTGGCAGGCCGCCTTTGATGATGGTCTCCTTTCGCTGGATCTTCCCCTCTGAAAGCCATTGGGCGAGTTCTTTTCGTGCGGCGGCGTATCTAATTCAAGTGTCAACTAGGTGGAAGGTCCGTGCGGATGATATCTTTGGAAGTGGTGAAGGGAGCTTGATGCTTACTGTGAGGCGTAGTCAAAGATGATGAATCCCTGGACACTGTAATCTTGAATTAGCGGAGTAAGAACACAATGCTGGGGGGATGGTCTTGTACCGGATGCGCATTGCAATTACCATGTTAAAATTCTGAAAGGAAGTTAGACTGATCATTTAGAAATACAGCCAGGCTGTTGGCTTACCTTTGGGCCGCTCGGCTGAGTGGCATTATACTGGCTGATGGCTGGATGAAATGAGCATGAGCGCAGGACTATCTAAAGGGCGCAAACTTACCACCGCAGATCACAAATCGAGCATGTGGCTTTGCTTGTGCAAAAGCCAAATCTAGGACTTCTCCGCCGACTAGAAGTTCAAGATCAGCAATTGTCCTCAATATAAGCTCTAAATGAGGCGAAACTTACCATTGTCAAAGAAAACATCAATCAGGTCCTATCCACATCACCAAACATTAGAAATCCTCCCACCAAGCCCTAGAGCTCACCTGAAAGAGCTTACCTTAGTTGCTGCCCTAAAGTTCTTCGAAAAGTTTGGATCCTTATAATTTAAGGCGTCATCGAAGCCCAACTCCTTCAACCACTGCACCTTGTCATCACTGCCCGCGATACCTAATACTCTCGCTCCTTTAAGCTTGGCGATCTGACCAACAACGGATCCAGTTGCTCCAGCAGCACCGGAAACGACGACAAAGTCGCCGGCTTTGACATGTCCTACGTCGATGATTCCGAAGTAAGCTGTTAGGCCGGTCAAGCCTGGAAGATGTCATTAATATCCATTTATTTCCGCCCTTCCCAATCCAAACCTCCCACCAAAGCGCTGAGTGACTCTCTTCCAACCATACAAAATGAGCAGTTAATGAGGACTTAATGAAACAGCCTAAACTTACCCAAAACACCCAAAGTATCAGTCAGCTTCCCCTCCTTAGGCAGCTCCACCTTTTTCATATCCGTATTCGAATCATCGAAGATAGCAAATTCAGTCTACCCCGACGGAGCATAGACATAGCTTCCCACAGGATACTTTGCCGATTTAGAACTTACGATCTTCCCGATCACTGCGCCGCGCATGACGCCACCGATAGGCACAGGAGGGACGTATGAGCGGACATCTGTCAATCAAGTTAACTATAGCTCCCATTGCAAATTCTGTCATTCACTATTCCCATTATCCACAAAAAAAAAAGGCATCTAGATCCCTCGCAACACATAGAAATTTCAAGCAGTCACGTCCCTTGATCTGCAAAGCACCCGAGGGGGCGAGAAAAAAAGTCCTACCATTCAGCCACCCCCGCATCGCGGGGTCAAGACTCAGATACCTAGTCTCGACAAGCACCTGTCCGTCCTCGAGATCCGACTCCTCGATGCGCTTCTCCGGCTTGAGCTTGAAGGTCTCGCCAGCCTTGATATCACCCTTAGGGCGTTTGGCAAGCACGACTGTGTTATATGTCGCCATGGCGTTTCTCGGTTTCGTTATCACCCCACGGTGGAAGAGGATAGAGATACCGAGATGGAAAAAAGGGGCCTTTTTTGCGAGTATTGAATGCCAATTGAGGTTTTAATAAATCGTCTCTCAAGATAAGAAGGGCGTATTAGTTAAAGTGTAAGATATATATACGCAGGCGTCTTGGGAACTAATGTACGTGCGACCTTAGGTACGTCTGTACAATTGTTGATAATCAGCCCCTCGATCGTGCCTCGGCTCCTACATTTTTTACATAGCTTCCTTGCGGTGGATTTCGGTACATCTTCCCGATCGAGTTCTCAGGTCCGTCAGAATGCCTCCACTAGATCCCTTTCCGACTTTTTTTTTGTCGTTGATCCCGAGCACAATATTTTAGATGGGCGAACGGTTACGCCGATTTGCTTAGCAATTCTATGGGCTAGACGGGAAATGGGTAAAGTATGAGCCCGCGTCTTAGTAATTTGCCATTCCTTACGTGGAGACGGCATAAATGTACCATTCGTCCACTTGTGGGTATCTATATATATGTATATTTTAAGTGACTGGCACGTTCTGTGCGCTGCATTCATAATCTAGTGCCAAGTCGTCGACAATATAACCTCCTTAACCCGACCTAGTCTATAGCATACCCCCGGGGATTTTACCATCAACAATAGCCAGTGACCCTAAATCAGCATCCATAGTAGCCTTTCCTGTTAATAGCCCGATACTTGAAATGACATCAGAAGGCTCTAGCAAATGCCAGTGCGCAAGTGTCATCTTGGAACTCGCTCCCACAGTGACCGTGAAGACATGTTCCTCCGGCAAGCCAGATCCGTTTAAAGCACGGAACATATCTTCATCAGTGAAATCGTCTCCCAGACAAAGAAGGAACTCAGGCGCTTGGCCCTTTTCAGTGCCATATGAGGCAACCAACCGTTTCACGATCTCCCCTTTGTTAATAAAGGTTGGGCGTACTTCGAGATTCGCTTTGCCCGTCATGACTTCGACGTCCCACTCTTTGCCCACTGTCTGTTCTAGTTCCTTTTGGCATTCACGAGCATTATGGGCGCCAAGTTCGGGATCGGCGCGGCGATAGTGCCAAGTAAGAGCACATCGTTTGCGTTCAATGAACGAGCCTATAAGGAATTAGCAGAAAAGGATTTCCTAAGCATAAAAAGCATACCTTGAGTCTTCTCGGTATATCTTTGGAAGCACTCCATCACAGGCTTCTGCCAACCCATATCGAATTTTTCGGCCAGATTCTCCCACTCCTTCTTGCCTGGATGACGCAAGAAACTGCCGTGCTCTGCGCTGAAGCCAAGTTCGGGAATGTGACCTAGATGCTCCTGCAAAAACTCCTGGTCCCTACCACTAATGATCCAGATATTGTTGCGATGATCTTCCGCAAGTGCTTTAATTGTCCAGATGAGACGTTCGCTAGGCAACGCAGCAAGAGGATCCTTCACAATGGGAGTCAGAGTTCCATCGTAATCAAACATGAATAGGCGCTTCTCAGATTTCCTGTACTGTGCTAACATAGCTGCCTTGTCCAACAGCGGTGTAGCGACAGTACTACTATTCGATGATAAAACGGTCAAAAGTCTTCTCATATAACTCCTGACCCATGCCTGTACGTTATGTGAAGTAACGTGATTGTACAAGCTCTGGTGTTGTACCATCTTCTTCTCCTCCGACATCGTCAAGGCATAGTTGATTGTTTCTGCAACTCCAGAGAGATCCCAAGGATTAATATGAATCGCATCCTTGAGACTTCCTGCAGTACCTGAGAACTCAGAGAGAATAACTGGTCCATGGTGATCTCTTTGACACACAACATATTCTAGGCTTGTTGTATTCATTCCATCACGGACACTCGTTATAAGCCCAATATCAGCACTTCGGAGGAGTGCTAGATACTCCTCTTGTGACAAATACTGCGAATAATGTTGGACAGGAGAGAATCCAAGAGAGCCGTAGAGACCGTTGATCTTGGCAACTAGTTCTGAAACTTTATTTGCAATCTTGGTACCTGCGTCACCTTTCTCTTCTTCCATCCTCGTTTGGCTGGTGACCTGGATCAAGACAACCTTTTCCCGCCACTGAGGAAACAGTTCAAGAAATCTTTCGAAGGCCATCAGCTTTTGCGCAACACCCCGTACACTGTCAAGGCGGTCACGACCGACAATAAGCTTCTTCCCTTCATAAAGTTTCTTAAGTGCAGCCACCTTTTCATCGATTACCTCTTGTTCAAAGGCAAGTTTCTCTACCAGGGCAGCGTCGATACCGATTGGGAAGACTCCTACTGACACTTTGGCTCCATAAGCATCCACGCCGGCAATGTCCGACGGGAAGCCCAGAATCCGAGTACAGCATGAAACGAAGTGCCTTGAGTAGCTGTACGACTGAAATCCGATCAAGTTCGCGCCAAGCACCCCTTCGAGAACCTCGTTCCTTCGTGGTAGACATCTAAGAAATTCGCTGCTAGGGAATGGGATGTGTAGGAAGAATGATATATACATATGCGGAACCCGCTGTCGCAACATGCTCGGTAGTAGCAGAAGATGGTAATCATGAATCATGACAATGTCTCCTGGCTTATAGATCTCGAGAATACGAGTCGCAAATTTCACGTTCATACGGTAGTAGTCTGCCCACGCCTTTCGCTCCGCCCGTCCGTCGGTAGGCTCATGCTGCTTGTAGTGGAATAAGGTATAAAGCTCCTGCTCTGCGAAACGCCTCCAGCGAGCCTGATCTTTTAAGCACTGTTCTCCGTCACCTCCCTCAACATCATCTGAAAGCCATACTGGCACAATTCTACAGGTCTTATCATGTGCTAGCTGTCGCTCGAGGTGGAGTTGATCTTCTTTGCTTATCCACAGGCCGTCGCTTTGTGGAGGAGTAGGGGGTCTGGTAGCACCATCGACTGGAATCGGCGCAGAAGCTTTATTGAGGGGGGGGATCTTTGACACTATAGTTGTAGCGGGAGGTGTATGAGGAGGTGAAAGATCGTCGGAGGCAGGTTTGATCTCCCCGGTCCAGCCAACTAAAGCATGGTTCCACGGCATCTTATCAGAGGACAGGTATGAGAAGGAATCGAATAGTGCAGAGGTGCCACGTCGTGGCGAAAGTTCCTACACTCAGTTAGGTGAGGTTTGCCTCAGTGACGATAAACTTACCCAGTCGCGACCTTTACGGTATTGTAATGAGTAGGGTATGCAGAAAGTCGCAGATATGACGGATCCGCTCAGTGAAAGTGACGGGTTTGCAGCCCGAGGGTCCACATCGATTAACGAAACATGTCTCTGATGGCTGCTCAAACTCATTCGTCGTAAGATATCATGACCAGACTTAGCTCCTTCAGCAGCCTCACTCGGAGACTGAGCAAGCTGGTCCCGCAGCTTGTGAACATCATGTGCAAAGTATGATTGCGCAACCGCACCGTTGCTGTCTGAAGCGTATGTAGAGAGGTTAATACCAGGAGTGACCGGAATATTTGTTATAGAGGGATGGAGACCTGGGTGTACGGATTCGATGGGCTGTGGGCTCTCCACAAAGAGTGGTTTATCTGCCATTGTGGTGGTCAATTTTTGATATTTACTATGATTGCGCAAGACAGATGCGAAAGGAAGACATGAAGAAGTTGAAGAATGAGAGACCGGCCAATGTCAAGGTTGTGGGCAGTTGGGCATTGAGGAGAGTGGAAGATCGCGGGATTGCCAACTATTGCCGGCTGATTTTAACGACGTAATTGGCGTGTGGTGGGGCATCCTGCATGATGATATCTTACTCAAATTTACCCTTGATGAGCTTCGATATATGTTGAATGAACCATTTGATGGCATGAAACTCATACATTGGGAATCCGAAATCCGGGGGAAGAGCATCAACTGTACCATGGCTTAAGATCTGTTCTGCTGATGTCACTATTGTTCCTGAACTTCTGCCTCACGGCGGTGAAACTTTTGCCTGCGTTTCGCGCGACAAGCTTAGTCTAATTCGGAGCTTCCACTCGCTTGGAAACACTAGCCTTTGACAGCTAGAACTCCGGGACCCTGCCAGAAGAGCCTGTAACCGGACAGGGCAGTGAGGGCTGCTTCTAGTTACTTCATTTGTGCTGCGATCGGTCCGAAACTGGTTAGCAATGTGAATTGATCCTAGATTCTCCGATAAAGAAAGTGGAATTCGATAGAGAAAGCATCTTCTCTCTCTCTCTCTCATGCACTTAGGCTGATGCGCTCCTCTCAGACCACTTTATGCTGCCGTTCTGCAAGTGCTTAATGCAAGGCGATAAGTACCGGCTTTTCTGCAGCGGCGCCATTCGGTCCGTGAATCAGAAGTCTCAACTCGAGCATGTTCACGTTGGGCAGCCGTGGACTGGAGAAGCATTGTGCATTGTACCCACGGTGAGGCATTAAGGTAGTGCCTGTCTTTGACCCGCTGCACAAGATTGAAGCATTGAGGTCGCGGCCGTGAAGGGTTGCAGGAAAAGTAGCTGTCTTTATGGACCCAAGACCTTGCGGCCGATCTGATGTGGCTTTCGTTTGATTGGAGCGCTGACAGGGGACTCGATCTTTGATTGTTTCAAATGTGGCTGCCGCGTGTCTTCCTATTCGATGAGGCGCCAGCGTTGTTAAGAAAGGCTTATCAACCAATCAATTGACCAGTCGCGTCTTGTAACGCCTCGTTTCAAACAGCCGCTTCGAGATACTTCAAAACTCTCTTTTCAAAGCGGATGCATTGGCTCTCGCTCCTCTACATTCAAAGAAGTCTTTGTGATGTGCGTCGCTTCGCATTAACTATATCCCTTTGAAGCATAACTGACTGTTTCATTTCTACATTGGTCAAGTATCCGGCTGCACAGCCTCCTTTTGGCTGGAACTAAATAGTGACTTGGGTCGTTATTCTGGTCCAGGACGCCATGTCCGGCTCGAAGGTTGAAGACATTCCTATTGTTAGGTGATACTTGGCCGTTGAATGGCGACCGTTCAATTTCAGAATCTTGGGCAGTCATCCTACAAAACGGACAACCTCCCGTGATCTGGCTGTCAATCGTTCATCCAGTCTGTCTTTCACTGCTCAATCTCCAAAGATCCCAGTCACTCATTTTTCTTCACTGCTATCTTTCTATCAGTCTCCCGCATATTCTCGAGTTAACAGCTCTCATTCATTATTTCTCTCATACATATAGAATTATCATCTCCGTCGAGTTAGAACAATACTTCCGCTAGAGCCAGGTGCTCGCATACACTTTAATACACCCAGTACTCCTGCTTGATAAGATGAAGATCGTTCGAGTAGTTCTAGGTGTACTTCCTTTCGCAATTCTCAGCGCGGCCGGTCCGCTTCGTCGCTATGGAGGAAACAGACCGTAAGACATCCTAGCACGTCTCTAGGGTGATCAATACTAATTCAGACCCAGGTTGCAGAGGAGATTCGAAAACGCTACGAACTCTGCCACAACAACTGATCCAGACGGCATTACAATCATACCATTGACAGCCTCTGTGTCTTCCATAACTGAAAAATCTACCACAATTCCTACTACGGTCTTTGTTGAGGAAACTGGTCAACCCGCAAAATCCCTTGCCAGCTCAACTCCCTTTTCCACCTCTATCTCAAGCACTGCAAGCCTGAGCAGTTCAAGCTCAAGTAGCTCCAGCTCCAGTAGCTCCAGCAGCATCGGTCCTATAGGATCTATGACCAGCACCAGTACCGGTTCGGGTGTGTCAACCCAGACGTCGATTTCTGGAGACAGCGTAGTCTCGAGCTCTTCATCTTCCACGTCGGCTTCGCTCGATTTCCCTCTAGTTACCAATATAACTACACAAGCTGTACCTACGGGTACAGGAACATCTAGCATTGTATCGCCGATTACGGATACCTACACTGCAGTCAATCCCACGGGGACCTCTCTGATGAGCACCGTCGTTACGATTGTAATGCCTACTAGTACCTCATCTTCATCGTCCAGTTCTGTGACTAGCCTTAACACTGCGCCAGGGACAGCACTAACTACATCATTTGCTACATTGTCCACTACTACTTCTTCAAGTGTCAGCGCCTCGTCTTTATCACAAATTCCAACTGTCATTTCATCCGTACCACCGTCTTCAAGTATCAGCGCGTCAACCTTTGCTCAAAACCTTGGATTGGCAAAAGGCTATAACGCGCTCTTCTCGACACTGACATCATCCTCAAGTTGCACCTCCGGTTCCATAGCCTGCATCAGCGGCATGACAGGGAATTGTGACGCTACTAACACTTACCAGCTCACAACCTGTGGAGCTGGTGACTCGTGTTTCGCTGTTCCAATGAACACAACTGCAGGTGTATATGTTGGTTGCTTCAATATTATAACAGCTGAAAATATCCTCGGAATCAGCAATGCCAATGTCGCATCCGCTTCTAGTGCGACAACGACGTCTATACCCACGGTTGTGTCTCAAACCTCGCAGACGACTCCTGTACAAGCAACGCAGACATTTAACGACCTCTCGGTCACACTTCCCACTACATCGCCAGGCGTCGTTGTCACCGTGACCTCCCAAGCGCCATCTGTCACCCCGACTACTGCCCCAGGTACTGCTCCAGCTGCCACCCCAAGTACAGACCCAATTCCCAGCCTCTCGACCACAACAGTCCAAGTTCATCAAACATCCACCATGGTCATTTACGTCACGCCCTCTTCCACACCATCATCTCCCGCGTTACAGGCTCCAGTAACATCCACAACAGCTGGAGCTGCCACAACGTCGGGATCAGGAAGTCTCATCACCATCATCCCTATACCCGCTTCAGACCGGGTTACTATTACCGTCACAGCCACGGTAACTACCACAGAGAAGGTCAAGGAATAAATCATGTCGATTGTGTGATGGGGCGGGTAAATGTTTCCAAGGAGTTAAATATCCAATCAATAGACTATATAGGAGGAGGATCAGATCAAATTTGGACCTCCGGACATTTCAAACTAATCAATAATTTTCATTCCATATCAAATCATTTGATCCCGTGACCACGAAACCGTGTAGTATATATGATTAATTTTGGAAACTCGTGCGAGTTGTTGCAAAATGCGGGCTCCTCAGGTGAAACCGTTGCTAACTCGTGTTTGAAGATGACACTCTCCTAAGATTCGCCGCGCCGTACATGATCCTAGCAAAATGTGAGGTAAGCACAGACAGAACCCTCTAGAGGGTTGCAACCATGGCTCCAATAGCTGTCAGCTGCGCGGTTGACGTCGGAACTGATGGGAGCCGGTTTAACTTGAATCAGCGACAGGTATGGGGATGACGACAAGGGACTTGTTTGCCGACAGAAAGTTAGACAGCAACAGTCGTCCACTGTGTTTGGATAAGAGTGCCGCGAAGTCTTTGGAAATCAGGTATCATATATGAAACGTCCCATATCGTACCATATCCCATCATGAGTGATAGATCTGCCCAAGTGGAAAGGTATGCTTGGGATAATAGAGACCAGGTCCATCCGCAAATTGGGGCTTGCCGGCCATTTACCGCTTGAGGTTCAGGAAAGCCCGTTTTATTTGAGAATCTACCATAAGTAAACGCACTCGACATGCCATTATCGATATGCCCTCAGAGACAGGACAGCCTTCTTGAATGAAACCCTTAAACACCTCAGCTGGCTTCTGGATCTGTATCTCTCAACTTTGTTGCTTCCATCCCTATGAAGATAGCCGCCAGCCAGCCAGATATCAAGGCCAAGCTTGCCTGCTGCAGAGCACGTGGGAAATATCCTGCCTCTGCATCCCTACTACATCCCACCCTCTTCAACGCCGGCGCTGTCATCACTCTAGCAGTTGGAACCGTGAAGCTCGTCCGGATGGTATGCCGTCCTGGGGTCGACGTGTTCCCAACAAGAATGCACAGGATCTCGATCTTCCTGTTCTCCAGGCGCATCTCCGCGGCCAGATTCGCAGCGTTAGCGGCTGAATAGACGGCGAGATACGGCATCTTCAAGTTTGCGACCATGGAGCCTATGTTTATAACCAGGCTAGGCTCGTTCTTCTTCAAGACTGGAAACAAGGTGTTCGTGAGCTGCATTGAGAAGCTGTTATTGAGGTCGATAGTAGCGACAATCTCTTGTGTGGTATGGTTCTTGAACGGCTTGAATTGTGGCTTGACAAACCCATTGATGCCCCCGATGTTATTAATTAAAACGGTCAAATGCAGATCCCCAACACTAGTGACGACCTGATCAATGGCTGCTGACATGTTATCGCGGTCAAGCACGTCAGCGATGGCCAGCTTCACATTTGAATTTGGGAAGTCCTTTTCAAGCTCAGTCTTAATCTTTTCGAGCTTGGTAGAGCTGCACCCGTGGATGATAACGCCGAATCCTTGTCAACAGAGTTCTCGCGCAAATTCAGTGCCGATACCACTGGTTGTATCGGTGTAGGGAGCCTAGTCGAGCATAAGTAATGATGAACTTCAGAACTTCAATCGCGACGTAAGCTACTGTTTAGAAGGCCGATGGTGGCGAACAATATGTAGTACGGCGTGATGGACATTCTGAAAATGAGGAAAAGAATCAGATGTAAAAAGTTTAAGGCTTGAAGTGAAGTGGGAGATGGCTAAAAATTGTTTGTCTGGCGTGTACTTGGGTAATCTTAACAATAATGAAAGCCAGTCCAGGCCATTGTACTTATAACTCCTTCACCAGCATCTCTACGGCCGAGAGCATCCATAATAACCCACGTCTTCACGCGTCATTGACCTCATATATATTCGAATGAATCACTAGATGGAACAACTATCCATAAAAGTAATCGTCTGTGGCTTGATGGTGGCGCTCGAACGGGAAGATGTTAACCCTCCTAGGCTGGCGCAGTGCGGAAATGCAGTCCTGAGTAATCTACCTGGCCGCAATAATTTCCTATTTCCTATATGTGATGGCCTGTAGACATGCCTGTGAGCAAAAGCCATACAACATTTATTCGCACGAGTAATTCTCATTACCTGGGCATGCTAGTGTCTGCTAGACAACAAATGAGTAATTTATTATGAGTATGTTTGGTTTTCCTTAGGTATCATTTCTACTTTCGAACGCTAGTGAGAAAGAAGTAACTTTGCTATCGTTAGCTACTGTCAGCTACCGTGTTAGCTATTTGTCGTGTGGTTTTGGGTCCTGTTCCTTCTGCTGAGCACCTCTAGAGCGCCTGCTGACCTACCTATTGCCCTGACGATCGTGCACTGCGACGGCACACCCATCCTAACCCTCCACAATATTTGTTTACCACTAACAATCTTATTAACCTTTAGCAAATTACTGTCCTCTTCAACTTCTTCTTTAATCTTAGTTTGCTCTTTTACTTCTTTTTGTTACTTGCTTTCTGTAAAGGGACTGGGGTATCAAGCGTAGTAGGATAGAATAGATAGCTAGTAATCGTGGGTAGTATATTCATTAATCCTTAAGGAACCCTTCCTGAAGTATTTAACTGCTAGCTGACTCGGCGTGGCGGCTGGATTTCATGCCCCAGGCATGCCGAGGCATTTCCCTTAGAGGCACTAGGCACTTTAATAGGTGATATGCCCTTCTTAACAGTAAACAACTTTGCTGTCCGTTGTTGTTGAGCTTTCCCTTAAGATCGAGGCTAAACAATGATGTTGGAAGGATGTCTTTGTTATTAGCATCGTCTTGTTTCGTTTTTGCTAATTTTTGAGCGCGAACTTTAGAGGTTAAAGATGATACAGAGGACGTTATATAGCTAGAGGATATTTGGACTAATAGTATAGAGATAAAACTTCTAGTAGATGGTAGAGAAGGGGCTCGAGTAGGAGGACTAATTATTTGAATATCGTTGGATGGTATTAAGACTTTTAATTCGAGTACAGAATATATCTGTAGGTCCAAGAAGAACTGCACACTAAGTGCAATACATTGTGCTATTTGTAATAAGTTACTACTGCAAATCAATTATATAGATAGATATACGCACTATCAACTACGAAAGTGGGGTCACCGACTTCTTTACATTTTGATGAGGCGAATCTTGGTTTTGACCCTTCAGCTCCATATCGAATCTAGTTTTGAACGCTCATTTTGCACCTTTCGCTCTTCGTTCTCCCTCACTCACCATCTCTCTCTCAGAGTCATACACAAATACACACACACTCTCTCTCTCTCTCTTATGGCGTTCCGGTGCTTAGTGTGGTTGCACTATCTGTCAACGATGTGTATGATTGGCTACGACTTTCATTGTCTTCTGACCCGTCTGATGAGATCCCGATAATCAGGGAAATTTAAAGCTTTGAAACATTGGCAAAGACCTTGCAAGGTCCGTTCCCGGCTCAAGAGCTACAGCCGTACAGAGGTGTACCTGACATCTTCAATTCTTGTAGTCCTTAAATTACTGTATCATATTACTTCCGATCTGTCGACTATCCGTTAACGGATTTCAAAAGTTTCTTCGTTGAAATAGCCTTGCGCAACCCCTGCTGCCGCCTGTCCATCCATAAATTCGGAAATAAAACCGCATCCCATAAAGATGTAATGCCCGTCCTTATGTTGTCGTAGAATGACAGGCATACTACATCCATATAGAACACAGATCTTATCCCCTGCTGCTACTTCCTGAAACCCAAGTCCCATAATTTTTCTCCCCAAAGACTGGAGCAAAAATATCCTTTTGGCGAATAACAAATTTAACACAGGTAACAATCGCTTATACAGGGTTTCTATGCTGAATCCAACGCCAGGGGCTTGGTTGTCTAATCCAGTTTCATAAAAAGCTAGCCAGCGGGATACAGCATAGCTTGGAACCTTCACGGCTAGTAGTTTAGAGACTAGTCCTAGGACTTCGTGTATCCTTGCTAGCTGAGCATTCTGATCGAGTAACAGCGTTCTACCAAAATCCGCCTGGGCCACTTCGTTGCTCATCTGGTTTAATATCAAAAATGATATCCATTGTGCTAAGGCAAGGTGTATTGAATCAAAACTAGTCGCAAAGCTAGCGACAGAGAGTATAGCACCAATGCAGGAACCCTTTGCAGACAAGACATACTCTTCGCTGGTCTTATTGACTGAAAATGCCACATTAGTCGATCTTCCTGCATGGTACGTGTCACGTGGAGTCCAGTATCTTATCCCGTCAGGAGGAGCCCAGTCTGTCGCCCAACTTGGTAGTTTTGGTCGAGACGTAGACGATCCTACTGAACAAAGTATATTCAAATCGCCTGTAGTTGCTGCGATATGTTCAAAGACGTTGACGTACACCTGCTCTACGGAAAGCGAGTAATCGATCACGAGAAATGGACTATCCTTAACGTTTGTAATCCCAAGGAGGGCAAAGACTTTGTCTTTGGGATCTGTAGCCCCACGACCTCGATACCTACAGAGAGATTGTAATAGTGAAAGGGGGTCAGAAGAGGATGTAGATCGATTCAGGTTTATTGGGCCGAAGACTCCTAGTGGCATATATATCGTCGCAATATTCAACTTTGGGCTTGCATAAATGCTCTCTATATGCTTCATCGTCAAGCATCTTTGAATACTTTCCATCGCTTCCCACTCTACGGTGTGTCCGCCTCGAAATATAAGAATTTTGGATGCAAACATCACTTCCTGAATGACCCACACTCGTTGCCAGTAGTCCGCTTCAATTAAGCGCTTCAAGGCCAAGATTCCTTCTTCCACAAGTGGCTGTTTTAGAAGTTCTTTTATTGCACTGTGATCTTCCAAATGAGGCTTAAGCTCGTTGATCATGTCGAAAGCCAATTTATCATCATCCTTGGCTGGTCCCAACCAGACAACAACCCTATAGGCTCCCGAGTATATTTGTCGCATCTTCTTGACCTGTTGACTTCTCTCGATCAGGTCCTGCTGATTGATGCATAAGGCATCTGCCCAAATTATCTTAATCGAAGCTTGCGACAACTCCCACAGCGCCTCCTCCAGGTTGCCTCCGACATTAGTAGGAGAACCCGATAACAACACCTGACGGTCCTTGAGATCACTAGCCCAGGTGTATGATAAAGCGTGATATTCCGGAGAGCTTGCAAGAGTGGTAGTAAGAAGCTCGGCTTTTATACGGTAGCCTTGGGCATCATTTTGGGTGCATTGGATCTTTAGAAGTCGAATCTCGTCTTTAGCATCGTCTAATGGCTTGTAGATTCCTGACTGATGTGACATTTTGAACTGAGGAACCGCCTTTAGACAAGAAATATTCTCTTTAGCTTATGTGGTTGGCAAAAATAATACGATAAAGCGAGTTCGTAGTGTTTGGGCTGCTGAATTCGGCTGGTTTGGTCGCTGTTTTACGCAACCTGAACACTCGCTTCGTGTCTGACAGAATTAGACGCGATTAGATAAGTCACGTACATATAATATTGGCAGCGGATGGCTTATCTTCAGGCGGTTATGCCTGACACTTCATTAATTGTATATTAATTAATTAATCGAGCATCCAATGCTCCGGATGCTCCCCTATATGTAGAGGTATCCCAGCCACCTCAATTATTAGGTAATTACCCCATACTATCACCAGATTACGTAAGCACATCCTGACAGTTGTCATCTTCGGATGACTAGCTTGGATTGGAAGCTACTTAACTGCCAACGAGTCTGCGAAACGAAAACATTAGAAGGTAGCAGATCAGAAGTTGGGTGCCAGCGGTGCCTATATTTGCGTTAAAGGCCGCAAGCTTTTGAAGCTGCAGAGAGAAGATAAAGACTACGAGCTTCTAAGTGCCCAAGTGCCTTGAGCCAGCAGATAGGAGTCAATCCGTGCTGCATATGATGTGGTGGCGGAGCGCAAGGAGCGAAGCGGGGAAGTGGTGCGGAGTAAGTAGTCTGTAGATTGCAGGTCAAGTTCTGACTCAAGCCCCGCATCTCTCTGTTGGAATTCGAAAAACCTCAAGCTATATTGAATGATACATCAACGCATTAAATGCTGCATCTCCATCTGACTTCCCTGGTACACCGGCTGATATGGGTGGAAACCATACATTTGCTCTTTGTCTTCTATCTGTTTATCCTTATAGTCTGCGTCTACAGTTAGCTTACATTTCTTCGAGTTTATCTTGAGGATAAACACTTACTACTCAAAGCATTCATCACCGACAAAGGCGCCGCCATCATCAATAAAACTGACATCAACTGCCCGAATGTCCATCCCTCCTCCTCTATTGCTGCCTGCTCTCCCAACCACCCGCTACCGTTCATCCACCCTCTAAATTGATACAATCTCGCCACAGCCCAAGCCCAGATGATCCAAGCCGCGAGCAGAATCGCGCCCCTGACTAAGCCTAGCCACCAGAACCAGGTCCACTGCGGAGCACGATCTTCCAAGTCCCGAACTTGCTTGGGAGTGCCCAACTTGAAGTAGTGCGTTAAAAAGTAAGCAAGCGTGAATATTATGCTAATAAAGTAGAATATGGCCATGACAATGTAAGACGAGAAGCCGCCGATGTCTTTACTGCCTTTCTCAATATCTTCAAGACCAGAGTATGATTTTGCATTCACGAGGTCGAAACAGACCGCTGGTAGGACGAGTGTTGTGTTTCTTACTTGGTCGGCTGAGGGGATGGCGGTCGGGAAGTTGGGCGTTAGACGACTACTAAAGACGAGGCCCGCGAGGACGACTTGGCATCCGATGAGGCCGAAACGTAATACGGCTAGTATTTTGTAACCGTTTGTGTAGCTACGGCGGGCGAGTTCGGCGGAGAGATGAGAGACGATGGTCATGAGAAGGAGATAGCAGATGATATCGTAGCGGTAGGCATCGATGGTACAGGCAGCGGACGTATAGAGTGTTGCAACTGACAATGAGATGCCTCTGACTATCTGTTGGTCGCTGAAACTGATAACAAGAGGCTCGAAGAATCGACGCAATTTGTGATGACGGAGGCGGTCGCAGAAGATTTGGACACAGGAACAGACGAGGAGAGAGAGGCCAGCTGTTAAAACGAACGAGATGTCTGTCTAGTGAGGAGCAGACATGTCAGTAAGACTTTCAAGAGGGAATTCTACAAGAAAAAAGCTTACTCCAACACCGGTGATGGCCGGATTGGACGGGAAATTTCCAAATTCGACAGAGCTTGCACTACAATTTACCTCTGGAAGGTATGGATACCGATTAGAACACTCCAATACAGAGGTTGCTGTACCCATAATCGACAGTAAATAACAAGGCTGAGTGCCACCATCAAAAAAAAGATCATAGCAATTAACAGGTTTCCAAGGCTGGAACTCTTTGCATTATATGCTCATTCCCGCAAGGCTGACTACATGCCTTCGTTATTGAGATGCGTGGCAGCACCAGCACCATGCGCAGGAATTGAGGATTTATGCAGGTCAAGTTCGGCCACCTCCATGAAGGCAAGGCTTAGCATGCCATCGACCACCTTTTGGCCTGATGATTGTAGATCTTGCAAAGATTTCGAGAAACATGTCTCGTAGGAAATCAGCATAGATGAAGAACAAATAAGAAATGAGAGACGAATTGAAAACTCAATTTATATATTCTGCTTGCGGATTCGTGGTAGATATGAAAGTGGCCCTTCAAATCGGAATCCCACAAAAGTCCGCTTTGTGCGCCACTGACGTAGGACGATAGTGTACTATGAATTAGACCTTCCAGACAAAAATGTAGCCTACCTGTAGCAGAACAGTAGGCAAAATGCAACAAGTGTCCCGCGACTGGCGCTCGGTAATAGAAGACAGGAGTCTGTAGCACCTTAGAACGACGCAAATGCCGAAATCGGAGCTTGCTTTTGCTCATATCTCGGTCCTTTTCTTAACAGCTGAAAGAATAGTGTGCCCTGGTGGCATATATAAAAGAATACGAGAAAGGACCCGATGCCCTCCCAATTGGGTTCATCGTATCTCAAATATGGCCTCACCGCCGGCGCTGCTTTCTTCGCCGCCAGCCTCTTATTCAAGCTGTCTACGACAAGGAACATTCCAAGACAAGAACCAGTCCGCTCCCCGCTGAAGGACATCACCGCCAGCCTGTCAAAAAAAGAGCAGGATAATCTTCCATATCCACCAGACATCTTCCCAGGAGGACGTGATGTTGAGACACCTTATGGCTCCATCAGAGTGTTTGAATGGGGCCCTAAGGAGGGCAGAAAGGTTCTGCTTGTGCACGGCATTAGTACTCCGGCTGTGTCGTTAGGAGGGTTAGCGGAGGAGTTAGCTAAGAAGGGATGTCGAGTAATGTTATTTGGTAGGTTCAGTTCCACTATTTGGTGAGGAAAACGTAATTCATCTATTCATCCAAAAAGGGAAATGATACACAATTTTCCCACCGAATTGCTTATTGTGAAGAACGAGTCGCTGAAAATTTCTTGATATACGATGAGTCACCCCAGTCACAGGCTAGCTCACAAACATGAACAGATCTTTTCGGCCGTGGATATTCCGATACACCTGCCGACCTGGCTCATGATGCACGTCTCTTTATAACTCAGATATTACTGGTTATCTCATCCTCACCCTTGCCTTGGACCGGACAACCCGGCTTCGATCTAGTGGGTTATTCGTTGGGTGGGGGAGTCTCTATCTCCTTTACCCGTTACTTGCCTCATCTTGTTCAGTCTCTCACTCTGATAGCTCCTGGTGGGCTTATTCGGCCAAAACACATAGGATGGAGAAGCAGATTCCTCTACTCCCGTGGCATTTTCCCCGAGTTCCTCCTCGAGTATCTCGTCAAAAAGCGTCTGCAGCCCCAAGTACGTCATTCCACTCCTCCGACCCTTGCTGTGGCAAAAGACGCGGATGAAGCTGTGGGCGCAGAGATATCGCATTCTGAGGGAGGGAAACCTAACGGTAACAGCGATGCGAGCGGAGGCGATAGCTTCGACGATGCAACCCTCTCAAGGCGCTTCCCCCACGTCAGTGTAGCTTCAGCTGTGTCTTGGCAGCTAGCAAACCATGCCGGTTTCATCCCAGCTTTCATGAGCAGCATTCGCTATGCTCCTATCTATAGCCAGCATGCCGTATGGGCTATTATTGGAGCGCGATTGTCGGAACAGAAAGCCAATCCCACAGACGATGAATTAGTAAAGCGAGGCCTGCTTAAGAGTAAAGTGCTTATGATACTCGGTGCCACAGATCCTGTTGTTATCGTGGAGGAAATCAGCAAGGATGCAAAAGTAGTACTTGGAGACGGAAATGTAGAGATTGTTGTGATAGAAGCCGGACATGAACTGCCGATTACGAAAAGTACAGAAGTAGCGGAAGCCATGTGGCGATTCTGGACGGAGGAGGAATAGATTGAGACATGTTTAGCAGATTTGGATATTATAAAGTAGAGATAATGTAGAACATAAAGTGGACTCCAATGACTATACACCTAGGTAGGGAAATAAATCCAGCTAATCGGGGTAGTCAACATCGAAGTGTAGGATTTGGTATCAAGATCAAATCCATTCTGTAGACCCTGTAGACCGCGCCGTTATAGAGAGGATAAAACCGGTGTCGAGAGAAATAACCGTAGCTGAGAAAATAGACTGTCGCTGAATTGTACTCGCTAGGTATGTATGTCGTGAACACTCTGCAGGGCGCAGGCGTCATTTTGATAGCAGCTTTCTGACCTTCCATGGGAAACTGATGATCAACAATTGGGTTCGGAGCAGCAAAGATATACAGCA
>Ga0335072_10005425_pt1 | contig 18777 bp, 20 predicted proteins | sample Lox_Sample_21_FD_206725 | JGI IMG/M metagenome (GOLD analysis project Ga0335072, IMG submission 206725) | Soil microbial communities from Loxahatchee National Wildlife Refuge, Florida, United States - Lox_Sample_2.1 | ecosystem: Environmental > Terrestrial > Soil > Wetlands | place: USA... | reverse complement strand
ATGCTCGAAGAAATGCGCCAACCGCGCATTGCGAGAAGGTTCTCGAGTACCCGCGAGATGACGACCTTTTCGCCTTCGAGCCCCTGCAGCGGAGTTATTGGAATTGAACCGCGATGGGCCGAAGTAGTTTAGCGAGGGATCAGAATTCTACGTAGGTTTCGACAGGAGGGGCAATTGGATTCAACCAAGGTGCAGCGATTGACCATGAGTGCCGCTCAGCAAGAGTGCAACGATGACAGCAGCCTGGTCTTACGAGCAGCCGGAGGCGATCATTCTGCATTTGAGACTCTGCTTCGTCGTCATAGAGGGACGGTCCTGAGAGTTGCTCGCCGTTTAACGACGGATGCAGACGCAGAGGATGTCACCCAACAAACCTTTCTCAAGGCTTTTGCCAATCTGTCCAGCTTCAGGTTTAGATCCACCTTCCGCACATGGCTGGTGAGCATCGCCATGAACGAATCCAGGATGTGGAACCGAAAGACTCGTCGTCACAGAGAGCTGATTGTGCTTGGCAAAGAAGAAGACTCGCCGCAAATGTTCGATTGTCCCGACTCCGGCCGGGGTCCCGAAATGCGCTACTCCGACGAAGAGTGGAATCAAATTCTCTATTCGGCGATTAGCAAGCTGAGACCTCTTGAGCGAGCCGCAATCCGGACCTGCGATCTGGAGGAACTTCCCCTGGCGGAAGCCGCCATTCTCTTCGGAACGAGCGTCTCTGCTCTCAAATCTCGCAGAAGCCGGGGACGCGCCAGTCTGCGGGAGCTGCTCATGGGGAATCTGCAGATACGGTCGCTAGTCTCGCCTTAGGCGGAAATCCGTGTTGAATGCAGATGAAACGGGGTAAAGGAGGACGTCATGCGTTCAGAATTGGTCTTAGCGGCCGCGAAGCAATGGTCAAACCGCTATCTACTGATGCAGGTTGCCAGTGCCGCCACGCGTAAATTCCATCGGCCACACAGCCGAATTCAGGAAACCACGAACGAAGTTCTCATGCGGCTTGCGGAATCGACGAACATCGATTTGCCCTCTAAGGACGCCTCGCCTATCAACGATCGATTGTGCGCTGCGTCCGATCAGAAAGCAGCCTGATGCACCCGGATACCATTCACAAAGACCTTCCAGGAGCGTGCGTGAGCACTCGCGCGGCGGGCTTTCTGCCTGTCTCGTCGTCCAGAGGGTCGAGCTTCGACATGGGCAGCGTCCAGCTAATGCCTCCGCGAATGCTGACCGGGGTCGGCCGCGGGCATAGTTGAACTTGGGTCCAATCGCCGAAGACCACCACCCAATTCGTGTTCTCTCCGGTCGAGAATCATCGAGTTTTCCGGGAAGGCCTGAATGCAATGATCGCGTCACAGGCCGACATGATTGTCGTTGTGCCCGCAGTGGATGCAACGCAGGCGCTGGCAGAGTTTCGGAGGCACCGTCCAGGCATTGCGTTGATGGATCTGCGCCTTCCTGGCTCCGACGCACAGATGCGCTGACTGCCATGCATGGCGCATTCCCGCAGGCGCGCATCATCATTCTCCCCACGACGGATTCGGATGGAGAAAGCCAGCGCGCACTGCGCGTTGACGCGGCTGCTTACGGCCTGAAAAGCCTGCCTCAGAGGAGAGACTTTGTACGACCGCATGCTTCACGGAGCGAAGTTACAGGGCGGTGGTGTCTTTCTGACGCAGGCATTTAGGCATCTCGCTGAACAAATGTGCCGCGGCGACCCAACGTAGAAGTGCAGAGGGCGGCCCGACTGGACCCCTGCCACCCCCGGGCTAGCCGGTTTAATAAGCAGTTCTGCCGATGTATGTGTTCCCCGTCGGCTCCGCCCCCCACCCCCAACATATGGTGGTGGCAGATAACGCGTACTCCTTCTCACCTCCACGTGCCGAAATCCTGCTCGATGATGTGCTAAAGCGCCGTGCAAAAGCGTGCGGCCAGCCAGTTATGGCACTTCTCCCGCCCCGGTTCAACTACGACTGAGAAGCGGGCCTTCATTTTCAGGTTCGTCAGTGTCGACACTTTCGGCGTGGGCATTCGTGGGTAGTGCGCTATTCCACAGCGGCTCCTGATTACAGGCAACTTATACAGCTAACAGGTTTGGCAACCAGGTTGCCTTATTAGCAGTATCGATGGCTGGTCCATCGACGGGTTTCAGAAGTGCGTGGTTCGCAGTTCATCAGACTCTGCCTGGTTGCGTTAGCAGGTAAGGCAAACACAAACACGCTTCTGGGACCAGGCCCGCTAAGAAGCGGGGAATTCCAAACGGATGGCCAGGAGTAGCCAAGTGATGAAACGACTCTCTCAAATTGCCTGTCTCATGCTCGTCGGTATTTGTTTCGCGGCGACAAGTCTTGCCCAAACTGTGTCGCCTCCAGACCCGCAACCCGGCACGATCGTAGGAACTGTCGTCGACATAAATGGCGGCGTGGTTCCGAACGCAACGGTTGTGCTGAACGGTTCAAATCCGGATGAGCGGCGCTCGGTCACGACGGGAGATAATGGTTTCTTTCAACTTGTCAACGTCATCCCCGATACGGATTACCGCGTTGCGGTGACCGCGCAGGATTTTGCGGCATGGAGTTCGGAGCCGGTTACGGTGATGCCAGGCCAGTACGTTCTCATGAGCAGTATTCAACTGCGGCTGGAAGTTGTGCAGACCACGGTGGTCGCCCTCACTCCCGAACAGGTCGCAACCGAGCAGGTCAAGGCCGAAGAAAAACAGCGGGTTCTCGGAGTCGTTCCAAACTTCTACGTCGTCTATGACCCTCATCCTGCACCGCTGACCGCCAAATTGAAGTTCCAGCTAGCTTCGCGCGCTCTCACTGATCCAATAACCCTGACCGGACTCATGGTCAACGCTAGTATCTATCAGGTTGCGCAGTATCCGGCCTTTCACAGTAATAAAGTTGGTTTCGGCCAGCGAGTGGGAGTGACATTTGCCGGAGCATATTCGAACGTCTTCCTTGGCGATGCTCTGCTTCCCTCATTACTGCACCAGGACCCGCGGTTCTTTTATGAGGACACGGGAACGACGCGGTCCCGCATGCTCTATGCCCTGTCGAACCCTTTCGTAATCCATGGCGACGATGGCCGGCGCGAATTCAACTATTCGGGAATTCTCGGGGACTTAGCCGCCGGAGGGATTGCCAACGCGTACTATCCTTCCCAGGATCGCGGCGGCAGACTCGTAATCCAGAGCGCCCTCCTCGGAATGGGCGGTCGAGCGCTCAATGGCATTATCCAGGAGTTCGTTCTGAACAGGCCCGTATTTCGGCGGAACAGGAAATGGTAGTCGTGAATCTAGTGTGCAGTCCTTTGAGGTGGCTTATGGCAGTTGTTAACGAGTTTCGATGTGAAGTCTGTGGCAGCGTGACTGGAATGCCGGTTCTCTGGCTTGTCATTCAGTCCCGCGACTCCAAAATCACTATACTCCCTTGGGACATTGACGCCGCTCATGCTCCAGGTGCGGCTCACCTATGTGGTGAAACGGACGCGCAGATCTACATCGGACGCTGGATGGATTCTGTGTTCCTGAGACACAAGACGCTGCCTTTTCCGGATGCAGAGCCGTTGCGGACCACTCTGCACGACGATCGCAAGAGCCTTCCCGTTCAGGAGCTGCGGAGCGCTGCCAAAGTCGTGCCGATTCGAAGCCCGCAGGAACAGGCGGCTTTGCAGCGAAGCTAACCAGGAGGAAAGCCTGTGTCCGCGGACGAAACCGATGGCTGGGCTCCCCGCCCGATCAGCCTGACTGATATTGTGGCTTGTTTTGAACGTTTCACCCGGCGGGGCCGGCCGAGAATCTGGCTTGCGGGCTTGCCGGTCGGCACCGCGAAGTAATCCGGGAAGGACTCACAGCAAGGTCCGAATACATCAAGGAGGAACTCCAAATGAGAAGCGATCCCAATGACGAGGCTGGCATTGTTCTCGTCTACGCTCTCGTGATGTTCTTGGCCTTTGTCGCGGCGGGTGCGATCGCGGCCGGGATCCTGGTTCACAGCGGTCTCTAAATGCTGCTCCTGGAGACCACGTAGGACGCGCTGCGCACTTACCGAATGAGTTCGACTTGAACTCAATTCGACGGATTAGCAACGGAAGACGGGCTTCGCTCCGGCAATCCGGCGGAGGGTTCGAGTCCGAGTTGTGCCGTCGAACCGAAAACATTCCATTCATGCCGTTTCAATGTCCAACCGGAGCGTCTCGTTGTGGCCTGAATTTGCGTACCGCAAATGCCAGAGGGAGCGCCAAAAGGTTGAACCACCCGATCACGCGGAAACAATCCATAAATGCCAGGAACAGGCTCTGATGCAGCAATTGTTGATAGACAAAGCCCAACGATGCCGGACCGGCATCAGCGCTGGTGAAGCCGTACTGGACCAGTTGTGCGGCGAGGGAATGAGATCCCTGTTGGAAAGCCTGTGAAGCGGAATCAAGGGCTGAGGCCAATACCGACTGGTGGAAATTCTGTCGACGTTCACTTGCCGTGGTAATGAAGGCGATCCCGAAACTACCGCCCCAGTTGCGGAAGAGATTCGTGAGGCTCGATGCCTTGTTGTTTTGATCCGGGCGCAGCTCGGAATATGCGATGAGGCTCACAGGCACAAGGAACAGGCCATAACCCAATCCCTGCAGGGCACGATTCCAGGCATAATGGCCGCTATTGGCATCGAGGGTCATGTCGCTAAAGACAAACATGGAGAGCGCGATGACGCAGAAGCTCGCCATGACCAGAGTTTTCGCGGAAACGATCTGTCGCTGCAGCAGTTGCGCTGAAATGGGGGCGAGCACGGCGATGACCAGAGCTCCCGGCCCGAGCACGAGACCTGCATCGATAGCGCGATAACCGTAGAGGGATTGCAGCATCTGGGGGATAAGTGTCGTGGTTCCGAAAAGCCCGATGCCGAAGATGAGGAAGAGAACGCTTGCGATGGCAAAATTTCGCCCTTCGAGAAGGTGAAAGTCAATGATGGGGTTCGCATTGCGAATCTCCCAGAGGACAGTTGCGATCCAGCCCAGAATGGCAACGAGGATCATGACAATGATAAGGCGGCTGCCGAACCAGTCGTCAATTTGGCCACGATCGAGGGATATCTCGAGGGCTGCGGAAGCCAGGATGATGAGGACGATGCCGAGTCCGTCGATGGACATCCGTCCTTCGGCCTTGGCCTTCTCTCGTTCCTGCGTGAAGTCCTTGGGGTCGTGGATGAGCCGGCTTGAGAGCCAGATGGAAACAAGGCCGATTGGCACATTGATGAAGAAGATCCAGCGCCAGTCATAGTTGTCGGTAATCCATCCGCCGAGCACAGGTCCGACTGCAGGAGCGGTGACGATGACGATGGTATAGAGCGCAAAGGCTGCAGCGCGCTTCGCAGGGGGAAAGGTGTCGACGAGGATTGCCTGAGCAACCGGGGCAAGCCCTCCTCCGCCAACACCCTGAACAATGCGGAAGAGCAGCATGAAACCGAGGGATGGGGCCAGCCCACAGAACAGCGAGGACACGGTGAACAACAACACGCAGAGCAGGTAGTAATTCTTGCGCCCCAGCAAACGGCTCAGCCATGCAGTCATAGGCAGAATGACAGCGTTTGCGACGAGGTACGTGGTCAGGATCCAGGTCACTTCGTCATAGCTGCGTCCGAGACCGCCGCCTATGTAGGGGAGTGCGACGTTCGCGATGGAAGTATCGAGCAACTCCATAAACGCCGCGATGGTGACCGTCCCGGCTATGAACCACGGGTTGATTGGCCTAGCGATGGGCCGTGCGGCTGAAAATGGAAGCGATATTTCTCGCATATTGCTCATGGAGATGTCCTGTTCGATTGCTGCCTTAGCGGACGCGCACTTTGGCTTCGACCGACATTCCGGGACGGAGCTGGTGTTGCGGATCCTGACCAGGGTTGATGTGAATGCGAACGGGAAAGCGCTGGACGATTTTCACGTAGTTACCGCTCGCGTTTTCCGGGGGAAATAGGCTGAAGAGCGGGCCGGACGCGCCTGCCAAATCTTCAACCGTGCCTTGATAGTTGTGGTCGAAGCTGTCGACGTGGACGATGACGGGCTCGCCGGGACGCATGCGCCGGAGTTGGGTTTCCTTGAAATTTGCGGTGATCCAGATGTCGTCAATAGGCACGATCGTGAGCAGAGTCTGGCCGGGCTGAATGCGATTACCCGGTTCGACGGTCTTGTGGCCGATCACGCCGCTGACCGGGGCATAGATGGTGGTGTAACTCAGGTTCAGGTCCGCAGTGCGAAGGTTGGCGCGAGCCTCTTCGAGCGCGGCGCCGGCAGAGGCGGACTGGGCGCGGGCGTCGGAAATCTGTTGTGGAGCAGTTTCGGCGGCATCAATTTCGGCTTGACGTTGGGCGACCGTGCGCTGGGCTTCGGCAACTCTTTGTACTGCCGCGGCCTCGGCTGCTTGATCGGCGGCAAGGGCATATGCCGCGGTTCGTGCGTCGGTATCGCGCGCGTCGTAATAGGAGCGCGAGATTTCGCGCTTTTCGACGAGTGCAGCGTAACGCAAGCGATCCCGCTCGGCGTGGGCGGCAACGGCGGTATCCTCTTGTACGCGTTTCTGCGCTGCTTTCAGGAGAGCTTGGGACTCAGTGACGATTTCCACTGCCGACTTCTCTTGCGCCTCGGCCACGTGCAGCCGGCTTAAGGCGCTCGCCTGGGTGATGGACACCTGAAGGCCCGCCGCCTGAGCGTCAGCCTCCTTGGTGTCGAGAATGGCGCGCGCATGGTCGAGAACAGCCTGGTAATCGCGTGGATCGAGCCGCAGGAGTACTGTCCCGGCGGTGACGTAATGATCGTTCTCAACATTTGGGTTCACATAAACGACCGTCCCACTGATGCGCGTACTGAGCTCGGCGAAGTGGCCGTCGACCTGCGCATCATCGGTGATTTCAAACTGCCGCGCATACAGCCACCAGGACGTGCCGCTTGCTGCGGTGACGAGGAGCGCCACGGCAAGGATGATTCGTTTAGCACTCCAGAATCGGGTTGAGGGAACTTGCGCTTCATCGAGAAGTTCGGGCTGCTGCTTGCGTACTTTGTCTACTGCGGTTGCCATAGGTCGCTCCCGTTCTGGTGGAGATCAATGCGTCGGCTGGGTTGTGCCAAAGAGCTCCGGAACGCGCGAATCGGCCGATCCGAGAGCGCGAGCCAGGGAGATTTTGGCTACGTTGAAGGAAAACAGACTCGCAATGTAATTCTCGTTTGCGGCTACCACCGCTTCCTGCGCCTCAAGCACTTCGAGGTAGTTGGTGACGCCATTTTTGTAGCGGTCCTGCGACTGAGCGAGCGCGCGTTCGGCAAGGGCCCGGTTCTCCACAGCCACCTTCACGCCCGATGCCGAGGCCCGGGCGTCGAGCTCGGCGGTGCGCATGTCGTAGTCAGCGCGTCCTTCGAGGTCTGCCAGCTCGGCACGACGCTGCACTAGGTCGCTATCCGCCTCGCGAATGTCAGAGCGAATCCGGCCGCCGGTGAACAAAGGAATGGAGACAGAGCCGCTGACTCCGTCTACCCGGTTGTAATTGGCAGGGTTGGCGCCACCTGCGCCGTAGCTGGCGTTGAATGAGATCTCGGGCAGGCGTTCCGCGCGTGCTGCGCGCAAGTGGAATTGCGCGGCAGTGACGCCAGCCTTCGCGCTGGCTACGTCGAAGCGAGCCGCTTCTGCCTGCGAAGCTTCCGGAGCATCGGGAAGGAGAGCTACATAGCCATAGTCACCGTCGGGTGTCCATGCTTGGTCAAGCGGAATACCCGTAATGCGGTCGAGCGTGAGCTTGTCCTTTTCAAGATCGTTGATGGCGTCGGTTAGGCGCTGTTCCGCCGTATGCAGTTCTACATCGGCACGCAGCGTGTCGATTTTGGGAGAAACTTCCGATTTGTACTGGTCGGCAACCTGGGTGTCGAGCTCGCGCGCGGAAGTGAGGGCGGCCTGCTCGGTTTCGACGCGCGCCTGGCTAGCTACCACCTGGAAATACGCCGCACCGACGGCAAAAACCACGACATCGCGCGCATCCTTTGTATCAAGCACCGAGGCGGCATCGAGAGCCTTCTCCTGCCGGTAACGATCGAGCAGCGACAGGTTCAACACGGGCGATTCCGCGGTAATGCGTGCTTCAGAGTATCCGAACTGCCCGGAGGTGGGCGGCAGATGGAGACCGGATTGCGGCGGCAGAGCGATATTGAATTCCTTGGTTGAGAGCTGCTGGTAGCTCTGCTCGACGCGGGCAGAAATCTGGGGCAGCAGAGCCGCGAGCGCGTGTTCCCGCTGGGCGCGCGCATCGACACCCGCCTGTTGGCTGTCGATGAGGCCGAGATTGTATTGGAGCCCGCGTGTGATGGCGTCTTCGAGTCCGAGGTGGAGGGTCCTCTTTGTGGCCACGCCGGCAGGTGTGCTGCCCAGATAGGGGTTGAGGCTCTGAGTGGCGCGCGCGCTGGGATTCGTCGTTCCGGCAGCAGGATTGATCGGCCGGGGAGTGTTGATAGACCCAAAGCCGGCAGATGCGCCGCCATCCGGAAATGCCTGGCCTGAGGCCGCTGGAGGGAAGGCGAACACAGAGGCGAACAACGCCAGGGCCAAAATGGGGATTGCTGCGGGCTTGCTTGCCGACTTCATGATGCTGTTCCTCACCGAAAGCTCTGTATACTAAATGCGACCGCTCGGTCTCATTTATCATCATGAGATTCAGAGAGAATGTTCGCGGATTCTTTTAAGCGGATTTTTTTAAAGTGGGGCGCTCAGATTGCGAGGAAGAGGTATGACAAAAGGCGAGACAACACGACAGAAGATCATTGAGCAGGCAGCTCCGCTGTTCAACCGGCACGGTTATGCCGGCTGCTCGATGCAGGACATTATGGCCGCGACGGGGCTCGAAAAGGGCGGCCTTTACCGTCACTTCAGCAGCAAGGAAGATCTGGCCCAGCAGGTCTTCCGGTATTCACTGTCGCGGGTGACCGACGTGCGCTGGGAAGGGATCGGAGAGGTCGAGGGAGCGGTGGAGAAGCTTCGCTTTGTGGTCCGCCGGTTCGTGCAGATGCAGTCGATTATTCCTGGCGGTTGTCCGGTGATGAACACGGCGATTGACGCCGACGATGGGAATCCGGCGCTGCGAAAGCTGGTGCAGAAGGCTGTAGAGGAATGGAAAGACAAGATCAGCCGTATTGTCATGGCGGGAATCGAGCGCGGTGAAGTGCGAGCCGATGTTGAGCCGCGCATCATTGCGAACAGCATGATTGCGGCCCTGGAAGGAGCGCTGATGATCAGCCGGCTGGAGGGCGACCGGACTGCGGTACACGACGCGGAGTCCATGCTTGATAGGGTTTTAGACGATCTTCGACTTCACAGTGATCAAACGTGATCGCACGGCACACGTTGTTGCTTTTGCCTTAGCTAATGCTGCGATTGCCTTCGTCACAAATCCGCTCCGAGTTCACTGGCCTTTACGATGTTCTTGAATGCCTTCTCCAGAACGCTCTTGCCGATTTTCCGGAGGACGAGGCCGGGCAAGCGGCCTTTGATCTTGCCATGTTCCTGATCAAGCCCCAGGATGCGGGCGTGCGGATTGCGAAAGGCGAGAAGACTCAGCCCGTCAGGAATCTCGATGGCGTACTTCGTTACTCGTTGTTCCGGAAAAGGAAGTCCGCCGATCCGCAAAGGAACTCCTGTCTCTGTCCTGGATTGCCCCTCGAGGCTTGCCAGCTTCATCGGTTGATAGTGAGCAACAGGTTCGACAACTATTGACCCCTGAAAGCGGCCTGCCAGGTCTCTTGGGACCCTCTCAATGCTCTCAGCTTTGACCGGACGAATGCTTTAAGACGGGTGAACTTGAAGATGTAAATCAGCTTTTACAGGTGCTTAGGGCTGGATCTCGCCATGGCGGCCGGCGGCAGCCCACAGGCGGCTGGCGCACCCCTCGGCAAACCAGATCTTGCTGTTGAGGCGGTTGGGCATCGACTTCAAGAGCCTTCAGTGGCGGGACTTTCCTTCGCCCAAGTCTCGCCCTTCGCCGGACTGTCGTGCCACCAGAAGGCCTACGGCCCTGGAAAATCCGTTGTCACCTGCCACCCCCCGAGCATCTATTCAGCAACTCTTTGAGCAGGCCGCTCGTCCGGATGCTCGCCGAGAGAGAAGATCCCACCGTGATTAAATTCTGGCTGACCGGCCTGAACCCGGGACTCGGCGACCGGGTACTGCTTGGGCTCATGAGGGAAAATGATCTGGAGACCGTGGCGCCGGAGGTCATGGGTGCAGCGCGAGCTTTCCTCGTCGGCGGGTAGGGGTGAATTGAATGGATCTCGAATCGAAGCGGCCGCTTGGCCGCTTTTTCGTCTCAGCTGAGACGACGACGCGTGTTCGGTTTCTGAGTGGGTCTTTGCCATGGAAGACGGATGCTTCGGAAACCGATTCGACGACCCGATGGGTGCCAATTTCAAGTTGTCAGAACCGAGAGATTCACCTCAGGCGACTGTGCCCATTTTTGTGCCCACCCACCTTCAAAATCGGTCATAATTGGGGCGGTATGGATAGCAATTGCAACCAGGGAGGTAGAGGCTAAAGTGCACAAAGGATAGGATCTTATAGCAACCCGTAGCAGCAGGTGGAGGAACCGCGCCCACGGCTGTTAACCGAAGGGTTGTAGGTTCGAGTCCTACCTGAGGAGCCAAATTGTCTCATCCCCCCTCACCTGCCGCCCCGTCCAGCTCCCTCACCCCCGCATCCCCGGCGCCACGTCATACACGCTGCGCACCCGCAGCTTGTTGCGGAAGGCATACGGCGTCATCGGCGCCTCCAGAACCACCTCAATCTCCGCCGACCGCAGCGACGGAGCATCCGCAATCTGCCGGGTTGATCTTCAGAATCGTTCCGCTGGATGGAGGAAATGTAAGACAGTTGAGCGCTCCACAACTCTCCTTCGAAGACGTATTCGAACCTCTCAAATGGTCTCCGGACGGCAAAGGATTGATTTTCATCCGCAGCGAAAATGGAGCATCGAACCTGTGGCTTCAGCCTGTCGGGGGCGGCAACCCGAAGCAATTGACGCATTTTGCAAGCGAACGGATTTTCGACTTTGCCTTTTCGCGCGACGGGAAGCGTCTGGCAATCTCGAGAGGGAACGATTCCAGCGACGCTGTTCTGATCCGGAATTTCCAATAAACCTATCAGCGGCTCGGTCGAATGAGATTACCGGCGGGGGCAAGGTTTATCCCCCCGTGAGGTACTTGTTTCGTCCCTGATGTTGGTCTGGAAAATGCCCTAGTTCTGAACGCAACCGGGTTTTCGCTTCCCGTATTCCAGCTGGCGCTGCGAGCAACCTGCGCAAAAGAGAGAGCGCTGAGAGTACGACTCCAAACAACTGAGCCAGAAACCGGATCTTCTGTTGGGATTCGCCTGTCGACGCGGAACTCCGCGATCGCATCCAGCGGGATGATGGCCAGTCGCACCACTGGCTCTGCGGCATGGCAAGAGGCAACGCGGGGATGCCGGGATTCCCTTATTTAAGTCACCGTCAAACATCGACGCGCTATTTCAAGGGATAGCAGTCCAAATCATTCGCAAACGCGAGTGGGCCGCTATAGGCCTTCCTGACATCCTCGCGTGTCTGCGCTTCATGTCCCTTTCCGAGAGTGTCCGCCATTCGATGTGACAGGACGAGTTCCTTCACATGAGCTTCCCCGGCGAGATTTCCAATGAGCGAGGGTGGCATGAGGATTTCAATCGTCCTGGGATCAGAAAAGCGAGAGGTCGCGTTGTGAGCAATTAGAATGTCGGCATTTTCGGCCAGGCGCGGCAGTCCTTTTCCATGTCCACCCGTGTCCCCGGTGAATACGATTCGTTTCCCGTCGATCTCGACTCGCCAGGCAAGAGCAGGTGCCCGGCCATGATCCGTACGAACTGCGTCAACAGTCAGGTCCAACGTCCTAAGTACCTGCAGGGGGAAATCGCCAGCGATCACATCGTGGGGCTCCAGGAGATAAGGCATCCCATTCAGAACCCCAGCCATATAACGCCACGCGCCATGAGTCTTCCCGAACAGATCGTCCAGAAATTCGGTAGTGGAAGGAAAGCTGTCACCTGACGGCGGACCGAAGATCGGCAGGGGGCGCTTGCGCTCTTCGAATCGCGAGGACAGGACCAGGGATGGCAGATCACTGGTGTGGTCGGCATGCAGGTGAGTGAGCAGAATAACTTCCAGTTGCGACATTCTTGCTCCGCTCTCTCCGAACCGAAGGGCACTTCCCCCTCCTGCATCGATCAGGACCAGGGCTTTTCCATCATTCCATACGAGATAACTGCTTGACGCGCGCCCGTCTCGCAGATCTGGCCCTCCGGAACCAAGCACCTGGACAGCCAAGCCGGTATTTCCGCAGGATTGCGCCAAAGCGGACTGTAACGACGCACATGCCAGACAGAGACAAAACAAACGCAACCATCGACATCTGCCAAACATCTGGAAATCCAATTTTTTGTTCCCCGCACTGGCGAAAGGTGGAAAGTCGATCTGGTGCGGAGAATAACAGGCTTGTGGCCGTTGTTGCCGACAGGGCTCATATGTGAATCCAGTGAGCGGTCACGGTTACTGAGCATTCGCACTCCACCCCCGTCCGCATGAGGCGTCGGAGAACGAACGAAAGGTCGTCTCCCCTTTGGAACGTCGGCCACGGATCCCTGGACGCCATCCGTTCTCATCTACGCATGAAGCACCTCGGCAGGAGCGAAGGTAAGCGTGAGCACGGTAATGTCGTCCTGCTGGCCAAACGCCTGCGCAGCATACGCGATCTCTTCGGCGGAACGCCGGCTAATCGCCCGGGTGCGATCGAAGCCGAAGAGTTCGCCGGAGTGAGATTGTGCTTCGACGACGCCGTCTGAGAGGAACGTCAGGCGTTCGCTCGGGGCGAGCCGGAACTGGATCTCGGGGAACTCGGCGTCCGTAGCAATGCCCAGGGGCAGTGCGCCTTCCAGAGGAAGCTCCTCGCCGTTGCGGTAGGGCGCGAGGTGACCGGCATTAGCGAGGAAGACGGCGCGGTCGCGATCGATGCGCGAGCAAAGGCAGGTGACAAAGCCGCCGTCGGAAGAAGCGACAAGCTGGCTGTTGAGGCGCGAAAGGATCTCGCTCGGCGACGGATTCTCCTGCGCGAGGGAGCGGAGCGCGCCGAGGACGAGGGTGCCGGTCATGGCGGCTTTGAGACCCTTGCCGCTGACGTCGCCGAGGACGATCAATGTCGAGCCGTCGGGCTGCGGCAGCACCTGATAGAAGTCGCCGCCCACCTCGGCCGCCGGCCAATATGATGCGGCAATCGTACAGCCAGGTACCGGCGGCAGCTCCGCGGGCACCAGCCTGCGCTGCATCTCACGGGCGGCCTGCAACTCCGCTGCGGAGCGCTCCTGCACCTGCGTCAGTTTGGTGTGGCGCAGAAAAAGCACGATGCCGATGGCTACGAGAAAGAGCAGGGCGCCAAGGGCCACGATGCGAAATCCGATGAGGCCGATGTGGAACTGCAGAACAGGAAGCAGGAAGTCGAGACGATGGGAATTGAACCCGACGGCGGTAACCCCATAGATTTCAAAGAGACCGCCGGCGAGTAAGGGGCAGATGCTGGGCAGAATCAGCCATCCGGCCTCACGATTGCCGCGTCGCAGCCAGACAATGAGCAGCACCGGGAGCCCAATGGCCGCAGGCAACGGAGCCAGCGCCTCGGCTGTGCCGTACAAATCGGGGAACCAGCCAAACCAGTTACTGAGGAATCCCGCCAGAAAACCTGTGGCCAGCACCGCCTGGTATATCCGCCACGCCCGGCCCATCCGCTCGCCTGCGAAGGCAAAGATGAATTCAATCTGCAGCACCGCGCAGATCCAATCGAGCGGATCACCGCCAAGCGCGTTGACCGAGAATGGCATCCATTTCTGGGCGAAGCACCAAAGCAGGTCGGACAGGCCAAGTGCCAGTAGATACGCGCTGAGCCAGAGGTACTCCCGCCGTTGCCGCTGCACCAGATAGAGCCCCAGCGTGGCCAGTCCCCCCAGGCAGATTGCCAGGTCGATGGCGAACGACGTGATCAGCTTCAGGAGCACGCGGGAGTCCGCGACCTCCGCGGCCTGCCGCATCACGGGTTGGGGGCCAATGGCGGCTCCCCTAAAGGCGTCGGCGCTGATGGTGATGTACTCATAGCGAGCCTCGTCGCAGCGTACCGCGATCAGGAGGTTGGGGATGCCGTTTGGCAGAGGTATAAAGTGCTCGCGCGGATAGTAATAGCGCAAGGTCGATCGAATGCCATAGTGATTTGCGGGGAAACCATTAATGAAGACCTGGGAGGCATTCTTCCCAATTCTCAGCAGCAGACCCATAGGAGGTCGCCGGTCGGCCAGCCTGAGGTGGATGCGATACCAACGCAGGCCCGCAGGCGCAAGCGGTTTTGCGCCGTTCAGGCTCACGACTCGCCAGCCGCTGTCGTCGTAGTCGGGCTGCGCCCAGGCCGGGTCGTCCCCCGGGTGAAAGCGCCAGCCGTCGTCAATCTGCACCATGCCGGCCGGCCAGGCGGCAATCTCCCGCACGTTGGAGGGATTCTGCTGCGCCTGAGCTGCGGAGAGTACGAACACAAGCAGGAGCACAAGCTTACGCATGGAGAACCTCAGCGGGGGCGAACTGGAGAGTGAGGACGGTGATGTCGTCTTGCTGGCCGAACGCCTGCGCAGCTGCAGCGATCTGCTCAGCCGACCTCGTGCTGATTTGGCGAGTGCGTTCAAAGCCGAAGAGCTCGCCATTCGGGTTCTGCGCTTCAACGACGCCGTCGGAGAGAAAGGTGAGCGTATCGCCGGGCTGTAGCTGGAGGGTGGATTCGGCGTAGGCGTAGCTCAGGGAGACGCCGAGAGGCAGCGCGGACTCGAGGGGAACTTCTTCGCCGTTGCGGTAAGGCGGGAGATGCCCCGCGTTGGCGAGGGTCAACGTGCCGTCGGCGGCGATGCGGGCGCAGAGGCAGGTCACGAAGCCGCCGTCAGAGGAAGACGCCAGCTGGGAGTTCAGCCGAGAAAGTATCTGAGACGGTGACAGAGCGTCCTGCATCATATTCCGAAATGCACCAAGAACAAGAGTGCCGGTCATGGCGGCCTTCAGGCCTTTGCCGCTGACATCGCCGATGACAAGCATTGCCGAGCTATCCTGCGGAAACACCTGATACAAATCACCGCCCACTTCGGTCGCGGGGCGATAGGCGGCCTTAACCTGCATCCCCGGAACCTTGGGCAGGGCGAGAGGCACGAGCTGCTGCTGCAGTTCGCGGGCAGCGGCAAACTCGACGCGGAGGTCTTCGCCCGAGCGCCAGGCAGACCACGTCTGCCGCATCAACAGCACAGCGATAAAGAGCGTGCAAACATAAAAGGCCAACGCGAAGAAGTTGAGGCCCAGCCAGGCGAAGTTGAGTGGATGCCCGGCAATGCCGAGGAAGTAGCCGACGCTGATGAGGATCATGGCTGCGGCCACGGGACGGTTTTCTCCGCGGCCTGTAAGCGCGACGAGATCTGCTCCGCTGGCGATTACATTGAACGCGAACAGGAACCAGTTCAATGCGTACATACCGACCAATGTCACAATGCTGGCATGCATCGTAGTACCCACGTACATCGCGGCGACGGTCAGCCCGATCCAGCAGAAGTGGAGGGCGGCGCGGAAGATGCGATTCCGGAAGCCCTGTACCGCCCAGGTAAATTCGACGACGACCCACATACCGATTGCGTTGAGGATGAAGAACACAGTGTCCTTCCGAGTCTCGGGGATTCCCGGCAGGAGCAGCGGACCGAAGATGAGAAATGCAGGCAGCGCCACCAGCCAGAGGGCACAGAGCAGGAGGGTGCGGTTGCGCGCCCAGATGCCGAGGGCGAGCACAGCGAGCCCGAGCATGATAAAAACGAGTGCCAGCAATAACTGGGGTCCGAGACGCAGTAAGGCCCGATCCTGAGCTTCCGCGGCCAGCGCATGCAAAAGGGGCGCGTTACCGATGGAAATCGCGAATTTAACCGGAGTGGGATGATGCAACACCAAACTCTCGCTGCGGTCGTAAGGCGCGTCCCAGGTGCGGAGAGCAAGGACGGCGACGGAGCTGGGCTGCACCACGCCTGTGGGAATATCGAAGACCAGTATCTGGGGATGATCGAGCGGCCTGGCGTGCGGAGGAAAGTCGCCGTAGCGGCCGACCAGACGACCGTTGACCCACAGTTCCTGAACGTTGGGAAAAGCGTCTATGGTGCGCAAGCTAACGGCGAGAGGACCGGCAGCAGCGTCCGGCACGGCAATTCGAGCGCGCACCCAAAAGAACCCGTCAGACTCATATCCGGGCGCGGGTATGGCGCCATTGTGGGCCAGCGGCCAGCTGCTGTCCTGGAAGCTGGGAGCGGACCAGGCGGGATTGTCGTCGAGGTGGTAGCGAAGAGCGGGTTGTGAGGCGAGCACGAGTTGGGCGTGCAGAAAATGAGGCGCCATTGCACAAGCGAAGAGGAAGAGCAATAACGCAGTCTTACGCATGGACGACCTCGGCGGGAGCAAAGGTGAGCGTCAGGACAGTGACGTCGTCCTGCTGGCCGAACGACTGGGCGGCGGCGGCGATTTCCTCCGCAGTCCGGGTGCTGATCGCGCGGGAGCGGTCAAATCCGAACAGTTCGCCGGAAGAATTTCGAGCCTCGACGACACCATCGGAGAGGAAGGTGAGCATGTCCCCGGCAGCCAACTGGGAGGGGCGCTCGGAGTAGTCAGTACGGTCAATAATACCCAGCGGCAGCCCTGAATCGATCTTCAGCTCGGAACCGTTCAGATAGGGAGCCAGATGACCGGCGTTTGCGATCGTTGTCCTCCCATCCGGCGCCACATCCGCGCACAGGCAGGTAGCGAATCCGCCCAGACGCATACGGCAGAGGACCTGATTCAGGTGCGCGAGGAGTTCGCGTGGCAAGTCGCCACCGCGCTCCTCGCCGGCGCCGAGCAGCAGCGTTGCCGCCATGGCTGCGGCAGCACCTTTTCCGCTTACATCACCAATCAGAATGCGTTGACGGCCGTCGGGAAGAACCCGACAGAGAAAAAAGTCACCGCCCACCTCGCGCATGGGATGGAAGGCGACCTCGACACTCAGGCCTGAAGCGCTCTCGATTGAGGCGGGCGCCAGCATGTGCTGAATTTCGCTAGCCGCCTGCATTTCGCCAGCGAGAGAGGCTCGCTGGAGGGCAATCTGACGTTGATCGCGCAGGACGAACCCGATGATGGCGCCGACCATGCATAACTGCGCAATGCTTTGCGCCGGAAACAGGGTCGATTGCCAGGCCTGGAACAGGTTGGAGGTTCCCGGGAAAGGTTCGACCGCAAGAGTAAAGAAGAAAACAATGAGAACGGCGCCCCACGCCGCAGAGAGCACGGCGACTGCCTGCATTCGGCGTGGAATCTGTCTATACGGCCAAAAGGCGATGAAGGGACCCAATCCGAGAAGAATGGCCAGCAGAAAATAGGAGACGGGTGCGATGACCGAGAAATGAATCGCATCCAGCCGCAAAGCCAGTTGCGGGCGGAGCAGAAGTTCGGCCAGCGGCCACGCAGCACATACAAACCAGACTCCGATGAGCAGCCGGAAGATGGCCGGCACACGTTTCCGCGCCAGCGCAAAGAAGAAGGAGGTTTGCGCAAGCAGATTGGCTGTGCCCGAAAAGGAGTAAAGGACGAGCTGGGCCCAGACGGGCTCCCTCGTCATGAGCGTCCCGCACAGAACGTTCACGAACATCAGGCCGACAAAAATGCAGGACAATCCCAACAAGATCGGTTCAGGATGGGTTCGGTCCCAGGCGGAGAATCCCAGAAGCACCAGACCGACAATTCCGATGACAACAAGTGGCAGAAACGACGTCGCTTCCTCGGAAAACTGTCCCACGAGCACCGCCGCCCGGTCGTCGCGGGAGCCGCCCAATCCTCCAAGGCGAATTTCGGGTGCTTGCAGGCTGCCTATGGCACCCGCCGACACCATACGAAATACGACGCGCAGTGAAAGAATGTTGGAGCGGTCTACTGCCAGCGACGGCGGGAAGGGAAAGAGGCGGATAGAGTCCATGCTGAAGAGACCGTTCTTCAGATCGCCATTCCTGCCAATCGATACTCCATTCAGGAACACCTGGTAGGCGGCCAAAAGTCGCACCTGCACTGCGGGGTGGTCGAGGGTGCGGAGAGCCGCCGGATCGATGTGGCACCGCATCCAGAGATGCGACTGATAGGAATGTGGTTCCCATTGTGTCAATGGCTGCCAGCCAGGCTCCTTTAGAGTCGGCGCTGCCCAGGCGGGGTCGTCGCCAGCGCGCCAGACGCACTGTTGTGGGGATATCGAGACGATGCCGGGAAGAGCTTCTCCGCGCAGAAATGGGACGGCAGCGAACACGGCCAGCAGGACTGACAATCTACGCATGGGCTACCTCTGCAGGGACGAACCGGAGCGTAAGGACAGTGATGTCATCCTGCTGGCCGTGGGCCTGGGCGGCACGGGCGATGGCTTCGGCGGATTGTGTCGAGATCGAGCGGGTGCGGTCGAAGCCGTAGAGTTCGCCACTTGAGGATTGCGCCTCGACGACTCCGTCGGAAAGGAAGGTAAGGGAGTCGCCGGGATTCAAAGCGAGAGAGATCTCAGCGTATTCCGCTTCGAGAAATACTCCGAGAGGAAGCGAACCGGGCATCTCGATTTCCGAGCCATTGTGGTAGGGCGGCAGATGGCCGGCATTGGCGAGGCGGAGGCGGCCGGACGGGTTGATATCCACGCAGAGGC
>Ga0335072_10005424_pt1 | contig 18778 bp, 12 predicted proteins | sample Lox_Sample_21_FD_206725 | JGI IMG/M metagenome (GOLD analysis project Ga0335072, IMG submission 206725) | Soil microbial communities from Loxahatchee National Wildlife Refuge, Florida, United States - Lox_Sample_2.1 | ecosystem: Environmental > Terrestrial > Soil > Wetlands | place: USA... | reverse complement strand
TCGCCTTGTGCCTGTGGCGGGAGGGCCGGGGGCGCGCCGCCGCCGCGGTGCGCGGTCATTATGCGCCGCAGCTGGTGCACAGCGCGGCCATGCTGTACCTGTTCGCCGCCCTGGCGGGCCCGTCCGTCGAGGGCTCAGGCATGTCCATGTCCGGCATGTCCACGTCCGGCGCCGGCGGGATGTCGGGGATGGCGGGCGGGTCGTCTGGCGGCCTGCCGACCCTGCATGCGTCGACGCTGGCACTGGTCTTCGCGCTGCTGCTGCTCGCGTTCACGGTCCATGACCTGGACCGGCAGGCCGGCCTTGACGGCTACTTCCGCGTGGTGGGCCGCCAGTTCGTGCCCGCAGCGCCGGCGCCGGCAGCCGCTGCGGTCAGGCCCGCGTCCGGCGCCTGGCTTGTCGTAACGCTGCTTTCCCCCGCCGTGGCGAAGGCGTGCCAGGTGGCGACCGGCGTCACCATAGCCTTCACACTGATCATCATGATCTGAAGCCGCTGCGTGACTCCCGCCTGCAGAGCAGCTCCAGGAGGAAGACGACGTCGACCGGGTCCACATCGCGGCGGAGTACCTTGTGGCGCTGTGCCGTCCTGTGTACCTCGTCGGCCAGCGCGCTGGCCCGCTCCGCGAGCGCGGACAACTCCGGTGTTGGCGCGAAGGTCCCGGCGATGCGCGGGGCGAGCGCCTGGCTCCCGCCGTCAAGGATCCGGGTGAGGCAGTCGGCGTATACGAGCCAGGGATCCCTGTCGTCCGCGAGAGCGGCTGCGAGCTCGGCGGCATAGCGGACCAGGCCGTCCCTGGCCAGTTCGCGGCAGCGGCCGGACTATCTGGGTGGTCTTCCCGTGGGGCGGGGGAGGAGCCGTGACCGCCATCCCGAACGGCCCCGCGCGGGTCTCCCTGAGGCAGGGCCGGTGGCAGACGGGGCCGGCGCTCGCGTCGCCGGCCCGCCCGGGGCGGGCGGGCCGGCGCGGAGCCAGGCAGACGGCTAACAGCTGGCTAGGGATTGAGGAGCGGAACGTTAGCTGGCTGGTCCTGTTCGGCGCCCGTACCCGGGCGAGCCGGTCCTTGGCGGAACCGGGACGGAAAGCGCTGGCCCGCGAAGACAGCGACCAGCCCGAGTACGCTCCAGATGATCAGCACGCTGAGGTGGCCGGCCGCGTCATTGCCGTGGAAGTACGCGGTGCTGCGGAGCAGTTCCCCGCCGGCGCCGGCGGGGAGCCACTGCCCGATTCGGCCGACGGCGGCCGGCAGCAATTGTGGTGCGGAGGTGGCCGCGGAAAACGCGTTGCCGACGACGACCATGAGGACGGCGCCGACCGCGAGGCCGGCGGGGCCCATGAGGGAGATCAGCCCGGCGGCGGGGGCGCTGACGGCGAGAATGGTGAGGGCGAGGGAAGCCCAGGTGGCTGCGGGTGCGCCAGGTAGCGCGCCGAGGAAGCCTTGGACGATCAGGTAGTCGCCCAGGCCGCCGGCAACGGAGACGATGAGAAGCGCGACCAGCTGCCGCCAGGCCAGCCGGAAGCGCGCCACCATCATGATGGCCACGGCCATGAGGACACCGAAGATGCTCAAGGGCAACGGCGCGATGCCGAGTACCAGACCGTGGGGGTCGCTGGCCGACGTGGGGGCAACATCGACGGACGTCACCTGGATGGCTGACCTGGGCTGAGCGTTCGCCGCAATGTGGTCGGCGAGCTGCTGGCCGACGGTGCTGACTAGCTGGGCGACAGTGGGACTGGCCGCGCTGGCCTCAAGCACGGTCACGCGGCCAGGCGAGACGACAAAGGCACCGTAGATGTCGCGGCGCTCGATCGCCGTCCGCGCCGACGCCTCGTTCGCGTACCGTCGGACGCTGAAGCCGCCAGGCTCGCTGCGCGTCAGGCCTGCCGTTACCTGCTGGGTGGCCGGACTGGCGCCGACGACGCCGACCGGCAGGTCCCGCGGCCCGATTTGGGCCGCGGGCCACGCGAATGCAAGCACGACCAGCATGCCGAGCAGCGGAAGCACCACTGAGACGACGATCAGCCGCCGCCAGGGCAAGAGCGTTACCAGCGTGTCTGACATGGGGACCCCTCGATCAAGAATGATGCCGGTGGTTGCGGTCACCGCCGGAACGGGCGTGACCTCCTTGATCCCCAGTGTTAAGTCGGAGCGGCCAGGCCTACACGCCACGAACGTGCTATCTCCAATCGAGGCGGCGGGCCGGCTATCGGCAGCGGGTGCTCTGCAGGGGCCGGGCGGGAAACGTGACGGCGATGGCCGGGCCGCCGCAGGCGGAGCCTGAGGCACCACGGCCCGCCCGTGACCCGTGGGCACCGTCTAGCCGGCGTGCTCCGCGACGATCCGGATGAGCGCGACGCGAGAGTTGATTCCGAGCTTCTCGAAGGCGTGGCGAAGGTGCCCGCTGGCGGTGTGCGGGGAGATGTAGAGCCGTTCGGCGACCTCTTTGTTGGTCAGGCCGAGAGCGACCAGCTGGACAACAGCGATCTCTGAGTCGGTCATCGCCGCCCACCCGTTAGCCGGGCGTCGCTCCGACGCCAGGCGGCGCCGCACGCCAAGGCGGCGCAGGCGGCGCCGGACTCTGGCCTGGTCCCAGCTCGCCCCGCATGCGGCGTAGATGGCCAGCGCGCGGTCGAGGGCGGCGACAGCCTGATGGGGGCGGCCGACCCGGGCCTCAGCGACGGCCAGATCCTCGAGGGCCGATGCCATCGCGAGTTGCCGCGGCCCGGCCTCCAGGGCGGCAATCGCCTGGGCGAGCAGGGTGACGTCGCCGGTCAGCAGACCCCGGGCGTGCGCCGCGCTGGCGAACGCAGCGGCCGCGTCGGGATTGGCCTGGTGACGTCGTTCAGCCGCTTCGGCCACCGCCTCGGCCAGCTCGTGGTCCCCGGCCCCCACGGCGATGCGGACAAGCTGGGGGTCGTCGGCCGGGTCGAGCGGGACCAGCGGGAAGATCGACAAGCGCTCTTTCTCGCCCAGGGCGCCCAGCCATCGCCGCGCCCGGGCTGTGTCGCCCTTGGCCTGCGCCTGCAGGGACAGCAGCCACGCGGCGTGCCGCTGCACTGCTGGCACGCCGGACTGCAGCATCACGGTGGCGATCGCGGCGGTGATGGCCGCCTGGGACTGGTTCCCGGTGTGGATTGCCACGCGTCCGAGGGCGACGACGCTGGCCGCGTCGCGAACGCTGACGATGAGGTGAGCGTCCTCGGGGGCGAAGCGCCCTTCCAGCGCCGCGGCAGCGTCCGCCAGCCGCCCTAGCTGGACCAGCTGGCGGCCCCGGAAGGTCTCAAAAAGGTGGATCGCCCAGGCCTGGCGGGTTCGGTGCGCCGACCGGATGTTGTCGGCGGCCGCCGCGAATGCTTCTTCGTGGCGGTCCAAGACGGTGAGGATCTCACAGCGCAGCTGGCGGGCACACGACTCCCTGGAGTGCTCGCCGACGCCGATGCCGTTACGCAATGACGAGTCGATCCTGGCCAGAGCCGTCTCGAAGGGGTCGCGGGTGTAGCTCAGTCTGGCCTCTGCCAGCTCTAGGGTAAACCGGGCGGCACTGTCCCGGGTCCCGGCCACAGCCTCCCTGGCCTGGTCGAGGAGCTGCTCCGCCTGGTCGGTCCGGCCCGCTTCGACCAGGTTCTGCAGCAGCTGGGCGAGCAGCCGCGCCTGCAGGTCGTGCGGCAGCCCCGGCAGGGCGAGGGCCCGGCGGCACGACTCGGCCCGCATGTCGGGGGAGATGGAGAACAGGTTGGCGATGCTGAGCCGGACTTCGGCCTCCTGCTCCGCAAGCAGCACGTGGCGCAGCGCGCCGTCAGCGAACGCCATGGCCTCTTCGCTTCGGCCTGCGGCGTGCAGCAGCACGACAACTCTCGCGACCAGCGGGCCGCGCAGCGGGTGCCGCTCGACGATGAGGTCCAGGGCACGGCGGGCCAGTTCGGCCGCCTGGGCAGGGTCGGTGCTGGCCAGCGCGTCGGATGCCTTCATCAGCGTGGTGACGGCCACCTCGTCGCCCGGCTCGGCGCTCGAGGCCAGCTGGACGGCCACTTCTGCCGGCAGCGCCCCGGCTGCCAGGAATGCTGCAGCGACCTGGCGGTCGAGGGCCTGCGCGGCAGACGGCGGCTGGCTGGCGCGTACCGCCTCCCGGTTCAGGTCGTGGGTGAAGCTCAGCTGACCGCCGCATTCGGTGAGAAGCTCGGTTGCCAGGAGCTCGTCGACTGGGCGGAGCAGCGTCGAGGCGGGCACGTCGAGGACGGCGGCGAGCTGCGCGATCGTGAAACAGCGGCCCATCGACCCGGCGACCGCCGCGACGTTGCTGGCTGCCGGCGACATTCGTCTCAGTCGCCGTCGCATCGTCGTGCCCACTCGCCGGGGAAGCCGGCCCTCTCCCAAGGTGGCGTGCCCGGCGTCGATCGCGACGAGGTGCTCGTCGCGCAGCCCGGAGAACAGCTCGATGAGCCAGAACGGGTTGCCGTGCACGCCCTCGGCAAGAGCGAGGATGTTGTGGTCGGGTGCGGCGCCGAGAACGTCGGTCGCCATGTCAGCGACTGCGGCCCGGTCGAGAGGCTCGAGGGACGTCTGGCTGGCGCCTTCGCGCAGCAGATCGGCTACCGTCCGGTCAAAGTCGGCCCCGCCGCCAGGCCGGAAAGCGAGGATCCACCCGACCGGCAGCGGCGCCAGGCGGGCAGGAAGGATCCGCAACGCCGCCAGGGTCGCGCTGTCAGCCCATTGCAGGTCGTCGAGGCACACCACGACGGGCCGGCGAAGAGCGGCCTGCTCCAGCAGCACCTGGATGTCCTGAAGCAGCCAGTAGCGCTGCTCAGGCGACGCGTGCGATTCGTCAAGGGATGATCGTTCCAGCGGGGCCCCCGGCCCATCGAAAAGGGCACCCATCAGCACGCCGAGTTGCACGCCGGCGTCGCCCGGTTCGGCCGCGCCGTGTCCAACGGCGAAGCCGGCCGCACGGCCGTCGGAGATGACCTCTTCCAGCATTCTGCTTTTGCCCAGTCCGGCTCCGCCCTCGATCAGCCAGATCGCGGCGCAACCTGCCCGGAGGCGGCCGAGGTGCTCACGCAGGCGGGCCGCTTCCCTGTCCCGGCCGCGCAGCGGGGTAGGCAAGGCTGCTCACCCTCCCGCACTGAAAAGGTCTCGCACATTTTCCACAGTATTCCCTCAGGCGGCAGGCCAGCGCGGTGTCCGCGAGAGCCTCCAGCCTGGGCCAAGGCCAGGATCGGCGAGCAGACAGGCCGCCCACACGACACGATCGTGCTATTTGTTTTACGCCACCTTCCTGATGGGCCTGACTTCGAACCGGCCGGCCAGGTACGCATCCCTGTTCTACTGGTCGGGGACAGCCAGATCAGCCACGGCGTCAGCGCCGCCGACTGCACCCGTCCTGATCGCGGCCGGCGTGCACGCCCTCGCCGCGGCCATGCCGGCCTGCCGCCGCCTCGACATCCACTGACCGCGTGCACGATGCTGGGAGACTGCCGCGCGAGCACCCGCCGACGTAACCGGCCAGCTGAGTACGGGCTGGCGGCCGATGTGGCATCCCGGCTGCCCGTCTTCGCCCTCGATCTCGGCCGCGAGAGCTGACTGCAGTCGCGGGTGTGCAGCCCAGACCGGTAAGCCCAGGTGTTTCTGCTGGGCCTGTCGCTTAGCACCGTGCGGCGGCGAGGCCGCTTGTGGCCGGCCAGGGACATGATCAAACAAATTCGATCTCTTTACGAAGATCGTACCTCGTGGAGATCTGGTCAAGGAAATATTTTCATGATTGTTATAACTGGTGTGGATGCCCGTTGTCACGAGAGACAACTCTCTTCTCAAGTTCCCAGCGAAAGATACTTGATTAGAACAATCCGACAAGACATGGATCGGGCATGACCGCGACTTCACGATGATGCTCACCGCCCCCGCCCTTGCCTTGCAACCGCACACGCGGACTTAGCGGACCGCGCCGATAAGGAGAAATCTGCAGGTGACGACCACTTTCGGTGGGATCTTGATCGGTACGGGGAAATTGCTCACAGGTCCAAGCCTGAGTATCTCCCTCCACTCATCCGAGCATCTCCGTCATAGAATTTCTCGACCTCGCCTACGCTGACTGACCTGCGGACAAAGGGAACACGCGACTACCAGGGGGCCCGGCAACGGCCGGACGGTACGAACTTGTTCCGCGCCAAGGAGCTCTGCTATGAGTACGTGGACGATTCCCACTTACGCGGGCGACTGGGCAGTGCCCGGTTACATCGAGGAACGGCAACTCGGTAAGGGCACGTCTGGCAGGGTGGTGGCGGCCGTCAACGAGGCGACCGGCAAGCGGGTAGCGATCAAGTACCTCAGCTCCGCTCTGGTCGGTAACCCGACGTTCATGTGGCAGTTCCGCGCCGAGGCGGCGGTGACGCGGTCGCTTGATGTCCCGCAGATCGTGCGCGTCTTTGACTATGTGGAGGAGCCCGGGCGGGGCGCCGCGATTGTCATGGAGCTGGTGAAGGGTGTCTCGCTGCACGAGATGATCGGGCAGAGCGGGCCGACCGGCCCCGAGGCCGCGCTTGCGGTACTGAAGGGTTCGCTGCTCGGGCTGGCCGCCGCGCACGCGGCCGGCATCGTGCACCGCGACTATAAGCCAGAGAACGTTCTGGTCGACGCCGAGGGCAACAGCAAGCTGACGGACTTCGGCGTCGCGGTGCAGGCGGGGAAGAAGCTGCCGTCGGCGGGAACGCCGCTGTACATGGCGCCGGAGCAGTGGAACGGAGCGCCAAGCAGCCCGGCGACGGACATCTACGCCGCCACGGCCGTCTTCTTTGAGTGCCTAACCGGGAAGGTGCCGTTTTCCGGGCGGCTGCCGCGGTTGCGCCAGCAGCACGAGACCGCGGCGGTTCCGCTCGACCAGATCCCCGAGCCAGCGCTGCGGAGCCTCATTGTCCGGGGCATGGCCAAGGACCCGGCGGACCGGCCAGCGGATGCGATTGCGTTCGCGGGAGAGCTGGAGACGGCGGCGACTGCTGCGTACGGCGCCGACTGGGAGGCGCGGGGCCGCGCTCACCTGGCCGGCGGGGTCGCGGCCCTGCTGCCGCTGCTGTTCCTAGGCGGCGGCACGGCCGGGTCGTCAGGTACCTCGACCGCGACGAGATGGCTCGGCGGGCTCAAGATCCCGCACGCCCGGCGCAAGGTCCTGGCCGCCGCGTCCGTCGCGACGGCCGCCGTGGTTGTGCTGGCAGCCGCGGTAGTGGCACTCGCGGTGACCGGGAAGCACGCCCCGTCGGCGCAACTCACCAGCCTTTCGTCATCGGCATCGACGGCCCTGCCGGCGATTCAGGCCGCCGTGACTCCTCCGGTAGCGGCATCCAAGTGCACCGCGCCGTCCTCCTTCAGCTACCAGGGCACGATCACGGCCATTGCAGCGGGGCCGGTGTCCTACCGATGGCTGTACTCTTCCGGGCAACAGGGGCCGGTGCAGACCGTAGACTTCGCCGCGGCGGGGCACCGGCAAGTGATCGGATCGACCGTCCAGACGATGGCGGCAGGCACGGGCTGGGCCGAAATCCAGATGCTCAGCCCGGTCGAGGCTACCTCGAACAAGGCGAGCTACCAGCTGCTGTGCGGCGGCAACGCGGCCGGGATCAGCGCGGCGGGCGCCATACAGTCGGCGTCCCGGACCACGATCTGCGGGACGTCGGCGCCGACGTTCACCGCCGAAGGCTTCATCACCAGCCGCAAGGCCCAGACGGTCACCTACCACTGGTCGCTGTCGGACGGCCGGTCCACCGGCCCGGCGACCATGACCTTCGGCGGTCCCGGCAAGCTGCAGGCCGAGACGCTCCTGTTCGCCCCCGAGGGGAACCCGTCAAGCGGGCAGGCCGTCCTCGTGGTGACCAGCCCAGTCGCGGCGACCTCGGCTCCCATGCCTTACACGGCGTCCTGTTACGTGCCGCTGCAACTGGCCGCGTCCGCCGCCGTCAGTCCGGCCAATGAGACGCTCAGTTCGTGCACCGCGCCCCCGCCGGTCTTCACCTTCACCGGGGAGGTCACCGACAACCAGACCGGCACGCTGAGCTATTACTGGAAGTTGCCGAGTGGGAACGGCCCGGTGCAGACGCTGAACTTCGCTCAGGCGGGAACCCAGACGGTCACTACCACATACCAGCCAAGCGGCGACAACACGACCGGATCGGGCACGATCGTCGTCACCGGTCCGGGCAGCGCGACCTCCAATGCCACCACGTTCACGCTTGGCTGCACCCACTCGGGGGCGCGCTCGCCGCTGACGCTCGCCCTTAACGTCCCGACGGTGACTGTGGCCCGCGTTGAGCAGTATTACGGGACAGTGACCGTGTCTGGCGGGAAGAGGCCGTATCGCTGGGCCGCCCCGATCGGGCTTCCCGACGGGCTGACGGCGTACACGCACGGGAGGACGCTGACGATCAGCGGCACACCCACCAGGCCGGGGCGCTACATGGTCGGGGTGTCGGTCAGTGACGGCGAGTCGCCGGCGAGGACGGTGACGGCGCGCATTCCGATCATAGTCAGGCCCCCCGTTATCGTCAGCCTGCCGCGGCTGGCGCTCTGTGCTGACGTCCCGTCGGTGACCACCGTCGGGGACGAGGCGTATTACGGGACGGTGACCGTGTTCGGTGGGCGGGGGCCGTACCGGTGGGGTCCGGTGATCGGGCTCCCAGACGGGCTGACTGCGTACGCGAACGGGGCGACGCTGACGATCAGCGGCACGCCCACGGTGCCCGGGCGCTACCTGGTGTCGGTATCCGTGCGTGACAGCGAGTGGCCAGCGAGGACAGTGTGGGAGCGCATTCCCATCATCGTCAAGCGCGCCCCCGTCGTGCCCGTGCTGACCCCGCTGACGCTCACTACTTATGTCCCGGGGCTGGCCACGGTCGGCGAGGAAGATTATTCGGGGACAGTGACGGTGACTGGTGGGGAGGGCCCCTACACGTGGGCTGCTGCGACCGGGCTTCCGGACGGGCTGACTGCGTACGCGAACGGGGCGACGCTGACGATCAGCGGCACGCCCACCAGGCCGGGGCGCTTCCTGGTTGGGGTGTCCGTAAGTGACGGCGAGTCGCCGGCGAGGGCAGCGTGGGAGCGCATTCCCATCATCGTCAAGCCCGTCACCGTCGTCGGGACGCCGCTGAGGCTCACCGGTGATGTCCCGACGGTGGCCACCGTCGGCGAGGAAGGGTACTCGGGGACAGTGACGGTGTCTGGTGGGCAGGGCCCGTACACGTGGGCTGCTGCGACCGGGCTTCCGGACGGGCTGACGGCGTACGCGAACGGGGCGACGCTGACGATCAGCGGCACGCCCACCAAGGCGGGGCACTTCCTGATTGGGGTGTCGGTCAGTGACGGCGAGTCGCCGGCAAGGACGGCGACCGAGCGCATCCCCGTCACCGTCAAGCCGGCTACCGGCATGTCACCACTGAGGATCACTGCTGATTGCCCGGCGGTGGCCACGGTCGGCCGGCAGGGGTACTCGGGGACAGCGAGCGTGTCTGGTGGGCACGGCCCGTATACGTGGGCTGCTGCGACCGGGCTTCCGGACGGCCTCAGTGCGACCGCGAACGGGGCGACGCTCACGATCAGCGGCACGCCCACCGAGGCGGGGTCCTTCACGGTTGGCGTGTCGGTAGGCGACGCCGAGTCGCCGGCGAGCACGGCGACGGCAAGCGTCACGATTGACGTCGAGTCGACCCCCGTCACGGCGCCGACCACGTCGACGCCGACCACGTCGACGCCGACGACAACGACGCCGACCACGTCGACGCCGACGACAACGACGCCGACCACTTCGACGCCCACCACTTCGACGCCGACCACGTCGACGCCGACGACAACGACGCCGACGACAACGACGCCGACCACTTCGACGCCCACCACTTCGACGCCGACCACGTCGACGCCGACGACAACGACGCCAACGACGACGACGCCGACGACCTCGACGCCGACCACGTCGACGCCGACGACGACGACGCCGGCTGCGCCGCCGCTGACGATCACCACCACCGCGCTGCCCGCCGCCACGTGGCAGGCCGCGTACTCCACCACCGTCACGGCGAGCGGAGGCACGGGCGTCGATAAGTTGTCCGCGACCGGGCTTCCCGACGGGCTGACGGCGACCGCGGACGGGGCGACGTTGACGATCAGCGGCACTCCGACCCTCGCAGTGGGTGCGGTCGGCTTCCCGGTCACCGACACGGTCACCGTCACCGTCACCGACAGCGGGACGCCAGCGCAGTCGACAACGCGGACCTTCAGCCTGAGCGTCAACCCGCCGACGCCGCTCGCCGGTGGTGCGCTGACGGCGGGCACATCCGGTACCGCCTACTCGGCCACCTTGACTGCGACCGGGGGCGTCGGTCCCTACACGTGGTCCGCGACCGGACTCCCGACGGGACTAACGATCGGCTCCACGACGGGCACGATCACCGGCACGGCTCCCACCGTCACGACCGCGACCACGTACACGATCACGGTCACGGTCGCCGACAGCGAATCCCCGGCGCTGACGGAAACGGCAACGTTTACCATCACAGTCAATCCGGCTACCTAGACGACCAGTCCGTCTATGACCACCACAGGTGCGTCGGCGACTCAACCGGATGATTGGTGGGTTCACCCTGGTCAAGAGCGGGTCGGCGGCTTTCCAGGGTGAACGCTCACCTAGTCGTCGGGGCTGGCACTCCGCGGCGGCGGCCGCGGGCTTGGTACGGCGCGTGGCGGTCCCGGCTGCTGGCTTTCCAGCATGGACGCAGCTACGTCTGTCCCTCCTTCTGGCTCGCTCGGTTGGACGTCACATTTCACTTGAGCCGGCGCCGTCCTCCAGGCGGGCAAGGCGGGTACTGAACGTCGACGGCCCGTCGGCGACGTGCACCCGGCCCCGGGGCCACGTGTACTGATGGCACCGTCCTCGCCGAGGACGTCGGTCGCCATGTCGGCGACAGCGGCCCGGTCGAGAGGCTCGAGGGACGTCTGGCTGGCGCCATCGCGCAGCAGATCGGCTACCACGCGATGACAGAGGCCAGCGACACGCAGATCGGCTCTCGGGTCGTGGACTTAGCTGTGATGCGATGATTGACGCGATGTCATCGTTGTTGCTGCGCCAGGTCAGGGTGGTCCCGCTCGGCGGTCCGGCCGCCGCCGCCCCGATTGACGTCCTGATTGAGGACGGCATCATCGCTGCGGTCGGCTCGGTCGACGGTTCGCATCATGCTCCCACGGTGGAGGGCGACGGGCGCTGGCTCATCCCCGGCCTCTGGGATGCTCACGTGCACCTGGGGCAATGGGCGCTCGCCGGGCGGCGACTGGATCTTTCGCGGACGTCGTCTCCCGAGGAAGTGCTCACGATCGTCGCGCGGCTCGCACGGGACAGGTCGGCACGGGATAGGCGGCCAGTTGTCGGGATGGGCCACCGGGCTGGTACCTGGACCCGTGAGCTGACCGTCGCCGAACTCGATGCGGCCTGCGCCGAGGTTCCCGTTGCCCTGATCAACAGCGACTGCCACCACGGCTGGCTGAACACCGCGGCACTCGATGCGCTCGGCCTGGCGCGTCGTGACACGGTTGTCGCCGAAGCCGAGTGGTTCGCGGCCTACCCGCTGGTGGCCACAGCTTTGGAGGATCCTCCGGCACCGGCCGACTACCGGCACGTACTCGGCGAGGCCGCGGCGCGGGGTGTGGTCGGCCTCGTCGACTTCGAGTTCGGTGCGTCGTGGTGCGACTGGACCCAGCGCTGGCACGAGGGCTGTGACCTCCTGCGGATCCGCTGGTCGCCGTACCCCGACCAGTTGGACAGTGTCCGCGCGGCGGGGTTGCGCAGCGGGGCGTGCCTGGCTGGCGCCGACGACCGGCTGTCGGTCGGCTCACTCAAGATCATCAGCGACGGGTCGCTTGGCACCAGGACGGCATGGTGCTACGAGCCGTACGCGGACACAGGCGGCTTTGGCGCACCCAACCAATCGGACGGCGAGCTGGCTGCGATGCTTGCTGACGGCCGGCGGGCAGGGCTGTCGGTCGCGACGCACGCAATCGGGGACCGGGCGCTGGATGCCGCCGTGAAGGCGTACGCCGTCACCGGTGCGCGGGGCTCGATCGAGCACGCGCAAGTGACGACCAGTCACGGGATCGCCGAGATGTCTAGGCTCGGCCTGACTGCGAGCGTGCAGCCCGCGCATCTTCTCGATGACTATCAGACCACTGACCGTGTGTGGGCTGGCAACGCGGATCGCTGCTTTGCGTTCCGCTCCCTGCTCGACCACGAGGTCGAGGTCGCTCTTGGCTCTGACGCGCCGGTGGCGCCGCTTGATCCGTGGCTGGCGATCGCTGCCGCGGTGCATCGCCGGCTGCCTGGTGACGAGCCGTGGCATCCCGAGCAGGCGATCACAGCCGCGGAGGCGATCGCCGCATCGGTGGACGGCAGGCGGATCGCCGTCGGGCAGCCCGGTGACGTGGCGCTTCTCGACTTTGATCCGCTGGCGAGCGATGCCGCCAGGCTGCGAGCCATGCGTGTCGCGCTGACCTGCGTCGCAGGCCAGGTCGTGCACGGCGACCTCACGATTTGACAGCAGCCACGTGACCAGGTTGACGGGCGGGCACAGTACGACCTGCGACCCGGGCCGCGCGACCAGGCCGCGGGATCGGCGACCGTGTCAGAACGGTCAGCCGTCGGGGCGGCCCGTCTCGATCAGCGGTATCACGGCGAAGGCGGCGTCAGAGAGCCGACGAAGAGGTGCCGGCCCTGGCTGGCTTGCCGGCGCTCGGGAGCAGACCCGCGGCAGTAATGCGGTTCCGCGCGCTCCCGCGCGGCCCGGACTCACCCGTGGCGGAACTGGCTGATCCATTCCGCCGTGGCCGCGACACCGCTGAACGTAGTGAAATGCAGTTTTACCTCACCGTGCAGCCGCCTGTCATAACCAGCCGCCAGCGCGCGGATGAACCGGTCGGGCGCGGCCGTGCCCGTGCGATCGTCCAGCGAGAACCCGTACCTCTCGGCAACGGGCGCGGTTACGCCGACGTCGCACTTGGCAGCGCCCGCCAGCAGCGTCCGCACGGTGGCTGGCCCGGGCACGCCGACCCGGACGGGCACGGCGAGGCCTCGCGCTCGCAGATCGGCGAGCCACGCCAGGACCCGCGTGGCGTCGAAACCGAACTGGGTGATCACGCCCGCCCTCAGCCCGCGCTGCTGCAGAGCGGCGGTCTTGGCGGCGATCGCCTGCCACAGCACGGCGTCCGCGACTGCCGGATGCCCCTCAGGGTGGCCCGCCACGCTGACCTCCCGGACACCGTGCCGCTCCAGCGCTCCCGAGGCGATGACGCTGGCCGCGTCCGCATAAGGCCCGCCGGGCTCCGGCGGGTCGCCGCCCACGACGACGACGCGCTCGCCCGCGCCCGCTGCTCGCAACTCGGCCAGGTACTGCCAGAGCATTCCTTCCGACTGCACCCGCCGAGCCGAGATGACCGGCACGGGCACGAATCCGGATCGCATGATGGCCCGCGCGGTCCTCATCCGGGCCGCCAGGTCCTCACTGTCTACGAACGCCAGTTCAAGCTGCGTGCCGAGCGGGAGGACCGACCGGGCATGCGCTAGCCCGTCGATGTCTTTCCCGGCTAGCTCCAGCGAGCAGTCCGTGAGCAGGTCGCCTTCATCCGCGGTCATGCCCGGCCTTCAGCGAGTCTCCGGGCGCGGAGGCCACGCAAACGCCTTAGGTCCCTTGGCGGCTCAATCGTGACCCTGCTCCTTCGCTCCGCCTGCGATCTAACGGCTGCTCCCTGATGATGTCAGTCACTGACATCATCAACTTACCGTTAACAGCACCTGCCGTCAACGTGGCCCCACCTTCATCCTCGGCTAACCGGCGCGGGACCTGCGGCCGGGGGCGCAGTTCCCGCACCCCGAGGCTAGGCGTCCCGGCGTACCAGCAGGTAGGCGCAGGCGGCGAGCAGGACCACGGTCCACAGGCAGAAGACGCCGAACCCCTGCCAGGGCGACAGCACGTCAACGGGCTGCTGGTGGGTCTGTGCGACCAGCTCGCCCGCGATCGTCGGCAGGTAGCCGTGGATGTGGTTGGCGATCGTGCCCGGGATCAGGGAGATCAGCGGCGGCACGACGAGGACTAGGGCGATCACGGTGGCGATCGCGCCGATCATGTGCCTGATGAGGCCGCCGATGGCGAGCGAGAACAGGCCGAGGACGGTCAGGTAGAGCACCGCGCCGATGCACGCGCGGGTGACGCCAGGCTGGCCGAGCGTGATCGATACGTGGCTGCGCAGGATCGCCGTGCTGATGAAGAACACCGCGAACACGGTGACCGCGCTGGCTACGAGGTCGATGACGGCGAACACCGCGGCCTTGGCCGCCAGCATCGGCAGCCGTTTCGGCACCGCGAGCAGCGACGCGCGGATCGCGCCGGTCGAGTACTCGTTGCTGATCACGATCACGCCGAGCACGCAGATGGCGAGCTGGCCGAGGCCGAACCCGGCGCCGAAGATCAGCGCGGTCGGGTTCGTGACGAGCGTGACGTGGTTGGGGTGGTTGCCCGGCGTGTTCCAGTCGTTGGACACGACGCTCGCGACCAGTGTGCTGAAGCCGATGGCGAGGACCACGAACGCGAAGAGCGACCAGAGGGTGGAGCGGACCGAGCGGATCTTCGTCCACTCGGCGGCGAGCAGGCCGGCCGTCATGGCGTACCCGACTTCCCGTACTCGACGCTGCCTGCGGTCAGTTCCATGAACGCCTCCTCGAGCGAGGGCAGCCGGGGGGTGAGCTCGTGCAGCACGAGCGAGGCGGACGCGGCGAGCTCGCCAATCCGGGGGGCGGGCACCCCGGTCACGACCATGGCGCCGTCTTCGGCGCCGCTGCCGTCCTGCACGGTGCCGCCCTCGGCCTTGAGCAGCTCGCGGAGCCGCTCGTGGTCGGGCGTGCGGACCAGCACCGAGCGTTCCGAGCTGTGCTGGATGAACTCCTGCGTGGAGCAGTCGGCGATCAGCCGGCCCCGGCCGATCACCACGAGACGGTCGGCGGTGACCGCCATCTCGCTCATCAGGTGGCTGGACACGAAGACGGTCCTGCCCTCGCCGGCGAGCTGGCGCATGAAGTTGCGGATCCAGCGGATGCCCTCCGGGTCGAGCCCGTTGCTCGGTTCGTCGAGCAGGAGCACCGGCGGGTTGCCGAGCATCGCCGCCGCGAGGCCGAGCCGCTGCGTCATGCCGAGCGAGAAACCCCCCGCCCGCTTGCGGGCGACCTCGAGCAGGCCCACGAGGTCGAGAACCTCCTCGACCCGGCGGGCGGGGATGCCCTGGGTCTGGGCGAGAAACAGCAGGTGGCTGCGGGCACTGCGACCCGGGTGGAGGCTGCGGGCCTCAAGGACCGCGCCCACCACGGTGAGCGGCTTGACCAGCTGGGCATAGGCGAGCCCGCCGATCGTCGCCGTGCCGTCGTCCGGCCGGTCAAGGCCGGTGATGAGCCGCATGGTGGTCGACTTGCCCGCACCGTTCGGACCGAGGAAGCCGGTGACCACCCCCGGCTCGATGTCGAACGACAGATGGTCGACCGCCACCTTGTCGCCGTATCGCTTCGTCAGCTCACGAGCCTGGATGAGCCCCTGTACCTCTGCCACGCGTACCTCGCTCCAGGAGTCGAGCACCGCACCAACAGGGCCATAATCACCGGGCCGGCCGCCTGGTGTCCACAGGCATAAGTCCCTGGCGGACCGCACCTTCATCCCGGCCGCCCCGGGAGCCACCTCCACGATGTACCTGCACGGGAGCGCCTGCACCGAGAATTTCGTCGCGGCCAGAAGTCGTGCAGTCAAGATCCTGCTCGAGAGTTCGAAATCACCCTCAACGGGGTGACAGTCCGTCACCTCGCCTCACTTTAGGCTCGGGATACAGGGGGTGGCGACAGGACCAAGGTCCGTCACTAGCGGGCCAATGCCCTAACTGTCTGCCGGCTAGGTATCAACAGTCTGTAGCGCGGCTGGCATGACCCGGCCGCCGTTATTGCCCGGATCCGGTGAGAGACCGGATCCGCTGAGAACAGGGGAGAAGAGATGGCGAAGGCCGAGGCGGTATTCATTTACGTCGGCACCTATCCCAGCCAGGACGCGGCGGAAGCCGACTGCGAGGTGGTCATGGACCTGCACGCGGTCGGGGCGGTCGGGTCCTACGACGTGGCCGTAGTCACCAAGGACGACAACGGGAAGGTGCACGAGCACAAGCACGAAATGGCCACCCGGCACGGGGGGTGGGGCGGCGCGGCCGTCGGCGCACTGATCGGCTGTCTGTTCCCGCCCGCGATCATCGTCACCACCGCGGCCGGCGCGGCCGTCGGCGCGGTGGGCGGCCACCTGTGGCGCGGCATGTCCCGCTCCGATGTCAAGGAACTCGGGGACCTCATCGACAACGGGCAGGCCGCGCTGGTCATCGTCGGGGAAAACACGATCGAGCAGGCGGTAGACAAGGCCGCGCTGAAGGCCGAGAAGCAGGTCGCCAAGGAACTCGACGTCAAGCCGAAGGACATCGACAAGGCCATCCGGGAAGCCGCCGGAGAAGTCAGCTGACCTGCCGTCCGGGAGGGCGTATGACACCGCACATGAGACCAGCAGAGCGGGCAGGCCCGCGCAGCGGGGGCCTGCTTGCGGCCGCCGTCCTGGTCCTGGCCTTGTCCGGGCTGGCCGCCGGGTGCAGCAGCAGCAAGCCGGCGTACTGCACCGACGCCAGCCAGCTCAAGACCTCGGTCCAGAACCTCGGCAATGTCGACGTCTCCAAGAACGGCCTGGACTCGCTGCAGACTGCGCTGAGCCAAGTGCAGACCGACGCAAAGATGTTCGCCACCGACGCGAAGTCGGCATACCCGTCGCAGACCGCGGCACTGAACACCGCGGTGTCCGGCCTGCAGACCGCGATCACCTCGGCGAAGGGCCAGCCGGCCGCGACCGCGGCCACGGCGGTCGAGTCATCGGTCATCCAGGTGAAGAACTCGGCGAGCAATCTGCAAAGCGCCATACAAGGAAACTGCTAGTGACCAGTACCCGGCGGATAAACCGGGAGACCGGCCGCGACATCTAGGGGGAGCGGCGCAGATGCCGAAACGGAGCTGTGTGGCGATGGGCCAGGTAAGCCTGACCCGGCTGGACCAGGAGGGCCGGTCACCGGGCGACGGCAGCTACAGCACGGCGACCACAAGGAGAGAACCATGAGCGTCCCGTTTAAGGGCACTGTCAACATCGACATCAAGGACTCCACGCCGGACTGGTCGCCGTACAGCCAGCCGGCGGCCCCCGAGGGCGCACCGAGCCACGTCGCCCTGGGAGTTCACCGGCGGAACGATCCACAAGGTCATTGTCGACGTGCCCGGCGACCCGTGGGTCGATCTCGAAAAGGAAGTCCAGGCCGCGTTCGCACGCGACTGACCACCCAGAGTGTGGGGCGGGAGGGGCCACCCGCCCCCTGAGGAACCGAGGTCAGGTCATGAACGGCAGCGAGCTGCTTCCCAGCTGGAGCGAGGGCGACGCGAAGAGCGTGGTTCTGGAGTTCGTCGAATCGGTCTCCCGGGTCGGCGCGTCCTATGTGCCGCCCGAGGACCGGATCGCGACGTTTGACAACGACGGCACGCTGTGGTGCGAGAAGCCCCAGTATGTCGAAGCCGACTTCGTCTTCCGCCGCTGGAAGCAAATGGCCCAGGCCGACCCGGCCAAGGCAAAGGAGCAGCCCTACAAGGCAGTAGTGGAGAACGACCAGGCCTGGCTCACCAACCTGCTCGGCCACGTGCCGGACCTGGTCAAGGGCGTCACCGAGGCGTACGAGGGAATCACGGTCGGGGCCTTCGAGCAGGCCGTCCGGGAGTTTTTCGCCACGGCGGTCCACCCGACGCTGGGCGTGCCCTACACCAAGGCCGGCTACCAGCCGATGCGCGAGCTGCTCGACCTGCTCCAGGCGCGCGATTTCACTGTCTTCATCTGCTCCGGAGGAGGACGTGACTTCATGCGCCCCGTCTCGGAGCAGATGTACGGCATCGCCCGCGAGCGCGTCATCGGCTCGGCCACCGCGGTTCACTACCGCGACGGCGAGCTGTACCGCACTAAGGACGTCGAGCAGCCGATCGACGACGGCACCGGCAAACCGGAGCACATCTGGATGCGGACCGGCCGCAAGCCGCTCCTCGCGTGCGGAAACGCCGACGGCGACGTTCCCATGCTAGAGACCGCCCGGTTCGGCCTGCTGATCCGCCACGACGACGCCGTCCGCGAGTTCGCCTACGATACCGGCGCGGAGAAGGCACTGGCCGAGGCGAAGGAACGCGGCTGGACGGTCGTGAGCATGCGCGACGACTTCAAGATGGTGTTCGGCCCGTGATGGCCGCCAGCCCGGCGCCGCCGGCCAGGCACCTGGCCTGACCGCCGACCCGGTGCTGACCGTGCCGGGGGCGCCGCCGGCGTTTCACGTGATGGCCGAGCCGACGGGGGCCGTGTGCCACCTTGACTACGGGGACCACGGCCGGGCGGTGTACACGTTCTTGCGCGATGAACTCGGCGCCGGTTTCATCCAGTTCATCCCGATCATCGAGCGCGCCACCGAAGAGACGCTGCCGGCCGCAGGCGCCGGGTGGGGCGGCCGGGTGGAGGGGCGTCCCCTGTACCTCCAGGAGGGGAGCTTCTCGTTTTCCTTCCGCAGCCGCTCGTTCTCAGCGTCGGCCGCGTCACGGGCGGGACGGCCCGGCTTCTTGTCCGGAATGGCATCCTGGACCACAGCGCCTCGAGCGCGGGCGCCACTCAGAAATGGTCGAG
>Ga0335072_10005422_pt1 | contig 18789 bp, 12 predicted proteins | sample Lox_Sample_21_FD_206725 | JGI IMG/M metagenome (GOLD analysis project Ga0335072, IMG submission 206725) | Soil microbial communities from Loxahatchee National Wildlife Refuge, Florida, United States - Lox_Sample_2.1 | ecosystem: Environmental > Terrestrial > Soil > Wetlands | place: USA... | reverse complement strand
TCTGTTTTGGGGGCGTTTAAACCTCCCTTCGGGCCCCCCACCAACCCCCCCACGGGGGGGGTGGGGGGGCCCACCCCCCCCACAAGCATCTGCTGACGACGCAGACCGCCTTAAGCAGGGCGCCCTCTCATAATGCGTGGTTTAGCGATGATGCGTCAATTGAGCACCAGCTGTGATCTATGGCTTATCGATCCGTGCGAATGTCGTGGGAGTGAGACGATGGGGGTAAAAAAGGAGACAGAACAAAGCAAAGATCGGATAACCGCATCTTCCGCGCCAGTGAAGCTGTCACAAACGATGAAGAGCCGAGGCGTAGAGCAGAGAGAGCACGCGGTTTGAATGGTACGGAGCGGATTTCAGGGATGCGTGCAGCCCTTCGATATCGCGCTTCCCGATGGCCTTCCAACGATGGTTGCGCTGCGGGGTGCGGCGGGTTTGCGTCCGCCCGAGCAAGACCAGGGTCACGGCATCCGTTCCGGCGTCTGTCAAAGCCGCTGCGGGTTTCGCCGACTTGGCCGCACTTCATCCGCAATCCATCAACATCCGGAATCGATCGACCCTGGTCCTGCCCTACTTCGAGCAGCGGATTACATCGGTTCAATCTGCACGATGGATACGCGGTCGGTGACGGTGAGAGAGGTCATGCTTCCGGACATCGGCTGGTTGAACCGGGTCACGTTGCCGTTGGAGTCGAACTGATAATCCGCGACCGCCTGGTGCGAACCGTCGAGGAAGATGCCGATGTTTTCGGGCGTGACGGCGATCGATGTATCGGTGGCCGGGTTCCAGCAGCTTTCTTCAAGCCAGAGAACGAGCCAGAAGGAGCCATCGCTCTTCTGCAGGAGGAGATGATCGAGGTTGGAGTCGGCGCCGGTGATGGAGTAGGCGAGCGCGCCGGGGGTGAAAGAGGTCCCGCCGGGATCGGAGAGCAGGGAGAGAAGATTCTTCAACGCCACGAACGCGGGCTTTTCGCTCATGTCGCTGCGCAGGAGGCCGTAGCCCTGCGGCGAAGAGGGATCGTCGAGGAACTGATAGAAGAAGGTCTCCTGATAACCGTTCTTGAAGGCCAGCAGCAGGGTGCGGGGCACGTACAGCGCTTCCACGCTTTCGGGAACGGTGTAGGGAGTGGTCGTGGCGGGAAAGGAGATGTAGCCGGTCTCGGTAATGGCGGGCACGATGCCGGGGGCGTCGATCGCCGACTGATCGAGCCAATAGGCAAAGCTGCCGAAGCTGTTGCCCTGCGCGTCAAACTCTCCCCATCCGGCGCTTCCCGGATTGCGTCCGCCGAAGTAGAGGTGCATGCTGTTGAGATTGATCAGCGAAGAGAGGTTGCCGGCCAGCAGATAGGACGAGGGCAAGACGAAAGACGGGCCGAGGAGTGGAACGTGCAGATCTTGGGCGGCGGCTTGCAGGGTGGGGAGGAAATTTACGACGTTGGCGATACCGGTGGCGCCTCCGCCGCCGCAGTCGCCGAGGATATCGCACTCGTTCGGGGCTTCGATGGCTTCCATATCCTGGACTTGAGCGGCGAACTGCTCGATGGTCTGCGGGGTGATGGAGGGATCGTAAGGAATCACGTAGTCGGTGGTAATTCCGGCACGAATCAACTGCTGATGTTCGGCGAAGATGGGCGAACCCGGAGGCAGGTCGGTCAATCCATCGCGGATGTGGCGAACCCCAAGGGACTGGAGGTCGCTGAAGACCTGGGGCCACTCGGTGTAGTACGGGGTGTCAGTGTAAGTGAGATGCGTGACGACTCCGGAGGTGTTCACGAGGGCTTGAGCCGGAGCGGCCTGCTCGGAAGGCAGGGATTGGGCCGGGCTGCACCGGGAAAGGAGAAGGACCGTTGCAGCGAGAAGGGTTGCGAGGCATGAAAGGCGGAGAGAGGATTGACGGTTGACGGAGGAAGATTGAAGACAGTGATTCACTCTACGTGGCCAAAGTCGGGCTGACCTGGCCGCCTGCGACAGCTTTAAGATGCTCAAAGCACACTTCCCCTGGGCAAGCAGAAGGCTCGGCGAAGACGGACGATTCGCGCAAGCGGGGGCTCTGCGTGCCGCTGGAATTGACCCTATAGACGTGCTCGTGGGTTGCTTCTAACCTAGCCCATCAGCAGTCAATGTGCAAGAGAAATCAGAAGGTGATGATGCGGTGCCTGGCCGAATAGATAACGAGGGATGTTCGGTCGTCGACTTCCAATTTGCGGAAGATTGCAGTGAGGTGATGGGAGACGGTGGCGCAGCTGATATGAAGGCGGTCGGCTATCTCCTTGTTGCGAAGGCCGCTGCAGACGAGGTTGATGACGTCATGTTCGCGGCTGGTGAGAGTGGCAATCTTGAGTTCGTCGGGATCGGGAGCCTTGCGGCGCGCCACCAGCTCGCCAAGAATCTGTTCGGCGACATTCTGCTCAAGCCACACGCCGCCGTTGGTCACCTTGCGAATGGCGAGCGGGATCTGGTGGACGGGCCAGTCCCGATGAAATACGCCTTTGGCGCCGCAACGCAGCGCCGCCTCGAGAAAATCGGTGTCTCTGCGGCTGGTGAGCAGAATGACGCGTGTCTTGCCCGTTCCCATCACGAGGGTCTCAAGGGCATCAAGCTCCTCCTTGAGAATCTCGGCGCCGACGACCAGAACATCCGGAGAATAGTCGCGGACTGCCATCATCAGGGTTTCGTGACTGTGGCATTCGGCCAGGACCTTGATGTCAGCTTGATCGGCCACCGCGCTGCGCAACCCGGAAAGTGTAAGCGGCTGGCTGTCAGCAAGCATAACCTCGATGCTGTTCATATACCTCCCTGGATCTCAATAGCGGTAACTCTGTTCGCCAAGGCGCATCGGCTTGCAAGGCAATCCACGGCCACCCTGAGCGAACGAATCGTCTCACGCATCGACGAATCTCAGGTTGGCAGCGAATATATCGCCCGTACCAGGAAAGGTCTATTATTAGCCGCATCTTTTTTTATTTATTCGTTTTAGACGCGGGCTAGCATACTTGCATCTTTCTATTAGACGCCCTGCCAGCGAAGTTGGTTGGGCGCGGCCCTATGAAATGGATCACCCCTTTCGTTTCCTGCACATGGCTGGCGTCGTCTTTCCTGCTGCTGGCTCTAGTCCTGCGCGGACGGGATTCAGGTGGCCGTCCACAAAGGACTTTGAAGTCTTTCGCGGCGACAGATGGAGCGTTTATCCGCGAACCGGCGCAAAGCGCTTTTGCGTTTGTCAACAGCATTGGCATCAATACGCATCTGAATTATTTCGACCGGCTCTATGGGAATTTTCCGCTGGTGGAGCGCGAGCTGGCATCGATTGGCATACGCCATCTAAGAGACGGAGTTCATCTGCAGGACCCGGCGTATAACCGGATGCTCTACGGCCGCTGGGCGGCACTGGGGAAGCTGGGTATCCGCTTCGACGCTGTGATCGATCCACGCAGCAAGCTGGGACCGATCACGGCCACGCTGCTCGATCGCGTGGAGGCGCTGTCGGGTGACACGATCGAGGCGTATGAAGGGCCGAACGAACTTGACATCAGCCGGATGGCGGACTGGCCGGAGATCGATCGCAGTTACAGCAAGCAGATCTTCGACGCGGTGCGCTCGATGCCGGCTGGCGACCCCGTGGAGGTGATCGGCCCGTCGATGGCGTTCGCCGGCCGCGGTGCGGCGATAGGGGATTTGTCGGGGCAGATCGATTTCGGCAACCTGCACGCATATCCGGCGGGGAAGATGCCTTCGATCCTGTTCCCGGAGCAACTGCTGGAGGCGCGCATTCTGTTCGGGGCACGGCCGGTGATGATCACGGAAAGCGGCTACCACAACGCGCTCAACGACCACAGCGATCAGCCGGGTGTCTCGGAGGCGGCCGCGGCCAAATACATTCCGCGCCTGTTTCTGGATGCCTTTGCGCACGGAGTGGCGCGAACGTATCTCTACGAGCTTCTGGACGAGGCGCCGGACCCGGAGCTCAAGGACAACCAACTGCACTGGGGGCTGATCCGCGCGGATGGGACGGAAAAGCCGGCTTTCCATGCGCTCAAGAACCTGATCGCCGAATTAAACGACACAGGGGATTCCACGCATCAGGGGAGCCTGGCGTGGTCGCTGAGCCCAGCAAATCCGAAGATCGACCATCTGCTGCTTGAGAAGTCCGACGGTGAGTTCGACCTTATTTTGTGGCAGGCCGTTCCCAGTTTCAACTGCGCGCGGCAGGTGGACATCTCCAACCCTCCGGTGACAGCGGAGCTGACTTTTGCGGACCAGACGCGCACGGTTTCGTTGTACGAACCGGTAGTGCAGGCGGCTCCGGTACAAACATATTATGCGGTCAAGCGAATTCCGGTGGAGATTCCCGATCATCCGCTGGTGGTGCGCATTGTGATGGGCGGAGAGGCCGGCGGGCGCACCTAAGCGAGCCGCGATACAACGCCGGCTCGCTGGGGCGCGGCTAGTTCGCGATAGACGTTCTCGACCTCGGAGGCCATCACGCGAATCGAGTAATTGGAGATGCCCTGGCGGGCCCAGATGCGCCACTGCAGCCGCTCTTCCTCACTGCAGAGCAGGTCGCGGAGGGCGATGGAGAGTGCCAAGGCGTTTCGCGCCGGGACCAGGATGCCGGCGCGCCCCCAGTCGAGCGCCTCGGCAACGCCATCGACATCCGTTGCGACGATGGCACATCCGGCCTGGCGCGCTTCAACGAGCACCAGTCCGAAGGACTCGCGGCGGGAGGCGAGAACAAAGACGTCGGCGGCGCGCATGTAGGCGCGCGGCTCCTTCTGAAATCCCTCGAAGTGAATTCTTTGCGCTTGCCGGGAGCGCGAGGCGAGCTGCTCGAAGAGCTGGCGCTGCGCGCCGTCGCCCACCAGATAGAGATGAGCATCGGCGATGTCTTCGCCGACCATCTCAAAGGCCGCGATGAGCTCCTGAATGCCTTTGCGATGGGTCATTCCGCAGACCGTGACCACGGCCGGGTGCGCAAGGCGGGCGGGCTCGATTTCGTTCAACGGCGCGCAACGGGGAGTGTCAAGGGTGCGGTTGAGAACGACACGCAGCTTGTCTTTCGAGATTCCGCGCGCCACCATGGTCGCGCTTACGGAGTGGCTGACGGCGATTACGCGGTCCGCCAGTCCCATGAGGATCGACTGAGGATCGTGGACGTTGTGGAGATGACCGACGAGGGCAAAGGCGCTGGAGCCCCTGCAAAGCCAGGCGAGCACGAGGCCCGTGCACATGTGCGCGTGAACCACGTCGGGGGCGAAGTCGCGGAGCAAGACCCGGAGCGACCGCAGGGCGCGGACCAATCGGTCCGGCCGCCGCGACTGGTCGAGCCGGCAATGCAAGATGCCGGCGCGGGCGAGCAGCGGCTCATATTCTCCTCCCGCGGAGATGACGGCGACCGCGTACCCGAGCCGGGCCTGTTCCAGGGCTAGATCGACGGCCGTATTTACGATGCCATTGCCGCGACCGGTAACGTCGTTAAGGATATGCACAACTCTCATAGCCACCTCTCATGCCGCGACAAGATTGCTGGATTCATACCCTTCCCGCTCCTGTTGACGGTCCGCCTCTTCCGCCAGATCGACGCGCGCAAGACACATGGAGGCGAAGATCCAGACCATGAACCCGAGTATTCCGATGAGAATGCTGTTGAGCAAACACTGCGCAAACAGCCCTACAAGAATTGCTTTGGACGAGGTGAGAAATGGGTCGCCGCGGACGTTGCGCATAATACGGATTCCGAGCAAGACCAGGCCCAGGGCATAGATCGAAGAGCCGATCCAACCGAGCGAATAAAGGATCTCGAGGAGGGTGCTGTCGTGCGGGCCGATGATGTCGTCATCGCCTTCGGTGTTATGGAAGGTGTCGGTGCTGCCCAGGCCTTCTCCGAAGGGCTGGCGGGAGATTTCGCCGAAGGCCTTTTCGTGCCCCTGAATGCGCGCCGAAAAGCTCACGTCCTGATTGGGATCGGCGAACGTATCGACCCGCTGCGAGACCATGTCCTTGATGGCAGGAAGCTGCGCCAGACCGAGGAGAAAGAGACCGCAGACGAATGCGGCCGATACAAGGCGCATCCGCTCACGCATCCCCATGCGGAACATCAGATAGACGAATCCGACGACGAGCGTGATCCACGAAGCACGGCTGAGGGTGAGAATCAGCGCGAGGAATCCGCACGCGGCGGACAGGAGCCGCAGCCTTCCCTTGAGATTGGCGAGGAGCAGCAATCCGCAGGCCATGACGGCGGCGAAGATAGCCGGCGCGTTCATGGTGCTGAAGACGCGAATCTTCATGGCTTCGACGGCGCCGAATGAGTTCATTTGAACATTCAGCATCCACATGCGATCCCAGGCCGGGAGGTTGAAGAACTGGTAGATGCCGTAGATGCCGGTCACCAGCACACCGTAAAGAAAGGCCTTTTCGATGGCACGGCAGAACTGGGAGTACAGCGACCTGTTCTTGTAGAGGAACAGGCCGAAGATGACGGGAACGAACCAGTTGAGGGCGGCGCGAAGAACGTTGAAGAGAGGAATGTAGACGAAGCCGAGAATCAACCCATAGAGGATGGCCACGAAGGCACAGATGAAGGGAAGAGTCCTGCGGCCACCGAGGTCATGGAGGCGCATCAAGAGTGTAAGGCCGGCGATTGCGGCCGCGAAATAAGGCGCCAGCTCTACCGGATTCTCGAGCGTCCAACCGGCCTGGTAGTCGGCCATGCGGTCAAGGAAGGGAGTTACAAACCACAACCAGCAAACCAGGCCGACATAGAGAGGCTTCGAGCGCCAGAGCAGGAACGCGCTGACGACAAGACTGAGCACGGGAAAGACAATGCGCAGCAGACCGGCCTGATTGCCCGCGATGCAAAGGGCCGGCACGAGGACCATGACAAGCAATGCGGCCGTCGTCTGCATCCGGTACTGGGCAGGCGGAGCGGTCTGCACGCCGGAGTAGTCGGGGAGTTGCTGTTCGGGCATCATGCAGTCCGCTCCTTGAGCAGTCCCCGCATCGCACCGCCAAGCATCCGGAGGTCTTCAGCGCCGGGCACGAGGCGGGGCGGCCTGGTCTTGAGGAATATTCCAAAGCCGGCACAGACGAAGAGGAATCGCGCGGTGGTAGAGACAAGCAGCGAAATCACGGCGCCATCGATGCCGTAACGGGGGATGAGCAGCAGCATCATGGGGATGCACAAGGAGAGCCCGAGGGCCTGGAGAACGGTGACGACGCCGGGCCGATTGAGGGCCATGAACGCCTGTGCGAGCACAAAGGTCATGCCGGAGAGGATGGCCTCCAGAACGAGAAAGCGCAGAGCCCCCGCGGCGGCCGCATACTCCGGCCCGTAGACGACGCGCAGCAGGTCGGGCCCGGCGATGCACACCGCCGCGCCGCAGACGGCGGTAGCGAGCACGCTGATGCGGACCGAGCTCCCGGTTACGGCGAGGACATGCTCTTTGGAACGGCCGGCGGCCTTGGGAAAGAGGACCATGACGACCGAGGTTTGAAATACGTTGAGCATGCGCGAGATGCTGAGGACGACGACATACGAACCCATATCGCGGGCGCTCAGAAGGCTGACGACGAGCACCTGGTCGACCTGGAGAGCGAGGGTGCCGAGGATGTCGATGCCATAAGAACGGATGCCGTAGCCGAGAATGCGCTTAAGGACGGCGAACTGGATGCGCGCCACTCTCAGTCCGGCGCGCCAGATGCGATCCAGCATCAACAGGAAGGAAGGTAAGGAGGCGACGATGTAGGCAATGGCGGCGGTATAGGGATCGAGTGAGTGGGCAGCGAAGAAGAGAAGCAGCACGACCAGAGTCGCCAGGGGCGTAAGCGTCTGAATGGTATTCGATGCCGAAAAGTCGTGCGATGCCTCCAGGGTGGCGCGGCCCGCCAGGGTCATGGAACAGAGGGGCACGGTGAACAGGAAGCACTCCGCGTAGCGAATGACCGAGGCCGAGTATCGATGCAGCCACCAGGGCAGAATGACCGCGGCCACGGCGGCGGCCGCGAGCCCCAGCACGGTGGCGAGCAGAAAGCCGTTGGTAGCGAGGCCATCGCGCTCCTTGGGACGGCAGCGCATGTAGTAGATCAGGGAGCTGGGCACGCCGAAGGTGGTGGTATTGGCGATGAACAGCGGCCAAAGAATCATCGCCGCCAGTTCGCCACGGCCTGAAGGGCCGAGGATGCGGGCGGTAAGAATTCCCGTCCCGGCCTGCAGAGCCAGAATGAGGGACTTGCTGGCGATGGACTGGAGCACGGCACGAAAGCCGCGGCGGGCCGGCGGGGCAACAACGGCCGGAGTAGACGGCTCGAGCGATGCCGAAGTCATCCCGCCCTCCGGCGCAGCATTTGAAGCTCCCGGGCGGCGGGCGATACGCGGGCGAGAAACTCGAGTATGCGCTCCTGAAAGATGTGAATGTCGTAGCGCTGCGAATGTCTGCGGATGGCGAGAGGATCCCACGTCCGGTCTTCGAATCGCTCGAGCGCGTCGATCAAGCACTCCACCGACTGCTCGCGAAAGAGCAATCCATTCATTCCTTCGACGACCGTCTCGGTGGCGCCTCCCGCGCCGAAGGCGACCACGGGGCGTCCGGCGGCGTTGATCTCGAGCGGGGTCATGCCAAAGTCCTCCTCGCCCGGAAAGAGGAGCGCGCGGCAACGATTTGCGTAGCGATTGACAACCTTGTCGGGCTGGCGGCCGAGAAACGACACCGTTGGCCCGGCCATCGACTTGAGGCGTTCGCGATCGGAGCCGTCGCCAATCACGATGAGGCGACGGTGGGTCCGAGAACATGCCTCCACGGCGAGATCGATCCGCTTATAAGGCACGAGCCGGGAAAGGATGAGATAGTAATCCTCGGTGTTGGCAGTTATCCAGAAGCGGGAGGTATCGATGGGCGGCTCAATGACGGTCGATTCCACCCCGAACGCATCTTTGAGACGGCTGGCCACGATATGTGAGTTTGCTATGTAATAGTCCGGCCGGGCCGCGGCGCGAAGCTCCCATCGCTTCAAACCTTCCACCATCGAGCGGAGCGCAATCTTGACCGGGCGGCTGAATTTGTCGCGGGCGACATACTCCGAGAAGCGCCAGACCCAACGCATCGGGTTATGGCAGTAGCAGACGTGAACCGCATCGGAGCCACGCTTCACGCCTTTGGCATATCCGCAGCAACTGCTGACGATCAGATCGAAATCCTGCATCGGCGCGGATTCCACGGCAAATGGATAGAGCAGGAAGTAATGCCGATAGAGCTTGGACTTGGCGGGCAGTCTCTGCATCCACGTGGTCTTAGGATGGAGATCTCTCAGGTACGGCGAGATACGCTCGGGAACGGCCAGGGTCGTACACAAATCGGCCTGCGGGATGGCCTGGTGAATCGCTTCGGTTACGCGCTCGGCGCCGCCATTCTGTGCAAGGTAGTCCTGAAACAACGCAATTCTGGCCATAGGGTTTCCTCATCGACTGCCGTAGCCGGCAATCGCGGGTTTGGCTCGCAGGACGGACTTCGGCTGGAGCGAAGACTCCATCTCCAGGTACAGCCTGCGCAGATCACGATGAAAACGCTCGAAAGAGAATTGGGGAGAAGTGGTGCGATGGGCAAAGTCCGCAACTTGCCGGCGTGCGCTGTCGGCGCCGGAGAGCTCAAGCAGCTTGCCAGACAATGCGGCGGAATCGCCCGGTTCGATCAGCCAGCCGTTGGCCCCGTCCGTAACAATCTCCGGGACGCCGCCAACGCGGGTAGCCAGAACCGGCGTGCCGCAGGACATAGCTTCAATGAGGACCAGGCCAAATGGCTCCTCCCGGGAGTTGAGGACCAGAAGGTCGGAGGCCTGGAGGGCCGGAGCGACGTCCTTGAGCTCGCCTGTAAAATGCACGCGCCCGGCAAGGTCCGCATCCCGGACGGCCTGCAGCAGCGAGTTACGATACTCCTGCTCGTGCGCGAAGACCGCCTTGCCAACGATAACAAGGTGCAAGGAGGGAGCACGCAAACGAATCGTCGCGAGGGCGTCTATCAGCTCTTTGATCCCCTTGCGCGCACAGATCTGCCCCACTGAGCAGACTACGAAGCAGTCATCCGGAATACTCATTTTCTTCCGGAAGGTTGAAATGGCGGCCCGCTTATGGGGAAAGCGGGCCAGATCGACGCCATTGTGGATGGTACGAACCTTACATTGCAACGGCAATCGTCCACAGAACTCGCGCGCCGTGGCATGGGAGACCGCGATAATCCGGGTGCGGCGCGAAGACCACGCGAGCAGGCGGATGATCGAACTTAACGGATGACGGGGGAGGCTGTCGTGGACGTGCCATAGAACCACCTTGCGCAGGCCCGCGGCGCCGAGTGTGGCAACGATCCCCGCGCGTATTGTATTGGCGTGGATGAAGTCGGGCCCAAGATTTTTCACGTATCTGCGCACACTGCGCATGACGCGCCAAACTTGAGCAAGAGAGCGCAGGATTGCCCTGGGGCGCAAGGTAAAGCGCGCCTGCAGCGGCGGCAGCGGCAGCCAGAGCGCGCCTTCTTCCCAAGCTGCCTCGGCGAGACCGCCTTCCGCCGGACAAAGCACCCACGGCTCATACCGCGAGTGGTCCAGCCCGCGCAGGACGTTCAAGAGCACATACTCGGCTCCGCTGAGCTGGCCGGTGTGATTGACATAGAGAACGCGGGTTTTTCGCATATGGGTCATGCCGCACCGGTTCCTTTCACAACAGCGGGAATGGTCTTGGCAAGGATGATCCAATCCATCAGCAGCGACCAATGATCGATGTAATGCAGGTCGAGGGCGATCCAGCGGTCGAAAGAGACGTTGCTTCTGCCGCTTATTTGCCATAAGCAAGTAAGCCCCGGCTTCATACTGAAGCGGCGCATCAACCATGCTTCGGAGAATCGGCCCACGTCACGCAAGTTGAGAGGCCGCGGTCCAACCAGAGACATTTCACCTTTGAGGACATTGATCAGTTGCGGGAGTTCGTCAATCGACGTGCGGCGCAGAAATCTGCCGACCTTTGTGATGCGCGGATCTTTGAAGATTTTGAATACCGGTCCAGTGTTCTCATTCAAGTGTTCCAAGGAGGCCTGGGCCGATTCCGCGTTCACAACCATGGTGCGAAACTTAATGATGCGGAAGATGCGCCTGCCCAGCCCGTAGCGCTCCTGGCGAAAGAAGACCGGGCCCCTGCTGGTTGCCTTAATAGCGATGGCGGCTGCAGCGAACAGCGGAGCAAACAGAATCAGGCCAGTGAGCGCGCCCACAACATCCAGCGCTCTCTTGATGCGGGAGCGATAGTCCTGCTGGACCATCGTAACCACGACTCTGCGCCGCTCCTGGGCGATCCGGCGATGCTGCTGCGACCACGGCACATCAAAGAGATCCTCGGGGTACTGCACCTCGACGCCAACCCGCGCGCAGGCGGCGATGACGCGCTCGATGGTTGCGTAATTGGATTTGACCGCGAGCGCAACGATGACTTCATCGACGACCTGCCGCATCAGGACGCTCTCAAGGTCCGCGATCCTTCCCAAAGAAGCGCCGTCCGACTCCGATGAGTTGCAGGCATCCTGATGGAGATGGCCGAGGATCTCATATCTCCACTCGGGATGGTGGGCAAGTTCTTCGCGCAGGCGATCTGCGCGGGGACCTGAACCGACGATCACGGCAATCCTTCTGCGGCGAAGGAGAGGGCGAGCATAGAAGTGGAAGGCGCCGACCGCGACGCGCACCAACAGTACGCACAACAGACCGGCCAGCCAGCAATCGAAGAAGGCCGAGAGGAGATGACCGTGGTGCCACTCGAACGCAATGGATTCGCCGGCGACCAATGCGGCCAGGCCGGTCGCGAGCACCAGGCGCCCGAACAATCCCCCTGCTGACTTGATATGCTGGCCAGCGTACAAGCCGCAATAAGTAAAGATGGTCCGCCATAAGACCCAGCAGAAGGCGAGGAGCACAAAATGACCAATGGTCATTTTCATGGACAGCAGCTTCCACAGACCGCCCGAAGGCTGCGCCGCCCCGGCGCAAAGGGCGAAGTACACTAAGGTGAGGCTGAGGAAGACAAGGTCCGCGACGGCAACGGCCCGCCCTGCGATGCCGCGCGCAACTGCCGGATGTATTCTTGCCCAATCGGCGCCGGCCGATGGCGGCGGCGCCATTAGTTGAAGGCTCGCAGTTCCCTTATCTTCCGCATGCAAATCAGGCCGCATAGAGATCTCCATGGTTTGCGAACGACAAACACCGTTGTTTCCGCCGGGTCGAGCGATAACTGCTCTCGTAACACCACTTAGATTGTGAGTTACGGAATGGCGGGAAATGGGTTGAAGTACACTCCCAGATTCGTGGCCTTGACAAAGTGTGAAAAGTGCGCGAGTTTGTTTTGCGTGACGAGCAGCATGTCGCCGGGCTCCAGCTCGATGTCGCGTTCGAGTTCCGACCGCTTCTTGATGTTGTGCAGATCGAGCCGGCGAACTTCGGCGGTGTCTGCGTTGATGTGGCGGAAGAGAATGACCTGGGTGTCACGCGCGGAGCTGGTGAATCCGCCTGCAAGCAAGATGGCCTGGAGCGCGGTTGTGTCCTGCCGCAGCTCGATTTTTCCCGGTTTTGCGACTTCACCGGCAACCACGACGTACGGCTCCTGAAACTCCTTGAGAGTAACCGCCAGTTCGGGATGATTAAGCTGGAACGACGCACGTTTCACGACCTCATCGTGAAACTGGGTGAGAGTAAGTCCAGCCGCCTGGAGGTTGCCTACGATGTCCAGATCGACATGGCCATCGGGCTGGACGGTGACGGTCTGATCGAACTCGGGAGTAAGGCGATAGTGAAGCGCGATCACATCGCCGATGTGAAGCGTGTAGACGGGCCTTTGGCGCAGCTGAACATCGGCGCGCGCGAATAACGGGAAGGAGCCAACAACCGCCGCGATCAGGGCGAGCGATACTCTCATGGTTTTCCTTTCCTTTCGTGCGAAGTTACGCAGCTAGAGCCGGCAGTAGAGCCACTCCGGCACATCGTAAGTTCGCTTGTTCAGGATGTAACCAAGGACCGTGCCGCCGGCGGCGGTGATTCTGCGCCTGGCCACGCAGGGATCTTCCCTGTGGGTACGATTGGCTTCGATCACAAGAATCACGCCGTCAACAAAGGGGGCAACGCTCAGGACGTCACCGGACACCTTGAGAGAAGGGCAGTCGATGATGGTGTAATCGAACTCCGAACGCAGGAGATCGATGCAATCCCGGCGGTACTGCCAACTGCCCTCCCAGGGGCTGGAGGCGCGCCGCTCCACGGAGAGAGAAGTGTGTTGCGCGGCGGCGGGACCGGCGCCGGCCGCGACGAGACCCGACGGGAGGCCGGAGAGCGACTTGCGGATTGCCTCCAGCGTGGGCTCGTGCAGTTTGCGGAGAAAGCCGACGTTCACTCCCGCGACCGAAGTAAACTCGCAATTTCCCAACTCGTGGATGAGGGCCCTTGCGACATAAGTGACGCCCTCACCCGGATTGGCGGAGCTAAGAGCCACCACGATTCCACCCGAGGCGGTTTCACGAGGCTTTTGAAAGATCGTATAGAGCAAGGTGTGAAATACCGAGTCCTGCCTGGCGGCGCCCCGTGACATTGCCATGCGAACCCGCGTATCTTCGATGGCCTCTCTCATACAGCTTCCGGCTCCTTTCGATATCGAATCAGGGATGGACTTCGGCCCGGGCTCCCATTGGGCGCGGCCGAAGTCATGCCGATAAAGACCGGCGCAAACTCAACGCGCTTGATACCGCGGGCGTGGTCGAGCGGCACGGTCGCCAGGACGGGCAGACGCGCGTAGCGCTCAACTTCCGCCGACGATGCGAACGTGCCCCTCCCCATCTCGGCGAAGAAAACCATGAAGCTGGCGAGAAAGACGGCGGTAAAGGAGCCGAGGATCAGGTCGACGACCGGCTTGGGACGAAATGCGGTTACGCCATAGGTTGGATTTTCCGCGACGGCGACGTTGAGCAGCCGATTCTCGTTCATCGCGTCCGCCATGCGCGCCTCATCGCTCTTTTGCGTATACAACTGATAGTTGTTTTCGAGTTCGGCCACTTTCTGACGCAGCGTGGAGAACGGCACCGTCGAACCTTCAACCGTGGAGAGCTGGCCTTGCAGCTTCTTTATCTGGTCGGCAAGAGCGCCGTCCTTGGCCCTCAGGGCTTCCCGCTCGGTTTCGTTCTGAATAATCGACCCGGTCACGGATTGCCATACGGGGTTGATGTCCGTGTCATGCTCCTGCGAAGTCATACGCTCGGCGTTGGCAAGGGCTAGCTTTGTATTCGCGATCTGGCGGTTGATCTGTTGAACTAGACGGTCTGACGGGGTGAATTTTGTGAGCAGGGCGGTGCGCTGGTTCTCGAGCTGGGCGATCATCGTATTCAGACGCTCAATCGAGTAGTCATTGGGAATGGTGCGCACCTGCGTCATTTCCCTTGGCCGAATGCCCTTGAGCTGATAGGTTTGGGTCGATAGCTCCTGACTGAGCGCGCTGATTTGCGCATCGGTAGCGCGCTGTTCCGACTTAGCCTCGTTGATTTCGCTGTCGAGGGTCTGCTCGGAGTTGGCGAGGGTTACGACGCCCTGGGTCTGCTGGTATTGCGCGAGCTGCTGCTGCGCCTGATCCAGCTGCTGTTTGTAATGGGCGGCCTGGGAAGCAAAGAACTGAGCAGTTCCAGGCGGCTGGGCGATCTGGCGTTGTTTGAGCAGAAATGCATTCAAGAGACTTTGAAGCACAGCCGTAGCGGTCCGCGGATTGTGTGCGACATAGGCTACGTGAATTACGTTGGATTTTCGAATCATGCTCACGGAAAGGTGCTTCTCGAAGTTGGCGACGGCTTTGTCGTGGGCCTTGAGCTGCTCCCGCGTGAGCGTACCAGCGGAGCGACTATCCCACTGAGGGTCGACGACCAGGTTGGCAAGGCCGTTACTCCGCAATAACTGAATCTCAGAGTTGATCTGCTCTTCAGTGACTCCATTTACGGTGATCTCACCGCTGATGCGGTCCGGCGTGATCTGTTCGTCGCCGCGTTTGTTCTGGACCAGAAGGTCCATTTCAGACCGATATTCCCTGGGAGCAAGAATCACGTAACAGGCGGTAAGAACGATGAGGCTCAGAACGACTAGAAACCACATGCGGCGGTATCGAAACGCCGACTCCACGATGGGCCGGAGCGAGTTGGTTTCCTGGGGGGCGAGAGCTTCGGTTTGCATTGGCTACGGATTACTCCTTAGCATTAGCGGTTGAAGTCCTATGTTGCCCACGTGCGTTGTATTCTCACGGTCAGTAACTTCGTTCAATCGCGCGCTTTCCCTGAAACTTGCGCACAAGATCAAAAATAACGCGGTCGGCTGTGAGTTCACATCGTCGGAATTTGCCTTTATTTATGGAAAGTTTTGGCTAATCGCAGATGGAAGCTATTTGCCATGCACAATGGGAGATATCTGCCCCTATTTCGAGTCAGTGCCGGAGCTCCAGGATAGTAGAGAGGCTAGCGTGGTCCGCCGGAGATACAGGATGTTATTCAGCAGGCAGGCAGGGCGGAAGACAGCAAGGGCCAAAGTGTCTGCGTGAGAACTCAAATTCTTCTGGCGGGTTGGCGACCAAATGCCCGCGGCTAAAGCCGATCCTCCGTTCCGCGCCCAATTCAGCAGCCTGAAGGCTGCTGCTCCCTCCGATTTGCGCAAGGAACGTGTTCTGAATCGAGTTCTCACGCAGACTGTAAAGCCCCAATCTTCGAAACAGGCGTGTCTCGGCACGACTGAAGTCGTGCCCTGATACAAAACATAACCGATGAGATTTGCGGCGGACTACATTAGTACAGCGAAGCGACGGGGAGGCGCTCCTGTCTTCGGTTCAGTCTTCGGTTCAGTCGCCGAAATTTTCGCGTCGGGCGCGCCGATCCATGGTCCCACAATCGGGGACCTGGGGCACCCTCAGTCGTAGAAGATCAGACGGTCAGTGACTTAGAAAGACTTAGAAACTGAATCTTGCTTCAAGGGATATGGTTCGGGCCCCGAGAGCGGACTGTGCCTGTCCGAAGTTGGCGGCCTGGATGTTCGTACTGATGCTGCCGGGATTGAAATTCAGATTGTTGAACAGATTGTAGAAGTCCGCCCTGAACTCGAAGTTCGCGTCTTCGCCGAGCACGGGCATGGCTGGCAGTCCGAAGCTCTTGATGAGCGAAGCGTCGACATCACGATAGCCCGGCCCCGTCCAGGAGTTGCGTGCGACTCCGGGGCTCTGCGGAGGGGCGCCGCCGGTGGCTGGAAATGCCGGGCCCGGGGCGTATGCAGGCGGCGCGAAATACACCTCGGCGGCATTCGGCGCGGTGGCCGCTAGCGGGAAGTTCTTGTTCACGCCGCTGCCCACACCCGGCCCCGACTTATAGGCGTCGTTGCTGGTATCGTGTCCGGCCCCGCCCAAGTACGCGGCCGGAAGAAGCTGGGTGTAGCCACAGGTGCTGCAATAGAGACTGCCACCTACGGTAGAGATGACCGGGCTCCATGGGAAGCCGGAGTGCAGATTGAAAATGCCGCTTACCGACCAGCCTCCCACGACCTTTTCGAGCCAGCTATGGCGGCCGCGAAAGAAGACCGGTTCCCACATTCCGTATAACTTGAGTGCCTTGCCGATGTCGTAGTCGGACCGGCCATAAGTCAGCCCCGGATCGTAGGGATAGTATTGATCGGTGTATGGATCGGAACTGTCATCCATGCTTTTGGCCCAGGTAAACTGCGCATCAGCCATGAATTGGCGGGAGAAATCGTGGCGCACGCCTGCGAGCAAGGCGTTGTAATTGGCGTTTCCGCCATTGCCGTAAAAGTTGACGCTGTTCACGCGCGGATTGAGGGCCACGCCCTGAACCGACGCCACAGCATTTTCTTCGTAGTGAAAGAAGGTGTGCCGCGATTGGCTGCCTTCATACCCGAGAGAAGCGACAAACTGCCGGCCCAGGTTGTACTCGGTCTGGAGCGAGTAATGCTCGGTATACATGGTGGGCAGGTTTGCATCGAAGGCCGAAACGCCGACCTGTCCGGTTGCAGGCAGGCCATTGGAGCCGAAGGCGACGACGGTATTGGGATTGGGCGGATAGCCGAAGAGCGAGTGCACGTCGGCTGGAACCGCATAGACGATTCCCGGATTCGGCGAGGAAGGAAGATTCATGGTGAAGTTAGGCGAGACCGTGAGGCCGGGATTGGCGTAGGCATTCGCGGAGATGGCGATCTCCTCCTGGTTGTAGTTGAGCCCAAACCCGCCGCGAACGACCATCCTGTTGTCGAGCACCCTGGGGCTCCAGGCAAATCCGAACTGAGGGCCGAAGTTGCCCTTCTGAGCCTGCCAGAGGTTGCCTCCCTCGCGGATGGTCATGCCGGACAACATGGCTGATCCGGAGCCGAGTGAAACCGAGTAGAGGTCGCCTTGCTTGGCAGAGAGCGGGCCGAAGTAGGAGTAACGCAGGCCCAGATTCAAGGTCAGGTTGGGCATCACCTTCCAGTCGTCCTGGACGAAGAATCCCCAAAGGTCTTCTCGATCGTCCTGCCGTCCCGCGGTGGGCGCCCCCGATGAGGGATTGAAGGTTCCCGACTCGGACATGGGAGCGTCATTGAGGAAGTCCCAGAGGTTGAAGAAGCCGAAGGTCGGCCTGGCGCCGGCGGTGACTTCATTCAGATAATAGAGGCGGGTCAGTTCGCCGCCGAATTTGATGGAATGTCTTCCCGCCGTCTTGATGAGAACATCGTTGTAACTGTAGGTCCATTGATCGAAGACCGAAGGGCCGGGGGCGCCGAAGTAGTTGAGGGTCGGGCTTCCCGGGGCGCTGCTGTTCAGATCGCCTATCTGACCGATGTTATCCTGCGGCAGTCCGAAGGGCTCCTGGGGATTGCCGGACACCTCGTTCCAGCGCCAACCTGCGGCGTTGGCACGGGCCTCATTGAGGAGGGTGGGAGAAAAGGTGTGATTCCAAATCGCAGAATAGGCGTCATTGGTGGCGGAGTGATGCCAGAGGTTATATGCGCGGACCGGTCCGTTGTAGTAAGTCTGGCTGATCGGGACCCAATAGATTGCGAACGCGAGATGATCTTTGCCTGTGACGTCGGCGTCCAGGCGGCCGTTATATTGACCCTCGACAACAGAAGTGGGATCGACGGTGGTGTAGTCGGCGATGTCGGCAACGGAGGGATCGAGGCCGCTGCCCACCCCGGGGGAAAACGGGCTCGACCAGGTAAGATCCTGCGTCCCCAGGCCGCTGCTCAGCGGAGAGCCGAGATTCAATCCCTTACCTGGGATGGTGATGCAATTCGTGCCTTCGCTCAGGCCAATATTGGCGCAGGTCTGATCGATTACGCCTGCGGAGTTTACCGCGGCGCCGGAGATAGAAAGAAACTGCGAGGCTATGCTTCCGGAGGGGGCTAACTTATCAAAGCCGGAGGTATCATACCAGCCAGTGCCAGTTACCTGGGAGTTATTGCGCTCGGTTTCGTATGCGATGAAGGCAAAGACCCTGTTTTTCCAGATGGGCCCGCCCAGGCTGCCACCATATTGATTGAACTGCTGCGTGTCTTTGAGCAGGCCGCGTGCGGCGGGGGTTCCGGAGTCATAGTAAGAGGGACCGTTGTAACGCTGGTAGGCGTTCAAGCCCGGCCGGTGGGCCTGAAAGAAAGCGCTGCCGTGAAGGTGATTGGTGCCGCTCTTTGAAGTGACTTCAATCTGCGCGCCGCTGAAGCGGCCGTTTTCGGCGTCGTAGTCGTTGGCGAGGACCTTCACATTGGCTAC
>Ga0335072_10005421_pt1 | contig 18791 bp, 16 predicted proteins | sample Lox_Sample_21_FD_206725 | JGI IMG/M metagenome (GOLD analysis project Ga0335072, IMG submission 206725) | Soil microbial communities from Loxahatchee National Wildlife Refuge, Florida, United States - Lox_Sample_2.1 | ecosystem: Environmental > Terrestrial > Soil > Wetlands | place: USA... | reverse complement strand
AGCGGCCTCGATCGCGAATCGTATTGGCGGTTGATGCGGCAGGTCATCGTCGCCGATCACGACCCGGAGAACGTCATCCTGATGGAGATCGATCCCGAGCAGCAGAAGACGCTGCCGGATTTCCTGGTCACGCAGCGCGAGCTGGGCATCGCGATTGTCGACGTTCTTTCGCTGGTAAAGCGCGGTAACAAACTGTTCTATCGCCAGAATGGCCGCGAGATTGAAGTGCAGCGAATCTACAACCGCTGCATTATCGATGAACTGGAGCGGAAGGGAATTACGCTACCGTTCGATTTGCGGGATGAGCTTGATGTCGAGTGGGCCGGACACCCCAACTGGTATTTCCGTATCAGCAAGTTTTCCATTCCATTTCTAAAGCATCCCTGCGTGCCGAAGACGTGGTTTCTCGACCAGCTTCCGGCTTTTCCCGAGGACCATGAAAATTTCCTGCTGAAGCCGCTGTATTCGTTCGCCGGCGTCGGAATCAAGTTCGCGCCCACCCCGTTGGATATTCAGGCGCTCCCGGCGGAGCAGCGCCACAACTATATTCTTCAGGAGCGATTGCGTTTTGAGCCCGTGATCGAGACGCCACACGGAGCGACGCAGATGGAGATTCGCATCATGTATGTCTGGCCGGAAGGCGGCAAACTCACTCCCGTGCTGCCGCTGGTGCGCATGGGGCGGGGCATCATGATGGGCGTCGACCACAACAAGAGTCTGGAATGGGTCGGCGGCTCGGCGGCCCTGGTGGTTTGAGCTTCGCGCGTTGATCGGCAGGTTTAATGCCCAATGCTGTGGGTTATGCCAATTGCCAATAATATGGCAGATTGTAACCGTCTACCCTTAAAAGTATTCCCTGTCTATCGCGAAAGCGTTGGCAGATTTCGTCATCTCTGTCACTTATTGACGTTCGCGCCTCCGGATCAGCGTGATCAGCTCTCAGGCTTCGCTCCCGGCGCGTGTAGATGCTGCGCGGCACTCGTTCGTGTCTCACCGGCGCCGCAGACCGGACATCGATAGAAAGCCGCGATCCGATCAGCAACGTCGCCGGCTTCGGCGTCGGAAGCGTAAATCAGCTTGTCGGCATGATGGTTCATCGTTGCCCCGCAAACCGGGCATGGAACAGTTGCTGCATCCATAGAGGCTCCCTCCGCAGACCGGGCTATTCGAGTGGCACCTGCTCGCGGCCGTAACGAAGCGTCTTGGCCATCCAGATGAGCTCTTTCAGAAACTTGTCGATCCGCGGCAGCAAGCTCTGGTCAATTGGTTTTCCCTGCGGATCGAACTGCTTGCCCACAGAGCAGAAGTTTACGTCCCAGAAGATGGTAACCAGTCCCAATTCCCGCAGCACGGGCAGGAGATTTTCAATCGCTCTCGCTCCGCCAAATACACCCGCCGACACTCCCGCAATTCCGACCGCCTTGTGGATGTATTCCTTGAGACAGCTGTCGAGCACATGCTTGAGCAGGCCGGGGTAGCCGTGGTTGTATTCCGGCGAGACGATGACCAGCGCGTCAGCCCGATCCATGCGCGCGGCAAAGCCCGCGTCCTTGATGGCCTCGCCGGCGTCGCTTATCGGCAGCGGCAGAGCTGCGATATCGATGAGTTCGGTGACCACGCCTTCGCGCTTTTCGAGTTCGCTGACCAGCAGATGCGCCGCCGGCTCGCTCATCCGTCCGCGACGCGTCGTTCCCAGGATGACAGGTATCGACAGCGGCCGATCCAATGCCAATCAGACCTCCTCTATGGGGACTCTTCAACCCGACCAATGTAGCAGGTCAACCGGCGAATGCTTTAGCGAGAAATCGCGAGATATGCCAGGCATCCATGTATTTGTACGGGGTCTCGCCCAGCGAATAGTGGCCGCAAGGCAGCGCCTTGACGGTGGTATCGAGGCCGCGGCGCAGAAACTCCCCCGCCGCTTGCACGGAGAACTCAGGCAGGAACGTCAGGTCGTAGCGGCCGTAGATCATCAGCGACTTTTTCGGCCAGCGCTTGAACTTGTCGAAGTACACCATCGGGCTGATCGACATCCACACCCGCCGCAGTTGTTCCTGCGTCAACTTGGGCTCGACGCCCTGGCGAATGTGCTGGGTCGATTGGCCCGTCCAGACCACATCGCCGAATGTGGTCGACGCATGATTGAAGACATTCACGTAAATGCGAGGGTCATGCGCGCTGGCGAGAAAGGCATAGCAGGATCCCAGGCTGGTGCCCACAATTCCGAGGCGCGAATAGCCGCGCTGCTCGAGCCAGTCGAAGCAGGAGCGTATGTCGGCGATGCCTTGCCGGGTAGCATCGATCGTACGTCCGATGTTGGCCGAAACTGCGTAATCGGCCCGGGTGATCTCGGGCGGACGGCGAATGTCGTGGTACGGCATGCTGAGGCGCAGCGCCGCAATGCCCATGACGTTGAATAGCCGGCAAAGCGCATTTTGCGCAATTCCATCCGCATTCCATTGCGGCAGAAGCACCACCGCGCGCCGTCCCTGGACGGGAAACCAGCGCGCATTCACCAGGTTGTTCTCGGCATAAGGTGATTCAATGGCCGAGGTGAAGCGGAGAAATTTCCCCCACTCGTCTTTCGGCTGCTTCTTGGGAGGGGCGCTGCCGGTATGGAAGAGTTCTACCTTGCGGTGCTCAATGTGAAAATCAACCGGCGTGCGATAGGCAAAAAATTCGTCGCTGTTGGCGACCAGATCATCGTTGACCGCAGACATGTAGTCGACCATGGCCTGGGAATCGTCCTGGTTCCACGGAGCAGGGGAGAGGTCGATCCCCGCCCAGTTGCGACTCCATTCCAGCCCCCACTCAAACGGACGCACGATGCGGTTGCTGTCGCGCGAGGTCAGTCGCGACTCCCAGTCATAAATCCAGCGGCGATACCGTTCTCGCATCGGTTTTCATGATATCCAGAAAACACCGCTACTCGGAGGTAATGGCAACGAATGCCGGAGTTGAGGCGGTAAACGGAAAGAATCGGCAGGCGAGTGGAACGTTGCGAGTTGCCGTCACCCGGCGCGCAGCTCTCGTTAGCCTCGTTGACGTTTTCCGCGGATCGTCGAAGAATAGGGACTGCTGCTTTACCGGGTGCGATGAGGATCCTGCTTCACCTGCGTCTGCTTGTGCTGTGCTTTGCAGCTGCCGTGGCAGCTCCAGTCGGTGCACAGACGGCTGCCCGCGCAAACGCAAGCGCCAACAGCGCGAATGCAGGTTACCCGGAGCAGGCCTATCTTTCAGCGACCCGCTACATCAATCAATACTTTGGGTTTAGCTTCAATCTTCCGGAAGAGGCTCACCTTCGGCCCCAGGCTGAACCGGCATCGCGTGACGGCAGCATCCCACTGCTCGATTTGGTTGGGCCTCCGCCGGCCGATGCGCAAATCCTGATCGCCGCGATTCCGACCGCCAGCGGCGCTAATCAGGACGCGCGGCTGCTGCTGCGCGAGGCGCTCGACCAGGAACTCTATCGTGGCGTCGAAGAGCTGCACAGCCTGTCCAAGGCAAGCCTCGATGGGCACCAGTTCTTTTATTTCGAGACGCGCCGCGGCATCGAGCAGCATATGCTGCTCGCCACCACGGCGGGCGATTACATCGTGCGAATCCTGGTTGCCGGCCATGATGAGAAGACCGTAAAACGGCTCGAGTCTGCAGTTGAACATGTGAACTTCTTTCCGCCCTCGGCGCTGCGCCAGCAGCTCGGCGCTGATGCCAAAGTCTACGAAGGCCCTTCGATTTCCTCGCATCGGCTGGCGCTGCTGGAAGCCGATCCACCGGCCGGCCACATCGACCCCGGCAAGATGAATGGCGACTTCTACGAGAATGGGATGCTTGGCTTCAGCTACCGTATTCCCCAAGGCTGGTCGCTGCAGTCGCACGGCGAAGTCCAGTCCGCAGTCGAGCAGTTTCACGCCCAGGAGGATCTGGGACGCCCGCGCATGGGAAGAGTAGAACGGCGGTTGGTGGACGCGTGCAGCCGTACGCTGTTCTCGGCCTGGGCAAAGCGGCCCGGTCCGAATGGCCAGATTTCATATGACGACTTCGGCGAGGTTACCGTTTCCGCCATGTCGGCCGCGTGCTTCCCGAGCATCAAGTTTCCGGAGAACGCAACGGATCAGGACGCATTTCGCACGTTTGTCTCGGCGTTCGCGCTAACCCATCCTATCCTCGACGACATGCGTGAGGCCAAGGTCTTCACCGAGGACGGCGTGACCGTTTTGTTCCTCCAGGGAACCGTAGCCTTTCAGATCCCGAACGATGAACTCTCACGGCGCCTGTCGCTTGGCATTGCCATCACCCAGAGGAAAGGATATCTGGTGACGTGGTTTTTCGCCGCGCCCCACGATAGCGAACTGCGAACCCTGACCAACGAACGGGCCCAGTTCGACCAGGCCAGTTCAATGAAGGTGGCGGCGGCGACCCAGCCAGCGGGCGCTGCCATAAGTCCGCCTCCTGCCGAGTCGGCCCCATCCTCGAATGTCGCGGCTGCGGCGGGATCGTCAACCGGCGCCGGCGCACCGGCTGATTCCAGCGAAAACCCGGGTACGTCGCCGAGCGGCGCGATTCAGTCCGTTGCGGCGGCTTCCGCCAGTCCTTCGCAATCGTCTTCGCAAGCCCCCACGCTGCTGCGCCCCGGTGAGACAATGTCCAGCCAGCAGGGAAAGGGCGACCCGGTCGTCAAACGGTTAAAGGCGCCGCCGCCGCCCTTGGACTGATTTTTGTCAAGCCGATCTTCAACTTCACTTGCCTGCTTCGGCAGGCTTGGTTGCGGACGCTTCCGCAGGTTGTCCGGCTTTTATCTTAGCCAGCGATTGCTCCACCCGGGTTTTAAAGTCGCCCTGATCGTTGTGCTCCCATCCACTGTAATTGGAGACGACCTGCATCTCGCATCCCGTGCCCTTGGGCACAAGCGTCACATGGTTCTTGCGCTGCAGCAGCGCTCCGGAGATGTTGACGTGGGCCGTGTGCTTGACGTCGTAGTCGGCATGCATCTTGGCGTCATCCATTTTGGTGACGTCGTACTCGTTCGGATTGCTGAGAACATCCTTTACGGCAGGCCAAATCTGGCTGCAGGAATCCGGATAAGTTGTTTTGTAAGTCATGCCGAGGGCCGGCAGAGCGATAACGAGCCACATGAACGCCACTACCACAGATCTCATCATGGCTGGTCTCCTGGGAATGCTATTTGCGAGCAGCATACATCCGGTGCTCGAACCATGACGCTTCGAAGGGGCCTCGATTTCACGGTAAATTCCGAAACGGGAACCTGGCCTCAACAATGATTCGCGCTCAGCAGTTGCACTGCAGCTTGTGCACCTGCGTTCCTCTGCCCGTCCCTCTTATGCTCGGCGGCATTCCCTGATAAAATCGTAAAAACCCACTCCCCGGAGTCCAAATGCAGGCAATCCTTGCGCTGGAAGATGGCCGCGTCTTCCGCGGCAAAGGCTACGGAGCAAAAGGTGAATGTTACGGGGAAGTCGTTTTTAATACCTCCATCACCGGCTACCAGGAAATTTTCACCGATCCTTCCTACGCCGGTCAGATCGTAGTCCTCACCAATCCCGAGATCGGCAATTACGGCACGAATTCGGACGACAACGAAGCCACGCGTCCCTATATCGAGGGCCTGATCGTCCGCGAATTCTCGCGGGTCAGCTCGAACTGGCGCTCGCAGGAGGTCGCCGAAGAATATCTCGAGCGCTACAAGATTCCCGTGCTCGCCGAAATCGACACCCGCGCACTGGTTCGCCATCTGCGCGACAACGGCGTCATGCGTGGTGTGATTTCGACGCTCGAAACCGACGTGGACAAGCTGATCGCCAAGGCGCGCTCGATTCCGAAGATGGATGGCACGGACTTGGCGAAGGAAGTCACTACACCCCGCGTTTATCAGTGGGACGAGGGCGTGCGTTCGCACGAGCCAACCGAGGTCGTGGGCGTCAAGGACGCGCCGGCTAACTACCACGTTGTGGCATACGACTACGGGATCAAGCAGAACATCCTGCGCCGCCTGGTCGGTGAAGGCTGCAACGTGACCGTTGTGCCCGCGACCACGAGCGCCGAAGATGTGTTGGCGATGAAGCCCGACGGCGTGTTTCTCTCGAACGGGCCCGGCGATCCCGAGCCGGTGACGTACGCGCAGGAAAGCATTCGCCGGATGATGGGCAAAGTCCCGATCTTCGGAATTTGTCTTGGACATCAACTCATCGGGCTCGCGCTCGGCGGCAAGACCTACAAGCTGAAGTTCGGGCATCACGGCGGCAATCATCCGGTGAAACAGATGGCGACTGGCAAGGTCGAGATCACGGCGCACAATCATAACTTCGCTGTCGATCCCGATTCGCTGAAGCAGAGCGAGGTCGACCTGACGCACATCGACCTGAACGACAACACGCTCGAGGGCCTGCGACACCGCTCGCTGCCGCTGTTCAGCGTGCAGTACCACCCGGAAGCTGCGCCCGGCCCGCACGATTCGCACTACCTGTTTAAGGATTTTGTGAAGATGATGGAGGAGTGGAAGGGGAAGTGAGGCGCCTGTCGATGATGTGCTGCTCGATCGCAAGCGTCCAGGAATGGCATTGGGTTGCTTTGAAGGGGCGCACAGTGGATCCTGTTTCGATGATGCAAGAAATGGCAGAACTGTGATGGAAGACATTAGCCTTGCTGGGGACCTGCTGTTTTGAAGGGGCGCGCCTTTAGGCGCGCCGTTAAGGACCGCTAAGCAATGGGGGCTTTAGCCCCTGAGGGACGTCGATTTGAGACCGACTCGACAACGAACAGCCTCAGGCTATACCTACTTTGTCACTTCACAGACCTGGCAGAGGCGCGCTCTTTTCAAGAATGAAAGGTGGGCTGAGCTGTTTCTGGAAACTTTGCAGTCCTATCGAGGTCGAGCTTACAGCCTCCATGAATTTGTCCTAATGCCTGAACACTTCCACATCCTGATTACACCATCAGTGACTTTGGAACGGGCAGTTCAGTTCATCAAGGGCGGTTTTTCTTTTCGAGTGAAGAAAGAACTGCATTCATCAACGGAAATCTGGCAGACGGGTTTCTCTGACCATCGAATTCGCGACTTTGAGGACTATTGGATCCACGTTGAATACATCCACCGCAATCCCGTTGGGAGAAAGCTGGCGGAGAGCGCCGCAGAGTATCCCTATTGTTCTGCATTTCCGGGCAGCTTAAGAGACGAAGTCCCCCAGTGGCTAAAGCCGGTCGCTAATCGGCCAAAAGGCGCGCCAAAAGGCGCGCCCCTTCAGCAGATCCCTCGCGAGCTGAAGCTCGCTCGTGATGAAAATTCTGACTACGTCCAGAGGATTGACGTGCAACAAGAACTGAGTACAAAACACTAACCCATGCCACGCCGCAACGACATCGCGAAGGTACTCATCATCGGCTCGGGGCCGATCGTCATTGGCCAGTCGGCCGAGTTCGACTACTCCGGCGCGCAGGCCTGCAAGGCGCTCAAGTCGGAAGGCTACGAGGTCGTGCTCGCCAACTCCAATCCGGCCACCATCATGACCGATCCGGAGATGGCCGACCGCACCTACATCGAGCCGCTTACCCGCACCTATCTCGAAGAAATCATCCGCGTCGAAAGTGAGATGCTGCGCGAAAGCGGCATGTCAGGGGTCTTCGCCTTGCTTCCGACTGTCGGCGGCCAGACGGCGCTCAACCTCGCGGTCGAACTCTCCGACAGCGGAGTGCTGGAGAAGTACGGCGTGCAGCTCATCGGCGCGCAGCTCGGTGCGATCAAGAAAGCCGAGGACCGGCTGCTCTTCAAAGATGCGATGACCGCAATCGGCCTCGACGTGCCGAAGTCATCGCTGGTGAACAATCTCAAAGACGGCATCGACTTCAGCGGCAAGATCGGTTTCCCCGTTATCCTGCGACCCTCATTCACGTTGGGAGGCACGGGCGGTGGCATCGCCTATAACCGGGAAGAGCTGCTCGAACTGCTGAGCCGTGGCCTTGATCTTTCGCCCGTTCATGAAGTGCTGCTCGAGGAATCCGTGCTCGGCTGGAAGGAGTACGAGCTGGAGCTGATGCGCGATCTCGCCGACAACGTCATCGTCATCTGCTCCATCGAAAATTTTGATCCGATGGGCACGCACACCGGCGACTCGATTACCGTCGCACCGGCGCAGACGCTTACGGATCGCGAATACCAAAGGATGCGTGATGCCGCGATCGCCGTCATCCGCGAGATCGGAGTCGAGACCGGCGGATCCAACATCCAGTTCGCCGTCGATCCGCACAACGGGCGCATGGTCGTGATCGAGATGAACCCGCGCGTGTCGCGCTCTTCGGCGCTGGCGTCGAAGGCAACTGGCTTCCCGATCGCAAAGATCGCCGCAAAACTCGCCGTCGGCTACACCCTCGACGAGATCACCAACGACATCACCCGCAAGACACCCGCCTGTTTCGAGCCAACGCTCGATTATGTCGTGGTCAAAATTCCCAAGTGGCAATTCGAGAAGTTCCCGGGCGCGGACGAATCACTCGGCCCACAGATGAAGTCGGTCGGCGAGGTAATGGCGATTGGGCGCACCTTCAAGCAGGCGCTGCTGAAAGCCGTACGATCGCTCGAGACCGGCAAGCGCGTTGACGCCGACGAGATCGAGCCGCGCATCCTCACCAAACGACTGGTCACGCCGCATCCCGAGCGCTTGCAGTACATCCGGTATGCGTTGTCGCAGGACATGTCGGTCCGCGAGATCACGCAGATGACCAACATCGATCCCTGGTTCCTGCACCAGCTCAAGGAAATCTCCGACGTGCAGGCGAAGCTGGGAAGCGAGCCGATCGATGCCGCGCGCCTTCACGAGATCAAGCGCATGGGCTTCTCCGACGCACGACTTGCCGGTGCTCTCAACATGAAAAACGGGCGCGCGGCTGCCGAGAAGATTCATCAGTTGCGCAAGGAGCACAAGGTCACGCCGGTGTTCAAACGGGTCGACACCTGCGCCGCTGAGTTCGAAAGCTACACGCCATATCTCTACTCGACCTACGAAGAAGAGGATGAGGCGACGCCGACCGATCGCAAGAAGGTCATCATTCTGGGCAGCGGACCGAACCGCATCGGGCAGGGAATCGAGTTCGATTACTGCTGCTGCCACGCGGCCTTCGCGCTGCGCGAAGACGGTTACGAGACGATCATGATCAACTGCAATCCCGAGACTGTCTCGACCGACTACGATACCAGCGACCGCCTCTACTTCGAGCCGCTCACCTATGAAGACGTGATGGCGGTGTACGAGCACGAAGCGTCAGGCGGAGCTCCCGTCGGTTTAATCGTCCAGTTCGGTGGACAGACGCCGCTGAATCTCGCGCTGCCGCTGAAAGCCGCTGGCGTGCCGATCATTGGCACATCACCGGAGAGCATCGATCTCGCCGAAGATCGCAAGCGCTTTGGCAAGCTGCTGGAAGAGCTTTCCATCCCACAGCCTCGCGGAGCTACTGCAACGAGCCTGGAAGAAGCGCTAACCAATGCCAACCGCATTTCGTACCCCGTGCTGGTGCGGCCGTCGTACGTGCTGGGTGGGCGCGCCATGGCGCTCGTCTACGATGATGCCTCACTGATCGAGTACATGAAGGAGGCGGTCGAGTACTCGCAGGAGCGCCCGGTACTGATCGATCATTTTCTCGAATCGGCGACCGAGATTGATGTCGACGCGATCTCCGACGGCGAGGATGTCGTCATCGGCGGCATCATGCAGCACATCGAAGAGGCCGGTATCCACTCCGGCGATTCCTCGTGTGTGCTGCCTGCGGTCGATATTCCCAAGCACCTGCTGAACACGATTCGCGAATACACCTTTCAGTTGGCGCGTGCGCTGAAAGTCGTCGGCCTGATGAACGTGCAGTACGCCATTCAACGCAACCGCGTGTACGTCATCGAGGTGAACCCGCGCGCCTCGCGCACGGTGCCGTATGTATCGAAAGCGACCGGCATACCGCTGGCGAAGATCGCTGCGCGGCTGATGACCGGCCGCAAGCTGCGCGAATTTTTGCCCGCAAACATCGAGCGCAAGAGCGACCTCGATACCGGCAACTTCTACTTTGTGAAATCGCCGGTGTTTCCCTGGGGCAAGTTTCCCGGCGTCGATACCGTGCTCGGGCCGGAGATGAAATCGACCGGCGAGGTGATGGGCGTGGCCGATAACTTCGGCGAGGCTTTTGCCAAGGCGCAAACCGCGGCGGGCCAGAAGCTTCCGACCTCAGGCACCGTCTTCATGAGCGGCAACGACCGCGACAAGCCTTTCATGCCGGAGCTGGCAAAGCGCTTCGTCGAGCTCGGTTTCAGCATCGTCGCCACGCATGGCACAGCTCGCGTGCTGGAACACGCCGGTCTGCGAGTCGAGCGCGTGTACAAAGTCAAAGAAGGTCGGCCAAACGTCGTCGATCTCATCAAGGGCGAGCGCATTCATCTCATCATCAACACGCCGCACGGGGTTGAGCCCTGGTTCGATGAGAAAGCAATTCGGCGTGCCGCAGTGGTGGCGCGCATTCCCACGATCACGACATTATCGGCGGCCAAAGCGGCCTGCGACGGCATCGCTGCTCTGCAACGAGGCGAGGCCAAAGTGTACGCGCTGCAGCAACTGCACGCAGAACGAAAGCAGCAATTAGCGACCAGCAGTTAATGCTTCTCTTTGGTTTGTATCAGGGCACGATCTTGGTCGCGCCACACAATGCGGCGTAAGGTAGGGCTTTAGGCCTTGCATCTGCGCAGGGGCTAAAGCCCATCTCCTACTGGTCTGTTGACGGCACGGCTGAAGACCTGCCCTGATACAAAGCACTGTTTGAGATCGTTTTCTAAAGTGCCGGAGGATCACGTGCCAAAAGCGAGAACTCTGTTTGCTGTTTCGGCCCTCCTCATCTTTTCTGCGCTGGCCGTCTCGGCGCAGCAAGCCTGGTACGTCCAGAGCGCCGACTGGGGCGCCGGCAACCGTCGCCAGGACGTTACCAACACCGTGCGCCGGCTGGTCAGCGGGCCGAACTTCAAGGCCAACAACCAAAACATGGGCGTCGATCCGTACAAGGGCGCAGACAAGACGCTACGCATTATTGGACGCGACCGGAACGGACGCGTGCAGACCTTCACCTACAAGGAAGGCTCCACGGTTAATTCGTCCATCTTTACTGGAACGCAGTGGGGCGGAGGCGGATGGTCCGGAGGCGGCAACAAGAACTTTCTTCGCATCGTGCGCGCTACCTATGCTTCCGGTCGCAACAGCCGCGATGTCACATCGCAACTGCAAAGCATGGTGGTCAACAATCGTCTGAACATCGTCGTGAACAATCAGACCATGGGCGGCGATCCCGCGCCCGGCCAGTCGAAGCAGCTGTATGTGCAGTACGAGTACAACGGCAATCGACAGAGTCGGACCGTTTCGGAGAATAGTCGGCTGAAGTTACCCTAAAAACAATTCGGCCGTTGACCATTATTTTGACCATGGTTATAATTGTGGTTCACGGCCTATGCAAGAAATCTCCATCTCGGAATTCAAAGCCAAGTGCCTGTCGCTTCTGCAGCAGGTTTCCAAGACGAAGCAGGCAATTCGCGTAACGCGCTTCGGAAAGCCGGTCGCCGATGTTGTGCCACCCGCAGATGTTCAAGTCGATCGCAAGGCTTGGATCGGCTCCGGCAAAGGCACGGCGAAGATCCTGGGCGACATCATTTCTCCAGCCAATGATCCGAAGGATTGGGAGGCGTTGCGCAGTTGAAACTCCTGCTCGACACGCATATTTGGCTTTGGACGTATCTTGAGCCGCGGCGTTTGGGATCGCGTTTACTGCGCGAGTTGCGCAATGACGACAACGAACTCTGGCTATCTCCGATCAGCACGTGGGAAGCGTTCACCCTTCACGCCAGAGGCAGAATTCAATTGCCCGACGATATCGAGGGATGGTTGCACGACGCAATTCTTCCTCTGCGAGAAGCGCCGTTGACCCACGAGATCGCTCTGGCGGCCAGCCGTCTCTCGCTGCATCCCGATCCTGCCGATCGGTTCCTGGCAGCTACAGCCCAGGTTCTTGATTTGGTGCTAGCCACCGCCGACCAGCGCCTGCTAGGAATGGCTGAGATTCGGACCATGGGCAATCGGTAAACGCTAGTTGTTCCTGAAGCAAAAGCACCGCTAGATCCTTGCGTGAGTGATGGCGCAAAAATTGCAACCGTTATCATGATTGGGAGGTCCGTCATGCCTCGTTCCAGCAACAAAACACGATCCGAAGCACTCTGGCTCCGCGCTTGACCGAGCCCGCTGCCGCGCTTGCGGCGTGCGCTGGTTTTGCGCACGGCGCGGGGCGAGGGCGGCTGCGAATTTAGCCCACCGTGGAGCGAAGCGGAACGGTGGGTAACGGTCCCTTTCTTGAGAGTACCGAGTCCCGCAGGGACGGCAGATGTGCCGTCGGCTGAAGCCGACTCCAGCCCTTCAAATAGCGCCTACCCAGGACTCCGCTGCGCTGCGTCCTGGGCTAAAGGCTGAGCCGCCCTTTCGGGCTCTACCATTAGTCGCACAACGACCGATGCTGCCGAAAGAAGATTGCAGAATCGCTAGCGAGAGGTCGCCCCTATCACCATCAGAGGTACCCTCCCCCTCGGCTTGACGCTCACCGTCCTATAATCGTTTCAGAGGTCGCCATGCTTCTTCACGGAATCTTTCCTCCCATCACTACGCCCTTTTATCCCGACGGCAGGGTTTACTTTCGCAAGCTCGAGCAGAACGTTGAGCAATATTCGCGTGGGCCGATAGCCGGCATCGTCGTCCAGGGATCGACCGGTGAAGCTATCCTGCTCAGTGATGAAGAGCGCCGCGAAGTGCTGAAGTCCGCGCGCGAGGCCGCTGCGAATGAGAAGGTACTCATCGCCGGCACGGGGATCGAGTCGGCGACGGAGACATTGCGTCTGACCGAGTACGCCGCCGAGCTTGGCTACGATGTCGCGATGGTGCGCACGCCGCATTACTACAAGGGACAGATGGCGCAGCCGCCAAACATGCTGGCCTTCTACCGCTTCGTGTGCGATCGCTCGCCGCTGCCGGTCATCATCTACAACTTCCCGCAGGCGACCGGCTACGATATTCCGGCTGAACTGGTGATCGAGCTGGCCGAGCATCCGAAGCTGATCGGCATAAAAGAATCGTCTGGTTCGATCGAGAAGGTGCAGAAGATGGTGGAAGGCACGCGCCACGTCAAGCGCAGCGCGACGGTCACGGAGACCTTCGCCGCAGTGACTGGCCGCATGATGAAAGCCGCAGCGGGAGCTTCGGCCAACGGCGACGGTGGGGAATTGGTCAGCGTCGGCGCGCTTGCCGGAACCGCCGCGGAAACCGGACCGCTATCGGCTTCGAAAGCAACGAAACCTTCTTCCTCGGCCGTGACCATGGTCGGCAAAATGAAAACGCGCCAGAAAGAAGTCGGCTTTCAGGTGCTGGTGGGCGCCGCGCATAAGCTGCATCCGTCGCTCGACGCTGGAGCCGTCGGTGCGATCCTGGCTTTTGCCGATTGTGCTCCCACCGCCTGCTACGAAATTTATGCTGCCTGGAAGGACGGCGACGCCGCACTCGCGCGCGAGAAGCAGGAGCGCATTGCCAAAGCCGCTGAGCGCATTGTCGGCGCGCTGAGCATCGCGGGCGTCAAGTACGCGATGGACTACAACGGCTACTTCGGCGGGACGGTTCGCCTGCCGCTGCTGCCGCTGACGGCGGACAAGAAAGCGGAAGTGGAGCAGTTGCTGGAGAACATCAGAAACTAGAAGCCAGTTGTCGGTTGTCAGTTGTCGGTTCTCGGCTGCCAGTGCCAGTTGCCAGTTGTCAGTTGCCGGTTTGAAAGGGCGCAGCTTTAGCTGCGCCGCCACACGCCCCCATGTTATTTTTGTCATCCCGAGGAGGCGTTCAGGCCGACGAGGGATCTGCTGTTCTCCCCCGTCACACGTCAGATTCTGTTTCCTGCTTAGGAAATATCAGCGACAGAACCGCCGACACCAGCAATACCCCCGCGACCGCCACCAGTGTGATCTCGGTCGGAATTTTGACGAAGTCCGAGGTCATCATCTTCGACCCGATAAAGATCAGGATCACTGACAGGCCGTAGTGCAGCAGGTGGAACTTCTCGATCATCCCCGACAGCACAAAGAACAGCGACCGCAGCCCGAGGATCGCGAAGACGTTTGACGTATAGACGATAAACGGCTCGCGCGTCACCGCCAGCACCGCCGGAATCGAATCGACCGCGAAGAGCAAGTCCGTCGTCTCAATCACAATCAGCACTAGCGCCAGCGGGGTAGCGAAGGTCATCGCGTCGCGGCGCACAAAAAACCGGTTGCTCTCGTACCCGTCAGTCACGCGAAACATCTTTCGGAAGCCGCGCAGCAGCGGATTCGTCTCAGGATGGACCTGGGCGCCGTGTCCCATGAGCAGGCGAATGCCGCTGTAGATGAGGATCGCGCCAAAAATATAGGCGATCCAGTGAAACCGGTCCAGCAGGGTCACACCGGCTGCAATGAAAATCGCGCGCGTGATGAGTGCGCCGATAATTCCCCAGAACAGGACGCGGTGCTGCAGATCGCGCGGTACGTGAAAGTAACGGAAGATCAGCAGGAAGACGAAGAGATTATCGACGCTGAGCGACTGCTCGATGATGTAGCCGGTGATGAATTCCAGCGAGAGCTGGGAGTTGGGCCGAGTGCTGGCGACCATGGTGTCGCCGAAGTGATAAATGAGGAGCGCAAATACGCCGGCCAGCCCGATCCAGACTACGGTCCAGGTGATGGCCTCGCGAAATCGGACGACATGAGTCTCGCGATGAAAGACGCCCAGATCGAGCGCCAGCATCGCCAGCACAAACACATTGAAGATGACCCAAAAGATCCAGTTGGAGGCCATGAGGGGCCGGGACCCGAGGCGTCGCACTCCGCGCTCACGGGGTTTATTCCGGAAGAGTCATTCTATCCGGTGAGCGCAACGCAACCCCGGCGATTGATTTTCTTTGAAGATGGCCGCAAGTTCAGGAAACACTTTCCTCACTTGTGGAAAGTTCCCATGTACTCGCCCTGCGCCAGCACATGGCCCTGCATAGCGTCGTCGAGTCCGCTGCGATCGGCTCCTGCTGCCAGCTTCAGCTTGCTGTCGAGTGCATAGACGCGGAAGAAGTAACGATGCGTCTGGCCTGCCGGCGGACACGGACCGTTGTAGCCGATCTTGCCAAAGCTGTTGCGCCCCTGGTGCGAGCCATCGGGCAATTGCTCGTGTTTCGCGACTCCTTGCGGAAGCAAATGCGTGCTTGGGGGCAGGTTCCACATCACCCAATGCACCCAGGTGCCGGCGGGCGCGTCGGGATCATCCATGACGACGGCAAAACTGGCCGTGTGCGCAGGCGCGCCGCTCCAATCCAGCGCCGGAGAGACGTCCGCTCCCTTGCAGGTGTACACGGCGGGAATGGATGCTCCCGATGCGAATGCCGATGTGGTTAGCGTCAGGCTCATGTTCGAACCTCCCGGTCCTTGGGCAAAGATCGTGGCAGAACTCAACAGCAGCAGAAATGCAAGCGAGCCAGCTCGGCGCATACGCAATCCTTTCTACTGCGCAGTTTCCAGTTCCGCTTCCAGCTTCTTCAAGTCCGCCACAGTGACGGTTCGGCCATCGATCGTGATGAGTCCTTCCGATTGAAACCTACTGAGATTCCGCGACACCAGTTCGCGCACGGTCCCGATCTGCGCCGCCAGTTCGTTGTTGTTTGCCGGCAGCGTGATCGTAACCGAGTCGCCGTTGCGCTGTCTCGCGGATTTGGCAAGGCGAACCAGCAGCGCGGCTAAACGGTGCCGCACCGTGGTGAACGAGAGCTCTTCGATAATGCCGACCAGTTTGCGCAGTCGCGCGCCGATGACCCGCAGTACCTTCAACGCAACTTCGGGGTGCTGCAGGCACAAGCTCTGAAAGTCCTTCTTGCTGAAGAAGAGCAGTGCGCAGTCAGTGACGGCCTGCGCCGAGGCGGGATAGTTCCCGCCATCAAAGACCGGCAGCTCCGCCACCGATGCGCCGGGCCCATCGATGGCCAGCACCTGCTCGCGACCGCCGGCCGAGCTCTTGAAGATCCGTACATGTCCGGCTTCGATGACATAAAGTCCGGAACACGGCTCGTCTTCGGCGAAGATCAGCTGGCCTGCCTGGAATTTTCGCTGCACAACGTGTTGCGCCAGAAACGCGAACTCCGGCTCGGTCAAGCCGGAGAAGATTGCAACTTTCTTCAGAATCGCCAGCGCCGCAGAGTTAGAGGACGAGAGCATCGGCCCATAGTACTACTCGGGAGCCGATGAGCGCCTCTTGTTTCCAACCGTCTGCTAAAGCCCGAGCCGCGCGATGATTTTCTTATCAGGAAACTAGAAATGCGGTGCAGAGCAGGGCGCCGAAAAGAACCGCCTGAGCGAGTTCGCTGAACCCGAGCTTATGCACATTCAGCGGCTGACGGCCGCGGATGAACCAAAGCGTGCCGCGCAGCAGCACGGGGAGGAACGCGACGGCAACAGCCACGGGGAAAAACCTCGAGCGTATCGCGGCGAGCAGAATGGCGATCAGCGCGATCTGCGCCAGCAGGAAGGGAAGCCCCGTGCGGACTTTTTCGTCGAACGTCGCAGCCCGGCCGGAATGAATGCGAAGCTGGACGAAGTGGATCTGGTCTGCGGCAAACAGCCAGTTCGCGACCCACAGTGCGATGGCCGCGTGGTCGAGCCGCCCGGTTGCGACGTGATAGGCGCCGGCGGCTGTCGAAGTCAACCCAATTGCGCCGATGACCTGCGCCGGCATCCTTCCTTTGCGCCCGAGTTTCTTGAATGCTGCCTGCACAACCAAGGCCAGCACGGCGATGGCGCCGATCACCAGCAGTCCACGATTGCGGCCATCCCAGAGTAGCGCCGCGACGCTCAGCGCAGCGGCAGCGCCGATGGTCAGGATCATGCGCTGAACCAAGGTCCTCTCTTCTGCAGTTTGCGCCTTGATCGGCGATGTTCCCAGCCAGCTCTCAACCGGTGTGCGCAGCCAGAACAGCGACATTGCAGCCGCTACGAAAAGCAGCAGAGCGGAAATATTCACGCCGGACTTTGCCGACACGACCGCGCCCGTCCCCAGCGGCACCAGCAGCATACCCCACGCGCCATGCTCGCGAGGGACGACCATGGTGCGGAGTCGCGAGTTGTTTACGGTGCCGATATGAGCGGCCATGCGGCAATGCTAGCGTCGCGATACTGCTCGCGCTATGACTTAAGTCTCAGCCAATGTCTTTGGTGGCGATGGCCGGTGCGGTTTCGACGGGCGGCGTCGCGCCGGCCGTTTCGCGAATCATTCGGTTCGAGGTTCCCGGCGTGTAGACACAGAAGGGCTCTTCGGCCAGGTAATCGCCGGTCGCGGCGAAGGCGCGGGCGCGGCAGCCCATGCATACATGACGGAACTCGCAGCAGCCGCACTTGCCTTTGAGATTGTCGTCGTCGCGCAGCATGGCGAAGACGGCTGAATCGTTCCAGATTTCAGCAAAGCTCTGCTTGCGCAGGTCGCCGGCGATGGCCGGCAGATAGCCGCACGGGAAGACCGCGCCTTCATGCGAGATGAAACAAACGCCGGTCCCGGCGAGGCAGCCTTTGGTCATGGCATTCATGTCGCCGGGATGACCACCCGGATGGCCGTGGTGACCCACTGGCGGTCCACCGTTCGGCTTAAGCGAGATGCCCGTCGAGCCCGGCATCGTCATATCGGTTGGACCGATCTCATGGGGATGGGACCGCACCGGCGCGACCGGGCGGCCGGCCATGCGATCGGCGGCGCGCCTTTGTCGCAGTACGCGGAAGTAGTGCGGCGCGCAGGTCGCCTTCAGTTCAATGTCGCCGGTCAGCGATTGGTCGTAAAACCAGTTCAGCATCTGCTCATATTCTTCCGGCGGCACCATTTGCTCGGCGGCGATATCGACCCCGCATCCCACCGGCACGAGCAGGAACGTGTGCAAGGCGTCGGCGCCCAGGCGTCGCGCCAGTTCCAGCACATCCGGCAGTTGATGAGCGTTGTGCCGCGCGATGGTGGTATTGATCTGCACCGAGACGCCAAGCTGCTGCAGGTTTTTCATGCCGTAGATGGCGGCGTCGAACGCTCCGGGAATACCGCGGAAGGTGTCGTGCGTGGTGGCATCGGCGCCGTCGAGAGAAATCGAGACCCGCTTGACGCCGGAATTCTTGATCTTCTCGGCGATGTCTTTGGTGACCATCGTTCCATTCGTCGCCAGCGCGGTGCGCAGGCCGCGGCTGGTGGCATATTCCGCAAGCTGAAAAATGTCTTGCCGATAGAGCGGCTCGCCGCCGCTTAACACGAGGATCGGATTACCGAAGTCGGCGATCTGGGAGATGATGTTCAGCGCTTTGCCGGTCGGCAGGTCGGTGGGCGACATCAGCTCGGTGGCCGTCGCGCGGCAATGAATGCAACGCAGATTGCAGCCCTTGGTGACTTCCCAGAAGATCAGCCGCGGCGTGTGTTCCTGCTTTGCAGCCGTGTGGGTGGTGCTGCCATTGCCTGCTGTCATGATTGTCTTCCTCCCCGCGCTTGCGGACTACCCCTTGCTTTCTGCCTCCAAGATAGGATTTTGACGACCCAAAGGGCCGTGAGTGGCATCACGGGCGCCTGTGACGTATGTCACTCCGAGGATTTCGGTTCGCTGACTGCAACTCCTTGTCAGCGGAAGGAAGGCGAGGAATCTCACGAATTCCTCGCCGAAGGTTGCTTCACGGATCACTGAACACTGCTCTA